>Ga0335076_10000401_pt1 | contig 39499 bp, 38 predicted proteins | sample Lox_Sample_25_FD_206717 | JGI IMG/M metagenome (GOLD analysis project Ga0335076, IMG submission 206717) | Soil microbial communities from Loxahatchee National Wildlife Refuge, Florida, United States - Lox_Sample_2.5 | ecosystem: Environmental > Terrestrial > Soil > Wetlands | place: USA...
AGGGCTTGATCTTGCCGAGGAGCCCCGTCAGGTTGCCCAGCTCGACGTCGTCGAGCGCGCCCTTCACGGCCCCGCACTTCGTGTGGCCCATGACCACGATCAGCTTCACGCCCACGTGAGCCGCGTACTCGAGGCTGCCGAGGTCGTCGTCGTCGACGACGTTCCCCGCGACGCGCACGCTGAACACGTCGCCGATGCCCTGGTCGAATACGATCTCGACCGGTACGCGCGAGTCCATGCACGAGAGCACGGCCGCGAAGGGGTACTGCCCGCCCGCGGTGGCGGCGACGCTCTTCGCCCAGTCGTGCGACGTCGGCGCGTTTCCGGCGAAGCGCGCGTTGCCCTCCTTCAGCCGGGTGAGCGCGGCGTCCGGAGTCAGCGCGGACTGCGACTCCTTGGTCTGCTGCGCGCCGGCCAGACCGGCGGAAAGGCAGAGCGAGACGAGGAGCGGAGCGAGCCAGAGCTTCATACGAACCCCCTGAAGAGTGGATAGGCGGCGCCGTAGCCCGTCTCGACGAGCTCGGTGCCGGGCCGCGCGCGCGCGATCGCTTCGCGGATCGGCTTCACGTCGATCGCGCGCGAGAAGCCGGGCAGCCAGTCGTCGTGGTGGCCGAGGAAGACGCGGCGCGGGCGCAACAGGTCGACCTCGCGCGCGACGAACTGCGCGAGCGAGCCCTGGATCGGCTCGCCGTCGACGTTCCCGCGTCCCGCCGCCGCGAGGATCGCGACGTCCGGCCGCAGGTCGCGCAGCACGCCGCTCCAGTGGCCCGACGTGTCCTGGTAGAGCAGCGAGCCCTCGCGCGTGCGGAAGTGGTACACGAGCGCGCCGCCGTCGCCGCGCACGCCCTGCGCGCTGGCGCGCAGGTGCGCGAGCGCCTCGGGGCCCAGCGTGCCGAAGTGTGCGGCGAGCGCGCGGAAGCGCTCCTGCTGCTCCTGCCAGGTGAGCCCGAGATCGCCGATGCAGACCTCGTCGCTGGCGGCCATGGCGGTGTGCGACCACACACAACTGTGTTGGCTGGGGTAGACGTCGACCACGACGTCCGGGCCGAGGCGCACGCGCTCGCCGCCCGACACCGCGATCATCCGGTCCTCGGGAACGCCCTGCGCCTCCATCACGCGCACCGTCTCGTGCGAGCCGAGGATGCGCGCGCCGGTGCGCCGGGCGATGCGCTCCGCGCCCCACAGGTGGTCGAAGTGCGAGTGGCCGACCACGATCCAATCGGCGCGTTCGACGTCCTCTGGCCGGAGCCCCGGCTGCGGCGCGGCCGGCACGCGGTCCAGGTAGGCGTCGAGGAAGATCACGAGCTCGCCGACCGTGAGCCGGAACGTCGCGCAGCCGAACCAGTCGAGCGTGGCCGTCACGACGGCAGCGGTCCCGTGAGCGACGCGCGCTGCGAGATCTCAAGCCAGTTGCCGTCGGGATCGCGCACGAACGAGATGCGCGCGACCTTGCCCAGCGTGAGCGGCGGGCGCCCTTCGGCGCCGCCGCGCGCCAGGATGCCCGCGTGCTCGGCGTCGACGTCCCGGACCTGGATCGTCACGTAGCGGTAGCCGGGCCCCGTCATGCGGCCGACCTCGCGCGCCGCCCGGTCGGCGCGGAAGCGCAAGAGCGAGTCGCCGCAGCGAAAGGCGTCCTCGCCCGCGGGCTCGAGCTCGAGCGCCTTGCCGTAGAAGGCGCGGAACGCCGCCGGATCGCGCACGCCGAGCGTCACGCCGATAGCCGACACCGAATCGTGTCGGGGCGGCACGAGCACCACCCGGTTCCCGTCCGGATCGAGCAGCGCGCGCGGCGCCTGGAGCCCTTCGCGCGCGATCGCGAGCTCGACGTAGCCGCTCCTCGGCTCGTCCGGCAGCGGCTCGCGCGAGTGGTTGATCTTGAGAACGGATCCGTTCAAGCCGAGCCGGTGCTGCTGCACGCCGCCGCCCATGGGCAAGAGCTCTTCGTACGGCAGCCCGACCTCGTCGCGCCAGAACGCGAGCATCTCGTCGCGCCGATTCGTGTAGAGACCGACGTCGATGCGCGGCTTGGCGAGCTTCACGCGCGCAGCATACGTCAGAACGAAAGCAGCGTGACGCCCAGGCTCCGCGCGGCCAGCCAGACCGCGGCGAGTCCTAGCAGCGGCGGGTCGCGACCAGCGAGGCGAGCGCTGCGAGAGCCATCAGGATGCCGCCCGCGGGTTCCGGCACGTTTCCGATGCCGCCCGGCAACTCCACGGCGAGCTGAGGCGTGAACGCCAGACGCATGAGCGAGGTCAGCGAAGCGCGGAACGTCGTCGCCGTCCCCCCAGGTCCGTTTTCTGCGTACAAAGCGACGTCGGTACCGTACCCGAAGGCCGAGTCCGGATCGAAGCCGAATGGATCGAGCTTCGAGAGGTCCGGCGGGTTCGTCAACATCGCGGTGGTGTCGAACACGTCCGGCTGCCTGGTCGACAGCTCCAGCGCGAGGATCGAAGAGAACGTGAAGGTGCCGGTCGGATCCAACATGTCGATGGAAGACTGCTCGGCTCCGAGACCCTCGGAAGTGAGTCGGTCGGTGACGATCAAATCACTCACCGTCTGCGTCGGATCGGGCACGAAGATGCTGCGCGCGAGTGACCAGTTCCCGATCGTGATCGAAGCGACATCGACGGCACCCGCGTAGTTGCCGACGTACGGGTTGCCGGGGAAGAGCGGCGGCGTGTTGGTCTGGAAACGGAAGAAGCCGTGCACGTCCGCGCCGGGCACGACGCCCAGGCTCTGGAGCTCGGGAGACACCGGTGTCCCGGTGGTGACTTGGAGCGTTCCGTCGAACTCCCAAGTGATGTAGGTAGCGTGAGCCGTGCCGACGATGCCCAGCGTCAGGACGGCCGCGAGGGCCGTTGCGCGTGTAAGCATGAAGCGACCCTAACACAGCGACGGAGGCGCTCCAAGCGACATCCGAGCGAAGATCGGCCCCGCGTGGCACGATGGCCTGAGACACCCCGCAAGGAGATTGTTCATGAGCCATCCGCCGCTGCGCTTCGGGATCTTCCTCGCGCCGTTCCATCCCGTGAAGGAGGACCCGACGGCGTGCCTGGACCGCGACCTCGAGCTCGTGAAGTGGCTCGACGAGCTGCGCTTCGACGAGGCGTGGATCGGCGAGCACCATTCGGCGGGCTACGAGATCATCGCGTCGCCGGAGATCTTCGTCGCGATCGCCGCGCAGCACACGCGGCACATCCGGCTCGGCACCGGCGTGATCTCCGTGCCCTACCACCATCCGTTCATGATCGCGGAGCGCATCGTGCAGCTCGACCACATGACGCGCGGGCGCGTGATGTTCGGCTCGGGCCCGGGCGCGCTGCAGTCCGACGCGCGGATGCTCGGCATCGAAGCCGCGACGCAGCGCGAGCGGCTCGACGAAGGGCTCGGCGTGATCCTGCGGCTCCTGCGCGGCGAGACCGTCACCCACGACGGGAGCTGGTTCACGCTCAGGGAAGCGCGGCTGCAGCTGCGGCCGTGGAGCCGGAACCTGGAGTACGCGGTCGCCTCGCAGATCTCGCCGGCCGGCGCGCGCATCGCGGGCAAGCACGGCGCGGGGCTGCTGTCGCTCGGCGCGACGAGCTTCGAAGGCTTCAGCATGCTCGGGATGAACTGGCAGGTCTACACCGATTCGTGTAATGCGAACGGGCACGCGATCGACCGCTCGCGCTGGCGGCTGGTCGGGCCGATGCACATCGCCGAGACGCGGGAGCAGGCCAAACAGAACGTGCGCTTCGGCCTCGGCGACTGGCTGTTCTACTTCCGCGAAGTGGCGGCGCTGCCGCTCGGCATGGCCGGCTCGGTCGACGAGGTGATCGAGAACATGATCGCGCAGAAGTTCGCGGTGATCGGCACGCCGGACGACGCCATCGAGCAGATCGAGCGCCTGCAGCAGGAGTCGGGCGGCTTCGGCGCCTTCCTGCAGCTCGCGCACAACTGGGCTTCGTGGGAGAACACGAAGCAGAGCTACGAGCTCTTCTCGCGCTATGTGATGCCGCGCTTCCAGGATCGCAACGCGGGCCGCGTGGCCACGATCGAGGCCGTGCAGAAGAAGCACGGCGAGCTCATCGCCGAGTACGGCGGCGCGATCGCGAAGGAGTTCGAGAAGCAGGGCATCAAGCTGCCGGGGCAGTGACGCTCAGGGCCAGCCGTCTTCGGCGTGCAGGCCGTTCTTCTCGCGCTCGTACTCCGAGTCGCTCATGTAGCGCGGCAGGTACTGAGCCCGCTTCTGCACGATCGAGTCGACGTTGTCGCGCACCCAGCCCTCGCAGTCGGGACTCGGGGCGAGCATCTCGACGGACTCCCACTGCTGGAACTCGGGCGTGCCGATCTGGTGACGGCGCACGGGCAGGAGCGAGAAGCGCGACTTGAACCAGCCGACGCGCGGGTCGACGAGCACGTAGTACGTCTTTCCCTCCGCGAGGTTCGCGTACATGAAGTCCGCCGACTCGCCGATGACCATGAACGTGGTCACCCCCGCGGGCGCGACGTAGGCGACGCGGCTCGAGCCCGACACCACGCCCACGAAGTGGTCGCCGTCGCGGCGCATGTCGTACACGGTGGACTGCGTGAGCGAGTTGTCCTCGTTCGGGCGCAGGAACTCGACCACCGCCTGGCCCATCAGGGGCACCGGCGTCCGCGCGTCCTTGCCGACTTTCACCATGAGCGGGCTGATCTGCCCGCCGGGCGTCCAGCACGCAGAGAGCCAGGAGAGCGCGAGAACACTGAGCGCGAGTCGCTTCCGCACGGCGGTCCTCCGGTGCCGATTCTAGCCCCGAGTGTCGAGCGTCGACGGCTCGGCCACGAGCACCCGCTCGTTGCTCTCCGGGCGGGTCGCAGCCCGGGCCGCGGGCGGCGCTGGCGCTGCACAAAGGGCATCTTCCCCCGCAACGCAGTGGGGAGCGGTAGGAGGTGTCCATGCGGGGCGTTGCCTCGCGCGACTCCGCACTTGCCAGAATCGCGGCGACGCTTGCGGATCGGCCGCGCTCCGTGGTGGCCGGATTCACGGCAGCGTTGCTCGCCGCCGCGCTCTACGGCGCCTCCGCGGCGGAGCATCTCCCCGCGGGCGGCTTCGAGGTGCCGGGCAGCGAGTCGGACCTCGCCGTCAAGGACGCGGAGCACCACTTCGGGATCGGCTCGGCGGACGTGCTCGTGCTCTATCGCGATCCACGCGCGGACATTCGCAACGCTCGCTTCGGTTCCTGGGTGCTCGATCTCAGCGATGAGCTGCTGCAGCACGGCGGCGTGGTCGGAGTCTCCTCCTACTTCGACACCGCCGAAGCAGAGCTCGTCTCGCGCGATGGTCACGAAGCCCTCGTGATCATCTCGCTCGCAGGGACCAACGCCGACAAGCTCCGAACGCTGCCGCGGATCGAGTCGCAGCTGCGCGCGGTAGAGCCACCCATCGAGGCGGCGATCGGCGGGCACGTGATGGCCTCGCTTCTCGCGGAGGACGTCGCCCGCGCCGACATCTCCTCCGCGGAGAAGATCGCCCTGCCGATCGCGGCCGTGCTGACGCTGTTGTTCTTCCGCAGCGTCGTGGCGGCGCTGGTGCCGATCGCGATCGGCGCGTTCGCGCTGGCCGCCTCCGCCGCCATCGTACGGCTGGGCTCGAACTTCATCGAGATCGCGATCTTCGCGCTCAACGTGGCCGCCTTCCTCGGACTCGGGCTCTCTATCGACTACTCGCTCTTGCTGGTGCAGCGCTTCCGCGAGGAGCTCGCCCGCGGCCTGGCCACGCGCGAAGCCGTGATCACGGCGGTCGACACGGCCGGCCGGTCGGTGCTCATCTCCGGCCTCGCCGTGATGGTGAGCTTGATCGTGCTCGTCGGTGTTCCCGTCGCGATCCTGCGGAGCGTGGCGCTCGGCGGGGTGCTGGCAACGGCGACCGCGCTGGTCGGCGCGCTCCTCCTCTTGCCCGCGCTCCTCGCCTGGGTCGGACCCCACGTGAATCTCGGATCGCTCGGCAGAGCGCCGGATGCGGGCGGCGCGAGCCCGGTCTGGAACCGGATCGGTCACCTGTCGATGCGCCACCCCGTAGCGACGGCACTCGGGTGCAGCGCGTTGCTGCTCGCGTTGGCGAGCCCGGTGCTCCGCATGCGGAGCGTCTTGCCCGACGCGCGGATCTTCCCGCGCGACTCGGAGGTGCGGCGCGTCGACGAGGCGCTGGGCGACCCCGCGCGCTTCGATCCGGGCGGCGCCTCGGCGATGCAGGTGGTCGTCGAGACCGAAGGAGCGCCGCTCGAGCCACGCAATCTGCGCCTGCTGCGGGCGTACGGCCAGAGCCTGCTCGCGGTTCCCGGCGTGACGGCCGTGCGCACCCCCTTCGCCGACCTCGACCCCGATGCGCGGACGCCGGAGGAGCTCGTCCGAGCGGCCGCCACCGATCCGTCCGCCACGCGTCTGGCGCGCATGACGCATCAGGACCGATCGCTGCTCGTGGCCAACGGCGCGTATCCGTGGCGCTCGGCTCGAGCGGCCGCGCTGCTGGAGACCGTGCGCGCAATTCCTCATCCCGCGCTGGCCGTGAAGATCGGCGGCGCGACCGCGCAGATGGTCGATCTCAAGCTCACTCTGCGGCGCTACGGTGAGTTCGCCGCCGTGCTCGTGGTCTCCTGGAACCTGCTGATGCTGCTCGTCGCCTTCCGCTCGCTGGTGGTGCCGGTCAAGGCCGTGCTCATGAACGTGCTCTCGCTGGGGGCGAGCTACGGACTGCTCGTTTGGGTGTTCCAGGACGGACACTTCGCGCGACTGCTCGGCTTCGAGCCGCTGGACGGCATCGACCCGAGCATCCCGCTGGTGATGTTCGCCGTGGTCTTCGGCCTGTCGATGGACTACGAGGTCTTCCTGCTCTCGCGCATCCGCGAGGAATGGCTGCGCAGCAGGAACAACCAGGAGAGCGTGATCTTCGGTCTGGCCCACACCGGGCGGACCATCACCAGCGCGGCGCTGATCCTCCTGGTGGTGATCGGTGCGTTCGCCGCTGGAGATCTCGTCTACGTGAAGCAGATCGGCGTGGGCATGGCGGCCGCGATCGCCATCGACGTCACGCTGGTCCGCGCGCTGCTCGTTCCTGCCACCATGCAGCTCCTCGGCGACTGGAACTGGTGGGCGCCGCGCTGGCTCGAGCCCGCCGGAGTCGAGCCGTGGCGCTCGACGCGCAGAGCAGCGCGCTGAGGCCGGCCAGCGCAGCCAGGAACATCGCGGGCGGCTCGGGCACCCGCACCCACGTCTCGATCGCGCCGCGGATCTGCTCGTCGGTCACGGACCCGTCTCCGATGACGACGAAGCTCGTGCCATAGCCGAAGGGCGAGTCGTTCGGGAGCGGCTCGAAGGGCAGAAGCGCTGCCAGCGGCGGCGGCTGGATCGGGAGCGCATCCGAAGCAAACGTCCCCGGAACGCTCGCGCTCACCTCGAGCCCGAAGATCGACGGGCTGGTGTAGAAGTTGTTTGTCCTCGGGGTGAGCACCCTGGACGGCGTAGCCGCCCGCCGTGAACGTCATCTCGAGCACGGCACCCCGTAGTCGCCACGCTGCGAGTTCGGATCTAAATCCGGTATACCCCGAGGCTGGTGAGCACCGGATCGCTCACGGGCACCGGTGAGGAACTGCAGCACACGGATATTTCCGCAACGTGTCCCGTGAGCTGCCAGGTGTACGGCGCGGCAGCAGCCTGGCTCGCCGCTGCGATCCAGCCCAGCGCGGCGACTGCCGCCGAGATCCGGATGGCCATGGCTGGAGCATATCCCCACCAGTCCCCGGACGGAACGCAAACCGCCTAGCGTTTCCACGGACACTTGCGCCGAGCCCGTCGGTACCTAGTCAGGGCGGGGTCCGGAGACCGCCGGAGCTCCAGAGCGCGCGCCCGCCTCACCGAATAGACCCGAGCGTTTCCCGGGGTTTCGGGTTATGCTGCGCGACCGTTTTTTCGCCCCGGACCAGCCTCCTGGCTGCATTCGCGACTTCATCCGGCCACGTCGGGACTCGAGGAGCCCATGACCATGTCGAACGACCTGTCGACCATCCGCAACATCGGGATCAGCGCCCACATCGATTCGGGGAAGACCACCCTGACCGAGCGCATCCTGTATTACACCGGCCGCATCCACCAGATGCACGAGGTGCGCGGCAAGGACGAGGTCGGCGCGACGATGGACTCGATGGACCTCGAGCGCGAGCGCGGCATCACCATCCAATCCGCGGCCACGTACTGCGACTGGGCTGGCCACCAGATCAACATCATCGACACGCCGGGCCACGTCGACTTCACGATCGAGGTCGAGCGCTCGCTGCGCGTCCTGGACGGCGCAATCCTGGTGCTCTGCGGCGTCGCGGGCGTGCAGTCGCAGTCGATGACCGTCGACCGCCAGATGCGGCGCTACAACGTCCCGCGCCTGGCCTTCGTGAACAAGCTCGACCGCTCGGGGGCGAACGCCTACCGCGTGGCGTCGCAGCTGCGCGACAAGCTGAAGCACAACGCCGTGCTCATGCAGATCCCGATCGGCGCCGAGGACCGCTTCGCGGGCATCGTCGACCTGATCAAGATGAAGGCGTTCTACTTCGAGGGCGACGACGGCAACCAGGTCGTCGAGAAGCCGATTCCCGCCGAGCTCGAGGCCGAGGCGGCCGAGTGGCGCGAGAAGATGCTCGACGCCGTGTCCATGTTCTCGGAAGAGCTGATGGAGGCCATTCTCGAGGGCCAGCCGACCGAGGAGCAGATCGTCGCCGCCGTGCGCGAGGGCACGCTCTCGCTCGAGCTGACGCCCGTCTTCCTGGGCTCGGCCTACAAGAACAAGGGCGTGCAGAAGCTGCTCGACGCGGTGACGCTCTTCCTGCCCGCGCCGAACGAGGTGAAGAACAAGGGCGTCGACCTCGATCACGACGAGGCCGAAGTCGAGATCGTCGCCGATCCCGACCGGCAGCTCGTCGCGCTCGCCTTCAAGCTCGACGACGGCCGCTACGGCCAGCTGACGTACATCCGCGTGTACCAGGGCACGATCGAGAAGGGTTCGACGATCGTGAACGCGCGCACCAAGAAGAAGCACAAGGTCGGCCGCCTCGTGCGCATGCACGCGGACAAGATGGAGGACATCGACCGCTCGACCGCGGGCGACATCGTCGCCTTGTTCGGCATCGAGTGCGCCTCGGGCGATACGTTCACGGCGCAGGGCTACAACGTGGCCATGTCGAGCATGTTCGTGCCGAAGCCCGTCATCTCGCTGTCCGTGAAGCCCAAGGACAACAAGACGGTCGACAACATGTCGAAGGCGCTCGCGCGCTTCATGCGCGAGGACCCGACCTTCCGCACCACCGTCGACGAGGAGAGCGGCGAGACGCTGATCGCCGGCATGGGCGAGCTGCACCTGGACGTGTACGTCGAGCGCATGAAGCGCGAGTACAACACCGAGGTCGAGACCGGCGCGCCACGCGTGGCCTACCGCGAGTGCATCTCGCAGCGCGCGGACTTCCTGTACACGCACAAGAAGCAGACCGGCGGCTCGGGCCAGTACGCGAAGGTGGGCGGCTACATCGAGCCGATCCCCAACTCGGACGAGTTCGAGTTCGTCGACGAGGTGCGCGGCGGCGCGATCCCGCGCGAGTACATCCCGGCCTGCGAGAAGGGCTTCGCCTCGGCGCTCGCCAAGGGCGACCTGATCGCGGCGCCGGTGCTGGGCGTGCGCGTGGTGCTGAACGACGGCCAGTCGCACGCGGTCGATTCGTCCGACCTGGCCTTCCAGGTGGCGGCGCGCTCGGCGTTCCGCGAGGCCTATCCGAAGGCCAAGCCCGTGATCCTCGAGCCCATCATGAAGCTCGCGGTCGAAGGGCCGAGCGACTTCCAGGGGGCGTACATCAAGGTGATCATGCAGCGCCGCGGCGTGATCATCGGCTCGACCGACATGGACGGCTTCAGCCAGGTCGAGGCCGAGGTGCCGATGGCCGAGACGTTCGGCTTCGCGACCGACCTGCGTTCGTGCAGCCAGGGCAAGGCCGAATTCACGCTCGAGTTCGCGAAGTACGCGCCGGTGCCGGCCGAGATCCAGAAGCAGCTGATCGAAGACTTCCAGGCCTCGTCTGCTTCGAAACGGCGCTGACCCCGAGCCTACGCCGGTGAGTCCCGCTCCGCCGCTCTCCGACGAGGAGCGCGCGCGGGGGCGGCGGCTCGCGATCACGAGCAACGTGCCGTCCATGGTGTTCTGGACGGCGTTCACGGGCCAGCTGCCGACGCTCGCGCTCGTGTCCCTCGGCGCGAGCGAGGCGCTGATCGGCGCGCAGAGCGGGCTGCAGATGGGGCTGGCCGCGGTCCAGCTGCCCGCGCTGCGCCTGATCTCGTGGTTTCCGAAGCGCTCGCTCCTGATCTGCGGCCAGTCGCTCGCGCAGCTCGGCGCTCTGCCGCTCGTGTTCTTCGGCTCGATCAACGCGCTCGGCCCCGACGCGTCGGTCGCGGTGGCGTTCGCCTGCCTGGCGCTGACCGCGCTCGGGCTCGATCTCGCGGACCTGGTCTGGTTCCCCCTGCTGCGCGGCTACGTCGACCCGGAGCACGCGGGCCGCTTCTTCGGCGCAAACCGCACCGCGTGGCACGCGGCGATGATCGCGTTCTTCCTGGGCGCGCAGCTCTGGCTCGCGCGGCACGAGAGCGGCTTCGGCCTGCTCTTCGGCGTGGCGTGGTGCCTTGGCGTGCTGCGCATCGCACTGATCACGCGGCTGCCCGAGCGCAGCGAGCGCGGCGGCGAGCGGCTTCGCGCGCGCGACGCGCTCGCGCTGCTGCGCCGCGACCGGCGCCTGCGCCGCTACATGATGGGCTCGATCTGGGGCCAGGCGATGCGGTTCGCGACGCTGCCCTTCGTGCTCGTCATGCTCCGCCGGGCGCTCGGCTTCTCGAACTCCGACGCCGTCTTCACGACCGTCGCCGTCTACGTGGGCGGGCTCGTGTCGCTGTACCCGTGGGGCCGGCTCGCGGACCGGCGCGGCGCGTACTTCGTGTTCCGCACCACGGCGCTCGGACTGGGCGCGCTGTACCTGTCGCTCGCGTTCATCCGGCCCGCGGGCGCGGCGACGCTCGCGATCGCCATCGCGTTCTTCTTCGCTCACGCGGTGCTCGCCGCCGGCCACGGCGTGGCAGACACCCGGCTCCTCTTCGAGCTCACGCCCGCGGAGGCGCCCGCGAAGGTGTTGGTCGTGACCGCGGTGGTCGAGGGCACGACGTGCGGGCTCGCGCCGGCGCTCGCGGGCGCCGTGCTCGACCCGCTGCTCGCGCGAGCCGCGAGTCCGCTCGCCGTCTACCACGGCTTCTTCGCCGTGGCCGCGGTGCTGGTGAGTGTCTCGTTCCTGCCGCTGCGAATCTTCCGCAGAGACTGAGTTCTTGCAGCTCTCAGCGCTGGAGAGGCCGAGCGAAGGCCGCCCTGAGCGAGGCGGCAAGGGCCGAAGGCCCGCGCAGCGAGCCGCAGGCGAGCGAAGCCACTAAGTCGCGATGCGGAAGAAGACCACGTCGCCGTCCCGGACGACGTACTCCTTGCCCTCGACGCGCATGAGGCCCTTCTCCTTCGCGCCGACCTCGCCCTTCGAAGCGACGTAGTCCTCGAACGAGATCACCTCGGCGCGCACGAAGCCGCGCTCGAAGTCGGTGTGGATCTCGGCGGCGGCCTGCGGCGCCTTGGTGCCGCGCCGGATGGTCCAAGCGCGCACCTCCTTCGGGCCGGCGGTGAAGTACGAGACCAGCTCGAGCAGCCGATAGGTCGCGCGGATCAAGCGGTCGAGCCCCGACGCGTCGACGCCCAGGTCGGCGAGGAACGCGCGGCGCTCGTCGGGGTCCAGCTCCAGCAGCTCCGCCTCGACCTTCGCGCAGATGCGCACCGATGCGCCGCCCTTCTCGACGGCGAGCGCTTCGAGCGCGCGCGTGTAGGCGTTGCCGGACGCCAGGCCGGCCTCGTCGACGTTCGCGACGAAGAGCACCGGCTTTGCGGTGAGCAGATTCGCCTCGCGGAACCCGGCGCGCTGCGCGTCGGGCACCGCGAAAGCGCGCGCGGGCTGCCCTGCCGAGAGGTGCTCGACCAGCGCGCCGAAGAAGGCGGCCTCGGCCTGGGCCTCCTTGTCGCCCGACTTCCCGACCTTGCGCGCGCGGTCGGCGCGGCGCTCGGCGGTCTCGAGATCGGCGAGCGCGAGCTCCGTCTCGATCGTCTCCACGTCGCGCAGCGGGTCGGGCGCGCCGTCCACGTGCACGACGTCGGCGTCGTCGAAGCAGCGCACCACGTGCAGCACCGCGCTCGTCTCGCGGATGTGGGCCAGGAACTTGTTGCCGAGCCCCTCGCCCTGCGACGCCCCGCGCACCAGCCCCGCGATGTCGACGAACTCGACCGTGGCCGGCACGACCCGTGCCGAGTGCACCAGCGCGTCGAGCGCGGCGAGCCGCGGGTCGGGCACGGGCACGATGCCCGAGTTGGGCTCGATCGTGCAGAACGGGTAGTTCTCGGCGGCGATTCGCGAGTCGGTCAGCGCATTGAAGAGCGTGCTCTTGCCGACGTTCGGCAGGCCGACGATGCCGCAGCGGAGCGCCATGGGGCGGGCATCATCCCGAATCTGACGCGCTGCGCCAGTATAATGTCGCCGCGCCCCACTCCCGAGGAGGACTTCTTGGACTTCGCGTATTCCGACAAGGTCAAAGCCCTGTCGAAGGACTTCGGCCTCGCGCGCATGTTCGCCATGATCCGGACGCTGCGGCTCGCCGACGGCCCGGACGAGGTGCATCGCAACCAGATCGCGCGGCTCGAGCTGCGCGAGCACTGACGGAGAGCGGATGCCCGACGCGCTCCGGCCCGAAGAACTCGAGAGAATCGGCCGCTTCAAGGTGCGCCGCTATCTGGCGGGCGGCGGCATGGCCTGGGTGTTCGAAGTCGAAGACCCGGGCCTGTTCGACGCGCGGCGCGCGCTGAAGCTCCTCAAGCCCGGCGAGACCGACGCCGAGACCCTGCGCCGCTTCCGCCGCGAGGCCGAGCTGCTCTCGCGCCTGCAGCACCCGAACCTGGTGCACATCTTCGAGTTCGGCGAAGACGCCGCGACGGGCTGCCAGTACTACACGATGGACTTCATCGAGGGCCGCACCCTCGCGCAGATCCATCCCGACTGGCTCGACGCTACGCCGGACGGCGGCACGCCCGCGGACGCGCGCAGCCTCGACGAGATCTGCCGCTACTTCAGCGAGGTGCTCTCGGCGCTCGCGCGCCTGCACGAGCAAGGCATCGTGCACCGCGACATCAAGCCGCAGAACGTGTTCGTCGATCCGCACGGGCGCGCGGTGCTGGGCGACCTGGGCGTCGCGAAGCTGTCGTCGGCCGCCGGCGAGACACAGAAAGGTGTCGTGCCGGGAACGCCGCTCTACATGGCGCCCGAGCAGTCGCTGCGCTTCGAAGCGTCGACCCGCACCGACCTGTTCTCCCTCGGGCTGTCGATGTACCGCGTGCTCTCGGGGCGCACCGTGTACGACAACGCCCTCGGCGCAGATTCGACCAACAGCATGGCCGTGCTCCGGCACCTGTGGAGCCTGCAGGGCGCCTCGCAGGAGTTCGAGTTCGAGTTCCCGCCCCAGGTACCCGAGCCCTTGCGCGCGGTGGTGCGCCAGGCCTGCCGCATGAGCCCCGACGAGCGCTACCCCAGCGCCGAGACGATGGCCGACGCGATCCGCGGGGCAACGCGTCCGCCGCGCGCCGCGGAGCTCGCCGAGCCGCGCCGCGGGCCCAGCCTGCCGGTGCTCGCACTCCTCGGCATGGTCGTGCTCGCGCTCGGCTTCTGGTTCGGGCTCGGCTCGTACAGCCAGCGCTCGGGCGCGCGCACGGCGCGCAGCTCGGCCGAGGCCGCGCATGCGCAGGTGAGCGCGCTCGTCGGCGGTCTGTCGGGCCGCACGAGCCCCGGCGCGGCCGACGCGATCGAAGACGCGAAGCGGCGCGTCGAGTACGCGGCCGAGGAGCAGAACGAGGCCGAGGAAGCGCTCCAGTCGGCGCGCTATGGCGCCGCGCAGGACCGCTTCGAACGGGCGCTGGATGGTTACACACGCGCGTGTCAGAGCATCGTCGACCACTGGCTCCGCGCCGAGGCGAGCGCGTCGGTCGAGAGCGCCGTCGCTGCCGTAGCGGCGCTCGGCAGCGCGAGCGGCGATCTGGCTACGCGCGCGAAGGGCCTGCCCGAGCCGTCGCCCGACACCGGCTGCAACGCCGCCGAAGCGGAGCGCGCGCGCCTGTTCGCGGCCGAGGCGGTGCGCGCCGACGCGGTGAAGATCGCCGCCAACGCGCCCCTGCACGCGGAGCCGCCGCCGCCTGCACCGGCGCCGCCCGCGGCCGTCGTCGCCGCGGCCGCGCCAGAACCCGAGCCGGCGCCCGCGGCACCTCCGAAGCCGGCGCCCGTCGCCGCAGCGCCGCCTGCGCAGAAGCTGCCGCCCGTTGCGGCAGCGCCGGCCGCCGCCGCCGCGAGCGCAGCGCCGGCTCCGAGCCCCGCGCCCGCCGCGGCGAAGGCGCCCGCGCACGCGCCGGGCTCGCGCCCGCCGGTGCGGGACAACCGCGCGGCGAAGGCCGAGATCACGCAGGCGCTCGAGTCCTGGAACGCGGCACTCAACGCGCGCGACTGGAACGCACTGGCGCAAGTGCAGAATCTCCACCCGGGCCAGCTCGAGGCGTACCAGAAGCTCTTCCCCGACAAGAGCACGCGCCAGTCGATGGCGATCGACTTCATCGCGGGCTTCGACTCGCCGCGCATCGACGTGCAGATCGTGCTCACGCGCGAGGAGCGACACTTCTTCGTGTGGCGCGTCGTCGCGAAGGAGACCCGCAAGGGCATCGCGACGCGGGACGGCACCACCTGGAAGCTGGAAGGTCTGTAGCGCCTACACCCGCGGGGTGAATTTGCGGAGCTTGCGCTGCAAGCTCTGGCGGTGCAGGCCGAGCTGGCGCGCGGCGCGGCTGATGTTGCCGCCGCACTCGGCCAGCACCCACTCGATGTACTCGCGCTCGCGGCGCGCGAGCGTCTGGCCGGCGGCGGCGCCGGCCGTCGGCGCCTGCAGCGGCTCGCTGCGGAACGCCTGCAGCAGGTCCTCGACGTGCACGGGCTTCGTCAGGTAGTTGAACGCGCCCTGCTTCACCGCCTGCACGGCGGTCGCGATGCTGCCGTAGCCCGTGAGCACCACGATGCGCGCGCGCGGCGAGCGCTCGAGGATGAGCGGAATCGCGTCGAGGCCGCTCTGGTGGCGCAGGCGCAGGTCGACGCTCGCGAACTTGTGCGCGAACGGCGCGAGCGCGCGGAGCTCGTCGAGGTCGGCGACGCAGTCGACGCGCCAGCCGCGCTCGCGGAACTCGAGCGCGAGCGCCTCCGCGAAGCGCGTGTCGTCGTCCACGATGAGGAGCGACTGCTGCGCCTGGCTCATGCACGCGCCTCGGCGGCGCCCTCGCGCGCCGCCGGCAGCACGAGCCGCGCGACCGCGCCGCCGCCTGGCGCGTCGTCGAGCTCGAGCCGGCCGCCGATCGTCTCGATCAGCGTATACGCGAAGTAGAGGCCCAGCCCGACGCCGCCCGGCCGCGTGGTCACGAACGGCTCGCCCAGGTGCGTCCGCACCAGCTCGGGCCAGCCGGGCCCCGAGTCGCGCACCTCGATGGCGACACGATCCGGTGTCACCTGCACGCTGACTTCTGCCGGCGCCTCGGGGCTGCTCTCTTCGAGCGCGTTGTCCACGACGTTCAGCACCGCCTGCGTGAACGCGACCGCGGGCACCAGCACGAGCGCCTTGCCGCGCTCGCGGCGGAAGCGCAGCGGCACCTGCGGGTCCTCCGCGCGCAGGCCCGCGCACACCTTCTCGACGAGGTCGCCGACGTCCTCGACCTCGAGCCGCAGCGCGTCGGGCCGCAGCTGCGAGCCCGCCATCTGCCGCAGCACGTCTTCGCAGCGAGCGAGCGACTCGAGCGCTTCCTCGAGGGCGGGATCGTCCTCCAGGTCGAGCTTCCGGCCGAGCCGCTGCAGCTTCAACATGGCCGTGTTGAGCGGCGTCGCGAACTCGTGTGAGAGCCCCGCGGCGAGCGCGCCGACCGCGCGCAGGCGGTCGATGCGGCCCTGCTCCTGGCGCCGCGCGTGCACGTGCGCCTGCAGCGCCGCGAGCGTGTGCGAGAGCCACGTCGTGAACAGCCAGAACACGCCCGCGACGAGGAACTGCGCGGGGAACAGCACGGCGGGCGAGACGCGCGTCGCCGCGAGCCCCGGCGGCACGTGGCCGAACGCCTGCACGAACGCGAGACACGCGACCAGGCTCCAGAAGAAGCCGAGCGACACGCGGCCCTCGAGCAGGAGCGCCCCGAGGCCCGCGTGAAAGAAGAGCAGCGGCACGAGCGGATTCCACGCGCCGCCCGACAGGCCGAGCAGCGCGGACAGCGCCGCGATGTCGGCGAAGAGCTGCGCGGCGAGCTCGGCCTGCGACACGTCGCTCTTGCGGCGCAGCCGCGCCCACGTGAGGCCGTTCAAGAGCGCGAGCGCCGCGACCACGCCCAGGAACACGGGCACGCGCGCGGGCTCGAGCAGGTCGAAGCGCAGCGCGGGCACGATCGACAGCCCCTGCGCGCACAGTGCGATCCAGCGCAGCCGCACTACCCAGGCGAGCTTCGCCGCACCGCTGTCGGGCTGCCGAGAGAGCGGCGGATCGAGCAGCGCGAACAGCCGGAGCTTCATGCGGGAAGCTTAGTGGAAGCCCGAGAGGCGCGTCCAAGGCCGGAGTTGCGCATTCGCCTCCGCGCGTGCGAGACAGGCCCATGGCGGATCGACCCGGCCCGGCGCTCCCCGGCGCGCTGTTCGAGCGCGTGGACGAGAGCGACGACGCGCTCTTCTACCAGGCGCCGCGCTTCGCCCTGCACGTGGACGAGGCGACGATCGCCGCGCTGACGCAGCTCTACCGGGAGGAGCTCCGCGCCGGCAGCCGCGTGCTGGATCTCATGTCCTCGTGGGTGTCGCATCTGCCCGCGGAGCTGGCGTTCGCGCGCGTCGCGGGCCTCGGCATGAACGCAGCCGAGCTCGCTGCGAACCCGCGGCTGGACGAGCGCTGCGTGCGCGACCTGAACGCCGAGCCCAGCCTGCCCTGGCCCGGCGCCTCGTTCGACGCAGTTCTGTGTGCGGTGTCGGTGCAGTATCTCGTGCGGCCGGTGGACGTCTTCGCCGAAGTGAGCCGCGTGCTCGCGGACGGCGGCAAGCTCTTGATCGCGACCTCGCACCGGCTGTTCCCCACCAAGGCGATCGCGGCGTGGCGAGCGCTCGACCCGCACGACCGCCTGCGCCTGGTCGCCCGCTACCTGGAGCTCGCCGGCGGCTTCGCCGCGCCCCGCGTGGTCGATCGCTCGCCGGCGGGCGCCGACCCGCTCTGGGTCCTGCTCGCCGAGCGCGCTCCGCGCTAGAGCGGGTCCGTGCGCAGCTCGGCATACACGCCGAAGTGGTCGCTCGGCCAGACGCCCGCGCGCTCGTCGTTCGCGACCACGCGGCACGACTCGATCACGCCGCGGCCGTCGCGCAGCGGGTAGTCGACGAACACGTAGTCGATCCGCCGGTCGGGCTCGAGCGCTTCGCGCGCGTACGCGTTGCGATTCGACCAGGTCACGCCGTCGCCGTCGCGCCCGGCCACGAGCCAAGCGTCGTTCCAGTACACGCTGCGCCCGTCGATCGAGTGGCGGCCCGTCATGTAGCGGATCTCGTCCGAATCGGGCTCGGCGTTGAAGTCGCCGGCGATGATCGCGGGGAAGGCGCGGTGCACGCGCTGCCCGCGCACGAAGTCCGCGAGGGCCACGACCTGCTTCTCGCGCACGAAGCCGTGGTGGAACTTCCAGTTCAGGTGCGTGGAAGAGAACACGAGCGGCCCGTGCGGCGACTCGATGTGACACAGAAGTGCGACGCGTGTCTCGTGATCGCCTTCTTTCTGGAACAGCGGCAGCGAATCCGTCTTCGCGATGGGCCACCGCGAGGCGATCGCGTTGCCGAACGACTCCTCGGGCGACTTCCAGAACCCCGACGCGCGCGCGAACGCCAGGTGGTAGCCGCGGTGGCCCACGAGCTCGCGCGCCAGGTCGCGCTGCGGCGACTGCAGGACCTCCTGAAACGCGATCAAGTCGGGCGACAGCCGCTCGATCCAGCCGCGAATGCGCTCCGCGCGGAGCGCCCAGGGGCCGGAGTCGTTCCAGACGTTCAAGCTCAACACGCGCAGCATGGCGGAGGTTCTACCATGATAACCTTCCGCCATGCCGGCACGGAGCTTCACCCGCGGGCTGCACGATCTCGGCAACGGCTGCTGGGCCTGGCTCCAGCCCGACGGCGGTTGGGGCTGGAGCAACGCGGGGCTCGTGGCCGACTCGGGCGAGTCACTCCTCATCGACACGCTGTTCGACGTGAGACTGACGCGCGAGATGCTCGAGGCGATGCGTGCGTCCGTGCCCGCGGCGCGTCGCATCGCCACGCTCGTCAACACGCACGCGAACGGCGACCACTGCTACGGCAACCAGCTGCTCGCGGGTACGCGCATCGTCGCCTCGCGTGCGAGCGCCGCCGAGATGGACGAGCTGCCCCCCGAAGCGATGGCGCGCACGATGAAGAACGCGGCCGCGTTCGGCCCCGGCGGACGCTTCCTGGCCGAGGTATTCGCGCCGTTCGACTTCGAAGGCATCGTGCACACGCCGCCCACCGAGACGTTCGACGGCGAGCTGCGCGTGCGCGTCGGCAACAAGGAGGTCGTGCTCTTCGAGGTCGGGCCTGCCCACACGAAGGGCGACGTGATCGCATGGGTGCCGCAGGACCGCGTGGTGTTCACGGGCGACATCCTGTTCATCGGCGGCACGCCGATCGTCTGGGCGGGCCCGGTGGGCAACTGGATCGCCGCGTGCGAGAAGATCGCCGGGCTCGGCGCCGACGTCGTCGTGCCGGGCCACGGGCCGCTCACCGACGCGCGCGGCGCGCTCGACGTGCGCGACTACCTCGTGCACGTGCGCGACCGCGCGCGCGCCTGCTACGACGCCGGCCTGCCCCCCGAGAAAGCCGCGCGCGAAGTCGAGCTGGGCCGATTCGCGAGCCTGGGCGACTCCGAGCGCATCGCGGTGAACGTGCACACGCTCTACCGCGAGTGGAGCGGCGGCGCGCACGGCGTCGCGAACGCGCTCGAGCTCTTCGGACTCATGAGCGAGCTCCGCCGCTCGGGAGCGAGGCTTGGAGGCTGAGGCTCCGCGCGCGCGGCGCAAGCTCGCCGCCATTCTCATGATCGATGTGTCCGGCTTCAGCCGGCTCATGGGGCGCGACGAGGAGTGGACCACGCGCGAGATCCGGGCGTTCCACACGCGAGTCGACGCGTGCGTGCGCGAGCACGAGGGCCGTGTGGTCGACACGGCCGGCGACTCCGTGTTCGCGGAGTTCGACTCGGTCGTGAACGCCACGCGCTGCGCGCAGGCCGTGCAGCGCGAGCAGGAGCAGGCGAACGAGGCGGTCCCCGCCGAGCAGCGCATCGACACGCGCATCGGCGTGCACGTGGGCGACGTCATCGTCGAGGAGTACAAGGTCTACGGCGACGGCGTGAACATCGCCGCGAGGCTCGAGTCGCTGGCGGAGCCGGGACACATTTTGGTGTCGGAGGCCGTCTACCAGCAGGTGCACAACAAGATCGCCGCCGAGTTCCGCGACGAGGGCGTGCGCACCTTGAAGAACATCGAGCACCCGGTGCGGATCTACTCGCTCGTGCCGTCGAGCCTCGTGGCGACGAGCGGCGGCCCGCCCGCGAGCATCCGCCCGCCGACGCGCCGCGAGGAGCGCATGGCGCGCCGGCCGCGGCCGCGCCCGAGCGCGGTCGAGCCTGAGCCGGAGCGCAGCAGCTTCTTGGGAGCGCTGCTGCGGCCCAGCGTCGCCACCCTGCTCACGCTCGGGCTCGTACTCTCGAGCAGCGCCGCGCTGCAGGTTCCCAGCGCGGGGCTACTGCCCACCGCCGGCGCGATCCTGATCGGCCTCGGGCTCGGGCTCGCGCTGGACCGCGGGCGCCGGCTCGGCTTCATGCTGACCGGGCTCGGCATCGGCATCGCCCTGGGCGCGCGCTTCACGCACTGGAGCTCGGTCACCGACCTGCTCTTTGTGATCGGCGGCGCGATCGTCGCGATCCAGGGCTTCGGCATTCGCGCGCGTGCACGGCGCGCGCGCCGCCGCGGCTAGCGAGTCACTCGAGCGGCGCCTTGTCCGGCAGCTTCTCCTCGACGGCCGCGTTCTTCTGAACCGACAGGAGCTCCACCTCGAAGCGCAGCGCGGCGCCCGGCGGGATCCGGTCGCCCGCCCCCGGCGGCACGCCGGTGTCGCCGTACGCCAGGTCCGCGGGGCACGTGATCTCGGCCTTGCCGCCGGGCTTCATGAGCTGCAGCCCTTCGGTCCAGCACGGGATCATGCGCGCGAGCGGAAACTCGGCCGGCTTGCCCCGGTCGACCGAGCTGTCGAACACGGAGCCGTCGCGCAGCTTTCCGGTGTAGTTCACCATGACCTTGTCCTTGGTCGTCGGCGTGTCACCGGTCCCCGCCTTGAGCTCGCGGTAGACGAGACCGGTCGACGTGGTCTTCGCGCCCTTTTCCGCCGCTGCGGCCTTCAGGAAGCCGTTCGAGGCCTCGCGCTCCTTCTTCGCGCGCGCGCCGGTGCGCGCTTGCACCAGCGGGTCGAGCTTCGATTCGTACGCCGAGAGCTCGACCGCCGGCTTGCTGCCGGTGAGGCCCGCGGTGAGTCCGGCCTCCATGATCTTGACTTCGTCGGCCGAGAGGTTGAACGCCTTCAAGTTGCGCGCGACGGCCAGGCCGAGCGCGTAGATGGTCTTCTGCTCGTCGGTATCGAGCTTCTGCGCGCGCGCAGCCGGGGCGGCGAAGAGCGCGGAAACGAACGCGAGCAACAGGGTCGGGAGCGCGAGGCGCCGTATCATGGATGTCTCCGATCTCCCGGCGCAGGCGTTCCGGGCTCGCCATCTTGCGCCGCGAGGCCCGGGGCCGCAAGGCGCGGGGTGTGGCATTCTTTCGGCGAATGAGCGAGCCCGTGCGCGAGCGCGACTACGAGCACGTGCCGGAAGTGGGCACGGTCACGGCGGTCTTCTCGGCCACCGCACGCCGAGGCGAGTGGCTGCCCCCGGAAGAGCTGCGCGTGCGCGCGCTCTTCGGCGCCGTGCAGCTCGACTTCCGCAAGGCGCTCCTCGCGCCCGGCGAGACGACGCTCGAGGTGCTCGCGCTCTTCGGCGCGGTCGAGATCCTCGTGCCGCACGACCTCGAGGTCGAGGTCGCCGCGTCCGCGGTGCTCGGCAGCGTCGAGCAGCGCGATCACGGCGGCGGCATGAAGGGCTTCATCGCCGAGCAGATCCGCCGCGCGACGGGTCAGGTCCACGAGCGCCGCGAGCTGCGGCCCGCCGACGAGGAGCCGCCTCTCCTGCGCGTCGAGGGCCGCGCCGTGTTCGGCTCCATCATCGTGCGACGGCGATGAACGCGGGCGTGTCGGCGGTGACGGGCCGCCGGTCGAAATCGCCGTAGAGCTCGACCTCGCGAAAGCCGGCGCGCGCGAGCAGGTGCTCGAGCTCGTAGCGCCAGAACCAGCGCATGGCGAAGTGCGCCTCTTCGTTGCCGACCACGTCACTCCCGCGGCGGCGCTCGTAGCGGAAATGCACGTGCAGGAGCTGCGCCGGGTAGTCGCGCGACACGCTCGTGTAGCGGGCCACCGACTCGCCGCCGTGCTCGAAGCTCAGCTCGAGGAACTCCGGCTCGCTGGGGCGGGCCATGCGCTCGAGTCGCGGCGCGAACACGTCGAACGCGAACCGCCCGCCGGGCGCGAGGTGCTTCCGCACGCACGCAAGACAGCCGAGCTGATCCTCCACGGTGTACATGTGCTGGAAGGCGCGGAACGCCGAGAAGATCAGGCCGAAGCGGTCCGCGCCCAGGTCGAAGCGCTGCATGGGCGCGTGCACGAGCCGCAGCGTCGGGGACGTCGACTTCGCGCGCAACGCGTCGAGCATGTGGCGCGAGGCGTCGAGACCCGTGCACGGAAAGCCGTCGGCGGCGATCTGCAAGAGCACGCGGCCGGTGCCGCAGCCGAGCTCGAGCACGGGGCCGGCGCACTCCCTCGCCAGCGCGCGATAGAAATCGGCGTCCCGCCCGACGTTCGGGTTGTCGTGGTACGCGGCGTCGTAGAAGCGCGCGGTGGTGCGCCCGTAGGAATCGTCGAACTCGGGGATCGCGGAGCTCACGCGCCAAACGTCGCGCGCGGGCGCGCACCTGTCGAGCGCGCCGACGCGTGCGACAATCCCGCGCGGTGGAGCTGCGAGTCGCAGGCACGCTGGCCCGGCCGAACGCGTGGACGTGGTACGTCCTCTCGGCGGCGACCTGGTTCCTCGCGGTCGGCCTGAACGGCGTGATCATCCCCGGGCTCGTCACGCAGGAGCTGCACGGCGGACCGGGCGCGATGGCGATCGCGCAGATGTCGGGTCAGGTGCCCACCTTGCTGTTGATCCTGCTCGGCGGCGCCGTCGCGGACCGCGCGGATCGCCGCGCCCTGCTGGTCGGGCTGTATGCCTGCGCGGCGGTCCTGACGGGCTTGCTCGCGGCGCGCGTGGGTGCGGGGCAGCTGTCGCTCGCTGTCGTGGTCGCCTACGTGTCGGCGCTCGGAGTCGTCGCGGCATTCCAGATGCCGGCGCGCGACGCGCTCTTGTCCGACGTTGCGGGCGGCGATCTCCTGCGGGCGATCTCGCTCCTGACGATGGTCCAGTGGGGCATGCAAACGGTCGGAAACTTCGGTGCGAGCCTCGGCCAGGCGGTCGGCTTCGCGCCGATCCTCGCCGGTGAAGTCGGGCTTGTCGCGTGCAGCGCCTTCGCCTGCTCACGCCTGCCGCCGCACGTGCGACACGGCGAGCCGGGGCGCGCGATCACGCTCGCGGAGCTCGGCGAGGGCGTGCTCGAGGTCGCGCGCTCGCCCGTGCTGCGCCTGGTCGCGGGCCTCGCGACCGCGCTCGGCGTGCTGTTCATCGGCCCGTTCCTCGTCGCGTTCCCGCTGCTCGTGCGCGACTTCTACCACGGCGACAAGGTGTCGCTGTCGATGTTCCTCGGCTGCTTCCCGCTGGGCGTGATCACGACGACGCTCGCGCTCCTGGCGCGCGGCGGAGGCTTGCGCCGGAAGGGGCTGGCGCAGCTCGCGGCGCTGGGCGGCGGCGCGGTCTGCATGATCGCGCTCGGCTGCGGGCCGCCGTTCGCGGGCGCGCTCGCGGCGGTCTTCGTGTTCGGGCTGGGCGGCGCGCTGTTCATGACCGCGAGCCGCACGCTGTTCCAGACGCACGCGCCGCCCGCCCACCGCGGCCGCGTCCTCTCGGTGTACAGCCTGGCGACGATGGGCGCGTCGGGGCTCATCGGGGCGCCGCTGTCGGGGCTCCTGCTGGCCCGGCTCGGCGTGCTGGCAACGTGCCGCGCGGCGGGCGTGACCATGGCGGCGCTCATCGTGCTGTTGTCGTTCTCCAAGAGCGTTCGAGAGCTGGAGTGATTCGTGACTGACTCGTTCTCCGGTGCAACTGCGATCTGCGGGCTGGGCATGACCGAGCTCGGCAAGGTGTACGGGCGCACGGCGTCGGACTTCGCCGTCGAGGCCGTTCAGCGCGCGCTCACGGACGCGGGGCTCGCGAAGTCCGATCTCGACGGGCTGCTCTTGAACGCGGGGATCAGCCAGGGGATCGACCTGTCGCTGGCTCAAACCCTCGGGCTGGGCCGCCTCTCGCTGCTGACGCAGATGCAGGGGTACGGCTCGACGGCGGGCCAGATGGTCCAGTACGCGGCTCTGGCAGTGCACCACGGACTCGCACGCCACGTGGCGTGCGTGTTCGCCGACGCGCCGCTCGTCGAAGGCGAGCGCGCCGGCCAGGCCTACGGGGGCGGGCGCGCGCGGCGGCCGGGGCTGGGCTCCGTGCTGCCTTCGCTCGGCTTCCTCGGGCCGATCCCGTTCTACGCGCTGCACGCGCAGCGACACATGGATGTGTACGGCACGACACAGAACCAGCTCGGCGCCGTGGCGCTGGGCTCGCGCGCGTGGGCGCAGCGCAACCCGCAGGCGCAGATGCGCGGCGAGCTCTCGCTGGACGGCTACCACGCTTCGCCTTGGGTGGTGGCGCCGTTTCACGTGCTCGACTGCTGCCTGGTGTCGAACGGCGCAATCTGCGTGATCGTGAGCCGCGCCGAGCGCGCGCGCGACCTCGCGCGTCCGCCGGTCTACGTGCTGGGCGTCGGCCAGGCCCACCAGCTGCAGTGGGACGACGCGGTGCCGAGCCTCGCGCAGCGCAGCTCGCGCACGGCGTTCGAGATGGCCGGCTGCGCGCCTTCCGACGTGCGCCAGTGCCAGATGTACGACTGCTACACGTTCACGGTGCTCACGACGCTCGAGGACTACGGCTTCTGCAAGCGCGGCGAAGGCGGCCCGTTCGCGGCTTCGGGCGCGCTCGCGCCCGGCGGCGCGCTGCCCACGAACACCGGCGGCGGCATGCTGTCGTCGTACTACATGTGGGGCATGACGCCGATCTCGGAGGCCGTGATCCAGGCGCGCGGCGACGGCGGCGACCGCCAGCAGCGCGCCGACCTGATCGCGGTGTCGGGGAACGGCGGCATCTTCAACCACCACGCGACGCTCGTGCTGTCGCCACACGCGCGGAGCTGAAGTTGGACGCGAGCGAGCGCGCCGCGCCCTACTTCGCCGCCGCCGCGCGCGGCGTCCTCGCGCTGCAGCGCTGCGCCGCCTGCGGCACGGCGGTGTTCCCGCTGCGCGAGCGCTGCGCGCAGTGCGGCTCGAAGGAGCTGCGCTGGAGCGAGTCGCGCGGCGCGGGGCGCGTGTTCGCGCACGGCCGGCTCGAGCGCTCGAGCCTGCCCGAGCACGCCGGCAAGCTGCCTCTCACGCTGCTCCTCGTCGACCTGGACGACGGCCCGCGCATTCCCGCGCGCCTCGCCGCGGGCGCGCCCGCCGTGCGCGCGGGCGACCGGGTCGAGCTCGGCTTCGAGTCCGCGGGCGACGGCACGCCGCTGCCGGTGTTCCGCGCGGTGCCGGCGTGACGCGGCGCGAAGGGCTCGAGTACTTCGCGAGGCCCGGTCCGTACACCGCGCTGCCTGCGGCGGACTTCGCGGCGCTTCCCGAGGCGCTGGCGGAGCTCTGCTCGGTCGTGCAGGGCTCGGTGCTGCATCCGTTCATGCCCGCGCTCTACGGGCTCACCCCGGACAAGCTCCCCCTCGGGGATCTGCAGGAGCGGAGCGCCTCCGCCATCGTCGCGCGCGTGCGCGGCCGCGACCCGCGTCCGTTCGGAGCGCCGCGCCCGCCCGATCGCCGCTTCTGCGGCAACTGCCGACACCACACGGTGTTGCTCGCCGCGCTGCTCCGGGCAAAGGGGGTACCCGTGCGGGCGCGCTGCGGCTTCGCCGCGTACTTCCAGCCGGGTTGGTTCGTCGACCACTGGGTCGCGGAGGTGTGGACCGGCGGAGCGTGGCGGCTGGTCGATGCCCAGCTCGACCGCGCTCAGCGCGCAGCGTTCCGCATCGGCTTCGATCCGCTCGACGTGCCGCGCGACGCCTTCCTCGTGGCCGGAGAGGCGTGGCGGCGCATCCGCGAGGGCTCCGCGGATCCGGCGCGCTTCGGCGTGCTCGACATGTTCGGCAGCTGGTTCGCCGCCGGAAACGTGGTGCGCGACGTGGCGGCGCTCGCGAAGCAGGAGCTGCTGCCGTGGGACGTCTGGGGCGCGATGCGTCGGACCGACGCGGAGCTCGACGACGCGAGCCTCGCGCGCCTCGACCGCGGCGCTGCGCTCGCACGCGAGCCCGATGCGCACCTCGCGGAGCTCCTCGAGCTCGCCGGGTCGCCCGCCTTCCGAGTGCCCGAGCGCGTGTTCAACGCGCAGACCAACCGCGAGGAAGCACCGCTGCCGCGCTAGGCGCGCTCGACGTACTTCCGCTCGCGCGTGTCGATGCGCAGCTTCTCGCCGCGCGCGATGAAGCTCGGCACCTGCACGGTCGCGCCGCTCGACAGCACGGCGGACTTGAGCTTGCCACCGCGTTCGGGCGGATCCGTCTCGGCGACTTCGAGCTCGACGAACGTCGGCAGCTCCACCGCGATCGGCCGGCCCGCGTGCAGCAGCACCTCGACGAGGCAGTTCTCGGCCATGAGGTCGGCGTTTTCGATGCTCGCGCGCGGGATCTCGACCTGGTCGAAGCTCTGCTGGTCCATCATCACGACCGCATCGCCCGAGTCGTACAGGTACTGCATCTGGCGCTTCTCGATCTCGGCCGCGGGCAGGGTCTCGCCGCTCTTGATCGTCTTGTCCAGCACTGCGCCGCTCGTCAGGCTCTTGAGCCGCATGCGCACGAACGCGCCGCCCTTGCCGGGCTTCACATGCTGGTAGGAGACGATGACGTGCGGGTCGCCGCCGATCTCGACGAACGTGCCCTGCCGCATTTGCGTGGTGTCGATGAGCGCCAAGGGACGCGCACCTTAGCCCGCTCGCCCGGGAGCTGTAAACTGTCCGCGGTGAGGGGAAGCGCAGCGCTCGGGGCTCTCGCAGGGATGGTCGCGGCCGCGGGCCTGTGCGGCTGCTCGCACTACCAATACGTGGGCGTGACGAGCGACCCGCCGGGCGCGACGGTGTACCTGGACGGCGAGGCCGTCGGCAAGACGCCCACGGAGCTGGAAGTGGGGCGCGACGGCGCGCACACGCTCTACCTGAAGCGCGAGGGCTACAAGCCCGAGCTCGTGCTGCTCGAGCACCACGAGGCGAACGACGGCATCGATTTCCTGACACCGGCCGATGTCGCGAAGCGGCTCTCGCCTGGCCCGAGCTCCGATCCGGAGCTCGAGCGCCAGCTCAAGATCACGGTCGACAAGAAGCCGGGGGAGAACTAGCGGCCCTGCGCTGGATATACTCCGGGCGAGGGAGGTCGTGCATGGGCTTTCATCACCTCGCGGTCGCGACGCGGGACGCGGTCGCCAACGACGTGTTCTACGAGAAGGTCATGGGGTTCCGGCTCACGAAGGTCGAGGTCGGCTCCACGCCGTCGGGCTGGGCGAAGCACCTCTTCTACGACACCGGCAGCGAGGGCATGATCGCCTTCTGGGAGCTGCATGACGACGAGATCGGCAGCGACTATCCGACGGCCCTCTCGGAAGGCGTCGGCCTGCCGATCTGGGTGAACCACATCGCGTTCCACGCGCGCGACCTCACCGAGATCGAATCGCGCCGCCAGCGCTGGCTCGACGCCGGCTACGACGTGATGGAGATCGATCACCACTGGTGCTACTCGATCTACACGCAGGACCCGAACGGCACGCTCGTCGAGTTCTGCACCACCACCGCGGAGTTCGGCGACGCGGACCGCAAGCGCGCGCGCGAGCTGCTCACGGAAGCCAATCCGACGCCGGTCGCGCCGAAGAGCCAGAAGTTCCACAAGGCGATGCGCGAGCCGCTGCACCTGTCCGCGGCTAAGGGCTGAGCCAGGCCTCGAGCGCGCGCGCGGCGTCGACGTCGCGCATCTGCACCGGCGGGCGCTTCATCGCGAAGGCCGAGATCGCCTCGATCGGCCCGCTCTCTCCGCGATCGAGCGCGAGCTTCGCGCAGCGGATCGCGTCGATCGCGACGCCGGCGCTGTTCGGCGAGTCCTCGACGGAGAGCCGCAGCTCGAGGTTCATCGGCACGTCGCCGAAGCCGCGCCACTCCATGCGGATAAACGCGACCTTGTTGTCGTTCTGCCAGGCGACGTAGTCCGACGGGCCGATGTGGATCTGCTCGGCAGGGAGCGGCAGCTCGAGCTGTGACTGCACCGACTCGGTCTTCGAGCGGCGCTTGTTCGCGAGGCGCGCGCGCTCGAGCATGTTCAGGAAGTCGGTGTTGCCGCCCGTGTTGAGCTGGTAGGTCGAGTCGAGCGACACACCGCGGTCGGCGAGCAGCCGCGCGAGACTGCGGTGCACGATCGTCGCCCCGACCTGGCTCTTGATGTCGTCGCCGACGAGCGGGAGTCGTGCCGCGCGGAAGCGCTCGGCCCACGCCGCATCGCTCGCGATGAACACGGGTACGCAATTCACGAACGCGCAGCGCGCGGAGAGACACGCTTCCGCGTAGGCCTGCACGGCGCGCTCGGAACCGACCGGCAGATAGCAGACCAGCACCTCTGCGCCCGACTCGCGCAACACGCGCGCCACGTCCACGGGCGCGGTGTCCGCGGGCCGGAAGGCGCGCTCCGCGGGGTAGTGGGCCATGTGCGCCGCGACGCCGTCGAGCACGGGACCCATCTGCACCACGACGTCGGACGCCGGCAGCTTCTCGGCGAAGATCTTGGTGCAGTTCGGCGCAGCGAACACGGCCTCTTCGAGCGGCCGGCCGACCTTGCGCGCGTCGACGTCGAACGCCGCGACGACGCGGAGATCCTCGAGCCGGTAGCCGCCGATCTGCGGGTGCAAGAGCCCACTCGTGCTCGCGGGGTCGTGCGTCCGGTAGTACTCGAGGCCCTGGAGGAGCGCGCTGGCGCAATTCCCCACGCCCGCGATCGCCAGTCGAAGAGTCCGCATCGTCCGGCGCAGGTTACTCACTCCGGCGCGCGAGTCGAGACCTTTTTCTCGTGCGCACGCGTGCTTCCCATTTTGAGTAGCCGAGCGGTTTGCACGTGCGTGCGGTACGCGCCGGTTGCAATTTCGCACCGCTCCGCGTGGCACGGATCTTGGAAGAGGGTCGAGCCATCCGCATTTTGGAGGGATTCTTCACATGATCCGGATTCGCCGCGGCGCCGCGCACTGCCGCACCAGCAACTGCCGCGAGCGCGAGAAGCTCGTGCTGCTGGTACCCATCGCGTTCGACTTCACCTGCCCTGCTTGCGGCCGAGCCGCTGCGATCGACCCCGAGTACGGCACGGGCCTCGGCGCCTCGAAGGTCTACAACGAAGTGCGCGTGTACTTCGCGTTCGACCCCGCGACGCGCACCTACACCGATTCGGTGCGCGCCGAAGACTCGACGCTCGTCGGACAGCACAGCGCGTACGCGTTCTTCAGCCCGCTCGTGCGCGACCGCGCCGAGGCGGAGCACCTCGCGCGCCAGCTGCTCCTGCGCTTGAACGGCGAGCGCGGCACCGTGAAGCCGCTCTTCGCCCGCGCGTCGCGACAGGACCTGCTCGAGGAGGGTTGGCGTCTCGCCGTGTAGCTAGGCGCGGCCCGCCCGCGAGATCCACGTCGCACGCGCGCGTGCGACGACGTTGCCCTGGGCGCCGTAGAGCGCGATGCCTGCGACGCCGCGGCGCCCGTCGAGCCCGATCTGCCACGCGACGAGCGAGGCCGGCTCGCCCGCGCGCAGCTCGCCGTCGAGCGACGCGCAGATGCGGCCGAGCACCATGGGCTCGAGCGCGCGCGCCGAGTCGGGCTCGAGCAGCGGGAACGCCGACGGCGAGTCGAGCGCGGCCCACAAGAACGCGGGCGCGACCCGGCCCTGTTCGTCGGCGAGCGATGCGTCCGGCGTCCAAAGCGCGGCCACCGCACCGCCGCCTGGCACCACACCCGGGAAGATGCGCAGCCCGTCGCCGACGGCGCGCGCCGGCCCGCACACGAAGCACTCGGGGAACGGGTGCGTGCGCATGGCGCGGCAGTCGCCCGCGCGCGCCGCGGTCTCGCGCGGATCGGGCGCGGGGCGCAGCTCCAGCGCGAGCTCGCCGCGCGCGGCCCGCGCGAGCTCGGCGCCTTCGTGCCAGAGCGACCGAGAGCCGTCGGCGTTCTCGCCGATCTCGAGCGGCGCATCGACGGGCGTCGGCGCGCGCAGCGTGACTTCCACCGCGCCGCCGAGTCCCTCGGCCAGCAGGCCCGCGAGGTAGCCGCCGTTCGCCGTGCCCGGCGGACCGCGGAAACGGCCGGCGATCTCCAGCTTCCGCGGCATCGCGCGATTCTGGCTGGACGCGCGGGGGCGCGCAATCCATCTTGATCGCGCATGGGAGAGGAGCGAGCGCCGGGGGCCGAGGCGAGCGGTGCGGTCCGCGCGTATCTCGGGGGGCTGCAGGACCGCATCTGCGCCGCGCTCGAGGCGCAGGACGGCGGGCGCTTCGACGCGCGCTCCCAGGAAGCCGATGGCGTGCTCGCGCGCCCGCGCGTGCTCTCCGAGGGTGCGGTGCTCGAGCGCGCTGCCGTGATGTTCTCGCACGCGCGCGGCGCCGCGCTGCCTCCCGCCGCGACGGCGCGGCGGCCCGAGCTCGCCGGCCAGGCTTTCGAGGCGATCTCGCTGTCGCTCATCGTGCATCCGCGCAATCCCTACGTACCGACGTCGCACGCGAACCTGCGCTATTTCCGCGCGGGCGGCGCCTGGTGGTTCGGCGGCGGCTTCGACCTGACGCCGTACTACCCGTTCGCGGAGGACTGCGTGCACTGGCACCGGACGGCGCGCGCGGCCTGTACACCGTTTGGTGACGACCTGTACCCGCGCTTCAAGAAGGCGTGCGACGAGTACTTCTTCCTGCCCCACCGCGGCGAGGCGCGCGGGGTGGGCGGGCTGTTCTTCGACGACTTCGCGGAGGGCGGCTTCGAGCGTTCGTTCGCGCTGGTGAAGAGCATCGGCGACCACTACGTGCCGGCGTACGTGCCGCTCGTCGAGCGCCGCAAGGCGACGCCGCACGGCGAGCGCGAGCGCGCGTTCCAGCTGTACCGGCGCGGCCGCTACGTCGAGTTCAACCTGGTGTACGACCGCGGCACTCGCTACGGCCTGCAGTCGGGCCGGCGCATCGAGTCGGTGCTGGCGTCCATGCCGCCGCTCGCCGCCTGGCGCTACGACTTCACCGCCGAGCCGGGCAGTCGCGAGGAGGAGCTCGTGCGCGACTACCTGCGCCCGCGCGAGTGGGCGGACGAGAGGCCGTGATCGAGAGCGACTTCCGCCTGCGCGCGCCCGACGGCACGGACGTGTTCGTGCGGCGCTTCGAGCCCGATGCGGGCGCGCCCGTGCGGGCGACCGTGCAGATCCTGCACGGCATGGGCGAGCACTCCGCCCGCTACGCGCGCTTCGCGCGCGTCCTCACTGCGGGCGGCTTCGCCGTCTTCGCAGCCGACTGCCGCGGCCACGGCAAGACGGCGCCGAGCGAGGCCGAGCTCGGCCACTTCGCCGATCGCGACGGCTGGACCCAGGTGCTCGCCGACGTGCGGCTCGTCGCGGCGCGCATCGAGGAGCTTCACCCCGGCGTTCCACACGCGCTCTTCGGCCACAGCATGGGCTCGTTCATCGCGCTCGATGCGCTTACACAGTTTGGTGACAGCTGGAACGCGGCAGTGCTGTCGGGCTCGAGCGGCGGCGCCGGCGCGCTGGGCTGGGCGCTGCGCGTCGCGGCGCGCGCCGAGACGCTGCGCGTGGGCGTCCGCGGCCGCAGCCCCTTCCTCGAGAAGCTGCTGTTCGGTCGCTTCAACGACGCTTTCGCGCCCGCGCGCACCGAATTCGACTGGCTGTCGCGCGACGCCGCCGAGGTCGACAAATACGTCGCCGACCCGTTCTGCGGCTTCGTGCTCCGCGCCGGCAGCCTGGGCGAGCTCGCGGGTGCGCTGCTGCGAATCCAGCGCCGCGCGGTGCTCGCGAACGTGCCGCGCAAGCTGCCGATCCTGCTCGTCGGCGGCGAGCTCGATCCCGTCGGTGGCCGGACCGGCATCGTGCGGCTCGGCACCGCGCTCCGCACCGCAGGAGTTGAACACGTAGCGGAACGGATCTACACCGGAGCGCGTCACGAGATGCTGAACGAGACGAATCGCGATGAAGTGGAGCGCGACGTGTGCGCGTGGCTGACGAGCGCGGCAACTCGCGGCGCGAACTGAGCGCGAAAATTCGCGGTTGCACCGTTTTCACGGGTCGACTACTTTCGGGTCGTTCCCTCCAAGAGAAGCAATTAAAGGCCCTGAGATGGGCGCCCTCGGACGTGATGCACCCGGGGGATGCTTGCTCGGCACGGCAGCGATTCGTCGCTGCCGTGTCCCGGTTAAGCGGCCAGTTTTGTCCGACTGCACCCGCTGACGCACCATGGCGAAGCCTCGTCTGCAGCAAGCTGTGGTAAAATCCCTTCGAATCCGGGGGATTGCGGCGATCGAGTCGCGCGCTTTCCACGGACTGAGAAGTGTTCTTCGCACCCACAGCGCAGTGCGTCGGCAGGGGTCGCGCAGCTCGAGCCCCTAGGTCCGCGAAACCCCGTCCGGCGCCTCCGAGGCTCCGATCTTGCACACCACCCGTCGCATGACTCCCCGCGCCATCGCCCTCTGCTCGGCACTCCCCCTGCTCTGCGCCTGCGGCATCGGCTACAGCAACCACGGCCAGGAGCAGCGCCCCGAGGTGATCACCGGCATGGGCGCCACCGTGATGTATCCCGGCGAGTCCGGACCGGTGATGCCCGGGACCGCGATCGGCCCCTCGGGCTCGTCGTCGCAGAGCTCCGGCTCGAGCGGGCTGGGGAACTCGAGCGGCTCGTCCTCGTCGTCGGGCCAGGGCGTGCCGGCAGCCGGCGGCTCGGGGCCCGGCGCGACGGCCGGCAGCCCGCCGCCCAGCTCGAACATGACGATGATCGGGCAGACCACCGAGGAAGCCTCGAACGAGCACACGAACAAGGAGTTCCTGCCGATCGGGCCGATCCTCGGTTACCCGTTCTGGTTCCTCGGCAAGTCCATCGGCCAGGAAGCGGACCAGGCCAAGCAGCAGCAGATGGAGCCGAAGCCCGACGCGAGCGCGCGTCCGGCGCCGAGCGGCCCCGACGACGTGGAGCGCGACCGGCTCGTGCGCGAGAACGAGGCGCTGCGCCAGGAGCTGGAGAATCGCGCCCAGCCCGCGCCGACCGTCGCCGCCGCCGACGCCCCGCACGCCGCGATCGGCGACGAGCTCGCCGCGCTCGAGCGCTCGCTCGCGCGCCGCACCAGTCCCACGCCGTCGAGCTCCGCGCCGACCGCAGGCCGGCCCATCCTGCCGCGCGGCGACATCGGCCCCGGCGTGCCCGAGACGCACGACCGCAACGGCGACGGCCGCTCCGACCAGTGGATCTACAGCGTGAACGGGCGGCCCGTGACCGAGGCGCTCGACGACGACTTCGACGGTCGCGTCGACCGCATCCGCCACTTCGACGAGAAGGGCCGGCTCGTCTCGAGCGACGAGGACCTGAACGGCGACGGCATCATGGAGACGACGAGCCTCTACGAGAACGGCCAGCTGGTGCGCCGCCGCACCGACTCCAACGGCGACGGCCAGGCCGACACATGGAGCTTCTACAAGAACGACCAGCTCATCCGCACCGAAGTCGACACGAACGGCGACGGCTTCCGCGACGAGATCACGATCTACGAGAACGGCAAGATCGCGCGCCAGGAAGAGGACCGGAACGGCGACGGCCGGCCCGACGTCGTGTCGATCTACCGCGACGGCCAGCTCGTCGAGAAGCGCGAGGACCTCGACTTCGACGGCACGCCCGACGTCGTCTCCCACTACGAGAACGGCAAGCTGGTGAGCCGCGAGGCGAGCTCGGCCGAAGTGTTCGAGAAGTGGGAGAACGAGGGCGCCAAGTGAGTCGCGGCGCGCGTGCAGGGCTCCTCTTCGGCGTGGGCTTCGCGGCGGTGGTGTGGCTGATGACCTCGCCGCTCGAGGCGCTGGTCGGGCCCGAGGCCCAGCTCTTCTCGCGCGTGAACGAAGTGCGCGCCGACCACAGCTTGATCGCCCTGCGCGGCTCGTCGGAGCTCGCGGCGGTGGCGCGCGGACACGCGGAGGACATGGTGCGCCGCGGCTACTTCGCGCACGAGAGCCCCGAGGGCAAGAACGCCCTCGACCGCGCCAAGGCCGCGGGCCTGTCCGGCTTCGCGCTCCTCGCCGAGAACATCGGGGCGTCGAGCGTGGGTGGCGACCGCATCGAGGCGATCGTCGACGCGTGGATGCAGTCTCACGACCACCGCGAAAACGTGCTCAATCCCGCGTTCAACACGGCGGGCGTCGCCGTGGTCGAAGCCCCGGACGGCCGCACGATCGTGGTCGAGCTCTACGCGACCTATCCGAGCCCGTGAGTCGCGTGGGTCAGTGAGTTCCGCCCGCGGTCACGGGCGGAGCGAGCACCGCCGAGACGCTGCGGTCGTTCCAGAACAGGTCGAGCTTCGCGCTCGGCTCGAAGCCGGCGGGCATCACGAGGTAGCCCACGGCCATCTCGCCCGACGGCAGCGGACCCGGCGCACCGAGCAAGAAGCCGAGCTCGGCGGGGTTCGCGGGGTCGGGCCGGAACGTGCGCCCGGTCTGGACTGCGAAGAAGTTCGCGTGGAAGTCGGCGTCGCGCTCGGCCTGTGCGGTCCACACGAGCACGTGCGCTTCGCCCGGCCGGCGCCCGAGCGCGTGCAGCGCGAACGACTCGAACGACGACGAGTACGCGAGCTCGATCTTGAGGCTCTTCTGCCCGTGCACGTTGGCGATCTCGAGCGTCGCCGGCGCGGCCTCCTGGCGCAGCGCAACGAGCCGCACGAGGTCGCGGAGGTCTCCGTCGGGCAGTGCGACGGCAGGAGCGGGCGCGGGCGGCGCCGGTGGCGCGACGGCGCCGGTCGGCGGCGGCGGAGTGCGCGCCGCCTGCGGCGAGGGCGCCAGGCCGGGCCGCGCCCCCTGCGTCTGCGCTTGGCCCGGGTCGCTCGCGATGCCGGCCCGCGCGTCGCGGATCTTCTGCGCCGCCTCGACCAGGTTGTACGGGTTGTTCGGGTTGCGCGCCTCCTGGTCGACGTACCAGGTGTACGGCTTCGGCAGCAGGTACGGCCGCACGGGCGGCAGCTCGTCCGGCTTCGCGAAGTGCGCGTTCGCGCACGGCACCGCTGCGCGGCTCTGCACGATGAAGAAGCTGCCGTCCGGGCATACACCGGAAAGTGTCGTATCGGCGAGCGCCGGAGCGGCGGCGAGCAGACCGAACGAGAGCGCGAGCAGGCGCGACTTCACGCTCGCATTGTACTCCAAGAAAGCTCGGCAAGTCTCCGGTTTCATTGGAGAAATCAAAGATGCCGGGCACCGCGAGGAAACTCGCGGCGTTGCCCGTCGCAGCTGCGCGCTAGTGAAGCGACAGGGGCCCGGGCTCGAGCTCGGCGCTCGCCTCTTCGGGCTCCGCTGCTTCGCGCGCATCGGCGGGCTCGAGCGGCTCGAGCGCGCTCTCGTCCGCGGGGAGCGCTTCGGCGGGCGCGGCCACGATCGCTTCGATCTCGCGCAGCGCCGGCAGATCGGAGAGCCCGCGCAAGCCGAACGTCTCGAGGAACGACGCGCTCGTGCCGTACAGCGCGGGGCGGCCCGGCGCGTCGCGGCGGCCGACGATGCGCACCAGGTCGCGCTCCAGCAGGCTCTTCACGACGGCGCCGCAGTCGACGCCGCGCAGGTCTTCGATCTCCGCCCGCGTGAGCGGCTGGCGGTACGCGATGAGCGCAAGCGTCTCGAGCGCGGGCCGCGACAGGCGGATCTTGCGCTCGGGCGTGGCGGCGAGGATCACCTCCGCGAACTGCGGCCGCGTGCGGAAGCGGTAGCCGGCCGCGACCTCGGCGATCTCGTAGGGGCGCCCCGTGGCGCGGAGGCTCGCGTTGATCTCCGCGACGGCGGCCGCGAGCTGTGCAGGGGTCGCGCGCGGAAAGGCGCGCCGCAGCGCGGAGGCTCCGATCGGCGCGTCCGCCGAGAAGATCAGCGCCTCGAGCGCCGCCAGATCGAGCTCAAACTCCGCCATCGTTCCCTCCGTCGCTCTCGCCCCCGTCGCGCGCGTCCATGTCGGCGTCCGCGCGTGCGCCCGCGTCGGCGATCGCCGCGTCGTCGAGCGCGCCGACCGCGAGCCGCACGCGGATCGGTCCGTCCGGCCGCCCCGACTCGTCGGAGTTCTGGAAGATCAGGAGCGCCTGGATCTTGGCGAGCTCGAGGATCGACAGGAACGCGAGCACCACGCGCTCGCGCGTGGGCGCGTCGCCGGCGAGCAGCGTCTCGAACAGGACGCTGGCCGGGTCCGCCGCGCGCAGCGCGTCCATGATCGAGACCATGCATTCCTGCAGGGTCAGTCGGACGCGCGCGACGGCGTGCCGGGCGTCGCCGGCGGGGATGCGCTCGAGCACCCGCTGCATGGCCTCGAGCAGCCCGAACAGACTGACCACCAGCACGCCCTCGCGTTCGGGCAGCTCGGCAGGGTCGGCGTTCCCCGCAAAGACGTCGCGGCCCAGCAGGGGCCGGCGTGCGAGCTCGGCGGCCGCGTCCTTGTAGCGCGCGTACTCGGCGAGCCGGCGCGCGAGCTCGGCGCGCGGATCCTCGAGCTCGTCGGCGAGCAGGTCGGGATCCGGCGGCAAGAGCAGGCGCGACTTGATGTGCGCGAGCGTCGCGGCCATGAGCAGGTAGTCGGCCGCCACGTCGATGTCGAGCATCCGCATCATCTCGAGATAGGCGAGATACTGCTCGCTGATCAGCGCGATCGGGATGTCGGCGATGTCGACTTCGTTCGCGCGGCAGAGATGCAGGAGCAGGTCGAGCGGGCCCTCGAACGACGGCAGCTTGACCGCACAGGCGAACCGACCGGCGCTCGGCGCTTCACGCGCGTCGCGCGGATCCCGAGACGAGCCTGGGCCGAATTCACCTTCCACGGCTTCGATGTCGCACCCCCTACGACGGGCGCGATGCTAACGGATCACCCGACCCGCGGCCAGCATTCCGGGCGTCGCCGCGCGGGTGGCGGCGGTTCACCAGGTCGTGCAGCCGCGAGCGACTCACATGTGTGTAGATCTCGGTCGTGCCAATGTCGGCGTGGCCGAGCATCTCCTGCACCACGCGCAGGTCGGCGCCGCCCTCGAGCAGGTGCGTCGCGAACGAGTGACGCAGTACGTGGGGGGTCAGCTTGTGCGCGATCCCGAGCGCGCGCCCGTACGCGCGAATCCGATACCAGACGGCCTGGCGCGTGAGCCGCCGCCCGCGCGCGCTCGTGAACACCTCGGGCGCCTCGGCGCCGTGCGCCCAGCGCGGCCGCACCTCGGCCAGCCAGCGCTCGAGCGCGCGCGCCGCGGGGTCGCCGAAGAGCGCGAGGCGCTCGCGCCTGCCCTTCCCCTGCACGCGGCAGCTGCGCGAGGCGAGCTCGAGATCCGCGAGCCGCAGCGTCACGAGCTCGCTGACGCGCAGGCCCGCGGCGTACATGAGCTCGAGGATCGCGCGGTCGCGCAGGCCCACGTCGCTCTCGTCGGGCGCGCGCACCAGCGCCTCGGCCTCTTCGGCGGAGAGCACCTTGGGCACTTTGCGGCCGCGCTTCGGCCGGGCGAGGTCCGCGAGCGGGTCGCAGTCGAGCACGCGCTCGGCGCGCAGCCACGCCAGGAGCTGCGCCAGTGCGGACAGGGCGCGCGCGCGCGTCGAAGCGGCCAGGCCGCGCCGCTCGAGCGCATCGACGTGGGCGCGCAGTGCGTTCGCGTCGAGCGCGCGGACGTCTCTCTCGCCGAGCGACTCGGCCAGTCGAGCGAGATCGCGCCCGTACGCTTCGACCGTGGCTGCGGCGAGGCCGCGCTCCACCGCGAGATGCGCGAGGAACGCGTCGATCGCCGCGTCGAGCTTCACTCGCCGCCCTGCCCGATCGCCCGCAGCACGGCTTCCTCGACGCGCCGCATCTGGTCGGTGTCGACGAGCTTGTGGCCGTCGAGCGTGGTTACGTAGAACGCGTCCTGCGCGCGGCTCGCGCGCGTCGACGCTCGCACCGTGACGAGCGACAGCCCCTCGTCCGAGAGCGCGCGCGACAGGTCGTAGAGCAAGCCCGGCCGGTCGGTCGCCTCGACGTCGATGATCGAGTAGAAGTCCGAATCGTCGTTCTCGATGCGGGCGTTCGGCGCCTTCTCGCGCAGCACGCGCGGCAGCGGCACGCGCCGCGGCGCGGGCATCTCCGCTTCGCCGGCGAGCACCGCCGACAGCCGCTTCTCGAGGCGCGCGCGCTCGAGCTCCTCTTCCTCGGGGCCACCCGCGATCGGGTCGACGTCGAACAGGTCGAGCGCCAGCCCGTCGCGCGTCGTGTAGGCCGACGCCGCCAGGATGTTGTGCCCGCAGCCCGACAGCACGCCCGCGATCGTCGCGAACAGGCCCGGACGATCCGCGGCGATGACGACGAGGCCCCAGGAGCGCTGCTCGTTCCCCGTCGCCGAGCGGAACGGCGCGACGCGCGCGCGCGGGCGGTCTGCGAGGAAACCGAACGCCGTGCGCATGTGCGCAGCGACTTCTTCCGGCGCGTTCTCGAGCAGGTAACGGCGCGGCATCTGGTCGAGCAGCGCTTCCGCGTCGGGCTTGCCGATGCCGTCCTGCGCCAGCATCTCGACCGCGCGCGCCGCCGTCGACGAGGCTTGGTTCATCGCGCGCTCGACCAGGAACTGCTCGGCGAGGTCGGTCTCCTCGCCCGCTTCGAGCCACTCGGCGGTGTTGCGGTACAGCCGCTCGAGCAGGCCGGCCTTCCACGACGTCCACGCGACCGGCGACACGCTGCGGATGTCGGCCACCGTGACCAGGTAGAGCAGCCGCAGGAAGAGGCGCGAGCCGCACAGCTTGGCGAGCCGCAGGATGAGGCGCGGGTCGTGCACGTCGCGCTGCTCGGCCATGGCGCTCATCGTCAGGTGGTGCATCACGAGGAACTCGACGATCACGGCCTCGTCGTCCGACAAGCCGAGCCGCTTCGCGAGCGCGGGGATCATCGCCGCGCCCTTTCCCGAGTGACCGCCGCCACGGCCCTTGCCGATGTCGTGCAGGATGCAGCCCAGGTAGAGCAACACCGGATTGCGTACCTCGCGCATCAGCTCGGTCGCGAGCGGCAGCTCTACCCGGTAGCGCCCGCGCTGGATGCGGCGCAGCTGCTCGACGAGGAAGAGCGAGTGAATGTCGACGGTGTACGTGTGGTACATGTCCTGCTGCCACATCCCCACCAGGTGCGCGAACTCGGGGACGTAGGCGCCGAGCAGCCCCACTTCGTCCATCGTTTGCAGCGTGCGGTACACGCGCGCGGGCGCACCGAGAATCTGGCGGAAGAATGCGCTCGCTTCGGGGTCCGCGCGGAACGACTCGTCGACGAGCGACAGGTGCTGGCGGACCAGCCGCTGCGCGCGCGCAGAGAGCTCGACGTCGTGGTGCTGCGCGATCGCGAACGCCGAGAGCAGGCGCATCGGCCGCTCGACCAGCAGCGACGCCGCCGGGATCTCGAGCCGGCCGTTCGAGATCGCGAAGCCCTCGGCGACCGGATGCGGCTTGGCGAACGAGGCCGTCCGGCGTTGCGACGTCACCTGCTGCGCGTGGTCGATCGCGCGGCGCGACACGCGCTGGATCGCGCGCGCGTGCAGGTAGTAGCTGCGCATCAGCGCCTCGACCGCGTGCAGCGGGTCCTCGTCCCCGAAGCCGAGATACTCGGCGAGCTGCGCCTGCGCCTCGTAGTGCAGTCGGTCGTCCTTCCGGCCCTTGCGGTGCAGCTGGTTCCGCATGCGCCACATGAACTCGAGCGCGGCGAGGAGCGCGCGCTCTTCTTCGGCGTCGATGA
>Ga0335076_10000402_pt1 | contig 39470 bp, 23 predicted proteins | sample Lox_Sample_25_FD_206717 | JGI IMG/M metagenome (GOLD analysis project Ga0335076, IMG submission 206717) | Soil microbial communities from Loxahatchee National Wildlife Refuge, Florida, United States - Lox_Sample_2.5 | ecosystem: Environmental > Terrestrial > Soil > Wetlands | place: USA...
ACAGACGGTGTGAGTTTTCTTACGGTGTGAGGTGTGAGGATGCTCACACCTCACGCCGCAAGTGCCGGTCAGTAGTTAGCCGAACTGCGGCCGCGCGTGACCCCCGATGGTGAGGGTCGCCGCGGCCCGTAGCCTGCCCTGTCATGGCTGCAGTCTTCAATCTGAATCACCACGCGTCATATGTGCACTGGCACTTCTTCCAGTTGTCGGTGTCGAACCTCGTCGTGATCGTGCTCATGGTGATCGTGTTCTGGGCCGCGATCCTGATCAAGTTCCCGTCACACGGCCCCGGCGGAAAGTCCTGATGAGCATCTCCGAGCACGAAGGGCCCGCCCTCGAGCACGAACCGCGCTCCTGGAGCGGGGCGCTCCGGGACTGGGCCGTGCGCACACTGCCTCCCGAGAAGGCGCTGCCCGACAAGCAGCCCTCCTACGTGGCGTCGTGGATCTACGTGTTCGGGGTTCTGTCGCTGAGCTCACTTGCCGTGATCATTCTGTCGGGAACGATCCTCGCGCTGAAAGGACCCGGGTGGTGGCACTTCACCGGCATCGGGCGTTTCTTCAACAGTGTCCACCTGTGGTCGGTCGAGCTGTTCTTCTTCGTCATGGTCATCCACCTGTGGGGGAAGTACTTCATGGCCGCCTGGCGCGGCGGCCGCAAGGCCGTCTGGATCACCGGAGCGATCACGTTCCTGGTCGCGATCCCGTGCGCGCTGACCGGCTACGTGTCCCAGCAGAACTTCGACGCCCAGTGGATCTCCACCCAGGCCAAGGACGCGATGAACGCCGCCGGAATCGGCTCGTTCTTCAACCTGCTCAACTTCGGCCAGATGTACAGCTACCACATCTTGGTGCTACCGGCAGCCGTGGTGGCAATCGTCATCGGCCACATCCTGCTCGTGCGCAAGCACGGCGTCGTGCCACCGTTCAAGCTCCCCGCAACCACTGCGGCGGCCGGTGGTGACGGTGCCGGCCCGGACGCCGAAGTGTCAGCGTCATGAGCCGCCGCGAGCGCCTGGCCGAGCACGATCGCTACCGCGAGTGGGAGGGCGGTTATCGGTCTTACGACATCGTCAAGGAGGCGTGCATTGCGTTCGGCGTGATGCTCGCGCTCGCCGTGGTGCTGACGATCCTCTTCTCCTCGCCCGACGAGAAGCCGAGCACCGTCCAGTCGTGGGCACGTACCGACCCGGTCGATTTCGTGACCACGGCCACCACCGAACTCGATGGCTCAAGCGACACCGGCGGCTACGGTCCGCCGTACAACCACGCGTCCGACGGACAGCACATCCTGTTCGTCCGGCCGCAGAAGTGGCTCGGTGTGAGCCATCCGGTGAACACCGCACAGGATTTTGTGCTGGCGCCGTTGCGCTCGATCACCGGCCCGCCGGCGCTGCAGACCGCGGTCAGCGCCTACGAGTCCGCCTCCTCGGACCAGCAGGCGAAGTGGACCACCGCCTACGAGAACGGATTGGCGAAGGCAACGGCCAGTGCCGGCAGTACCGCAATCTCGGTGCCGGCGGGGAACTACGGCCCGCTGCCGACGATGATGGCCGGGCTGCTCGGCTTCGCGCAGAGCGGTGGGCTCGACGGGGCGCTCCTGTCCAGCAAGCAGTTCTACCAGACCGACTACACCAAGCCGCTCCTGTTCATGGCCGATGGGGGCGTGCTCTCGAACCGCGCCCAGGCCGAGCACTTGCTCGGGGGGCAGTGGGGCATGATGAACGAGACCGGCAGCTACCCCGGACAGGTGTGGCTGTGGCTGTACACGTTCTGGTACCAGATCAAGCCGTTCTCGACGTCAGCGAACGCAGACATTCTCGTGATGGCGATCATGGGCGTGCTCAGCCTCGCGCTGATCCTCGTCCCGTTCATTCCCGGGATCAGGGACATTCCCCGCTGGATCCCGATTTACAAGCTGATCTGGCGAGACCACTACCGGTCGCTCGCGCGATAACGCGTGCCGTTTCGACGAGGCACGGTGTTCAACAACGTGCTCGTCGCAATCGACGGTCACCAAGGCGGGCGCGACGAAATCGCCATTGGCGGGGGTTGCACCAAGGTGGCGCCGTCGGCCGTCGATCCCGACTTCCGCCGCCCCGCCGGTGTCAGCCCGCTAGACGTCGACGAGCCTGTGATCGAGCGCGTACCGGACGAGCTCCGACCGTGACGCGAGGCGCAGCTTCTGCTGGATGTGGGCGCGGTGAGTCTCGACCGTCCGCACCGATAGATACAGCTGTTCGGCTATCTCGGCGTTCGTGTGTCCCAGCGCAATCATCCGCAACACCTCGACCTCGCGCTCGGACAATCCGTCGGGGAGGCCTGGCGGCGGCTCGGCGGCGACGCGCGCGCCCAGACGCGGGTTCAGGTACGTATCGCCCGCCGCGGCGCGGCGAATCGCCTCGACCAGCTCCGACTCGGCGGACTCCTTGAGGACGTAGCCGAGCGCGCCCGCGCTCAGCGCGTGGCGTGCGTAGGCGGGCTCGTCCTGCATCGTCAGGACGACGATTTGCGTTCCCGGACACTCGGCGCGGATCTCCGGAATCCCGTCGAGGCTCGATCCGCCCGGCATGTTCAGGTCGAGCACGAGCACGTCCGGGTGATGGCCGCGCACGTAGCGGCGGGCGCCGTCGAGGTCGGATGCCTCGGCCACGACCTCGAATCCGTCCTCTGCATCGAGTACCTGGCGCAAGCCGCGGCGAACCACGGCATGGTCATCGGCGATCACGACGCGGATCGTTCCGGGTGTTCCACTGCCAGCAGGGTCTGAAGTGTCCATCGGGGGTCCGGGCTGCGGCGTCATCGTAATGCCGCCTGGTCCCGTGATTCGAGGTACGGCGCCAGGTACTTGGCGACGATCTTGGCCGGCGGCGCGGACGTCAACGCCTCGCTGACCTCCGAGGTCGACCCATGACCCCCGGTGACACGCGCGCTTAGATATAGCGGTTTCGGACCGCCGAGCAGCGCCCCGTGGAGCACCGGGGTGAACGGTGCCGGCTCGATCGGCGCGCCGGCGAGCGCCGCGATCGCCTCGGCGGCCGTGTCGGCCTGCTGCGCGGCGATCCCGCCGAACTTGACCGCGAAGTCGGTCGCGTCGCCGGCGGCGTAAACGCGGTCGAGGCCCGTGACCTTGCAGTGGGCATCGATCGGGATGAACCCGTTGTGGGCCTGAAGCGGGACGCCGGGGAGGGACGGGCCGAACAGCTGCGGTAGACCGACCACCCGGTCGACGACGAGGTCCCGCGACCCAGGGTTAATCGATACGTGACCCGCGGCAGGCGTCTCGCAATGAGCGGACGGAATGAAGAGGATGCCGTTGTCCTCGAGTAGCCGCTCGACCGCCTGGGTCGCCTTCCCGCCGAACACGGCGAGCGGAGCATCCTCGGGGGTGGCCAGCGTGACCGAGAGGTCGACGTTCATGTCATCAGCGCGACGCGAGGTCATTAGCGCGAGCTCGTACAGCGGCAGGGGCCACGGCATCGGCGTCGGGCTGATGAACGCCAGTTTGTGAACGTAGCCTTCCTCGACGTCCTGGATCAGCCCGTGGAGCTGCTCGTCGAGCCGGCTGTCATCCAGCGTCAGAGCGTGCTTGAACCGCGGCCGCAGGGACGCGCCGGGCGCGAGCAGCAACGCGTCGTACTCCAGCGTCTCGCCCGCCTCGGTGTGCACAATGCGCGCTTCCGGGTCCAACCACTTGAACGCGTCGCGAACTAGGTCGATGCCGATATCGCGGCTGATGTCATCGAGCTGGTAGCGCCGCGCCTCGCTGTAGCCGAACGGCTCGCGAACCCTCATCGGGCGGTAGACGAACTCAGCCGCGGGAGCGACCAGGGTCGTGGCGACGCGCTCGCCCGCGAGCTCACGCAGTGCAAGAGCCGCTTCGAGGCCGGCGACGCCGCCACCGACGATCAGCACTCTGAACGGGGTGTTAGTACTCAGATTCATAGGCCCAGACTACGGGTCGGCACGTCCCGGCGCCAGCCGCGCAGCTCCGAAACTCTGCTTCGGAAAACTACGCACCCCTAGCCGATGTCCGCGAGGAAGGTCCACGTCGGGTTGGAGGTGTCGACCGCATCGAGTCCCGTGTGGCCGATCAGATCCCGATCAGCGCCAGGGTGCCGAGGCTCATCCCCGCCGCTACGCAGCGGCCCCAGCATCGCCGGACAGCACGATCCGACGCCCGCTCACGGTCCTCGCGCGGATCCGCATCCAGTGGCCCTTACGTCCGGGTGTCCACGTCTCGAGGCCCAGGCGCTTTAGGCGCCGGAGCTCGGTCGGGCTCGTGACTTCTTCGGTCATCCCGACGATGATCACGCTCCAGCCCGTGCGCGAGCCGGGATCGATCCCGTCGATTTCGAACGCGGCATTGCCGTTCATCAGCATCGCGTGGAACTTCGATCCATCAGCAGTTCGGAAGGCGACCGACTGCGATGGTTCATCGAACACGTAGTTGACGGGACGTATGACCGGTGTGTCCATCGAGACCGCCAGCCGCCCGAACCGGTGGGAGCCGAGCAGCGCCAAGCACTCCTCGCGCGGCAGGACGAGCATTTCGCTCTTCGGCTCATCGGGAATCGGCGAGCCCACCTCAGCCGATGGCTCACGGTGAGTCGATTCATGGGACGCGTCGGAAGTCATGGCCCCACCGTAGGGCGGTCGGGCCATCCCAACAGCCGCATAAAGCCGCGCTTGGCTGCACAGAACTACTGGCCGTCGTCGCGCTCGCCCGGCGGCCGATAGCCGGCACTGCGACCTGCGGCGCTTCCGGCAACGGGCTGCGGATTTTCCGCACAACTCATCGGACGAGGACGGATGGTGACGCATGTTGCGAAACCGATCATCACCCGCAGCAAACCCGAGTAATTGGGTCCAACCGTCAGAGGAGGAACACCATGTCACGCAAAGTGTTCGATATTCTCGCCAGCAGCGCCGGCGTCATCGTCGTCGTCGTCCTGGTGATTGCAGGTGGTCTGTTGACCTGGGGTCACAGCTTCGTCAACAGCAACGTCCACAATCAGCTGGCCCAGCAGCAGATTTACTTCCCGCCCAAGGCGGCGTTCGATCATCCCAAGGCGGGCACTAAGATCACCCCGTCGATGATTCCATCGGTCTCCAAGTACGCCGGACAGCAACTGCTCACCGGCGAACAGGCCAAGACCTACGCGGATGATTTCATCGCCGTGCATCTGTCCGAGATGCCGTACGGCGGGGTGTACTCGAAAGTCAGCGCGGCGTCGCTGGCCAATCCGAAGAACACCCAGCTGCAGACGGTGACGCAGACAGTGTTCCGCGGCACGACTCTCCGCGCCATGCTGCTCAATGCGTACGCGTTCTCGATGTTCGGCACGATCATGCTGTGGGGCGCGATCGCCTCGTTCATCGGGGCCGCGGCCATGGCGGTGCTCGTCGGTCTGGGCTTCTGGCACGCCCGGCGTACGTCCGAGGAGGCGAGTGTCCTGGCTCCGAAGGCGGTTCCGGCCTCTTCCTGACGCTCGATCCGAAGACAACAGGACCCATCAAGACGACGCCCTCGCCGGGTTCGCCCGGCGAGGGCGTCGTCCGTTTCGGTCAACGGCAGCGACCGGTGAACTTGTGACACTGAACGGACCGACACACCGTCCCTGCGCGACGTCTCAGTGAGCCACAGCAGCCGGCCGTCTGGGGTGCCGCGGCGCCAGGTGAGCCATGGCCTCGAGCTCGCGCTCGAGCTGCGCGACGACGTGCTCGGGATCCGGAATCAGCGAGGCATCGACCATCAGGCCAACGGTCACCTCGCCGCGGTAGCTGAAGATGCTCACGCTCATCCCGATGTGTCCCGACGTCGGAGCCCAGACGAGAACCGCCCGCACCGGTGTCCCGGCGAGATAGACCGGCTGCGACGGCCCGGGTACGTTGGTCACAATCGCGGTTCCCTTTCCCGTGAACAGATCGACGATCCGCCGCTCGACGGGCTCGGGCGTGAGGCCCGTGGCGCTCAGGAGCGCGTAAGAGATCGGTCCGTCGCGACCCGCCTTGATCTCGGTCATCCGCTTGTGGACCTCGAGAAGACGACGGTAACTCCCACTGACGCCAACTGGGAGCGGCAGGAACACCAACCCGAACTTGTTGCCGAGGTCTCGCGGTACCTCCTGATCGAGCGGGCGCAGGTTGAACGGCACCATCGCCTGGATCTCGCCTGCGGCGGTCCCGCGGTCCCGTAAGTAATGGCGCAATCCGCCGCTCAGAGCGGCCATGAGAACGTCGTTGACGGTGGCGTCGTGCGAGTGCGCGACCTCCTTGACCTGTTCCAGCGACAGCGGCTTGCCCCAGGCCACGCGCCGGCTGATCCCGGGATCGCCCTTGATCGCGCTCGCCGCGTCGGGCCGCGTCAGCAGCAACCGGGCGGCGGTTGCGCTGTCGCGGGCGATCGCGCCGGCCAGGCTCGCGGCGTGCGACGGTGAGGTCACGAGGCCGACGCCGTGTCGGACTGCGGCCATGCCCGCGTGTCCGGCGCCCGCGAGGAGGCGCTCGGTCGACCCGGCGAGGCCCGGGACGATCCGCGCCGACTGCGCGCCCGGGCGCTCGGGAATCGGCGGGCCGATCCCGGCGTCGGGGTCCGCGTCGGTGAGCGAGAGCATGACCCTGGCCAGTGCGATCCCGTCCGCGATGCAGTGGTGCATGCGGTTGATGATCGCCGCGCCCTCGCCGAAGCCTTCGACGAGATACGTGTGCCATAGCGGGCGATTGCGGTCGAGCGGCATGGTCATCAGGTCCCCGACGAGTTCCTGAAGCGCGGCTTGGTCGCCCGGGGCCGGAAGTGCGAGACGGTGCACATGGTGCTCGAGCGAGAAATCGGGATCGCCTTCCCACCGCGCCGGACGCAATGGGAGGCGACTTTCCACCACCCGCTGGCGAAAACGCGGGTAGCGGTCGACGAGGCGGGTCTGGATGATCTGCTTGACTCGCTCCCAATCGGGCGGCTCGTCGAACAGCTCGACGGAGTTGATCACCATCAGGTTGGTCGGCCGATCCATGTGAAGCCACGCTGTGTCAGCGGTTGAGAGGCGAGTGCTCATCTCTGCCTCAGCTCCCGGGCGGCACCATCACGGTGTCGCAAGCAGTGCGCGCTCGATCAGCCCGCTCAGTTCGACGACTTCGAACTCGGCGCCGACGGTCTTGACCGCATCGGAGTACATCGTGAGGTCCTTGGGGCAGCTGACGACGAAATAGTCGATCGCCCCGAGGGTTTGCGCCTCGCGGATGCGCTGCTCGCTGGGACGCTCGGCGCCGTTCGCCTCGCTCATCCAGATTCTCCCGCCGCCGGCACCGCAGCAGAACGTGTTCGTGCCGTGCCGCGGCATCTCGACGAGCTCGCACCCGGTCGCTTCGATCAGCCGGCGCGGGGCGTCGGTGATCTCGTTGTAGCGCGCCAGATAACAGGGGTCGTGATACGTGACCCGGGTGCCCGTCAGGGTCGGTGGCAGGGCAAGGGTGCCCTTCGAGGTCAGCTCGACGAGCAGTTCGGTGTAGTGGTAGACCGGCTTGTCCAGGCCATAGTCCGGATACTCGTTCCGAAGCGTGTTCAGCGAATGGGGATCGGTTGTGAAGATCGCCTCGAACCGCGCCTGATTCAGCGCCGCCATGTTCTGCTCGACGAGCAGCTGGAACAGGCCTTCCTCTCCGGCGCGACGCACGTCGTTGCCAGACGAGCGCTCGCCCTCGAAGAGGAGACCGAACGACACGCCGGCATCGTGCAAGATCCGGGCGAGACGTTGCGAGGCGAGCTGCACGCGCTCGTCGAAGGAGGCGTAGTCGCCCACGAACCAGACGTACTCGACCGGCTCGATGCGCGCGTCGGGAATCCTGAAGTCGAGCGCCCGCGTCCACCGGGCGCGCGATCGTGCCGACCGACCGTAGGAGTTGCCCTGCGCGGCGAAGTTCTGGAGCGTCTGCTGGAGAAGGGGATCCACTTCCCCTCGCTCGACGAGGGCTCGGCGCATGTCGATGATCATCGGCACGTGCTCGATGCCCGCTGGACAGGCCTGTACGCATGCCATGCATGTTGTGCACTGCCACACCCCCTGCGGGGTGGCGAGCCACCCGAGCACGTCCTCGGGGTCGCTTCCGCGCGGCTCTTCGAGCAGCCGGCCGGCGGCGGCCAGGGCGGCGGGGCCGACAAACCCGGTTTCGGGGTTGGCGATCGGACAGGCGGACACGCACACCCCGCACTCGATGCAGTCCTCCAAGCGTACGTACGAGTCGAGCTGCTGGGGGACGGTCGCCTCGGGTAGCACCTCGCTGACGCGGATGATCGGGTGCGGCTCGGGCAGGTGCTCGTAGAACGGGCCCATGTCCACGACCACGTCCGTGCGCACAGGAAGGTTCGCCAGCGGCTCGACCTGGATGTCATCCCCGTAGTCCGCCAGGTCGCAGACGCACGCAAGCGCCGACTCTCCGTTGACGCGCAAGCCGCAGGTCCCGCACGATGCGTGGAAGCACGAATGCCGCAGCGAAAGCGACGGATCGCCGTGCAGCTGGATCCACCGAAGCGCATCGAGGACGGTCTTGCAACCGTCGACGGGCACGTCGAACTCGTCGAAACGGACTTCGCTTTCGCCGGACTCCTGGCGGTAGACGCGCAGCCGGCGTGTAGTGGTCTCGTGCTTCTGAACTGTGAGTTCCTCGGTGACAGCCATGAGTGCCGCCTCCTCAAGCCGCCATCGCGGCGTAGTACGCGGTGTGGGGGAGCAGCACCGTGTCGCGGGTCCGGCACGGCTCGTCGATGTCGAGCTTTTCGCACACGACGTTGGCGCACAGCTCGGCCATGCCGCGCAGCGTGGTCCCCTTGCCACCGGTGATGGTGATGAAGCCTTCGACCCCGTCGGTCTCCTTGTGGTCGAAAGTCTTGAACGTCCGGGAAAGCTCGCGACCGGTGTCCGCCTCGCCGCGCGAGCCGATCAGTGGGCGCGCGGCCGACCATGCCGCTCTGAACTCGGTGCACCGGACCGCCGGGATCAGCTTGCTCCCCTCGGTGTACATCCGCTCGACGTGATCGGCGGGCACGGGGAGATCATCGGGGTCTTCGACCGTCCACGAGCTGGTGCCGACCACGGACAGCCCGCGCTGAGGCACAACGATGTCGCCGTCGCCGGACTTGTGCAGCCGGTTGATCACCATGTTGCACAGGCGGCCATGCAGCGCCAGCAGTACTCCCGGGGACGGGCGGATGGGGACGTCGACGCCGGCCATCGCGGCGATCTTTTCGGACCACGGCCCGGTTGCGTTGATGACGACGTCCGCGTGGATCTCGCGATCCTTGCCAGTGACGCGGTCGCGCACCAGTGCGCCGCTGACCAGATGGTCGTGAACGAGCAGTTCCTCCACCTCGGTGTACGAATGGATCTCGGCGCCGTTGTGAGCCGCGGTTGCGAAGAAGCGAAGCGGCAGCCGCATCGCGTCCATCGTGCCGTCGGGGATTCGCACCGCCGCCTTCAGCTGCGGGTTGAGATTCGGCTCGAGCGCAAGCGCTTGGCTCGGCGTCAGACGCTCGGTCGGTATGCCCGAAGCCTCACACCCGTCTATGAACGGCTCGAGATAGTCCATGTCCTCGTCCTCGATGGCGACGAACAGCCCGTCGTTGAGCTCGAAGCTGCCCGGGCATATACGCCTGAGGATCATGTTCTCCTCGATGCACTCGACCGCCGACTCGCGGTCGCCCACCGCATATCGAGCGCCGCTGTGCAGCAAGCCGTGGTGGCGTCCGGTAGTGCCCGACGTGAGCTCGCCGCGCTCGACCAGCGTGACCTTGAGGCCGCGCAGTGTCAGGTCGTGTGCGAGCGCCCCGCCAGTGCCTCCTCCACCGACGATCAGTATGTGTGGGTCATTTTGGGTGGCCATTTGACACGCTCCGCCCTCACCGGCGCCGCGCAAGCCGAGAACCCGTCCGCTCGAGGCCTGTCCCAATGGCAATGAAGAAATTGGCGATCACGAACACGATCAACCCGAATCCGACCGCGCACAGCACGCCGACGATCACCGGACCCAGGGCGATCGCGACAATCAGCGCCGGGATCGCCATGAGGAACGCGACAATTACCCCAAGTGCGACTTTCATGGTGGATCACCTCCATCGAGGCCGGATCGGCATATCTGCGATGAACGTAACCCTGGCCGGTGACATCGGCATCCGTGCCTTCGTGTGGTCTTACTGCGCGAGACTACGGTGCGACGGGCCCATCAGGATGCCCGTTTCGCCGTGCGCCGCAATGGTCGGGTCGGGCCCCGATCGCCATCGATGCGACCCGAGCAGCCCGGTCGTCCTGACCGCATCCGCATAAATCCGCGGCCGGGGCACGCGTTCTCCGCGACCGGAATCGGGGCGCGCCTCGTTGCAAGCCTGCTCGCGGCTGGCAACGCTACCTGCACAGACATGCGACGACTTCAGCTCGTTCAGATCGAGGCGATGGATTCCCATCGGTTCGAGGCTGTGCTCTCGGCCGAGGAGTACCAGAACCTGCGCTCGTTGGTTGACCGCGGCGCGATGGCGCTGCGCGGCCGGGTGATCTGGAACGTCAACTCCACGGCCAGTGGTGGCGGAGTGGCCGAGCTCCTACGTACCTTGCTCGGATACTCACGCGGCAGCGGCGTCGACGCGCGCTGGCTCGTGGTCTCGGGAGGACCGGCGTTCTTCGAGGTCACCAAGCGCATCCACAATCGCCTCCACGGGTTCGATGGAGATGGACGCGCTCTGGGCGAGGGCGAGCGCGCGATCTACGAGGGCACGCTGGCCGAGAACGCCGCTGCGCTTGTGCCGCTCATCCATCCGGAGGACATCGTGATCCTCCACGATCCGCAGACCGCCGGGCTGGTCGACGCAGTGAGGAGGACAGGCGCTGCGGTCATCTGGCGTTGCCATGTCGGTGTTGACCATCCGAACTCTCGCGTCCGGGAAGCCTGGAGCTTCATGCGGCGGTATCTGCGTAACGCCGACGCATACGTGTTCTCGCGCGCGCAGTTCGCCTGGGACGGGCTCGAGCCGCGCAAGATCGCCGTGATCCACCCGTCGATCGATCCGTTCTCGGCCAAGAACCAGGATCAGACGCGCGCCCAGAGCTTGGCGATCCTGGTCCGAGCCGGCGTTCTCGCCGACGGCGCCGGCGCACCTGCGACGTTCACGCGCGGCGACGAGACGCCCGGACGGATCGACCGGGCCGCCGCGCTGCTCGAAGCCAGGCCGTTGACTTCGGCTGATCGGTTCGTCATCCAGGTCTCACGATGGGATCGCTTGAAAGACCCGCTTGGGGTGATGGCCGGCTTCGCCCGCCACATCGCGGATCGAACCGACGCCCACCTGGTACTCGCCGGGCCCGCGGCGGACTCGGTAGCCGACGACCCCGAGGGAGCTGCGGTGATCGGCCTCGTGAGGGATGCATGGCACCAGCTCCCGCAGCCGATCCAGAGCCGAGTCCACGTGGCGTCGCTGCCAACGACCGACATCGGGGAGAACGCCGCGATCGTCAACGCGCTTCAGCGGCAAGCTGCCGTCGTGATCCAGAAGAGCGTCGCCGAGGGCTTCGGCCTGACCGTGGCCGAAGCGATGTGGAAGGATCGGGCGGTCGTCGCGAGCGCCGTCGGAGGAATCCAGGACCAAATCGTCGACGGTGAATCGGGCGTTCTGCTGCCAGACCCGCGCGACCTGGCAGCGTTCGGCAACGCCGTCGTCGACCTGTTGGAGGATCGCGAACGGGCACAGCTGATCGGCGCCGCGGCACACGCCCGGATCCGGGATGCATTCCTGGCGCCGCGTCACCTCGGACGCCACTTCGCGTTGATCGAGCGGGTGCTCTCGGCGCGCGAGGGGGAGCGTGGTGACGGACGCGTACCCGCCGTTCCGGCTGCCGCCGTGAGCTCCCAGCGATGAGCCACGTTCTGTTCCCGATCGTGTGGGGCATCGGCCTGCTGGTGTTCGCGGTGTTGATCGGCGTACGCGCGCGGGTGCTGCTCGCCGCGCGGCCGGCGGGCCGGTTCGACCATCCCGCGGCGCGGATCCGTCGCGCGGTCGTCTACGGGCTCGGCCAGAAGAAGTTCCTGTCCGGCGAGCAGCCCGCCGGGATCATGCACGCGCTGATCTTCTGGGGCTTCGTCGTGCTGATGCTCCAGGTGATCACGCTCTTCGGCCGCGCCTTCGACGCGAACTGGAACATCCCGGCGTTCGGCCCGAATCAGCCCCTCGGGCCGCCGTTCCTCGTCCTGCGCGACGTGCTCGAGGTGGTCGTGATCGTCGCGGCCGTGTACATGCTTTATCGACGGGTGGTCGCCCACACCCCGCGACTGTTCGGCCATTTTCCGGCCGAGCGGCGCTACCACGACGCCGCACACTGGGAAGGCAGCCTGATCCTGGTGTTCATCCTGCTGATCATGGTCGGCGGTCTGCTGTACGACGCCGGGCGCCTCGTGGCCTACGACATCCACGGCAATGAGCAGGACTTCGCGCCGGCCACAGCGGCCGTCGCCGCTGCGCTCGGCGGTCTCAGCCGCTCATCGGCGAACACGGTCAGCGAGGTCGGCTGGTGGATCCACTGCGTGACCATCCTGATCTTCCTCAACCTGCTGCCGCTCTCCAAGCACTTTCACATCATCACAGCCATCCCGAACGTGTTCTTCGGGAAGCTTCCGCCCCGCTCGGTGGAGCGGCCGCTGGCGATCACGCACGCGCCGGCCGCCCCGGTGGCGGCACTCGATCCACCGCCGACCGGTCGCGCGGGCGTGGCCTCGCTCGCCGACCTGAGCTGGAAGCAGGTGCTCGACGCGTTTACGTGCACCGAGTGCGGGCGATGTACGGAGGTGTGTCCGGCGGCCGCGAGCGGCACGCCGCTCGCGCCGCGCCAGCTTGTCCTCGACCTCCGCGATCGCCTCTATCACCGCGCCGACGTGACTAACGGCGGTGACTGCTCTGAGCCCTTGATCGACGACGACGTTCTGTGGTCGTGTACCACCTGTATGGCGTGCGTCGAGGCGTGCCCCGTCGGAATCGAGCATGTACCGACGATCGTCGATATGCGCCGCCTCCTGGTCGATCGGGGCGAGATGGATCCGCTGCTCCAGCAGACTCTCCAGAACTATGCGGGTCAGGGCAACTCCTATGGCAAGTCAGCGCGCATGCGGGCACGCTGGACCAAGGGGCTCGACTTCAAGATCCCGGACGCGCGCGACGAGCCGGTCGAGTACGTGTGGTTCGTCGGTGACTTTGCCTCCTACGACGAACGCGTGCAGCTCGCCTCCCAATGCGTGGCGCGCATCCTCCATGGCGCGGGCGTGTCGTTCGGCCTGCTCTACGAGGGCGAGCGAAACGCCGGCAACGACGTGCGCAGGATCGGCGAGGAGGGTCTGTTCGAGCTACTCGTCGAGCACAACATGGATGCTCTCGGCCAGGCGCACTACCAGGCGATCTTCACCACCGACCCGCACTCGCTGAACACGCTCCGCAACGAGTACCCGCAGTACGGCCTGGACAAGCCCGTCTACCACTACACCGAGCTTCTCGCCGACCTGGTAGCCCACGGCGTCATCTCGCTGCGCACGCCGCTCACCGGGACGCGCGTGACGTACCACGACCCGTGCTATCTGGCCCGCTACAACCGGATCACCGAGGCCCCGCGCCGGCTGATCGAGGCGACCGGCGCTGAGCTCGTCGAGATGCCCCGGCACGGCACCAACACGTTCTGCTGCGGGGCGGGCGGGGGCCGAATCTGGATGGGCGAGTCCGACGCTGCGGGAGAGCGGCCGAGCGAGCAGCGGATCCGCGAGGCCCAGACGCTTGGCCGGCTCGACTATTTCCTGGTCAGCTGCCCGAAGGACCTGGCGATGTACTCCGACGCCGCCAAGACGGTTGGCGCCGAGTTCGAGGTCGCCGAGATGACGACCCTCATCGAGCGGGCGCTCGCCGGGGCCGAGGCCATTGGTGCGAAGGTCTCGCATGCGGCCCAGCCGGCAGCGTAGCCAGCTCTCCAGGCGTTTCGCGGTGCCCTGCGCATGCGTGACGTGCCCATTGTGGCGCGCTGGCCGGACCGTGGCACACCATGGAGACTAGGCCGTGTCGACGATCGCGCCGCGCAGCTCAAACCACTCGATCGCCTGCTCGCGCAACTTGAACTTCTGGACCTTCCCGGTCACGGTCGACGGGAACTCGTCCACGGAGATCACAAAGCGAGGGATCTTGTAGTGGGCGATCTTGCCCCGGCAGAACTCGCGCAATGCGTCGGGATCGATCATGTCGCCGCTCCGTGTGATCACGAACGCGGCGATCTCTTCCCCGTAGCGCTCGTCGGGAACTCCGACGACCTGCACGTCCTTGATCTCAGGATGTGTGTAGAGGAACTCCTCGATCTCGCGCGGGTAGATGTTCTCCCCGCCGCGAATGATCATCTCCTTCGAGCGGCCAACGATGTTGACGTAGCCATCACGGTCCATCGTCGCGAGATCGCCGGTGTGCATCCAACCGGCTGGATCGATCGCTTCGCCGGTCTGCTCGGGATCGTTCCAATAGCCGAGCATCACGCTGTAGCCCCGCGTGCATAGCTCACCGGCCACGTCGCGCTGTACGCATACGCCGCTCTGGGGATCGATGATCTTGACCTCGACGTGCGGGTGCACCCGACCCACCGTGGAGGTGCGGTGATCGATGTCGTCGTCCGCGCTCGTCTGGGTTGAGACGGGAGAGGTCTCGGTCATTCCGTAGCAGATCGTCACCTCAGCCATGTGCATCCGGTCGATCACTTTGCGCATCACCTCAACCGGACATGGAGAGCCGGCCATGATCCCAGTTCGCAGCGAAGTGAGGTCGAAGTCGCCGAACTCGGGCAGTTCCAGCTCAGCGATAAACATCGTGGGTACGCCGTAGAGCGATGTGCAACGCTCATCCTGCACAGCACGCAGCGTCGCGACCGCTTCAAATGATGGCGCCGGTATAACCATGCATGCTCCATGTGTCGTGCACGCGAGGTTGCCGAGCACCATTCCGAAGCAGTGGTAGAACGGCACAGGGATGCAGACCCGATCCTCGGGTGTGTAACGGCACATTTCGCCGATGAAGAAGCCGTTGTTGAGGATGTTGTGATGAGTGAGGGTCGCGCCCTTGGGGAAGCCGGTCGTGCCGCTCGTATACTGGATGTTGATCGGGTCGTCGAACTGGAGCCGGCCGGGCAGCTCGAACTCGCCCTCGCCTGCGGCTAGCAACTCATCCCAGTCGGGTGAGTCAAGAAACAACGTTCGCTCGAGCACCTCACATAGAGGAGCAACATCTTCGACCATCCCAACGTAGTCCGAGCTCTTAAACGCGCGGGCCGCGATCAACGCACGGCAACTCGACTGATTGAGCACGTACTCAAGTTCCGACGTGCGGTACGCGGGGTTGACGTTGACCAAGATCACCCCTGCCTTGGCGGAGGCGTACTGAACCAGTACCCACTCGGCGCAGTTTGGCGCCCAGATTCCAAGTCGATCGCCGGGCTCGAGGCCCATCGCCACCAGACCGCGTGCGACCCGCTCAACATGGCCAGCGAGCTCCGCGTAGCTCCAGTGCACACCCTGGTGCGGAACGACGAGCGCGTCCCGCTCGGGGTGAGACTGGGCCACTCGATCGAAGTTCGCACCGATCGTCTCTCCGATCAAAGGAGTGGCCGGGGAGCCATGGACGTATGAGATTTGGTGGGACATTTGCTCTGATCCTCTCAGGTCACTGTCACGTTGGTCTCACTGTTACTCATAACCAGCCGGGTCACCCAGCGAGCCGCGGTCTTGTTCTCGGCGCTGGCCGGTCGCACATGGCGTTAGCTGACCAGCGTGGTCAGCTCGTCCGCGACGTCGAACAGGTCGGCCACCACTCCGAAGTGGGCGACGTTGAAGATCGCGGCGCTCGGGTCCTTGTTGACGGCCACGATCAGCTCGGCACCCTGCATACCCTCGACATGCTCGGGCGCGCCTGAGACGCCCAGTGCGAGGTACAGCTTCGGCTTGACCCTCGCGCCCGATTTCCCAACCTGCCTGACCTTCGGCAGCCATCCCGAGTCGATCACGGGACGCGAGCCCGCGAGCTCGGCACCGAGCGCCGTGGCCAGTTCCTGTGCGATCTCGATGTTCTCGGCGCCGCCGATCCCGCGGCCGACGCAAACGATCCGCTCGGCCTTGGTCAGGTCGACGCCCTCGTCGGCCGGCACGAATCCTTCGAGGAACGTGGTCCGCAGACTGTCGAGCTTGGCCGGCGCGGGCAGCTGGACGCGTTCGCCGCGCCCGGACGCACCCGATACATCGTGCATTGCGGTCGAGTTGACCGCGAACACCGCGGGCAGCGTGGTCCTTACGGTGGCGAGCAGCTGCCCGCCATACACCGTGCTAGTCGACTCGGCTTCCCCGTCGTGCACCGACAGACCGACGCAGTAACCGACAAACGGGAGGTCCGCCCGCGCGGCGGCGGCCGCGGCCAGGTCGTAGCCGGCGGTGGTGTTTTCGAACAGAACGAGTTGTGGCTTGCGGGCCTCGATCGCGGCTGCCAGCGCCGCCTGGTGCGCTTCGGGGAGATAGGGCGAGAGCGCGGGGTGGGACATCTCGAGAACCACGTCGGCCCCGGTCAGTCCGTCGGCGCCGGATTCCCCGCCCGCGACCAGCGCCACCACTTCCCCGCCGGCGCCGGTCGCCAGCGGGCGGGCAAAGGCGAGCAGTCGCTCGGCGTCGCCCGACGGGTCGATATACACGAGTACGTCAGCCATCAGCTCACCAGAGCTCCCTGTTCGCGCAGCAGCGCTGCGATTTGCGTGGCTAGCTCCTCGGGACCTCCCTCGAGCATCTTCGCCCCGGCCGTCTGCTCGGGCCGGTCGAGTGACTCGATCGTCGAGGCTCGCGCCGGCGCCGGCACATCGACCGCGAGGGTCTCGGTGCTCGCCTCGGTCATCGCCTGCCGCAGCCGCGCCATCGACACGTAGCGAGGCGGCGCGCTGGCGGACTGCAGGCCGACGACGGCGGGCAGCTCGACGCCGAGGACCGCGAGACGTCCGCCGGCGTACTCCTGAGTCACCTCCGCGCGGCCGTCGACGAGCTTGACGCCGACGACCACGTTGACCTGGGGCCAGTCGAGCGCGGCAGCCAGATACGGCGCCCCCTGACCGAACACGTCGGTAGGAGTCTGCACGCCGGTCAACACCAGGTCGGGCTTCAGCTCGCGGAATGCCTGCGCGAACGCCAGTGCCGCGGTCCGGGAATCGTACGGATCGAGCTCGCCTGCGTCGACGATCACGATCCGATCGGCGCCACGGGCGTAGGCCACGCGCAGCGCCTGTTCGATGCCTTCGGCCCGGAGCCCGACGGCGGTGACGGTGGCGCCGGTGGCCTCCTTGATCAGCACGGCCTCCTCGAGCGCCTGGTCGTCGAACTCGTTCATGACCATCTCGACGTACTCGCGGTCGATATCCGCGCCGTCGAGCTCTAGTTCGTCGCCCGGGTTCGGCATGAGCCGTAGCGCGACTGCGATGTTCATGGTCATCTCACTCCCACGTCGCTCATAGATACTGGGCAAGGTAGGTCGCGCTCGACCGCGCGGCTTCCGGGCACCTCCGAGATCCGAGTACGTAGTTTCTCCCCCGGGTCAGCGGGTCATGTGCCGATGGCATCGCGTGCGCGCTGCGAGACGGTGAAAGCCTCGCCAGCCAGCATGGAGGTAAATCCCATGGCAACCGTCGCTCAAGGGCTCGACGTCGAGACTCTGAACCTTGCTTTGAAGTCGATCAACGACTTCGCCGAACGTGAGCTTCCCGACGCCAGGCTAATCGAACTCGACGAACGCGACGAGTGTCCGGAGGACGTCGTGCGCATGATGTCCGCTCCCGATGGCCTCGGCATCCAGCTGCTGTTCGTGCCCTTTCAGTACGGCGGCATGGGTGGCGGGGCGTTCGACGTGTATCGCATCTGCGAGCGGATGGCTGCGATCGACCTCGGACTTGCCACGTCCGAGTTGGCGACGTTCCTCGGCAGCGACCCACTGAGGGTCGGCGGCACAGAAGAGCAGAAGGCCCTCTACCTGGGAAAGATCGCCAGGGAAGGGGTGTTGTTCGCCTACGGCGCCACCGAGCCCGAGGCCGGCAGCGACCTAACCGCGCTCAAGACCGTGGCGGAGCCGGTCACCGACAACGGCACAGTTACGGGCTACAGGATCTCGGGCGCCAAGCAGTGGATCTCAAACGGCGGCCTGGCGGATCTGTACACCGTGCTCGCGCTGGCGCCGGGTGGCCCGACCTGGTTCGTCGTCGAGGCCGGCGCCGATGGCTTCACTCACGGCGAGCACGAGGACAAGCATGGGATCCGCCTGAGCAACACGGCGGCACTGTTCCTGAACAAGGTCTTCGTCGATGCCGACCACGTGATCGGCGGCGCGGAGGGCGACGGACTGGTTCAGGCCCAGCAGGTGTTCGGCTACACGCGCGTGATGGTGGCGGCGTTCGGCCTCGGCGCGGGGTGGTCCGCGCTCGACCGCGCGATCCCGTATTCGAAGAAACGGATCGCCGCGGGCGCCCCACTGTCCGAAAAGCAGGGGTTCACGTACAAGCTGATCACGCCGCATGCGATCGCGCTCGAGGCGGCCCGCGCCGCGATTGAGGAGACCGCGCTGCGTCTCGATGCGGGCGAACCCGGTCTTCAGATCGAGGGAGCCATCGCAAAGCTTCTGGCCACCGAAGCGGGCGACGCTGCCGCCGACGCCGCGATCCAGGCCCACGGCGGCTACGGCTACACGCACGACTACATGGTCGAGAAGATCAAGCGCGACGTCCGGATCACCAGGATCTACGAGGGCACCTCGGAGATCATGGAGATGACGATCGCCCGCGGCCGCTGGCAGGAGCACCTGAAGACGCGCGGTGATTATTATCACGCGCGCGCGCGGGAACTCGACGGTCTTCACGGCGAGCATCCTGCAGTTGGCGCCGATGTCGCCGCGCTGGCGGCCCGCGCGCTGGCCGAGCTGCTCGAGCGCTGCCGCACGCAGCGGCTGACCCGCGAGCAGCACATTCTGTTCCGCATCGGCGCGCTCATCGCCCAGGTCGAGGGTGCCGAGGCGTTCGCGCGGCGCGCGGCGCTGGCCGCCGCCAGGGAGCTCGGGCCCAAGGCCTCCAGGCGATTGAAGCCCGACGCGCTCGCCGCCGCCAGCAGGGTCAACGCCCGCAATGCCGCGATGGCGATCGCGTCCGAGGGGGTCCGCTGGGTCGCCGGCGCCGACGGCGGTGATCTCGGTGACTTCGAGCAGCGGCTGGGAGCGATCCATCGCGCCCAGGCCGGGCTGATGGACGACCTGCGGGAGGTCACCACGGCCGTCTACGGCCGCATGCGGCCGTGAAACCCAACTTTTGAGCCCCAGAACGAAAGCGCACCGACATGAGTGACCCACAAGACAACGCAGTCGCAATCGTCGGCGTGGGCGCGATCCTCCCGGACGCACCGGACGCCGGCGCCTTTTGGCAGAACGTGAGTGGCGGACGGTATTCGATCAGCGAGGTCGATCCGGACCGGTGGGATCCGGAGTTGTATTACGACCCCGACCCGCGCGCGCCCGAGAAGACATACTCCAAGCTCGGGGGATGGGTGCGCGAATGGGAGTGGAATCCGCTCGGCTGGAAGCTGCCGATCCCGCCCAAGGTCAGCGAGGCGATGGACGACGGCCAGAAGTGGGGGGTGGCGTGCACGCGCATGGCGCTGATGGACGCCGGCTGGCCCGACCGTCCGCTGGACCTCGACCGCACCGCGGTGATCGTCGGTAGCGCTCTCGGCGGCGAGAAGCACTACCTGACCAGCCTGCGCATCGCGTTCCCGGAGCTGACCCGCGAGCTCGAGCGAACCGAGAGCTTCAGCGCGCTGCCCGCGGACGTCCGCGCGTCCGTCGAGCGCGAGCTGCGCGAGCGGTTCGAGAACTGGCTCCCGATCGTTACCGAGGACACCATGCCCGGCGAGCTCGCGAACTGCACGGCCGGCCGGATCGCCAACCTGTTCAACGCCCGCGGTCCGAGCTTCACCACCGATGCGGCGTGCGCGTCGGCCCTGGCGGCGATGGACGCCACGATCGAAGGGCTGCTGGAGCGCGACTTCGACGTCGCGATCACGGGCGGGGTCGACAGGAACATGGGGGCGAACGCGTTTGTCAAGTTCTGCGCGATCGGCGCGCTGTCGCCCACGGGCACCCGTCCGTACTCGGACGGCGCGGACGGGTTCATCATGGGCGAGGGCGCGGCGCTGTTCGTGGTCAAGCGGCTCGCGGACGCGGTTCGCGACGGCCACCGCATCTACGCAGTGGTTCGCGGTGTGGGCGGCTCGAGTGACGGCAGGGGCAAGGGGATCACCGCGCCCAACCCGATCGGCCAACGCTTTGCCGTAGAGCGCGCGTGGCGCAACGCCGGTCTGTCGCCTGGTGAGTGCACGCTCATCGAGGGTCACGGCACGTCCACGCGCGTCGGCGACGCGGTCGAGCTGAACGCCCTGATGGAGGCCTTCAGCGGCGCGCACCTCGAGCCTGGATCGATCGCGCTCGGATCGGTCAAGTCGAACATCGGCCACCTCAAGGCGGCGGCGGGCGCGGCAGGCCTGCTCAAGACCACGCTCGCCCTTCACCACAAGATGCTGCCGCCGAGCGTCAACTTCGAGCGTCCCAACCCGAACCTCGACTGGAGCGTGTCTCCGTTTGCCGTCAACACCGAGCTGCGCGCCTGGGACGTCGCCCCGGGCAAATCTCGCGTCGCGGGCGTGAGCGCGTTCGGGTTCGGTGGTACGAACTTCCACGTCGTGATGGAGGAGTACGTGCCCGACCGTCCGACCACCAACGGCAATCGTTTCTCGGTCACGGTCCCGACGGATGTCCCGTCAGTGACTACAACCGCGCCGGCGCCGGTGAAGCCGCCGCTGCGCGGCGCGCTCGTGCTTGGAGCGGACACCGAGGAGGCACTTGCGAACGAGCTGCGGACTGCGCTCGCCGACGCGCGACTGGGCCGCCACCTGGATCCGATCGCTCCGAGCTCGGAGACCCTACGCGCGCCTGAACGGATCGCGATCGATTACGCCGATGGACCCGAACTCGTCACCAAGGCGGAGATGGCGCTCAAGGTGCTGCAATCCGGCAACCAGGCCGCCTGGCCGGCACTCCGGGCCCGCGGCGTCCACCGCGGGAGCGGCGCCCCCGGCAAGGTCGCGTTCCTCTACACCGGGCAGGGCTCGCAGTACGCGAACATGCTCGGTGTCCTGCGCGAGCGCGAGCCGGTCGTGGCGAACCTGTTCGACGAGGCCGACGAGATTATGCTCCCGCTGCTCGAAGGCCGTCGACTGTCGGACATCATGTTTGCGGACCCGTCCGACCCGGAGGCGATGGCCCGCGTCGAGGCGGGCCTGCGCCCGACAGAGATTCAGCAGCCGGCAGTGATCACTGTCGACACCGCGCTCACGCGTCTGCTGGGCGAGTACGGCGTCGCACCTGACATGGCCATGGGTCACTCGGTCGGCGAGTACGGTGCGCTGGTCGCCGCCGGCGCCCTCACGTTCCATGACGCACTCGAAGCCGTGAGCGCTAGAGGCCGCGAGATGGCGCACCTGTCGGTCGAGGATCCCGGCGCGATGGCGGCGGCGCTGGCACCGCTCGAGGAGGTTCAGGAGCTAGTCGATTCGATCGACGGCTATGTCGTGCTGGCCAACGTCAACTCGAACCACCAGGTCGTCATCGGCGGCGCGACCGAAGCGGTCGGTCGGGCTGTCGCCGCTCTCCAGGAGCGCGGCCACACGGTAATTCCGCTGCCCGTCAGCCACGCCTTCCACACCGAGATCGTCGCGCCGGCCAGTGTGCCGCTCCGTGCGATGCTCCAGCGACTGGGCCTGCAGGCGCCACGGATCCCGGTCGTCGCAAACGTGACGGGTGAGCTTTACCCGACCGGCGAAGGAGCGGTTGACGAGATGCTCGGCATGCTCGCGCGCCAGGTAGCCTCGCCGGTGCAGTTCGTGAAGGGGCTGCACACGCTGTATGACGCGGGCGCCCGCGTATTCGTCGAATCCGGCCCGAAGCACGCGCTTCAAGGCTTCGCCTCCGACGTGCTTGGCGACGACAAGGTGGTCAGCCTGGCGACGAACCACCCCAAGCAGGGCGACGTCGCCACGTTCAACAACGCCTTGTGCGGCCTGTGGGCCGCCGGTCTCGGGGCAGGCCGCGAGCCGGCCGTTCGTGAGGTCGCTGTGCTGCAACCTCGCGCCATCCCCCCGGCGGCTCGGGCATCCGTCCCGGAGCCTCAGGCATCCATCCCGGGACCTCGCCCGCCCGCCCCGGAACCCCCGCACACGTCCCCGAGCGCCGGTGACGGTGCGCCCGAACGGATGAGCGATGACCTCGAGCAGTTGTTCGCGGAGTTCCTCCAGCGCGGTCGCCGGCTGATGGCCGCGCGCGGCGGCGACGCCGCGGGCGGGGCGGGCTTCTCCATTGCCGAGCCGGTGGTCATCACCGGTGCTGCCCTCGGCCTGCCGGGGGCCGAGCTTCTATTCGACGATCGCAACATCGCACGCCTCTTGGACGGTGAGCAGGAAATCGACGTGATCCCGAGCGCGGCCCGCCGCGAGATCCTGGATAAGCACATCACGCGGCTGGTCAAGTCCGAGGACGGCGGCGCCCGGTTCGAGACGATCGATCGTCTCGAGGACGTGGTCAAGCTTGCGGCGCGGTCCGGAGCGTTCGATCTCGAGAAGGAGTTCGGCGTCGACGCCGACCGCGTCGCGGCGCTGGGACGAGACACGCAGATGGCGATCGCCGCCGGGATCGACGCGCTTCGCGATGCCGGCATACCGCTCGTAATGCGCTACAAGACCACCACGAAGGGCACGAAGCTTCCTGACCGCTGGTCGTTGCCCGACGAGATGCGCGACGACACAGGGGTGATCTTCGCCTCCGCGTTCCCGGGGGTCGAGGAGATGGCGGATGAGGTGGAGCGCTACACGACCGACCGCATGCGCCGCCTGCGCCTTGGGGCGCTCGAGTCGCTCCGCGCGAGGATGCTCGACCACGACGGCACCGATCAGGTCGTACTGGCCGAGGTCGACCGGCGTATCCACGACGTGCGCCAGCAACTCGAGGAGGAGCCCTACGCATTCAACCGCCGGTTCCTGTTCCGGCTGCTGTCGATGGGCCACTCGCAGTTCGCCGAGCTGGTCGGCGCGCGCGGCCCAAACACGCAGGTCAACAGCGCGTGCGCCAGCACCACCCAGGCGATCGCCGTCGCCGAGGACTGGATCCGCGCCGGCCGCTGCCGCCGGGTTGTGATCGTCGCCGCCGACGACGCCACTTCGGACACGATGCTCCCGTGGATCGGCGCTGGGTTCCTCGCCGCTGGAGCGGCCGCTACCGACGAGAACGTCGAGGATGCGGCGCTCCCGTTCGACCAGCGGCGGCACGGCATGATCGTCGGGATGGGCGCCGCCGGCCTGGTCGTGGAGAGTGCCGACGCGGCCCGCGAGCGGGGCATCACACCGATCTGCGAGGTGCTCGGCACCGTGCACGCGAACGCCGCCTTCCATGGGACGCGGCTCGACGTCGACTACATCGGCGGCGTGATGGAGAAGCTGCTCCGCCAGGCGGAGAGCCGGGGGATCCGCCGCGAAGAGATCGCGCCCGAGACCGTGTTCGTCTCGCACGAGACATATACCCCGGCCCGCGGGGGTAGTGCCGCGGCCGAAATCTTCGCGCTGCGTAAGGTCTTCGGCGAAGACGCCGACCGGATCGTGATCGCCAACGTGAAGGGGATGACCGGGCATCCGATGGGCGTCGGGCTGGAGGACGTGATGGCGGTCAAGTCGCTCGAGACCGGCGTGGTCCCGGCCGTGCCGAACTTCAAGATCCCCGATCCCGCGTTGGGGCCGTTGAACCTGTCGAATGGGGGCGCGTACCCGGTTCGGTTTGCGCTGCGACTCGCGGCGGGGTTCGGGTCACAGATCGCGATGACGCTGCTGCGCTGGACGCCCGTCGCCGATGGTCGACGTCGCAGCCCGGACGAGCTCGGCTACGAGTACCGGATCTCCGATCCGACCGTCTGGACGGAGTGGATGCGACGGGCCAGCGGCTACGAGGATCCCGCCCTGGAGGTCGTCCAGCACCGCCTGCGCGTCGTCGACCAGGGACCTCCGGCGGGCGTCGAGCACGAGCCGATGGTCCTCGACCGCGCGCCCGCGGAAATCGACCCGGCGGCGGTGTCGATCAAGACCGAGGTGGGCCTGGGCGAGCGTCGTCCGGCCTTGGCATCCGTCGCCACGCTCGCGCCGGCCGAAACTGTGCTTGCGGAGGCGGTGGCGGAGCGCGCGCCCGTGGTGACGCCAGCGGCCGCGGTCGCGGAACCGGCCCCCCTGCCGATGCCAGCGGCCGCCCCGGAGGGCGATGGCGTAGAGGCGAAGGTGCTGGCGATCGTGGCCGAGCAGACGGGCTATCCGACGGATCTGCTGGACATGGATCTCGATTTGGAGGCGGATCTGGGTATCGATACGGTCAAGCAGGCTGAGGTGTTCGCGACGATCCGTGAGGCGTACGGGATCGAGCGTGATGAGGCGCTGAAGCTCCGCGACTACCCCACGCTCAACCACGTCGTCGGATTCGTGCGCGAACGCGCCGGCACCTCGACCGCTGCTCCGGCTGACGCGGAGACACCCGTCGCCGAGGAAGCCACGCCGCAGCCGCTCGAACTCTCAGACGACGCACGCTTCCCCCGGCGCATCCCCGTCTCGGTCCTACGACCGCCGCTCGACTCCTGCGTGGAAACCGGAGTGACGCTCGGCAAGGGAAGCCGCGTCGTCATGATGCCTGACCGCGGCCCGGTGGCCGATGCCCTCGCCAGCAGACTCACCAAGCTAGGCGCCGAGGTGCTGGCCCTCGACGGTGCGGCGGACGTCAAGGCGGTCGAGGGCAAGATCGCCGAGTGGGCGGCTGCCGGCCCGGTTCAGGGCGTGTACTGGCTGCCGGCGCTCGACGACGAGGGGCCGCTCGCCAAGCTCGACGAGGCCGCCCGCAGGGACGCTCTCCACGTCCGGGTTAAGCTGCTCGCGGCGACCATGCGGTCCCTGGCGGCCGAGGACACTTTTCTCGTGAGCGCCACCCGGCTCGGCGGACGCCATGGGTACGAGCCCGCGGGCGCCACGAGCGTGCTCGGTGGCGCCGTTACCGGATTCACGAAGGCGCTCGCACGCGAGCGCACCGGGGCGCTGGTGAAGGCGGTCGATTTCGGCAGGGCGACCACGGCGGAGGTCGCCCAGACGCTCGTGAACGAGACTCTGCGCGACCCAGGCGCGATCGAGATTGGCCATGCCGACGGCCTGCGGTGGTCGGTCGGCCTGCTCGACGAGCCGGCCGAGCTGGATCCTGCCCGCCAGCTAGGTGCTGAGACCACGTTCATGGTCACGGGCGCCGCCGGCAGCATCGTCTCGGCGATTATCGCCGACCTCGCGGCGGCGTCGGGTGGGACGTTCCATCTGCTCGATCTGGTTCCCGAGCCCCACCGAGAGGATCCGGACCTCGAGCGCTTCAACACCGACAAGGAAGGACTCAAGCGCGATCTGGCCGAGCGGATTCGTCAAGCCGGGGAGCGGCCCACGCCCAAGCTCGTCGAGCGCGATCTGGCCCGGATCGAACGTGGTCGCGCCGCCCTCGACGCGATCGATGCGATCGAGCGCGCGGGCGGCAAGGCGCACTGGCATCAGGTCGACCTGACCGATGCCGGAGAGGTTGCGACGGCGGTCGCGGACAGTGGCAAGGTGGACGTGCTGATGCATTGCGCCGGGACCGAGATCAGCCACTTCCTGTCCGACAAGTCGCAGCCCGAGTACGACCTCGTGTTCGACGTCAAGGCTCACGGCTGGCTGAACCTCCTCGCCGGCCTCGAGGCGGCCGGCACCGGCGCGCCGCACACCGCGGTCGTGTTCAGCTCGATTGCCGGGCGGTTCGGTAACGGTGGCCAGACCGACTACGCGGCTGCAAACGACCTGTTGTGCAAGAGCATCTCGAACCTCCGGCGCGACGGTCGCACCCGCGGCATCGCGATCGACTGGACGGCATGGGCGCAGATAGGCATGGCCACGCGCGGCTCTGTCCCAAAGATGATGGAGGTCGCCGGCATCGACATGATGCCGCCCGACGTAGGCATCCCCGTCGTCCGGCGCGAGCTCACGGCTGCGGGTTCGGGCGCGGAGGTGCTCGCCGCCGGGTCGATCGGCATCCTGGCCACGGAGCGCCACGAGACGGGCGGACTCGACGTCGAGCGGGCCAGGGCGGCGCTAGGCAAGCGCGTCGGGCCGATGACGGGTCGTATCACTGGACTCACCTCCGACGGCGTGTTGACCGTCACAACCGAGCTCGATCCGAGCAAGCAAGCGTTCCTCGACGATCACCGCATCGATGGCATCCCGGTGCTTCCCGGGGTAATGGGACTCGAGGGATTCGCCGAGGCCGCCACGGCGTTGGCACCGGACTTCCAGGTCGTCGAGCTGAGCGATGTCGATCTCTTGGCCCCGTTCAAGTTCTACCGCGATGAACCGCGCACGGTGATCCTGCGGGCCCGGATCCGCTACGGCGGCGAGGGCACGCTGCTGGCCGACTGTGAGTTGATCGGCCGCCGTAGCCTGCGCGGCGAGGACGAGCAGGAGACCCGCCACTTCGTGGCGCGCGCACGACTGGCACGGAACGCCGCGGCGGCTCCCGAGGCGGGGGTGGCGCCCATCGATGGGGACCGCGACGACGGCGTCGGGCGCGAAGCGGTGTACTCCGTCTACTTCCACGGACCCGCGTACCAGGTCCTGGAGCGCGCGTGGCTCGATGACGGCCACGTCGTAGGTCAGCTGACCAGCGAACTGCCGGCCGACCACGAGCCCGCCGGCCAACCGACCGAGCTTGCGCCGCGGCTGATCGAGCTGTGCTTCCAGACAGCAGGGATCTGGGAGATCGGCACCACCGGCCGGATGGCTCTGCCGATGCATGTCGACCGTCTCATGTGGTTCCGGACGAGCAAGAGCAACGGGCCGCGGTGGGCGGTGGTGACGCCGGGCGAAGGCGGGATCAACGCCGATGTCGTCGACGACACCGGTGCCGTGCTTGTACGGCTCGAGGGATACCGCACCAGCGAGCTGCCCGGCGAGCTCCCAGCCGAGGCGGTCGCTCCCATCCGCACCGCGATGCGGACCGATTGAGCCGCGATGGAGCATCGGTTCAACCGTCTCGCGATCGTCAACCGCGGCGAAGCGGCCATGCGGCTGATTTACGCGGTGCGTGAGCTCAACCACCACCGGACCGATCCGATCACGCTGATAGCGCTGTTCACCGAAAGCGAGCGCGACGCGATGTTCGTTCGGCAGGCCGATGAGGCGGTGTGCCTCGGTCCGAGCCTGATCGACGACGGGCGCGGTGGGCACTGCGTCGGCTACCTTGACTACGGCGCGCTCAAGCGGGCGCTTGAGGCTGCGCGGGCCGACGCCGCCTGGGTGGGCTGGGGATTCGTCGCCGAGCAGCCCGAGTTCGTCGAGCTCTGCGACCGGCTCGAGATCTCATTCGTCGGCCCGGACGCCGCGACGATGCGCCTGCTCGGCGACGAGATCAGCGCCAAGCAACTCGCAGAGCGGGCCGGGCTGCCCGTCGCCCCCTGGAGCAACGGCCCGGTCAACACCGTCGAGGAGGCCGTGAAACACGCGGAGCGAATCGGCTTCCCGCTTCTGATCAAGCCCGCGACGGGCGACGGCGGCCCCGGCATCCGGCGCGTCGACGAGCTCGCTGGACTCGCCTCGGCGTTCGCCGGCGCGCGAAACGAGGCGCTCCAGGCGCTTGGCGACGGAACTCTGCTGATGGAGCGGGTGGTCGCCCCGGCGCGGCACATCGAGGTTCAGGTCATCGCCGACGGTCAGGGCGAAGCCTGGTCGGTCGGCGTCCGCGATTGCTACTACCAGCGCCGCGACCAGACGTTGATCGAGGAGTCCTCCAGCCCGGCGCTCACGGCTGAACAGGAATCTGAGCTGATGGCCGACGCGCGCCGGCTCGTCCTCAGCGCCGGCTATAGAAACGCGGGGACCGTCAAGTTCCTGTACGACCCGGCCCGCGGGCAGTTCTCGTTCACGAAGGTGAGCACCGGTCTGCACGTCGAGCATCCGGTCACAGAGGCGGTCACCGGGCTCGACCTGGTAAAGCTCCAGCTGCACATCGCTGAGGGCGGCCGGCTCGAGGGCGAGCGGCCAGACCCCGTCGGCCATGCCATCGAAGCGCGACTAAACGCCGAGGATCCGGCACTGGCGTTTGCCCCGGCACCCGGCCGGCTGGCGCTGCTGCGGCTGCCGATGGGACCCGGGGTGCGAGTGGACACGGGCGTCGCCGACGGCGACGTGATCCCAGAGGAGTTCGACTCGATGATCGCCAAGGTGATCGCGTGGGGCCGGACGCGCGACGAGGCGCTGGCCCGCCTGCGCCGGGCGATGGCCGACACCCTGGCGGTCGTCGAGGGCGGCACCACCAACCAGGCCTTCTTGCTCGAACTGCTCGACCGTGACGAGGTCCGAACCGGAGAGGTCGACACCACCTGGCTCGACCGCCTGTACGTCAGCGGTGACGCCGTGCCGGTCCGCCATGGCGACGTCGCGCTGCTCCAGGCGGCGATCGCGCTGGCCGACGAGGACACCGCCGATGACCGCGCCCATTTCTATGCGCTTGCGCGCCGGGGGCGCCCCGAGGCGGCAACGGGGCTTTCGCGTGTCTATGACCTGGGTCACCGGGGGCAGTCCTACAAGCTGGCGGTGTCGCAGACCGGAGCGGACCACTACCGCGTCACCGTCGACGGCCAGGTGGTCGAGCTGAGCACGCACAGGCTCGGGGCGCACGAGCGTCGTCTTCAGATACAAGGAGAGACCCATCGCACGATGATCTCGGGGCAGGGAGAACACCTCCTCGTCGAGGTCGACGGCGTGCCACACCGCGTCGTCCGCGGAGACGCCGGAACGGTCCGCAACCTCGCTCCCGCATTGGTCGTGTCGATCCCGGTCGAGGTCGGCGACGTCGTCGAGGCCGGCGACGTGGTGGCGGTCGTCGAGGCGATGAAGATGGAGTCATCGTTGACGGCGCCGTTCCGCGGCCGAGTCAAAGAGGTTCTGGCGAGCCAGAACGTGCACGTCGCCTCCCACGCACCGCTTGTCGTGCTCGAGCCAATCGACGGGGCAAACCCGGCGACCGTCGCAGCGGAGCGTGTCTCGTTCGGGAGCGATGAGGAAGCACACCCGGTGCCTGAACGCTGCCACGACAACCTGCGGCTGATCGAGTGGTTGCTCCTCGGCTATGACATCGACGCCCGCGACATCGAGCGCACGATCGCCGACCTTCACGGCGCGTGCGCCGACTCGCTCAACTGCGATCCGGCGCTGATACCCGGCGAGCACCGGTTGATTGAGATGTTCGCCGACCTTTCGGCGGTTTGCCGGGCTCGCCGTTATGAAGACGAGGAGGAAGCGGAGCTGCTTCAGAGTCCGCAGGAGCAGCTCTACGCCTGGTTGCGTTCGCTGGACGCCGAAGCCGAGGGCTTGCCTCCGCGGTTCGTGACGCGGCTTGCGCGTGCTCTCGCGCACTACGGGATCGAGAGCCTCGAACGCACCCCGGCGCTGGAGGCGGCGTGCTACCGCCTGTTCCTGTCCGGCCGTCGGGCGGCCGCCGCGCGCGCCGCGATCGTGGCGATCCTCGACCGCCGTCTCGAGGAGGCGGACGTGCTCGTCGGCAACGTCGGTGAGGACTTTCGCGATGCGCTGGACCAGCTGGTGATCGCGCTCGAGGGAAGCGATCCGGTACTCACCGACCTCGCACGCGAGGTCCGGTTTCGTTACTTCGACGAACCGGTCATCGCGGCCGCCCGCGATGCGGTCTACGCCCACATGTCCGAGCTCATCGCTGCGCTGATCAGCGATCCGGCCCGCGAGGATCGGGCGGAGATGATGAGCGCGATCGTGGAGTGTCCGCGGCCACTGGCGCCGCTGCTGACCTCCTCGCTGCGGGCCGCGCCACCGTCCGCCCGCTCGCTGCTGATCGAGGCGATGGCCCGTCGGTACTACCGCGTGCGGTCGCTCGCGCGGTTTGAGTCGACGCAGCTCGGCGCGACCCCGGCGTTGCGCTCACGGTACGAGCTGAGAGGCCAGCAGCGGCACCTGTTCGCCGCCTATGTCGACCTGGACGATCCGACGCAAGCGGCACGAGCCTTCGCTGAGGAGGTGGCGATGCTGCCCGAGGGGGAGCTCGCGAATCTAGACCTGTATGCGGAGCACAAAGAGACCGTGCCTTCACATGAGGAGCTGGCTGAGCAGCTGCGATTGGCGCTCAGCGGAGTCCCCACGCCTCGAGGCCTGCACCGGATCATCATCGCCGTGGCTGAGCCGCGGCGCGGCCGCGGTATGTCCGCGGTCGATCTGTTCACCTTCCGCCCCGGCCCCGACGGGCTCAGCGAGCATCTGATCGTGCGGGGTCTGCATCCGATGATGGGAGAGCGCCTCAACCTCTGGCGGTTTCGAGAGTTCAACTTGGAGCGATTGCCATCGGCGGAGGACGTCTATCTGTTCCACGGCATCGCGCGCGCCAACCCCAAGGACGAGCGGCTGTTTGCCATCGCCGAGGTGCGCGACCTGACCCGGGTGTACGACGGCCAGGGGCACGTCACCGCGCTCCCGGAACTCGAGCAGATGCTCGTCCGGGCGTTCCAGTCGATCCGCGCCTATCAGGCACGGACGCCGCTCAGCCGGCGCCTGATGTGGAACCGGGTGCGTCTGTATGTGTGGCCGGTGATGGAGCCCACTCCGGAGGAGATCCGGACGTTGCTCACCCGTCTCGCGCCGCTCACCGCCGGTCTAGGCCTCGAGATGGTGATGATCGAAGGCCGCATCGGCGAGCGCGACGGTACGGTGCGAGACCGGGTTCTGCGGTTCTTCATTCCCACCGGGCACGACTTCGCGGTGGAGGTCGACGATCCACCGACGGAGCCGCTCAAACCGCTCGATGAGAGCGCCCAGCGGATCGTCTCGGCCCGCCGCCGCGGCATGCTGCACCCAGCCGAGGTAGTTCGCCTGCTGGCTCCAGTGGAGACCAGCGCGGGTCAGCCCGCCGGAACCTTCGTCGAGCACGATCTCGGTGCGGACGGGCGGCTGATGGCGGTGGACCGTCCGCCGGCGACGAACTCGACCGGGGTCGTCGTCGGAACGATCCGGAACTTCACCGAGCGCTACCCCGAGGGGATGCTGCGTGTGGTCCTGCTCGGAGATCCGACTCGCGCGTTGGGATCTCTGGCCGAGCCCGAGTGCCGCCGGATCATCGCCGCGATCGATCTCGCGGAGCGACTCGCCGTCCCGCTCGAGTGGTTCACGCTCTCTGCCGGGGCGAGGATCGCGATGGATAGCGGGACGGAGACGATGGACTGGATCGCGGCGGTGCTGCGCCGAATCGTCCTGTTCACGCAGTCCGGAGGCGAGCTCAACGTCGTCGTCGCGGGCATCAACGTCGGCGCCCAGCCTTACTGGAACGCGGAAGCGACGATGCTCATGCACACCCGCGGGACGCTGATCATGACGCCGGAGAGCGCGATGGTCCTCACCGGCAAACAGGCGATCGACTACTCCGGTGGGGTGTCTGCCGAGGACAACTTCGGCATCGGCGGATACGAGCGCATCATGGGCCCGAACGGAGAGGCGCAGTACTGGGCCACGGACCTCGCCGATGCCTGCCGTCTGCTGCTCGACTACTACGAGCACACGTACGTCGCCCCGGGCGAGCGGTTCCCAAGACGGGCGATCACCGCGGATCCGGCGACGCGCGACATCGGCGAATCCGAACATTTCGCTCCGGGCTCGTCGCTCTTGCGTGTGGCGGACGTGTTCTCCGACAAGATGAACCCGGACCGAAAGCAGCCGTTTGGCATCCGCTCGGTGATGCACGCGTTGATCGACCGCGATCGTCCGCCGCTCGAACGATGGGCGGGTATGCGCCAGGCGGAGAACGCCGTGATCTGGGACGCGCACCTGGGCGGGTGGCCGGTCTGCGTCATCGGGGTGGAGTCGCATCCGCTACCCAGGCACGGGCCGATTCCCGCCGACGGTCCCGAGTCCTGGACGTCCGGCACACTGTTTCCTCGCTCGGCCAAGAAGATCTCCCGCGCGATCAACTCGGCGGCCGGACGGCGGCCGGTAGTCGTGCTCGCCAACCTCGCAGGATTCGACGCCTCACCCGAGTCGATGCGCGAATGGCAGCTGGAGTTCGGGGCCGAGATCGGGCGGTCGGTGGTCAACTTCGACGGACCGATCGTCTTCTGCGTGATCTCCCGTTATCACGGCGGTGCGTTCGTCGTGTTCTCTCGGCGGCTAAACCCCAACCTCGAGACCGTGGCGCTCGAAGGGTCAGTCGCCTCGGTGATCGGAGGAGCGCCGGCCGCCGCGGTCGTGTTCGCCCGAGAGGTCGAACGGGCCGCCGCCGCCGATGAGCGGATCCTCGCCTTCGACGAGTGCGTCGCCGGCGCCGAGGGCGCCGAGCGCCAGCGGCTGCGTGCCGAGCGCGACAAGCTCTGGGCCGAGGTGCTCGCTCAGAAACGCGGCGAGTTCGCCGACCGGTTCGATGCGGTCCACAGCGTCGAGCGTGCCGTCGAGGTCGGGTCGGTGAGCAAGATCATCGCGCCGGGCTCGATGCGCGGCTTCCTGATCGACGCCGTCGAGCGCGGCATGACCAACGCAGCCAGTAAGTCGCTCACGGCACCACCGGCGGACGGCAATGGACGCTCCGGGTTGGCTCAGCCGGCAGCAAGCTGACGTCCCGCCGGGGGACTGGTGGCTCGGCGCGAACGAGCGGAGGGTGCTCGCGGGCCTGCGCTTCATTCACCGCCGGGCCGATTGGCGGCTCGGGCGCTGGACGGCGAAGGCCGCGCTCGCGCACCGGCTCGGCGTGCCGGTGACGCGAATTGAGGTTCTCGCCGCACCTGACGGCGCGCCAGAGGCATGGGTCGACGGGGCACCCGCGCCCGTCGCGATTTCGGTCAGCCATCGCGCCGGGCGCGGGCTGGCGGTGATCGACGCGAATCCGGGGTCAGTCGGCTGCGACCTCGAGCTGGTCGAGCCCCGCAGCAGCGCGTTCGTCCGCGAGTGGCTGGCGGCGTCCGAGCGCCGGCTCCTCGACGATTGCGATCCGTCCCGCCGCGCCGCGCTCGCGAACCTCATCTGGACGGCCAAGGAGGCAGCGGCCAAGGTTCGGCGCGAAGGACTGCGCCTCGACGTCCGCGGCGCGGTGGTGTCTGCGCCCAATGGTTGGGCGATGTCGCGCTGGAGGCCGCTTCGCGTCGACTGGTCCGACGGCGCGGGGATCACACTCGGCTGGTGGCGCGCCGAGCCCGGATGGGTGATGGCGATCGCGGGCGAACCCGCTCCGAAGCCGCCGTATGCCATCGTGAACGCGTGAAGGTCGACGCCGGTGGATACTTCTCGTCAATTGACGAAGCCGGGGTGGCGGCGGTCGCGGCCGAGCGGGCAGGCCACGATGGCTGGTGGGCGACCGAGACGCAGATCGATCCATTCCTCGCGTGCGCGATCGCCGGTGAGCGAACCGAACGACTCGAAATTGGCACGGGCATCGCCGTGGCGCTGGCCCGTAACCCGATGACGGTGGCGCTCGGAGCCAACGATCTGCACGCGCTGTCCTCGGGGAGGTTCATGCTCGGTCTCGGCTCCCAGGTGAAGCCACACATCACCCACCGCTACTCGATGCCGTGGTCCCGGCCGGCGGCGCGGATGCGCGAGTTCGTGCTGGCGATCCGGGCGATCTGGAACGCGTGGGCGACCGGCGCGCCACTCAGGTTCCGGGGCGAGTTCTACACGCACACGCTGATGGCGCCGTTTTTTGACCCGGGCCCGAACCCATATGGCAACCCGCGGATCATGCTCGCTGCGGTGGGACCGCTGATGACCGAGGCGGCGGGCGAGGTTGCCGATGGGCTGCTCTGCCACCCGTTTTCGACCGAGCGCTACCTGCGAGAGGTCACCCTCCCCGCGCTCCTGCGCGGTCGGGCCAGGGCCGGAGGAACGCTGGACGGATTCGAGATCGGCGGGCCGTCGTTCATCGTCGCGCGCGACTCGGGAGCCGAGATCGCCGAGGCCACGGACGCGGTCAGGCAGCAGATCGCGTTCTACGGGTCGACGCCGGCCTACCGCGGGGTCCTCGAGCTTCACGGGTGGGGAGAGCTTCAGGACGAGCTGAACGAGATGGCTCAGCGCGGCGAGTGGCAACGGATGCCGGAGGTCATCGATGACGACGTGCTCCGGACGTTCGCGATTGTCGGCACGCCCGAGGAGGCCATCGCCGAGATCCAGCGGCGCTACGGCGACCTCGTGACCCGAATAACGGTCGCGCCACCTGAGGATCACGACGCCGAGCGCTGGGAAGCACTGTTCGCGTCGCTGCGCGCGCTCGGTCCTCAGACCTCGCTGCCTCGTCCCGGATAGTCGCTCGATCCGTCGGCCGCTGAGGCCGAATCAGGTCTAACTACTGACCATTGTTCGCCGTCATTCACGGATGTGTGCTCGTGGGCGCGATCCATACGGTGGTGATGACAACTCATGTAACCGCTCAGGCCCGGAGCTGCCAGCCCGTGTGGCTGCGCTCGAGGCAGATCCGAGGTGAAGCCGTGATCTCCCTAGCGAGGTTCTCAATCCGCCGTCCAAAGGCGGCGCTTGCCGCTTGGCTGGTCGTCGCCGTTGCCCTCAGCGTGGTCGGCTTTGGCGTCGCCGGCTCCCTGTCGCCCTCGATCACCGTCGTCTCGGGCACTCAATCATCGCGCGCCCAGCAGCTGGCAAGCGCGCAGTTCGGCCCGACGCAGTTGGTTCCGATCCTGCTCGAGGGACCCAAGCCGCAACTCGACCGCCAAGGCCCGAAGCTGGTCGCCGCGCTCTCGAGGCGACCGGATACGCGTGTGCTGTCCGCGTGGGACGCGGGTACCGCGAGCGCCGGGCTTCGGCCGAAGCCGACCGCCGCGATGGTGGTCGTGTCGGTCGACCGGCCCGAGAAGGACGTTGTGCGGTACGACGAGCCTCAGATCGAGCGCCTCGTCGCACACGAGATCTCGGCGCCGGCCCGGGCGTACATCACTGGCCAGCCGTCGATCGATCGCGCGCTCAAGGACGCGTCGGTCTCGAATCTCCGCCGCACCGAGCTGATCGCAATCGGGATTCTGTTCTTCCTCCTGCTGGTCGGATTGCGCGCCCCGCTGGCGGCCCTGCTCGTGACCGGAGTTGGTGCGATCAGCACGATGGCCGGCTTCGGACTGGTGACGCTGCTCGGACACGTGGTCACGCTCGATCCCGTCGGCGTCGCGCTCGGCACAATGACCGGACTCGCCGTCGGGGTCGGGTTCGCGCTGCTAATCCTCGACCGCTTCCACCGCGAAGAGCTCCCGGCGGGGCGGAAACCGCGTGACGCCGTGACCGCCGCGACCGCGGAGCTGCGGACGACCGGAAAGGCGGTCCTGATCGGCGGCACCGGGCTCGTGCTCGCGCTCACGATCGTCGCGATCATCGGACCGACCCAGCTGATGGTCTCGCTCGGGACCGGGATGCTGACCTGTGCCGCGTTCGCCACCGGCGGCGCGGTCGTGGTGATGCCCGCGATGCTCGTGCTGCTCGGCCGCCGGATCGATGCGTATAGCTTCCCCGCGCCGGCACCGCTGGCGCGTGCCTGGTCGCGCCTGCTCGACGGCGGCCACTGGGTGACCCGTAACGCCGTGTTCGCGGGGTTCGGCGCCACGCTGCTGTTGGCGCTGCTCGCGTCCCTTACCTTCTTCCTGAAGTCCGGTCCGCCCGACGTCAGCCAGCTTCCGTCGAATGCCACGGCGCGGATCGCGTTCAACGAGGTCTCGCGCGTGATGGGCCCGGGGTGGGCGACTCCGTACAACCTGATCGTCGTCGCCAACAACCGTCCGGTCACGACGCCGGCGCTACTCGGCAGTCTGCACCGCTTCCAGGTCCAGATCGCCAAGGACTCGACGGTCGACTCGGTCACCGGGCCGGGCGTGATCAACTCCACCGCCACGCAGCTTTCGACGTTCGGCCCACAGCTGAAGCACTCGGCCGCCGTGTCCGACGAGAGTAAGAAGAACCTGCTGCAGCTGATCCAAGGGCTCGGCCAGGCAGGCGCCGGATCGAGCCAGCTCCAATCCGGCCTCAGAGACGCCTCTGCCGGGGCCAACATGCTGCAAGGCGGCTCCGGGCAGGCGCAGTCGGGCGCTTCCGAACTCCATGCCGGCCTCGAGCAGGCCAATACAGGATCTTCTCAGCTGAAGACAGGGCTCGATCAAGCGCTCGCCGGAGCGACGGCACTCAAGAACGGAGCGGGACAGGCACTCACAGGCTCGACCCAGCTCGAGCGCGGAATCGGCCAGGCACATGTGGGAGCGAGCCAGAGCGTCGTCGCGCTGAAAGGTCTAGAGAGTCTTACCGCGACCACCAACACGGCGATCTCCAGCGTGCAGGGCCGCGTGCAAAGTGCGAGTGCGGCGCTTGGTGGCGCGAATTCGGCGCTCGGGTCGATGACCACGGGCAAGAGCGACCCGCACTACGGAGCCGCGGTGGCGTCGCTCCAAAGCGCCGCCGGGGCGCTCTCGGCGCTGACCGCGCAGCTGAACGGCGCGGTCGCCGCCGCTTCGCAGGCGAAAGCCCTGGCGAGCGGCGTCGCCAAGCAGGCTCCCGCGCTGGTGAAGGGACTCGCGCAGCTTCAGAGTGGCGCCTCGCAACTCGAGGCCGGGATCAAGGAGCTACGCGATGGTAATGCCCAGCTTGCCACCGGCATGAGCCAGCTGTCGACGGGCGGCGGCCGGCTGACCAGCGGCCTCGGCCAGCTGACCGCAGGGGCTGGCGCGCTCGAGATCGGCCTGGGTCAGCTCACCTCCGGCGCCGGACAGCTCGCCTACGGGCTGACGAATGGAGTCGCGCCCGCGGGTCAGCTGGTCACCGGGCTCGGAACGATGCAGGCCGCGGTGATCAAGGCCCGCGGACAGATCCCCTCGACCGCACAGCTGAAGCAACTCGAGCAGCAGTCGCCGGGTATCTTCAACTCCGGGTACTTCGTGCTGGCGGCGGTTGAGGGGGCGCAGCGGTCGGACCGCAACGCCGCGATGTTCACGATCAACCTGCTTCGCGGCGGCACCGCCGGCCAGATCGTGGTTGCCTCGAAGTACAAGTCGAACGATTCCCGGACCGAGGCGCTCGGCACGCACCTGGTCGCGCTCGCCCGCCAATTCGCCAGGGGCAACAACGTCCAGGTGGCGGTCGGCGGACCGGAAGGGAGCCTGGGCGATCTCACCCGAGTGGCCAAGTCCCGCATCTGGCTCGACGTGATCGTGATCGGGCTCGCGCTGACGCTCGTGGTCGGGCTCGCGGTCCGCGCGGTGCTGCTCCCCGCAGTCGCGACGGTGTTCGGACTGCTCGTGACAGCAGCCTCGTTCGGCGTCCTGCAGATCCTGTTCGGTGGCTCGGATCCGCTGCTGGGCGGTCCGGGATACCTCGATCCGATGTCGATCATCGGGATCTTCACGGTCACGTTCGGGATCACAACGACGTACTCCGCGGTGCTGCTGATGCGAACCCGCGAGGAGTACATCTCGGGCGCCGATGGGACCTCCGCGGTGCGCACCGGCCTGCGTGAGACGGCCGCCGCGGCGACCGGCGCGGGCCTCGTGATGGTCGCCTCGCTGATCCCCTTCCTGACCACGAGCTTCGTAAACGTGCAGCAGTTCGGGATCGGGGTGGCGGTGGCTGTCCTCCTCGACGTGCTGATCGTGCGTCCCGTGCTGCTTCCGGCCGCGGAGATCGTGCTCGGGCCGCTCGGCTGGTGGCCGACGTCCGGCTCGGCTCCAACCGGGCCGCCGCCGGTCTCCGGCCTCCGCCGCCGCCCGTACCCGCTGCATCTCCGCCATCGTCGACCCGGCGCCGTCCATGAATAGGAGCATCCGATGAGTCCGTCCGCCGCCACCCAGATGACCTTGACCGTCCCACAAGGCGTCACGCCCGTGTCCGCCGGCTCCCGGTCGCAGACCCTCGGCGAGATGATCCTCGACGCGGCCGGGCGGTTCGAAGGCGTGGCGCTCCAGTACCTACGTGACGGCCAGACGGTCACGATCTCCTACCCCTCGCTCGGCGCAATCAGCACCGAGATCGCACAGGGCCTGATCGCGCTCGGCATTGAACCGGGGGACCGCGTCGCGATCCTCGGGTTGACCTCGGCGGACTGGACGCTCGCCGACTGCGGATCGCTCTGTGCGGGCGCCGTCGTCACGCCGATCTACCACACGAACTCTCCCGAGGAGTGTGCGTACGTGCTCGACCACTCCCAGACACGCCTGGTGTTCTGCGAGGATGCCGCGCAGCTGGCCAAGGTCGAGCAGGTCCGGGATCGCTGCCCGATGCTCGAGCACGTGGTCACGTTCAAGCCGGCCGGTGACGCAATCACGCTCGACGAGCTCCGGCGTCGGGGCAGCGACGTTCCGCCCGAGCGCGTGCACGAGCGAGTCGAGTCGACCCAGTCTGGCGACGTGGCGACGCTCGTCTACACCTCCGGCACGACCGGCCCGCCCAAGGGCTGCATGCTCAGCCACGAGAACTTCATCGCGACCGTCCGCATGTACGAGCAGCGGCTCGGGCTCGACCGGACCCACTCGATGTATCAGTTCCTCCCGCTCGCGCACGTGCTCGCTCGCGTCGCCCAGGCCGTGGTTCTGAGCGTCGGCGCGCGCCTCATCTACTGGGGCGGCGACACCGGCAAGATCGTGGATGAGCTCCTCGACGCGGGACCGACACACGTTCCGGCCGTGCCGAGGATCTACGAGAAGATGGAAGGCGCTGTCACGGGCGAGGTCTCGCGCAAGCCGGTGGTGCAGCGCGCGCTGTTCGAATGGGCGCTGCGGTGCGGCGGCCGAGCCCGCAGAGCCCTGCGCGAGCGCCGGCAGCCAGACCTGCTGACCGATGTCCAATACCGGCTCGCGGACCGGCTGGTCCTCGCGAAGGTGCGGCGACTGTTCGGTCCCCAGCTTCAGATCGCGCTGGTCGGCGCCGCGCCGATCGCGCCGGACCTGCTCGAGTTCTTCGACGCGTGCGGGGTGCTGGTGCTCGAGGGTTACGGGCTGACCGAGACCTGCGCCGCGACGGCGCTGAACACCGTCGATGCGCTGCGCTTCGGCACGGTCGGGAAGCCGCTACCGGGCGTGCAAGTCGCGATCGCGGATGACGGGGAGATCCTGATTCGCGGCCCCCATGTGTTCAGGGGCTACTACCGCGATCTCGACGCGACCGAGGCGGTGCTGACCGCCGACGGATGGTTCCGCTCGGGTGATCTCGGCGCCCTGAGCGCCGATGGATTCCTCTCGATCACCGGCCGCAAGAAGGATCTGATCATCACCTCGAGCGGGAAGAACATCACCCCGGTCA
>Ga0335076_10000404_pt1 | contig 39364 bp, 33 predicted proteins | sample Lox_Sample_25_FD_206717 | JGI IMG/M metagenome (GOLD analysis project Ga0335076, IMG submission 206717) | Soil microbial communities from Loxahatchee National Wildlife Refuge, Florida, United States - Lox_Sample_2.5 | ecosystem: Environmental > Terrestrial > Soil > Wetlands | place: USA...
TCTTCCACGCCGCGCTCGTGGCGGCCGAGCGTGGGGAGCCGGCGCGGCTCCGCGGCCTCTGCCACCGCTCCAACCCGACCGTGCCCGACTGGTGGGAACGCCGGGAGGGGATCCGCATCTGCGCGGCGCGGGGAGCCGAGGCGGAGTCGGAGCGCTGGCTCCGGACCTACCACCTCTGGCCGGTGCGGCTCCTGGAGCGGTGGGCGACGGTGGACGTCGTGACCCCGGCGGGCTCGAGGCCCTGAAACGAGACCGCCCGCCGGGTCACCCCGGCGAGCGGTCCGAGCGGCCCGGCGCCGTGCGCGCCGGCCGGGGCTACAGCTTGAAGGTCGCGCCGAAGAGCAGATCCCAGGAGGTGGTCTCGAGCTGCCCGAAGAACGGGTTGGCGCCGAACTCGGCGCCCAGCTTGACCGTCGGGGCGATGGCGAGCTGGCCGCCCACCGCGAAGCGCATGGTGACGCCGCCGCCGCTGTCGCTGGCGACCTGGAGGCCGTTGATCGTCGCCGACTGCCACGCGTAGTAGAGGCCCAGGCCGGCGTCCCCGTACAGGGTGAACTGCGGGGAGAGCAGGAAGTTGAAGCGCGCCGCCGGGACGATCTTCAGGATGTTCACGGCGGTCGAGCCGGTGTTGCCGAAGACGTCGGAGTAGCTCTGCGAGAAGTGCGTCCAGCCGAGCGAGCCCACGCCGCCGAGGACCACGTTCGGGGCGAGCCGCTGGAAGTCCATGCCCAGGTCGCCGCGGAGCGCGAAGCCGGTGTTGCCGTCGTCGAAGGCGAAGCCGAGCATGCCGCCGAGCGTGAGCCCGGGCGTGGCGCCCGAGGACGCCGCGGCGTGCTGGGCGGCCGAGGCGGTCAGCGGAGCGCCGAGCAGGGCGGCGAGGGCCAGGGTGGTGAGCGTGCGGCGGGTGATCATCCTCTGCCTCCGTGCGGGTTGGTCCGGCGAGCTGCCGGGCGCCGACATCCTAGCCACTCCCAGCCCGATGGTGAACCAAGAACACGGGACAACGCCGGGGCTGTAGGTGGAGGTGGACGCTTCGCGCTCACGCGGGCGGGGCGTCCTCCGCGGGGCCAGGCGAGGCGCTCGGCACCTCCCGCCCGGAGAGCGGCGCGATCCGGGAGAGGAAGGCGAACCCGGGGAGCGCCATCGCCGTGGCGCAGGAGGCGAAGAAGGCGGGGTAGCCCATCCGCTCCACCAGGAAGCCGCTCGGGAGCCCGGAGGCCCAGCGCCCCACCGCGAAGAGGCTGGAGAGGAGGGCGAACTGCGTGGCGCTGTAGCGCCGGTCGCAGACGCGCAGGAGGAGGACCGCCTGGGCGGCGGTGGCGAGCCCCTGCGCGAGGTTCTCGCCCGCGATCGCGCCGTAGGTCCAGAGCCGGGTGGTGGCGCCGAGGGCGGGGAGCGCGGCGCAGCGGGCGACGTCGAGGGGCGCGTTCCGGGAGAGGGCCGCCGCCGAGTAGATCAGGTTGGCGAGCGCCTGGAGGACGCCGAACCCCCAGAGCGCCCGTCCCAGGCCGAGGCGGGCCACCAGCGCCCCGCCGAGGAGCGACCCGCCGATGGTGGCCACGGTGCCGATGGTCTTGATGGCGACGCCCGCCTCCGCGTTCGAGAAGCAGAGGTCCTTGAGGAACGGGTTCACCATCGTCCCGCCCATGTTGTCGCCGAACTTGTAGAAGACGAGGAAGAGGGCGATGGCGACGGCGTCGGGGCGGGCGAAGTAGGCGCGCAGCGGCTCGACCACCGCCTTCGCCAGCGAGCGGGGCGGGGCGGCGGGCCGGTCGGGCTCGGGCGCCGCCAGGGTGAGCCCCACCATCCCCACGAAGACCGCTCCGGTGGCGAGGAAGACCACCGGCCAGGGCAGCCACTGCGAGGCGGAGACCGCCGCCGCGCCCGCGAGCAGCATGCCCAGGCGGTAGAACATCGTCCGGAGCCCGCTCACCGGCCCCTGCTCGTCCGGGTGGAGCACCTCGACCGCGTAGGCGTCGAGGGCGATGTCCTGCGTGGCGGCGAGGAAGGCGATGGCGAGCGCCACCAGGCCGACGAGGAGCGGAAGGCCCGCCAGCGGCCGCCCGGCGTCGCGGGCGTCGAGGGCGCGCCAGGCGAGGGCCGAGAGCGCCCCGAAGGCGCCGGCCAGGGCGAGCTGGGCGAGGATCACCCAGCTGCGCCGCCGCCCGGGCCAGGGGAGGGCGTAGCGGTCCACCAGCGGCGACCAGAGGAACTTGAGCGTCCAGGGGAGCGAGACCCCGGAGAGGAGGCCGATGGCGGAGCGCTTCAGCCCGAGGTCGACCAGGAAGAACTGGAGCGCGGTGTAGACCCAGCCGAGCGGCATCCCCGACGAGGTGGAGAGCAGCCCGAGGACGAGGATCCGCCGCGACTTGAGGCGCCTGGCCAAGCGGGGGAGAGCGTAGACGCCGCCCGCCCCGGCCACAAGTCGGCGGCCCTCCCGCCGTGTCGCCTCGCCGCAGGCTACGCGCCGGTCACCGGCCAGCGGGCCGTCTGGCCGCCCGCCGGTCGGACCGCCTCGGCGAAGGCCTCCGCGGGCAGCGTGTTCAGCACCTCGCCCCGTCGCGCCCAGCCGCGCCGCGCGGTCACCACCGCCCAGCGGAGGTGGTCGAGGGCGGCGGGGGAGTGGGCGTCGACCGAGAGGACGAGGGGGATCCCGCGCGCCCGCGCCGCCCGGATCCAGCGCGGCTCGAGGTCGAGCCGCTGCGGATCGCCGTTCACCTCCACCGCCCCGCGCGAGCGGGCCAGCGCGTCGAGCACCTCCTCGACGCGGCAGGCGTAGGGCTCGCGCTCGCCGAGGAGCCGGCCCAGGCCGTGGCCCCACACCTTGAACACCGGCCAGGACATGGCGCGCACCAGGCGCCGGGTCATCTGGTCCTCGTCCATCCGCATCCGGGCGTGGACGCTCGCCACCACCAGGTCGAGCTGCTCCAGGACCTCGTCGGGCCAGTCGAGGGCCCCGTCCTCGAGGATGTCGGCCTCCGTCCCCCGGAGCAGGCGGATCCCCACCCGCGCCTGGACCCGGTCGATCTCCTCCCACTGGCGCAGGAGCCGGTCGCGATCGAGGCCGCCCGCGTAGCCCGCCGAGCGGGAGTGGTCGGTGACGGTGAGGTAGGCGGCGCCGCGGGCCTCGGCCGCCCGCGCCATCTCCTCCAGGGTGGCCCGCCCGTCCGACCAGGTGGTGTGGCAGTGGACGAGCCCCCGGACGTCCTCCAGCCGGACCAGGTCGCCCGGGAGCGTCCCGGCCCGGGCCGCCTCGATCTCCCCCTCGTCCTCGCGGAGCTCGGGGGGGATCGGCGGCAGCCCGAGCGCCCGGTAGAGCGCCTCCTCGCTCTCGATGGCGACGCGGGTGGAGGGGTCCGGCCCCTCCGCGCCCCCGGCGCCCTCGCCGGCGCCGGGCCCGGCGCGCGCCGGCAGCCGGTGGAGCCCCCATTCGCTGAGGGTGTACCCGCGCTCGCGGGCGATCCCGCGGAGCCTCACGTGGTGGGCCTTCGAGCCGGTGAGGTGGTGGAGGAGGGTGGCGAAGTCCTCCGGGGGGACGATGCGCAGGTCGACCGGGAGGCCGGAGACGAGGCGGACGGTGACCTTGGTCTCTCCCCGGGCGAGCACCTCGGCCACCAGCGGGTGGGCCGCCAGCCGGTCGGCGAGGGCGGCCGGGTCGCGCGAGGCGGCCACCAGGTCCAGGTCGCCCACCGTCTCGCGCCCGCGCCGGGCCGAGCCCGCCAGCTCGACCCGGGGCGAGCCGGGCGCGCCGCGCAGGTGGGCGATCAGCTCGTCGGCCCGGGGGATCGCCTCGGCGAGGAGCACGCGCCGGTCGGCCGCCTGCGTCCGCAGGCGCCGGATCCCCTCCAGGATCCGGGCCTCGGTCTTCTCCCCGAAGCCCTTCACCCCGCGGACCCGGCCGGCGGCGCAGGCCGCCTCCAGGTCGTCGACCGAGGCGACCCCCAGGGCGGCGCGCAGGGCGGCGACCTTCTTCGGCCCGAGGTCGGGAACCCGGAGCAGCCCGAGCAGGCCCGGGGGGTGGGCCGCCCGGAGCCGGTCGAGGATGGCGGTCGTCCCGGTGCTCCGCAGGTCGGCGATCTTGCGCGCCAGCGCCTCGCCCACGCCGGGGAGGTCGGTGAGCCGCCCGGCGGCGATCACCTGGTCCAGGTCCTCGGCCAGCCCCTCCAGCGCCCGCGCGCCGTTCTCGTAGGCGCGGACCTTGAACGGGTTCTCGCCCTCGAGCTCGAGCAGGGCCCCGATGTCCCGCAGGGCCCGCGCCACCCCGGCCTTGTCCAGCATCGGGCGCTTATATACCGTCGCGGGCGCCGCGCCCGCCCGGGCTCCTCCGGGGGCCCCGCGGCGAGCGGGCGCGGCTGCGGAGGGCGCACGGCATGGGACACGAGGAGCACAGGAAGCAGGCGCCGCGGTCGGCGCGGGTCTTCGTGATCACCGCCTCGGACAGCCGGGGAGAGGCGGAGGACACGAGCGGCGCCTTCCTCAAGCGGGCGGCGGCCGAGGCCGGGCACGCCCTGGCCGGCTACCGGGTGGTCAAGGACGAGCCGGACCAGATCCGGGCCGCCCTCGAGGAGGCGGCGCGGTCGGGGGCGGACGCCGTGCTCCTGAGCGGCGGCACCGGCATCGCAGGCCGCGACCGGACCTACGAGGCGGTGACCGGGGTCCTGGAGAAGCGGATCGACGGCTTCGGCGAGCTCTTCCGCATGCTGTCGTTCTCGGAGATCGGGAGCGCCGCCATGATGTCGCGGGCGGTGGCGGGCGTCTGGCGCGGCCGGGCGGTCTTCTCCATGCCGGGCTCGGAGGCGGCGGTGCGGCTCGCCTGGACGAAGCTCATCGCCCCGGAGCTGGGGCACGTCCTCCGCGAGCTGCGCAAGGACGCGCCGGCGGGGCCGGGTTGAGCACCGCCGGGGCGGAGGCACGGGCCGCCCCGGCGCGGCCGGTCCCCGTCCTCGGCCGGGTGGTGGACGTCCGCGAGGGGGAGGCGGGGGCGCTCCTCTGGGCGTTCGCCTACTTCCTCACGCTCCTCCTCGGCTACTACCTCCTCCGCCCCATCCGCGAGGAGATGGACCGCCCCGCCCAGCAGGTGCTCTTCACGGTCGTGACGCGCGAGGAGAAGTACAAGGCGAAGACCTTCATCGACACCTTCGTCTACCGGGGGGGCGACACGGCCGCGGCCTGGCTCCACGCCGGGCTGGCGGGGGCGGGGCTGGCGCTCCCCGCCCTCTCGCTCTCCGCCGTGCCCTTCGCCCTCGCCTCCCTCGGGCTGGCGCTCTGGCTGGCGCGCCGGGAGCGGGCGCTGGAGGCACGGGCGTGAGCGGGGTGGGGCGGCGCGGGTTCCTCCGCCTGGCGGCGGCCGCCCTGGCCGCGGCCCGCGGGGCGGGAGCGGGGGAGGAGGCGGCGATGACCGACGGGATGGCGACGCGGCCGGTGCCGCGCACGGGCGAGGCGATCCCGGTGATCGGGCTCGGGACCTGGCAGACCTTCGACGTCGGGTCGGGCGAGGCGGAGCGGGCGCCGCGGCGCGAGGTGCTGCAGCGCTTCCTCGCCGCCGGGGGGCGGGTGATCGACTCGTCGCCGATGTACGGGCGGGCGGAGGAGGTGACCGGCGACCTCCTGGCCGGGCTGCCCGGGGCGCCGCGGCCGTTCCTCGCCACCAAGGTCTGGACCCGGGGGCGGGCCGAGGGCGAGGCGCAGATCCGCGAGTCGATGCGCCGGCTCCGGACCGAGCGGCTCGACCTCCTCCAGATCCACAACCTGCTCGACTGGGAGACGCACCTCCCCACCCTGCGGCGCCTGAAGGAGCGGGGGACGATCCGGTACCTCGGGATCACCCACTACGCCCGCTCGGCCTTCGGCGAGCTGGAGCGGCTCCTCCGGACGGAGGGGCTCGACTTCGTGCAGCTCCCCTACTCGGCGGCGACCCGCGAGGCGGAGAGGCGCCTCCTCCCCGCCGCCCGGGAGACCGGGACGGCGGTGCTGGTGATGCGGCCGTTCGAGGAGGGGGAGCTCTTCCGCGCCGTGAAGGGGCGCCCGCTGCCGGCCTGGGCGGGCGAGCTCGGCGCCGGCTCTTGGGGCGAGATCTTCCTGCGCTTCATCCTCTCCCACCCGGCGGTCACCGCCGTCCTCCCCGCCACCTCGAACCCGCGCCACCTGGACGAGAACGTGCGCGCCGGGCGCGGGCCCACGCCCGACGCCGCGCTCCGCCGTCGCATGGCGGAGGACCTCCGCTTCTGAGGGGGCTGACTCCATCGAGCTAGGGGTGATCCCTCTCCCCGGCGGGGGTCGATCGCTTCGCCGCAGCCACCGGGAGCGCAACTCCCCGGAAACCGGGTCGCTGTCGCCCGGGATATTCACGCGAGGTGCGACATCCGCCTGGGACGTACCAATGGTCAAATAGAAGATGGGACCATCCACGCACACTGCCGCACCGGCGGCGGTGGCGCGGGAGAGGGACCATCACCAGCGATGCATGGCCTCCGAGCCCACCCCGGTGGCGGGCGGGCCCGGAGCGCACGGGTCCGGGCTCCCCGGGCAAGGAGGGAGGATCGCATGCAGTTCAAGCGGATCGTCCGGCAGGCGCTGATCGCGGCGGTGGTGCTGTCGGGGTGGGCGAGCGCCCAGGTCCCGTTCCCGCCGAACTGGGCGGGTGCCCCGACGGGCTCGGCGAAGCAGAGCGTGTATCCGTACGACGGGCAGTGCTGGGCGAGCATCCCCATCGCCGGCCTTCCGCAGTGCCAGGTGTCGAGCTCCTCGGCGGCCGGCTACGCGGCATCGTTCCTCTGCGACGGCGCCGGGTTCCCCAACCAGACCGCGGGCGGCTGGGGGAAGTGCGGCGCCGTCCAGCCGGCGCCGGCCTACCCGTTCGCCCTGCTCACGGGCGACACCCAGCGGGCGAACAAGTACCGGTGGGAGGTCCTGAACCCGCTCGACTACACTCCCGACACCGCGAAGTACCCGGGCGCGGACTACTACGAGATCGGCCTGCACGAGGCCTGGGGCTTCCAGGCGATCGCCTCGGCCGGCCTCTTCCCCGACCCGACCAAGGTGGGCGGCACGGCCGTGCCGAACGGCATGCAGTGGACCGGCCTCACCGACCCGGGCACCGGCAAGCCGCTCCCGACGCCGATCTGGGGCGTCGGGCAGATCAACAAGGGCGGCGGCCCGGTGACCACCACCCTCCAGTCGCTCGGCCTCTTCCCCACCGGCACGCCGGCGAAGGTGCCGTCCTGGTCGAGCGACAGCTACGTCGCCACCTGGCCCTCCATCAACATCCGCGGCACGACCGGGCGCCCGGTGGTGGTGAAGTGGATCAACGAGTTCCCGAACAACCACCTCTTCTGCCCCCACCCCGAGGCGGCGGACTGGCCCTGCGCCATCGACCGGACCTTCATGGGCGTGAAGGCGTCGATCGACCCGCAGAAGGCACCCCCCACCCTGCAGAAGACCCCGCTCACCTACGCCGGCGTGAACCAGTACGGCAGCCCGCAGCAGCCGGACAACTCCTGGGTCACCCACCTGCACGGCGGCGAGATCCCGCCCCAGACCGACGGCTTCGCCGAGAAGTGGTTCGGCAACCGGGTCACCGGGCAGGTCTACAGCCCGCAGCCCTGGCCGCTCGACCCGGCCTTCTTCGCGCCCGCCGGCTCCCTGGTGACGCAGCAGATCGGGCTCTCGTACTCGAACATCTTCCGCCCGGGCGGCGACCCGTCCGCGAGCGCGTTCACCTCCTGGTACTACGACACGTACGCCTATCCGATGGTGAACCAGGAGTCGACCATCTGGTTCCACGACCACACCCTGGGGAAGACGCACCACAACGTGATCGCCGGTCCGGCCGGGTTCTTCCCGGTGAAGGACCCGTCGAAGCACTACCCGGTGGTGCGGGGGAAGTGCACCGGGCCGAGATCCGACAGCTGCGAGTACACCTGGATCGACGCGGTCACCGAGCCGAGGGACTCCCTGGGCGTCCCGATGTACGACCTCTTCCTCGCCGTCCAAGACCGCGACTTCAACGCCGACGGGACCATCAACTTCCCGAACGGCCTGGGCCAGGCCCCCTCGGCCACGCCGGTCTCGCCGGCCGGCTACCCGGCGGTGGCGGGCAACACCCCCTTCACCCCCGGTCCGAACCCCCAGGTCCACCCGGTCTGGGTCCCCGAGTACTTCAACTCCAACGCCCTGGTGAACGGCGTGCTCTGGCCGAAGAAGACGGTGGAGCCGGGATTCTACCGGATCCGGTTCGTCGACGGCTCGGACGCCCGCTGCTACAACTTCACCTTCAGCACCCAGGATCCCTGGGCGAGCGCGGTGACCGACCCGATCACCGGCCAGCCCGCGCCCGTGCGTCCCGCCGCCTCCATCCCCTTCACGCTCGTCGCCAACGAGCAGGGCTACCTCCCCAGGCCGCTCAAGGTCTCGAACGTCACGATGTGTCCGGGTGAGCGCTACGAGCTGATCTTCGACTTCCGCAAGTACGCCGCGGGGACGAGGATCTACCTGGTGAACGACGCCCCCGCGCCGTACCCGGGTGGCGGCAACGGGCCGTTCGATCCGGGGAGCCCGTTCCCCGACATGGCGACGATCATGCGGTTCGACGTGGGCGCCGCCACCACGACCACGGTCGCCTCGCTCGCGATCCCGGCGGTCATCGACCAGGACTTCGACGACCTCACCGGGAACAGCGGCGGGACGCCGCTCGCGCCGTGCGGGCCGGGCGTCGACCCGACCAGGACCCGCTGCATCGCGGCCGTCCGGAACCTCTACCTGAACGAGCGGATCGACGGGATCACCGGCGCCTCCCTCGGCCTCCAGATCAACGGCGTCCCCTTCGAGTACGACGTCACCGAGACGCCGAAGCGGGGCACCTACGAGCTCTGGAACATCGTCAACCTGACGGTGGACGCGCACCCCATCCACCCCCACCTCGTCAAGGCCCAGGTCCTGAGCCGCCAGGACCTGGACGTGCAGGGCTACAGGCTGGCGCTCTGCCAGTCCGACGCGGGGAGCAACGACTGCACGCCCGGCATGTCGCCGGGCAGCGTCATCCAGCTCATCCCCGACCCGACGCCGTTCCTGCTGAACGCGCCGGTCAAGCCCGACCCGACCGAGGTGGGCTGGAAGGACGCGATGCGCGCCATGCCCGGCCAGGTGACCAGCTTCATCGCCAGGTGGGACGGGAGCTGGCGCCAGTCCACCGCCGCCGGGGGCGCGGACGTGACCGCCCCGGGCGCCGGCAACCCGAACTGCATGGCCAGCAACGCCTGCTCGGTGAGCGTCGGCGCGGGCGGCACGTCGGTGAGCTGCTCCAGCGGCGCGGCGAACCTCTCGATGTGCGGCAAGGGGAGCGCCAGCAGCTGGGTCTTCCCGGCGGTGACGTCGGGGCCGTACGTCTGGCACTGCCACATCAACTCGCACGAGGACTCGGAGATGATGCGGACGAGCCTCGTCGTGAAGTAGCGCCCGGCGATCCCGGGGTTCGCGGGGCGGCGCCGCCGGGCGCCGCCCCGCTCGCGCCCGGCCCCGCCTCAGGGCAGGGCGAGCCGCATCCGCATCCGCTGCCCGGGCTCCAGCTGGAACCCGGTCGGCGCCCGGATCCGCCGGCCCTGCACGGCCCGCTGTGCGCACTGGAGCTGCTCGCGGGAGAGGTCCCCGTAGGAGGCGACGCTGGCGTCGACCACCTCAAGCCCGCCGTCGACGACCGCAAGCTCCACCAGCAGGGCGGCCGGGGCGTCTGCCGGTGCGCCCCGCCCACCGGGGCCCCGGCGCGGGGCGTCGTGCGCGCGCAGGTCGCCCGGCACGCACGGCGCGATCAGGGGGGTCAGCGACCGCGCCACCGGCGCCAGGGGGCGCATGAGGATCCGCGGCGGGGGCTCTCCGCTCGCGATCGGGGCCGCGGCCGCCGGCGCGGACGCGGGGGAGGACGCCGGGGCGACGGCAGCCGGTGGCCAGGGCGCCGCCTCGGCCGGAGCGGCGGAGGGAGGCAACGCGGCGGCGGGCGAGGGCTCCGGCGGCGGCCTCGCGCCGGGCCGCGGGGCGGTGGCGAGGTCGACGACGAGGACGGCGATCGCCACCAGGGCGAGGATCCCGCCGCCGGCGACCAGGGCGAGGCGGCGGGCGCTCACGGGCCGGCCCTCCCGGACGCGGGCGCCGGCGAGGGAGGGGTGGCGGTCGTCCCCCGGGGACCGACCAGCGCCGCCTGCGCCTCCTCGAGAGCCGCGCGCAGGGCGCGGTTCGCCTCGCGGAGCCGTCCCACCGGCACCGTCTGCCGCTCGAGGCAGCGGCGGGCCTGGTCGCGTGTGGCGACCAGCCGGGCGGGGCCGGGGGGCTCGCTCGCCGTGCCCATCAGCACCTCGAAGGCGACCCCGCGCTCCCGGCAGCCCGTCCGCGGGTCCACCGGCCACGGGCGGGTGAGGAGCTCCTGCGCGCCGCTCCAGGCCTCGACGAGCCGGGCGCGGAGCGCCTCGAGGCGGGGCCCGTCGCCGGGGGGCGCGGCGCGGGCCGCCTCGGCGAGCCGGAGATCGGTGCGCGCGTCGCCGAGCCGCTGCAGGGCGCGGAGCGCCCAGGCGCGCTCGTCGAGCATGTCCCGGTGCGCGAGGAGCATCTCGCGGAGCAGGGCCTGGTCGCCGGGGAGGCCGGGCGGCGGGAACGGCTTGCCGGTGAAGGTGAGCGCGGGCGCGGCGCCCGGCGTCTCCCCGGCGGGCGCCGCGGCGCGGGGCGCGGCCAGGAGCGCGAGCGCGAGCGGGGCCCAGGCAGAGAGGGGGCGCATCGAGCTCCGATGGTAGCTCCCGCCGCCGGCCGGGGGGTGCGGAGCCTTGTCGCGAATGGGGCGTGGCAGGGTGGCCCGCCGGCAATGGGTTACCGTGGTCGCCTGCGCCGCCGCCGCGGCCGGGGACTCCACCATGCGCGACTTCGTGAAGAGCCTCACCGACAACACGCTGAGCCTCCTCGGCACCACGCTGGCGACGGCGTCCGGGGTCCTGATCGTCCTGGTGCTGGCGGTGTTCAGCCTCGGCTACCACGCCAACGCCTACGTGGGCATCGTCGCCTTCCTCGTGCTCCCCGGCGCGTTCGTCCTCGGCCTCCTCCTGGTGCCGGCCGGCCACTGGCGGGTCCGCCGCCGCGCAGCCCGGGCCGCCGCGGCTGGCCGGCCCGTGCCGGCGCTGCCGGTGCTCGACCTGAACCAGCCCGCCACCCGGAACCGGCTGGTCTTCTTCGGGGCGCTCACCGCGGTGAACGTGGTGATCCTCTCGGCGGCCGGGTACGCGGGGATCTCGCTGATGGACCGGCCGGTCTTCTGCGGCTCCTGCCACTCGGTGATGGACCCGGAGGTCACCGCCTACGCCCGCTCGCCCCACGCCCGGGTGGCCTGCGTCGAGTGCCACATCGGCTCGGGCGCGAGCTGGTTCGTGAAGTCGAAGCTCTCCGGGAGCTGGCAGCTGGTCTCGGTGACCCTGAACCTCTACCCGCGCCCCATCCCCACCCCGGTCAAGGCCCTCCGGCCGGCGCGCGACACCTGCGAGGAGTGCCACTGGCCGGCCAAGTTCGTGGGGCAGCGGCTCAAGGTGCTCCGCACCTACGCCGAGGACGCCGCGGGGACGGAGAAGGACACGGTCCTGCTCATGCGGGTGGGCGGCCAGCTCGGCCCGCGGGCGAGCGGGATCCACTGGCACGTGGCGCCGGGCGTCGAGGTCCGCTACCTGGGCGACGCCTCCCGCCAGAAGATCGGCGCGGTCGAGCTCAAGCTCCCCGACGGCACCCGGCGGACCTACGCCTCCAAGGACGGGCCGGCGGCCCCCGGCCCGGACGCGGCCTGGCGCACCATGGACTGCGTCGACTGCCACAACCGGCCCACCCACCAGTACCGGCTCCCCGAGCAGGAGGTCGACGGCGCCATCGAGGCCGGCCGGCTGGATCGGGCCTCCCTCCCGTTCCTCCGCCGCGAGGCGCTGGCCGCCCTGAAGGGCGCCACCGGCTCGCACGCCGAGGCGAAGGAGGGGATCCGGGTGGCGATGCTGGCGAGCTACGAGAAGCTCGACCCGGCCGCCTTCCCCGCGCGCCGGGCGGCGGTGGAGGCGGCCGCGGACGTCGTGGCGGGGCTCTACGCCGTGAACGTCTGGCCGCAGATGAAGATCACCTGGGGCACCTACCCGAGCTTCCTCGGCCACGATGCCTCGCCCGGCTGCTGGCGCTGCCATGACGACGCCCACGTGGCCGAGGGCGGCAAGGCGATCCCCCAGGACTGCGACCTCTGCCACTCGATCCTGGCGCAGGACGAGCACGATCCCAAGGTGCTGAAGGAGCTCCAGCACTAGAGGATGGGGCGGCTCCCCGATGCGCCGCCGCCCCCGCACGCTCCCCGCCTCCCGCGCCGCCGCGCTCCGGCCGCTCCTCGACCGGCTCGACGCGGCCCTCGACCGGGCCGCGCGGATCGCCGCCGATCCGGTCGAGTTCCCGCGCCGCTACGCCGATCGGGACGACCAGGAGGTGGCCGGACTGGTGGCGGTGAGCCTGGCGTACGGCCGGGCCGACGTCTTCAAGCCGGTGGTGGCGCGGGCCCTGGCGGCGATGGGGCCTCACCCGGCCCGCTTCGCGGAGGCCCTGGCGCGGTCGCCCGCGGTCGCCCCGTTCACCGGTCTCGCCTACCGGTTCAACCGGCCCCCGGACCTGGCCGCCCTGGTGGCGGCTGCCGGCGAGCTGCGGCTCCGCCACGGCTCTCTCGGCGACCGCTTCGCCACCCTGTTCCGCGAGGAGGGCGGTGGCCCGACCGCGCTCCGCCCGGCGCTGGCCCGCCTCGCCGCCGAGCTCCGCGGCGCTCCCCAGGTGGGCCCGCTGCTCGCCCGCCGCGGCCGGCGCGGCCTCCGGCACCTGCTCCCCGATCCCTCGGGGCCGGGCGCCTCGAAGAGATGGAACCTCTACCTGCGCTGGATGGTCCGCGGCCCCGACGCCGTCGACCTGGGGGCCTGGCGGGGCGTGCCGGCCGCCGCCCTGGTGGTGCCCCTCGACACCCACGTGCACCGGGTGGCCCGGGCCCTGGGGCTCACCGGCCGCCGCGACGCGAGCTGGCGCACCGCCGAGGAGATCACCGCCGCCCTCCGGCGGATCGATCCCGACGACCCGGTGCGCTACGACTTCGCCCTCTGCCACCTGGGGATGAGCGGCCGCTGCCCGCCCCGGCGCGACCCGGTCCGCTGCCGGGCCTGCCTCCTCGCCGGGGCATGCCCGTCCCGCGCCCCCCTCCCCGGGCTCAGACCCGGCGCAGCTTCTGGCGCAGCTCGAGGACGATCTCGCCCTCGCGGAACACCCGCACCGTCCCGGTCGTCTGCGAGACCGTGATCGCCACCGCCTTCGACTCGGCGCTGATCGAGGCGGCGGCGCTGTGGCGGGCCCCGAGCCCCATGGGGAGCTTCACCTCGCGGGACATGGTGAGCAGGTACCGCCCGGCGGCGAGCACCACCCCGTCCTCGCGGATGATGAAGGCGCCGTCCAGGGCGGAGAAGGTCTTCACCGCCTCGCGGATGGGCGGGTCGAGCGCGTTCCGCTCCGCCTCGCTGATCCCCTGGAAGGGGTTGAGGATGAGCTGGCGGCTCTTCTCCATCACCGCGGTGGAGTCGCCGATCACGATGATGGTGCCGACCGGGTGGCCCTCGTAGCCCTCGGCGCCGATCTCCATGCCCGTGTGGATCAGGCTCTCGACCACCTGGGAGGAGAACTCCGCCGGGAGCCCGAGGGTGTCGACCCGGAGCTTCTCCTCCGGGTCCTCCGAGCCGATGGTGAGCTTCACCAGGGTGTCCATCACCCGGTCGTCGCCCGGCCCGGCCAGGGCGAGGACCGTGTCGCCGTCCTTGAAGAGCCCGGATGACTGGGCCGCCACCACCGCCACCTTGATCTTCTCCACGCGGGTATAGTCGTAGGGCGGGATCACCACCGCCGTGTACTTCCGGGCCTTGAGCTGGTTGGCGAGCCCCTCGCTGGTCACCGCGTAGACGAGCTTGCGCCTCGTCGGCCGGCCCCGCATCTCGGCGGTGGAGAGCGGATGGTCCGAGACGTAGAGGAGGCGGTCCACCTCGGAGCGCGACATGAGGGTGAGCGCCCCGCGCAGGAACTCGCGATCGATCTTGCCGTCGGCCATGGGGGCGAGGATCCGCCGCGGCGCCGCGCGAGTAAAGCTTTGGGAGGAGCGCCGCTCCCCCGCCGGCGGGCCTCCCGGTCTCGTCCGGCCGCACCTTGACAGGTCAACCCCCGCCGTTTAGGTTCACCGCCTTCTTTTTTCCGGGCCGGCCGGGCCGGCCCAGGGGTGGCCGCTTGAACAAGAAGGACCTCAAGAAGTTCAAGACGATGCTAGAGGAGTCGAAGCGGCAGCTCCTCGTCCAGGCGAAGAAGACCCTGACCGAGGAATCTTCCTTCGACACCGACGACCTCCCGGACGAGATCGACCTCGCCTCCAGCGAGTACACGCAGTCGATGATCTTCCGGCTGCGCGATCGGGAGAAGTTCCTCCTCGCCAAGATCGACAAGGCCCTGCAGCGGATCGAGAACGGCACCTTCGGCATCTGCGAGAAGTGCGAGGAGGAGATCTCCGCGAAGCGCCTGGAGGCGCGGCCGGTGACCACCCTCTGCATCCGCTGCAAGGAGGAGCAGGAGCAGAAGGAGAAGTCGTTCGGCTAGGCGGCGCCCTCCCGCCCTGCAGCGCCGCGGCCGGGCCCCTCGCCCGGCCGCCGCCGTCTCCGGAGCCCCTCAGGCCTCGATCCGGAAGAGCTGGGCGCCGACCAGGAGCTGATCGCCCGGGGAGAGCTCGACCGGCCCCGAGATCCGCACGAAGGTCCCGTTGGAGCTCCCCAGGTCGGCGAGGGTGATCGCCTCCGCGGTCACCTCCACCCGGGCGTGCCGGGCCGAGACGTAGCGGTCGGCGGGGAAGGTCACCTCGCCGCTCTCCCGGCCGATCTGGTTCGCGCCCTCCCGGAGCGGGAACACCTCGCCCGTCCCCCCGCCCTCGAGGAGCTGCACCAGGCGGAAGCGGTGGCCCGCGTCGGCGGAGCCCCAGGCGCGCACCGCGTCGGGCTCCGGGTGGCGGGGGCGCGCCGCTGGCTCGAGCCGGAGGAGCTGCCGGCCGACGCGCACCTCCGCGCCCGGGGCGAGCCGGCGCGGGTCGCGGATCCGGACGAAGGTCCCGCTCGCGCTCCCCAGGTCCTCGACCGAGAGCGCGCCGTGCCGCAGGGTGAAGCGGGCGTGGCGGGGCGAGACCGTGGGATCGTCGGCGATGCGGATCGCCCCCTCGGTGCGCCCGCAGACCGCCTCGCCCGGCTCGAGGGCGTGGGTGGCCCCGGGGAGCCCGTCGGTGCGCACCGCCGCGAGGCGCACCCCGCCGGACCGGGGGTGGGGGAGGGGAGGAGGCTCCGGCGGAGGCGCCGGCGTCCTCGGCGGGAGGGCGGCGTGGACTCCGGTGCCGGAGGGTCCGATCGCCGGGCGGGCGGGGGTGGCGCCCGCCGGGGCGCCGCACCGGCCACAGAAGCGGAAGCCGGCGCGCAGCGGCTCGCCGCAGGAGGCGCAGACCGCGGCGGCGGAGGGGGCGGGGGGCGCGGGGGTCGGAGGGCGCAGCGCGAGCCCGCAGTCGAGGCAGAAGGCGAAGCTCGGATCGTTCTCCCGGCCGCATCGGCCGCACTGCGTCGGCTTCGCCATCGGCGGCATTCTAGCGGACCGCGGCCCGACCGGAGATGGTCCCTCGCCCGAGGGACGGGTCCGGGTACGATGTCGCATGCGCCGGCCGAGCTGGCCCTTCTGGTTCCTCGTCGGGGCGATGGCCCTCGCGCTCGCGGGAGGGGCCACGATCGTGCTGCTCGTGCGGCAGACGGCGGCCGGGCGCCGGGCCTCGTTCCGGGCGAGCGAGCCCCCGCCGGCCGGTCCGGCCGGGCCGCCGTAGAGCGCATCCATCACCCCGGCCCATGCACTCGGCTACCGGCGGAGCTTCTCCTCCACCGAGCGGAGCTTCCCGGCGATGGAGTGTTCGGGCTTGTCCCGCCGGTCGTCGATCTTGATCAGGGTGGAGACGCGGACCGCGCCCTGCGCGAACGGGTGCTCGTGCATCCGTCGGATGACGGCGAGGATCTCGTCCAGGTCCCCCTCGATGATCGTCCCCATGGCGGTCAGCTGGTTCACGAGCTTCGTGCCGCGGAGGAGCTCCTCCACGCCGGCGACGAAGCGGGAGACGCTCGGCGTGCCGGTGCCGAGGGGGGTGATGGAGACGAAGACGACCGCCATGCAGACCTCTCCTCGCCGCGGGTGCGGCCGCTCAGGGGGCGGACGGCTCGGCGACCCCGACCCGCAGCACCTCGCGGCCGAGCCGGATCACGTCGCCGTCGCGCAGCTCCCGCTCCCCGTGCGGCGGCAGCCGCACGAACGTGCCGTTGGACGAGCCGAGGTCCCTGAGGCGCGCGCTCCCGTCGCCGTCCGGCAGGAGCTCGGCGTGCGCCTGGGAGAGGAAGGGGTCGTCGCCCAGGTTCACCGCGCAGCCTGCCCGGCCGATGGTCACCGACGGGCCGCTCCGCACGAAGACGCGGCCGGCGCCTCCGCCCTCGAGCCACTCCTCGATCACCAGGGTGGTCCCGCTCGGCCGCGGCGCGCCCAGCCGCCGGGTGCCGTCGGGCAGCGGCGGAAGGGCCGGCGGGAGGGGCCCGGCGTAGCGGAGGAGGCGATCGCCCACCGAGAAGTGGTCCCCCGGGCGGAGGGGCGCGGAGAGACCGCGCAGCCTGAGGAAGGTGCCACCCGGCGCGCCCTCGTCCCGCAGGTGGAGGGCCCCGCCGCGGAAGGCGAAGGTGGCGTGGTGCGGGGCGAGCGTCGGGTCGTCCGGGAAGGTGATCGCGCCCCGGGAGCGGCCGACCTCGATCGTCCCGGCGTCGAGCCGGAAGCTCGCCCCCTCCCGCCCCTCGCCGCGCTCCAGCACCAGCCGCGCCCGGCCGGGCGCCACCGCGCCCGGCTCCGGCGCGGCGCCCTGCCCGGCGGGGAACGGCCGGGCGATGACCTGCGTCCCCCGGGCCCCGAGGGACTGGCCGCAGCGGGCGCAGAAGGTCCCCGGCCCCGCCTCCTCGCCGCAGCGCGGGCAGCGCAGCACCAGCGGCAGCGGGGTGATGGCGGGCTTCTCCGGGAGCGGCGTCCGGAGCACGGCCGCCGGGACGAAGCGGGTTGCGCCCCCTTTCTGGAAGGAGCGGACCACCGGGGCGCCCGCCTCGGTGGGAGGGGGCGGCGTGGGCGGGGCGGCGGGGGGCTCGGCGGCGGCCCCCAGGTGCTTGCCGCAGGAGGCGCAGGTCCGCGCGCCCGGCTCGTTGTAGGCGTCGCAGGCCCGGCAGACGATCCCGAGGATCCCGGTGAGCCGTCCCAGCTCGACCTCGGCGCCGCAGCCCGGACAGGCGGCCATGGTCAGGTCGAGCCCGGCACCGCACTTCTTGCACTTCACGGAAAGGAGCCTCCGGCGAACGTCCCCGGAGCCGACGTTACCGCGTGGACCACCCGGCGCTCAACCCGCCTCGGGCGACTGGCAAGCCGTGGCGCATTGCGTTATCCATCCTGGGTGACGTTCCTGCGAGGGCGCCGGGCTTGCCCGGTCAGCCCGCGCCTCGTTACGCTCTTCGGTCTACCTTGCTCCGGCTCAACGACATCCTGGATCGGGTCAGCGCCTACCACCCGGACCCCGACCTCGACCTCATCAAGAAGGCCTACGTCTACAGCGCGAAGGTCCACCAGGGGCAGATCCGGAAGTCGGGAGAGCCGTACCTCGTCCACCCGCTCGAGGTGGCCGGGATCCTCGCCGAGCTGAAGCTCGACGAGTCGTCGGTGGTGACCGGGCTGCTCCACGACACCATCGAGGACACCCTCGCCACCAAGGAGGAGATCGCCGAGCTCTTCGGCGCCGAGATCGTCGACCTGGTCGACGGGGTCACCAAGCTCTCCCAGTTCAGCGCCGCCAACACCCAGGAGGAGAAGCAGGCCGAGAACTTCCGCAAGATGGTGGTGGCGATGGCGAAGGACATCCGCGTCCTCCTCGTCAAGCTCGCCGACCGGACCCACAACATGCGGACCCTCGACGCCATGAAGCCCGAGGCGCAGGAGCGGATCGCGCGCGAGACCCTGGACATCTACGCCCCCCTGGCCAACCGGCTCGGCATCCAGTGGATCAAGAACGAGCTGGAGGAGCTTTCCTTCAAGTACCTCCGCCCCCAGGACTACGCCGAGCTGGCGGGCAAGGTCACCGTCCGGGCCAGGGAGAAGGAGCGGTTCGTCGCCGAGGTGGTGGAGATCATCCAGAAGAAGCTGGGCGAGGCGAGCCTCTCCGCCGACATCTCGGGCCGGGTGAAGCACCTCTACTCCATCTTCCGGAAGATGCAGGAGCTGGGGGTCGACTTCGAGCAGATCCAGGACGTGATCGGCTTCCGGGTGATCGTGGAGACGGTCGCCCAGTGCTACGAGTCGCTCGGGCTCGTCCACGCCCTCTGGAAGCCGATCCCCGGCCGCTTCAAGGACTACATCGCCATCCCCAAGCCCAACCTCTACCAGTCCCTCCACACCACCGTGATCGGGCCGGCCGGCGAGCGGATCGAGGTGCAGATCCGGACCCGGGAGATGCACCGGATCGCCGAGGAGGGCGTCGCCGCCCACTGGGCCTACAAGGAGAAGGGGCGGGACGGGAAGGGGCAGGAGCTCTCCCGCAAGGACGCCGAGTCCTTCGGCTGGCTCCGCCAGCTGGTGGAGTGGCAGCGGGAGCTGGCCGACCCGCGCGAGTTCCTGGAGACGGTGAAGGTCGACCTCTTCTCCGACGAGGTCTTCGTCTTCACGCCCAAGGGGGCGGTGAAGAGCCTGCCCCGCGGCGCCACGCCGGTCGACTTCGCCTACACCATCCACTCCGAGATCGGCGAGCACTGCGTCGGCGCCAAGGTGAACGGGAAGCTGGTCCCCCTGCGCTACCGGCTGAAGAACGGGGACACCGTCGAGATCCTCCAGAGCCCGCACTCCCACCCGTCCAAGGACTGGCTCACCTTCGTCAAGACCAGCCGGGCCCAGGCCAAGATCCGCCAGTACATCCGCCAGGCCGAGCACCGGCGCTCGATCGAGATCGGCCGCGAGGTGGCGGAGCGCGAGTTTCGCCGCTTCGGCGTCACCCTGAACAAGCTGCAGAAGGGGGGCGAGCTGGACAAGGCCGCCGCCCACTTCGGCTACCGGGTGGGCGACGATCTCCTGGCGGGCATCGGCTACGGCAAGGTCGCCCCGGCCGACGTGCTCCGCCAGGTCCTCCCGGCCGAGAAGCTGGCCGAGCCCTCCGCCGAGCCCGCCCCCACCAGCCGGATCACCGAGCTGTTCCGCAAGATGGCCCGCCGCCCGACCGAGGGCGTGCGGATCAACGGGATCGACGACGTCCTGGTGCGCTACGGGAAGTGCTGCAACCCGGTGCCGGGCGACACCATCGTCGGCTTCATCACCCGCGGGCGCGGGGTGACCGTCCACACCGCCGCCTGCGACAAGGTGCTGGGGAACGACCCGGACCGGCGGGTGGACGTGGCCTGGGACGTGCGGGGCGACTTCAAGCGGCCGGTGTCGCTGCGGGTGATCTCCACCGACCGCCCCGGGATCCTGGCCAAGATCTCGCAGACCTTCAGCGAGGCCGGGCTCAACATCTCGCAGGCGAGCTGCCGGACCACCCCCGGCGAGCGGGCGGTGAACGAGTTCGAGGTCACGGTCGGCGACCTGAAGCAGCTCACCTCGGTGATCCGCTCGATCGAGCGGATCGACGGGGTGCAGTCGGTCGAGCGGGTGTAGCGCGGTCCCGGTCCGCGCGCGCCGGCCGGCTCCCGGCTAGAATCGGCGGCCATGAAGACCCCCATCTCCACCCCCGGCGCCCCCAAGGCGATCGGCCCCTACTCCCAGGCCATCGAGGCCCGCGGCGCGCGCACCCTGTACCTCTCCGGGCAGATCCCGCTCGATCCGGCCACCGGCGAGCTGGTCCGCGGGACCATCGAGGTGGAGACGCAGCGGGTGATGGACAACCTGCGCGCCGTGCTGGCGGCGGCCGGGGCCGGCTTCGAGCACGTGGTCCGGACCACCATCTACCTGGTCGACCTGGGCGACTTCTCCCGGGTGAACGAGGTCTACGGAAAGCACTTCCCGGCGCCCCCCCCGGCGCGAGCCACCGTGCAGGTGGCGGCCCTGCCCCGCGGGGTCCGGGTGGAGATCGACGCCGTCGCCGTGCTGGACTAGCCGGCGCGCGCTACGGCTCGAAGTACTCGTACTCCTTGCCCGCCCAGTTCCGCAGCACCCAGCGCTTCCCCTCGTGGGAGACCACGCAGTCCGGACCGAGCGGGATCTTGCCGCCGCCGCCGGGCGCGTCGACCACGAAGTGCGGGACGGCCAGGCCCGACGTGTGGCCGCGGAGCGCCTCGATGATCCGGATCCCGGTCTCCACCGGCGTCCGGAAGTGGCCGATCCCGCGGGCCAGGTCGCACTGGTAGATGTAGTAGGGCCGGATCCGCATCAGCAGGAGCCTGTGGTTCAGCTCCTTCACCAGGGCGGGGTCGTCGTTCACGCCCTTGAGCAGCACCATCTGGTTGCCGATCACGCAGCCGGCGTCGGCCAGCCGGCGGGCGGCCTCGAAGGCCTCGGCGGTGCACTCCCTGGGGTGGTTGAAGTGGGTGTTCACGTAGACCGGGTGGTGGGGCCGGAGCATCCGGACGAAGTCGTCGGTCACCCGCTGCGGCAGGGTCACGAGGTTGCGCGTCCCGAGCCGGAAGATCTCCAGGTGCGGGATGCCCCGCAGCCGGCCGAGGATGTAGTCGAGCCGGTCGTCGGAGAGGGAGAGCGGGTCGCCGCCCGAGATCACCACGTCGCGGATCTCCGGGTGCCCGGCGATGTAGGCGAGCGACTCCTCGATCTGCCGCTTGGCGGCGGCGGAGGTGGGGTCGGAGACCTTCCGCTTCCGCGTGCAGTGGCGGCAATACACCGGGCAGTTGTGGGTCGTGTAGAAGAGGACGCGGTCCGGGTACCGGTGGGTGATCCCCGGGACGGGCATGTCCCGCTCCTCGGCGAGCGGGTCCTCCCGGTCGGCGGGCCGGATGTTGAGCTCGCCCGGGGTGGGGACCGCCTGGAGCCGGATGGGGCAGGAAGGGTCCTCCGGGTCCATGAGCGCCGCGTAGTAGGGCGTGATCCCCATGTGGAACTCGGCGTCGGTCTCGACCGCCGCCCGCCGCTCGTCCGGGGTCACCCGGATCACCCGCTCCAGCTGCTCGAGCCGGGTGATCCGCTCCCGCTGCTGCCAGTGCCAGTCGTTCCAGAGCGCGTCCGGAACGCCGGTCCAGGCGCCGCGCGGGCCGGGGCGGAAGCGGCCGGTCACCGCCGGCGCGGGGCGGACGTCGTCGCCGGGTGCAGACGCGCGCCGGAGCTCACCGTTGCCGTGCTCCCCGCGCGCCGGGGTCCGCACCGCCGGCTCGACGCCCATCGACGGAACTGTCGCCATGTCTCGCTCGCTCCGCGGGACCGGTCGGCCGGTCCCCTGCTCCTCGTTCCTTAACATTGCGCGGCGTCCCTGACACGAACGGAACCATCGGGGTCCCGCGGCGCGGCCCCGCCGCGGCGCGGCAGGCGGGCCCCCGGCGTTTGACTTCGGGGATCGGGGCCGTTAGCTTCCGCGCCCGCGTCCCCGCCCGTGGGCGGGCCGCCCCCCGATGGACCGCTCCACCCTCTTCCCCGGCGCCACCGACGCGGACTGGAACGACTGGCGCTGGCAGCAGCGGAACGCCCTGGGCGACGCGGAGGCGCTCGGCCGGCTGGTCCGGCTCACCGAGGACGAGCGCCGCGGCCTGGCGCTGGCCGCCGGCCACAGCCGCGTGGCGGTCACGCCCTACTACGCCTCGCTGATGGACCCGGACCACCCCTCCTGCCCGGTCCGCATGCAGGCGATCCCGGCGCCGGAGGAGACCCTCCTCGCCCCGGGCGACCTCCTCGATCCCATCGGCGAGGAGCCGCACCGCCCGGCCCAGGCGGTGGTCCACAAGTACCCGGACCGCGTCCTCTTCCTCGCCGCCGACCGCTGCGCGGTCTACTGCCGGCACTGCACCCGCCGGCGGATCACGCTCGGGGAGGAGGGCGGGTTCGACCGGGCGGCGGTGGACGAGGGGATCGCCTACGTCCGTGCCCACCCCGAGGTGCGCGACGTGATCGTCTCCGGGGGAGACCCCCTGGTCCTCTCCGACGAGCGGCTGGACGAGCTCCTCGGCCGGCTGCGGGCGGTGCCGCACGTGCAGCTCCTCCGCGTCGCCACCCGCGCGCCGGTCACGAACCCCATGCGAATCACGCCCGCGTTGGCGGCCGCCCTCCGGCGCCACGCCCCGCTCTTCGTCATCACCCACTTCAACCACCCCAAGGAGTGCACGGCCGACGCCCGGGAGGCCTGCGAGCGGCTGGTGGACCACGGCGTCCCGGTGGAGAACCAGACCGTCCTCCTGCGCGGGCTCAACTCCTCCGCCCGGATCCTCATCGACCTCAACCAGCGCCTCCTCACCTTCCGGGTCCGCCCCTACTACCTGCACCAGGGTGACCTGGCCGCCGGGACCGCCCACCTCCGCACCCCACTCCGGCAGGGCATCGCCATCCTCGAGGCGATGCGCGGCCACACGAGCGGGCTCGCCATCCCGCACCTGGCGGTGGACCTCCCCGGCGGCGGCGGGAAGGTGACCCTGCAGCCCGATTACCTGCTGGGCGAGGGCGGCGGCGACGTGCCCGGCCACCTCCTCCGCGACCACCGCGGCGGGCGCCACTTCTACCCGGAGCCGCCCGACGGGGATTGCACCTGCCCCTACGAGGCGGTCTACTACGGCGCCCGCCCCGGCCCGGCGGGCCCGTCCACCCGGGGAGAGGGATGATCGAGAGCGTCGTCGGGAAGCTGGTCGTCTTCACCACCGCGGTGATCGGCGCGATGGGGTACGGCGGCGTGGTCCTGCTCATGGGGATCGAGAGCGCCTGCATCCCGCTCCCTTCCGAGATCATCATGCCGCTCGCCGGCTACCTCGTGTACCAGGGCCACTTCACCCTGCAGGGCGCGGCGCTGGCCGGGGCGGTGGGCTGCGTGGCCGGCTCGATCCCCGCCTACTACCTGGGCCAGTACGGGGGGCGGCCGCTCATCGAGCGGTACGGCCGCTGGGTGCTCATCTCACACCGGGAGCTGGACCTCGCCGACCGGCTCTTCCTCCGCTGGGGCCACTGGGTGGTCTTCGCCGGCCGGCTCCTGCCGGTGATCCGGACCTTCATCGCCTTCCCCGCCGGCGTCTCGCGGATGCCCATGGGGAAGTTCGTGGCCTACACCTTCGTCGGCTCCTACCCCTGGTGCCTGGCCCTCGCCTGGGCGGGGGCGAAGCTGGGCGAGGCCTGGCACACCGACCCGCGCTTCAAGGCGATCTACCACCGCTTCGAGCTGGTGATCGTCGTCCTCGTCGTCCTCTTGGTGGCCTGGTTCGTCCGGCACAAGCTCCGCGAGGCGCGCCAGGCCCGCGCGCTGGCGACCGGCGGCGACGAGGCCTGAGCGGTGCTCCCCGGAGCGCGCCGCGCGGTGGCCGTCCTGGCGCTCGCCGCCGCCGGGGCGGCGGGGGCGGAGGAGCGGATCCGGCTCCTGGTCCGCGCCTCGCCCGAGGAGATCCGGGAGCTGCCTCTCGAGGACTACGTGGCGGGGGTGGTCTCCGGCGAGATGCCGGCCAGCTTCCCGCCCGAGGCCCTCAAGGCGCAGGCGGTGGCGGCGCGGAGCTACGCCCTCACCCGGAAGATCGACGCCCAGGTGGCGAACCGGCGCTGGGACATCGCCACCGGCGTGCTCTCCCAGGTCTGGGCCGCCCGGGGGGCGAGCGCCGTGGCACGGGCGGCCACCGCGGCCACCGCCGGCGAGGTGCTGGTGCAGGGGATGGAGCCGGTGGAGGCCTACTTCCACGCCGCCTGCGGCGGGCGGACGGAGAGCGGGATGGCGGCGCTCGGGCGCGACCTCCCCTACCTGGTCTCGGTGCCCTGCGGCTACTGCGACCGCGCCCCCGGCGTCCGCTGGACCGTCACCGTCTCCGCCGCCGACCTCGGGCGGGCCGCCGGGCTGGGCGGGCCGGCCAGCGCCGTCCGGGTGGTGGGCCGGACCGCCACCGGCAGGGCGGACCGGCTCGAGGTGGAGCGGGGCGGGAAGACCGCCAGCGTCGCGGCCGCGGATCTGCGCCAGCGGCTGGGCTTCGACAAGCTCCGCTCCCTCGCCTTCGAGGTGCGCGCCCGGGACGGCGCCTTCGTCTTCTCGGGGACGGGGCTCGGACACGGGGCCGGGCTCTGCCAGTGGGGCGCGGCCGGCATGGCGCGGGAAGGGAAGGGGTACCGGGAGATCCTGGCCCACTACTACCCGGGCGCCACCGTGCTCCGGATGTACTGATGCGCCTCGCGGACTTCGACTACCACCTCCCCGAGGCGCAGGTGGCCCAGGCGCCGGTCACCCCGCGCGACGCCTCGCGCCTCCTCGTGCTCCCGCCCGAGGGTCCCCCGGCGCACCGCCGCTTCGCCGACCTCCCCGAGGTCCTCCGCGCCGGCGATCTCCTGGTCTTCAACGACACCCGGGTGATCCCCGCCCGGCTCCTCGGGAGGAAGCCCTCCGGCGGGCGGGTCGAGCTCCTCCTCTGCGAGCCGCTCGAGGGCGGGCTGGGCCGGCGCTGGCGGGCCCTCGGCCAGGCCTCCAAGCCCATCCGGGCCGGGGCGGTGCTCGAGTTCGACGGCCTCTCGGCCCGCGTCGACGCGGCCGAGGGCGAGGGGTTCTACGCGGTCACGCTCGATCGCGAGGGGGCGGCCCTCGAGGAGGCGCTCGCGCGCGCCGGCCGGATCCCGCTCCCGCCCTACATCCGGCGCGAGCCCTCGGCCGAGGACGCGGAGCGGTACCAGACCATCTGGGCGCGTCGACCCGGCTCCGCGGCCGCCCCGACCGCCGGCCTCCACTTCACCGCGCCGCTCCTCGCCGCCCTCGAGGCCCGCGGGGTGCAGCGCACCGCGGTCACCCTCCACGTCGGCCCGGGCACCTTCCTCCCGGTCCGGGGGGAGGCGCTCGAGGAGCACCGGATGCACGCCGAGCGGTACGCAGTCCCCGACGAGGCCGCGGCGGCGATCGCCCAGGCCCGGGCCCGGGGCGGGCGGGTGGTGGCGGTGGGGACCACCACCGTGCGGACGCTGGAGAGCGCCTGGAGCGCCGGGGAGGTGCGGTCCGGGGAAGGGCGCACGGAGATCTTCATCCGCCCCGGGCACGCGTTCCGGGCGGTCGACGCCCTTGTCACGAACTTCCACCTGCCCCGGTCTACCCTCCTGATCCTGGTGTGCGCCTTTGGGGGGACGGAGCGCGTCCTCTCCGCCTACCGCGAGGCCGTCACGGAGGGGTACCGCTTCTTCAGCTATGGCGATGCGATGGTCGTCATTCCGCGATGAGGAGGTCCAAGAGGGGCATGTCCCTCCGTGGTATAAGAGTCCCGCGTTCGCAGTGGAAGGAGCGGGGGGCGTGCACAGCGTTTCCGTCAACCTCGAGCCCGCCCAGTATCTGGCGGGCTGGCGGCCGGAGACCGGCAACCTCTTCCTGCCGACCCTGTCGGAGTCCCGGGTCGGCGAGGCGGTGGCCGTGCGGGTGGGGATCTACGGGCAGACCATCCGCGCCACCCTCTTCGGGAAGGTGGGGCTCGTCCGGCGGGTCGGCCGGCCGGCGCTCCCGCCGGGCGTCGAGCTGGTGCTCGATCGCGCGAGCCTCCCGGCGGCCGGCTTCCTCGCCACCGCCGCGCGCGGCGAGCCGGTCAGCTTCCGGGAGCGGGCCCCGCGCTACGCGGGCGAGCGGCGCGTCTCGGTGCAGCACGCCGGCGCGACCTTCGAGACGGAGACCCTCAACCTCTCCGAGGGCGGCTGCGCGATCCGCTGGCCGGGCCAGCTGCCGCTGGTCGGCGACGTGGTGTCGCTGCGGCTCGGGACCGGCCTCTTCGCCCCGGTGGCCCGGGCGATCGTCTGCTGGAACCAGCCCGGCGGCGGTGCGGAGCGCAGCGTCGGCCTCCGGCTCGTGGCCGAGGGCCGGGCGGGCCGCGCCTGGCGCGCGCTGGTGGCCGAGGTGGCGCGCTCCGGCGCGCGCGCGGCCTGAGGCCGGGGCCCGCGCTTGACACCCGCGCCGCCCCGGGTGACACCCGGCCGGTGATCCGCTTCTCCCTGCTCGCCACCGACGGCGCCGCCCGCCGCGGCCGGCTCGAGACCGCCCACGGCGTGGTCGAGACCCCGGTCTTCATGCCGGTGGGCACCGCCGCGGCGGTGAAGACCCTCGAGCCGCGCGACCTCGAGGCGCTCGGGGCGCGGATCATCCTCGCCAACACCTACCACCTCTACCTCCGCCCCGGGCACGAGCGGGTGCAGCGGCTCGGCCAGGTCCACCGGTTCATGGCCTGGGAGGGCGCGGTGCTCACCGACTCGGGAGGCTTCCAGGTCTTCAGCCTGGGCGAGCGCGGGGCGGGGCGGGAGCGGGGCGGACCGGGGCTGGTCCAGATCGCGGAGGAGGGGGTCACCTTCCGCAGCCACCTCGACGGCTCGCGCCACCACCTCTCCCCCGAGCGGTCGATCGAGATCCAGGAGGCGCTCGGGGCCGACGTCATCATGGCCTTCGACGAGTGCCCGCCGGCGCTCGCCGACCGCCCCTACCACGAGCTCTCCCTGGCCCGGACCCAGCGCTGGCTGGTCCGCTGCCGGGACGCCTGGCGGGAGCTCGAGGCTCGCCGGGCCGGCCAGGAGGCGGCTGGCCACGCTTGCGCGCTCTTCGGGATCGCCCAGGGCGGCCTCTTCCCCGACCTGCGCGCCCGGGCGATCGAGGAGGCGGCCGCGCTCGACCTGCCCGGCTACGCGCTGGGGGGCTACGCGGTCGGCGAGACGCCGGCGGAGATGTGGGAGGGCGTGGCCCGCGACGCCCCCCGGATGCCCGCCGGGAAGCCCCGCTACCTCATGGGCGTGGGCACGCCCGAGGACCTGCTCGCCGGGATCGCCGCCGGCGTCGACATGTTCGACTGCGTGCTGCCCACCCGGACCGCCCGCAACGGCCTCCTCTTCACCAGCCGGGGCAAGGTGGTGATCCGCAACGCCCGCCACGCGGACGATCCGGGGCCCGCCGATCCGGAGTGCGGCTGCTACACCTGCCGGACCTTCTCTCGCGCCTACCTCCGCCACCTCTTCAAGGCCGGGGAGATCCTGGCCCTGCGGGCGAACACCTTGCACAACCTGCACTTCTACCTGTCGCTCATGGCCGGGGCGCGCCGGGCCGTCGAGGAGGGACGGTTCGAGGCCTTCCGGCGCGAGCGGCTGGCCGCCTGGGCGGCGGCGGACGAGGGGTAGGCCGCCGCCCCACTGCGGCATGGCGACCGCCCTCGCGCCCCGGGGAGGAAAAGGGGTTGCGGCCGGCTCCGAAATCACGCTAGAACACAGCGCTTTTCCGAACATCCCGGTCCGATCTCCCGGAGCATCCATGCACCCCGTCCTGCACGCCTTCCTGTCGCAGACCGCCGAAGGCCCGGCACAGAGCCCCCTCGTCGGCATCCTGCCGTTCGTCCTCATCGCGGTGGTCTTCTACTTCGTCTTCTTCCGCCCCCAGGCGAGGCAGGCGAAGCAGCACCAGTCGTTCGTGGCCGCGCTGAAGAAGGGAGACGAGGTGGTGACGCAGAGCGGGCTCATCGGCACGGTGGTGCTGGTCGAGGACCGCACCGTCACGCTCGACGTGGGCTCGGGGACGAAGGTCCGGGTGGTCAAGGGTCAGGTCGCCGGCCAGTGGAAGCAGCAGGAGTCCCTGCCGGCCAAGGCGGAGGCGAGGAAGTAGATGGAACGGTCCTGGTACTGGCGCGTCGGGCTGATCGTCGCGGTCGCGCTCCTCTCGGTCTACGAGCTCGTCCCGAGCTGGTTCTACTTCAAGCTCCCGCCGGCGGAGCGCAACGGCGACGCCTACGACCGCTCGGTGCCCCACTGGGCGCCGGACGCGAAGCGCCACCTCAACCTGGGGCTCGACCTCCAGGGCGGCATCCACCTCGCCATGGGAGTGGACGTCGACCGGGCGGTGAAGGCCAAGGTGGCGCGGCGGGCGGACGAGATCGCCGACTACCTCAAGTCGAAGAGCGTCCCCTTCACCAGCGCGGGGACGGCGGTGGGCGGGACGCAGGTCGAGATCCAGTCCCCCAGCCCGGGCGAGGTGAAGACCACGGTCCTCGAGGGGCGCGGCTACGCCGACGAGATGTATGCGCCCGGCGGCGCGCCCGACGGCGCGGTCCGCTTCGCCTTCAAGGACCGGGTGATCTCCGACTTCAAGGCCAAGTCGGTCGAGCAGGCCGAGAAGATCATCCGGAACCGGGTGGACGCCTGGGGCGTGAGCGAGCCGGACATCAAGCGCAAGGCGAACAACCAGATCCAGATCCAGCTCCCCGGCTTCAAGGATCCGGAGAAGGCCAAGGAGCTGCTCGGCCGCACCGCCCAGCTCGAGTTCAAGATCACCGACGACGAGAACCCGGCCCTCGATCCGATCCGCAACCAGCTCCCCCAGTGTCCGGGCACCCGCGCCGGCCTGACCCTCCCGCTCCCCGAGGGCGGCTGCTGGACGGGCGAGCCGGTGGAGCTCCCGAGCGGCTCGAGCCGCGTGGTGACGATGGTGGCCGCCAACACCCGGCCCGAGCTGGAGAAGGTCATCCAGGCGAAGCTCCAGCCGCTCATCGACCCGCAGAAGAACGCGGTGGCCATCGGCAAGGTCGACGTCGCGGCGAGCGCGGTCAAGGTCAGCTACTACCGGACCTACCTGCTCCGGGCCAAGACCGAGCTGACCGGCGACTACATCGCCGACGCCCGCGCCGGCATCGACCAGTCGGGCGGCATCTCCCAGGGCCAGCCGCTGGTCCTCTTCAACATGTCGCCCGAGGGCGCCCGGCGGATGGAGAAGCTCACCACCGAGAACATGCGCCGCCGCATGGCGACCGTGCTCGAGGACAACGTGGAGACCGCGCCGTACATCCAGGGGCGGATCTCGAGCTCCGGCCAGATCACCCTCGGCCGGGGTCGCTCGCAGCAGGAGATGTTCGAGGAGGCGAACGACATCGCCCGCGTGCTCAAGGCCGGCGCCCTCCCCGCCCCGGTGACCATCACCGAGGAGCGGACCGTGGGCCCCACCCTCGGGCCCGAGCTGGTGAAGAAGGGCACCTCGGCCGCCCTGGTCGGCCTGGCCCTCGTCCTCCTCTTCATGGTCGCCTACTACCGGGCGAGCGGCCTGATCGCCGACCTGGCCCTGGTCCTCAACGGCCTCCTGGTGCTGGCGATCATGTCGATGATCGGCTCCACCCTCACCCTCCCGGGCATTGCCGGGTTCGTGCTCACCCTGGGGATGGCGGTGGACGCCAACGTGCTCATCAACGAGCGCATCCGGGAGGAGCTGCGGGCGGGCCGGACGGTGAGGCAATCGGTCCAGCAGGGCTACGAGAAGGTGTTCTGGACCATCGTCGACGCGCACGTGACCACCCTGGTCGCCGGGGTGGTGCTGATGCAGTACGGCTCCGGGCCGGTGCGCGGCTTCGCGGTCACCCTGATCATCGGCCTGGTGGCCTCGATGTTCACCTCGATCGTGGTGACCCGCGCGATCATGGAATACTTCACGCGCCACGAGTCGGCGCGCCTGAGCGTCTGATGCAATTCAAGAGCTTCGACATCGTCCCCCACGGCACGAAGATCGACTTCGTGGGGAAGCGCCACATCGCGGTGGTGCTCTCCCTGATCGTGAACCTCGCGGTGATCGTCTGGTCGCTCCCCTTCGTCCACGGGCTCAACCTGGGCGTCGACTTCGCGGGCGGGACCGAGATGGAGATCAAGTTCGGGAAGGCGGTCGATCCCGGGCAGGTCCGCCGGACCGTCGAGGAGCTCGGGTTCAAGGGCGCCTCGGTCCAGACCTACGGGCCGGAGCAGGAGCACAGCTACCTGATCCGCGTGGAGCGGATCACGCTCCTCACCGAGGCCGAGGTGGCCCGGGTGGTCGACGCGGTGAAGGCGAAGTTCCCGGTCGACTCCTCCTCCTTCAACCCCGAGATCGGCGACAAGATCGACTTCCAGTTCAAGCAGCCTCCCACCCCGGCCGAGCTGCGCGCCGCGGTGGAGGCCACCGGGGTCAAGGTCCGCGAGGTCCGCGAGGAGCAGGGGCTGGCGGCCGGCTCCCGGTCCTTCGCCGTCATCACGCAGGGGATCCAGGAGAAGGTCGGGACCGGGCTGGTCGCCCACTTCGCCGAGGCCGCGCCGGAGGTGCGGCGGGTGGAGTACGTCGGCCCGGCGGTGGGCCGGGAGCTGCAGGCCCAGGGGTTCAAGGCGATCCTCTACGCCATGGCCCTGATCGTGGTCTACGTCGGCCTGCGCTTCGACTTCCGCTTCTCCCCCGGCGTGATCATCGCCCTCATCCACGACGCGGTCGTCACCCTGGGCTACTTCGCCTTCTCCGGCCGGGAGTTCAACCTCACCTCCATCGCGGTGATCCTGACCGTGGTGGGCTACTCGGTGAACGACACGGTGGTGGTCTACGACCGGATCCGCGAGAACCAGGGCAAGCTCCGGGGCCGGAGCCTGGGCGAGATCGTCAACCTCTCCATCAACGAGGTGCTGGGCCGGACCTTCCTCACCTCCTTCGCCACGGCGCTCTCGCTGGTCGGCCTCCTGATCTTCGGGGTGGGCACGATCTTCGACTTCTCGATGGCGATGATGGTCGGCATCGTCTCCGGCACCTACTCGACCTGGTTCATCGCCGCCCCGATGACCATCTGGCTGGAGGAGCGCGCCGCCCGCAAGAAGGCCGCCGCGGCCGCCGCCCCGGTTCAGCCCGCCCAGGCGCGCACCGCCGGCAAGTAGCCGCCGGGGCGCCGCCCGCCTCCCGAGGGCCCCCCGCGCACCGGCGCGGCGGGGTCCTCGGCGTCTTCCGGGATCGAGGGTCCCGCGAGCGGCGGCGTGCCGCGGGGCGGCAAAGCCCCGCCACGCGGCCCCGGGGAACCCCCGGTCCCCGGGGCATCCTGGACACGAGTACCGTCGCACCCATCGGTTGACGGGGGGACTCACGGTCGGAGCCCGGATCCAAGGTGCCGGACTTGCACCGGTTTCGGCCCGGAAGCGCGAAGCTCCGTTGGCCCGCGGCCTGCACACCCGCCGAGAGGACACGGAGGCGACCTCGACATGAACCTCACCCTCGGCCGACGCGTCGGCCTGCTCCTCGCGGGAGCGCAGGTCTTCATCGCCGTGGTGGCGCTGGCCGGCTTCCTCGCCGGCTCGTCGCTCTCGGCCGTGATCGAGGACTACGGCGGAGACAAGGTCCCCTCGCTGCAGGCGCTCAGCGGCCTGGCGACGGACGTGGCCCAGGCGGCCTCCGACGCGGCCGCGGTGGAGAACCAGTCGCTCGACGAGGCCGGCCACCAGGCCGCCCTCGAGGGGCTGGCCACCCAGGTGAAGTCGGCGATGGCCGAGGCCAAGGACTTCGAGGCGCTCCGGCACCCGCCGGCGGTGGCCGCCGCCTGGGCCAAGACCCGGACGGCGCTCGACGCCTGGGCGGGCAACGTCGCCAGCCTGGACAAGGCCGCCCGCGACCGCGCCGCGGTCTCGGACCGGTTCGCCGAGGCGGCCGCCTTCCAGCACGTGGTCTCCGAGCGCTTCGACCAGATGCGCCGCGACGGCCAGGCCCTCCTCGCTCCGCTCGAGGAGACCGCCCACGCCACCCGCGCCGCCGCCGACGCGCTCCGCACCGAGGCGCTGGCGACCACGCGGGCCACCCACTGGTGGCTGGGCGGGGCCTTCTTCCTCTCCGTCGCGCTCCTCGGGGCGGCGGGCGCCTACCTCTCCCGGAAGACCCGGCGCACCCTGGACACGCTCAAGGACGAGTCGCGGAGGCTGCGGGACGCGGTCCAGGTGGGTCGCCTGGACGAGCGCGCCGAGCCGGCGTCGGTGGACGCCGAGTTCCGCCCGCTGCTCGAGGGGCTGAACGAGACCATGGAGGCCTTCGTCACCCCGATCCGGGCCACCGCCGAGCGCGTGACCCGCATCGGCCGCGGGGACATTCCGCAGCGGATCGCGGAGCCGTACCAGGGCGACTTCAACCTCATCAAGGAGTCCCTCAACGGCTGCATCGACGCGGTCAACGCGATGGTGGCCGACGTCCAGGCGCTCGCCCAGGCCGGGGTGGAGGGACGGCTCGCCGTCCGCGCCGACGCCGCCCGGCACCAGGGCGACTTCCGCAAGATCGTCCAGGGCATGAACGACACCCTCGACGCGGTGACCAAGCCCATCGAGATCGCGGCCCACGCCGTGGGCGAGATCGCCCGGGGCTCCATCCCGCCGAAGATCACCGCCCAGCTGCGCGGCGACTTCGCCCAGATCGCGGAGAACCTGAACCGCTGCATCGACGCGGTGAACCTGCTGGTGGCCGACGCCAACCGCCTCGCCGAGGCCGGCCAGGCCGGCCGGCTCTCCACCCGCGCCGACGCCGACCGCCACCAGGGCGACTTCCGCAAGGTGGTGGAGGGCGTGAACCGGACCCTCGACGCGGTCACCGGCCCCCTGGGCGTGGCCGCCCGCTGCGTGGACGACATCGCCCGGGGCAACGTGCCCGCCCCGATCACCGAGGCGTACCCGGGCGACTTCGCCCGCCTCCGGGACAACCTCAACACCTGCATCGGGGCGGTGAACCGGCTGGTGGCCGACGCCGACAAGCTGGTGCAGGGGGCCCTCTCCGGCCAGCTCGCCACCCGGGCGGACGCCCAGGCCCACCAGGGCGACTTCCGCAAGATCGTCGAGGGCGTGAACCGCACCCTGGACGCGGTGCTCGCCCCGGTGAACGAGGCCTCGGGGGTGCTCCAGCTCCTCGCCCACAAGAACCTGGTGGCGAGGATGAGCGGCGACTACCAGGGTGACCACGCCCGCATCAAGGACTCGGTCAACGCCACCGCCGGCGCGCTCCACGACGCCCTGAGCCAGGTCTCGGTGGCCGTCGAGCAGGTCTCCGGGGCGGCCACGCAGATCGCCGCCTCCTCGCAGGCGGTCGCCTCCGGCGCCTCCGAGCAGGCGTCCAGCCTGCAGGAGACCACCAACTCGATCGAGGTCGTCACCGCCAGCACCAAGCAGGCCGCCGACAGCGCCCAGCAGGCCAACCTCCTCGCCCAGGCGGCCCGCTCGGCCGCGGTGGAGGGGGCGGCCGCCGTCGATCAGATGCAGGGGGCGATGGGCAAGATCCGGGCGAGCGCCGAGGGCACCTCCCAGATCATCAAGGACATCAACGACATCGCCTTCCAGACCAACCTCCTCGCCCTGAACGCGGCCGTCGAGGCCGCCCGGGCTGGCGAGGCCGGCCGCGGCTTCGCCGTGGTGGCCGAGGAGGTCCGCTCGCTCGCCCTCCGCGCCAAGGAGGCGGCGATGAAGACCGAGGACCTCATCCGCCAGTCGGTGAAGGAGGCGGGCGAGGGCGAGGTCAGCTCCCGGCACGTGGCCGGCAAGCTCTCGGAGATCGTGACCGGGGTGGGGAAGGTCTCGGACATCGTCTCCGAGATCGCCGCCGCGGCGAAGGCCCAGTCGGCCGGCATCGACCAGGTGAACCGGGCGGTCGGGGAGATGGACAAGGTCACCCAGCAGAACGCCGCCAGCGCCGAGGAGTCATCCTCGGCGGCGAGCGAGCTCCAGGGCCAGTCCGAGGAGCTCGCCGCCATGATCGCCACCTTCCGCATCGATCGGGCGCTCGGCGCCTCCCGGACGCGCCCCGCCCCCGCCCTCCCGGCCGCCCCCGCCCGGCCTGCGCCCCGGTCGGCGCCCCGGGCCGCGCCGAGGCCCGCCGCGCCGGCGGCCCCTTCGCCGCGCGCCGCCGCGCCCGCCGCCCGCCTCGAGCCGCCCCGCCCGGCCCCGCCGCCGCCGGCGCCGGCGCGGAGCCCGGCCGAGGAGGCCTTCCCCATGGAGGACCCGGATCCCGAGATCCGGGACTTCTAGCCGCCCGCCGCCGAGGAGCCCGTCATGCGCCACGCCCTCACGCTCGCAACGCTGCTCGCCGTCCTCCCCGCCCTGGCCCGCGCCGAGGAGCGGGCCACCACCAAGGACGCGGAGGCGATGGTCCACCAGGCGGTCGCCCTGGTGAAGAAGGAGGGGAAGGAGCGGGCCTTCGCGGTCTTCAACGACCCGAAGGGCCCGTTCGTCTTCCGCGATCTCTACGTGACGGTCTACGGCCTGGACGGCAAGTGCCTCGCGCACGGCGCCAACAAGGCCCGGATCGGCAAGGCCCTCCTCGACGACAAGGACGCCGACGGCAAGCTCTTCGTCCGCGAGCGGATCGAGATCGCGAGGAAGAGCGGCAAGGGCTGGCAGGAGTACAAGTTCCTGAACCCGGTCACGAAGCAGGTCGAGGACAAGGTCGCCTACCTCGAGCTGGTGGACGACGTCATCGTGGTGAGCGGCGCCTACCGCCGCTGACCCCGCGCCGCCGGCCTCCCTCGCCGCCTGTCGGCGGTGACGGCCCCGACGGGCGGCCCCCCGCCGGCCGCCGCGGCCCGCTCCCTGTCAGGCCGCCGTGCTACGCACCGCCCCGTGGCCGGTCCGACCGGGAAGCGGTGGGTGGAGGCGGGGGTCGACGAGGGCCGCGCGGCGGCGATCGCGGCCGCGCTGGGGCTCCATCCGCTCGCCGCCCGGATCCTGGCCGCCCGCGGCCAGGCCGACGCCGCCGCGGCCGAGGCGTTCCTCGCCGCGCGGCTCCAGGACCTGCCCGACCCCTTCTCCATGAAGGGGATGGAGGCGGCCGCCGCCCGGATCGCCCGCGCAGTCGAGGCGGGGGAGCGGATCGCCTGCTACGGCGACTACGACGTCGACGGCGTCACGTCCACGACCCTGCTCTCCGGGTTCCTCCGGGCGGCCGGGGCCGACGTCACCACCTACGTCCCCCACCGGCTGGTCGAGGGGTACGGGCTGAACCGCGAGGCGGTGGCCGGGCTGGCCGCCGGCGGCGTCCGGCTGCTCGTCACCCTGGACTGCGGCATCACCAGCGTGGAGGAGGTCCGGGCGGCGAGCGCGCTGGGCGTGGACACGGTGGTGGTCGACCACCACACCGTGCCGGTGGAGCTGCCGGCGGCGGCCGCCATCCTGAACCCCCACCAGCCCGGCTGCGGCTACCCCTCGAAGGATCTGGCCGCGGTGGGCGTCACCTTCGCCCTGGCGATGGCGCTGCGCCGCCGTCTCCGCGAGCGGGGCTGGTTCGGGGAGCGCCGCGCCGAGCCCAACCTCCGGGAGGCCCTCGACCTGGTGGCCCTGGGCACCGTCGCCGACGTGGTCCCGCTCGCCGGGGCGAACCGGATCCTGGTGCGCTGGGGGCTCGAGGAGCTCTCCCGCGCCCGCCGCCCCGGGGTCCGGGCCCTCAAGCAGGTGGCCGGGATCGCCGAGGGGACGCCGGTGACCGCCGGGCAGGTCGGGTTCCGGCTCGCCCCGCGGATCAACGCCGCCGGGCGGCTCGACGACGCCGGCCGTGGGGTCAGGCTCCTCCTCGCGGAGGACGCCGGGGTGGCCCGCGCCCTGGCGGAGGAGCTGGACCGGGAGAACCAGGCCCGCCAGGAGATCGAGCGCCGGATCCTGGACGAGGCGCTGGCCGACGGGGCGGCGCGGGTCGCGGCCGGCGCGCGCGGACTGGTGCTCGCCCGGGACGGCTGGCACGCCGGGGTGGTGGGGATCGTCGCCTCGCGGGTGGCGGAGCGCTTCCACCGCCCGGCGGTGCTGGTGGCCCTCGAGGACGGGACGGGGAAGGGGAGCGGCCGGTCGATCGAGGGGTTCCACCTGTACGACGCGCTCGCCGCCTGCGCCGGGCACCTGGAGCGCTTCGGCGGCCACCGGCACGCGGCCGGCGTCACCGTGGCGCGGGCGCGGGTGGACGCCTTCCGGGCGGCCTTCGAGGCCGAGGCGGCCGCCCGGATCGCCGACGAGGACCTGGTCCCACGTTGCCGGATCGACGGCTGGGTGCGGGAGGAGGAGCTCACCGAGCGGGCGGCCGAGGACCTGGCCAAGCTCGGGCCCTTCGGCGCCGGCCACCCCGAGCCGGTGTTCGCCCTCCGCGGGGCCGCCGCCCGGGCCCGCGCCGTGGGAGCCGCCGGGGCGCACCTCAAGCTCGCCCTGGGCGGGCTCGACGCCATCGGGTTCGGGATGGGCGACCGGCTCCCGCTCTGCGCGGCCGGCCCGCTCGAGGCCGCCTTCACGGTCGGCTTCGACGAGTGGGACGGCTCCCGTCGCCTGCAGCTCAAGCTCCGCGACGTGCGCCGCTCGGCCTAGACTAGCCGCTCACCGCCACCACCGTCCGTCCCCGCACCTGGCCGGCCAGGATCCGCTCCCCCCAGGCCGGGACCGAGGCGAGCGGGATCTCGGTGGTGAGCGCGTCGATCCGGTCCGGGGCGAGGTCGCGGGCCAGGCGCGTCCAGGCCCGCTCCCGCCGCTCCCGTGGGGGGGTGATCGACTCGACCCCGAGGAGCCGCACCCCGCGAAGGATGAAGGGCATCACGGTCACCGGGAGGTCCGTCCCGCCCGCCAGGCCGCAGGCGGCGACCGCGCCGCCGGTGGCGGTCTGCCGGAGGACGGTGGCGAGCGTCTCTCCCCCGACCGCGTCCACGCCGCCCGCCCAGGTCTCGGACTCGAGCGGCTTCGCGCCCGGGCGGGCGAGCTCGGCGCGCGCCACGATCCGGCTCGCCCCCAGCGACTCGAGATACGGGCGCTCGTCGGGGCGGCCGGTCGAGGCGGCCACCGTGAAGCCGGCCCTGGCGAGGAGGGCCACCGCCACGCTCCCCACGCCGCCGGCGGCCCCGGTGACGATCACCTCGCGCGGCCCGGGGCGCACCCCGGCCTCCCAGAGCGCGTCGACGCAGAGGGCGGCGGTGAAGCCGGCGGTCCCGAGCGCCATGGCGCGGCGGGCGGTCAGGCCGCGGGGGATGGGGAGCGCCCACTCGGCCCGCACCCGGGCCAGGCCCGCGTAGCCGCCGAAGGTCAGCTCCCCGAGCCCGCAGCCGGTGACCAGCACCTCGTCCCCGGGCCGGAAGGCGGGCGAGCGCGACTCGAGCACGGTCCCGGCCAGATCGATCCCCGGCACCATGGGGAGCTTGCGGATCACCTTCCCCTTGCCGGTGACCGCCAGCCCGTCCTTGTAGTTCAGGCTGGAGTAGCGGACCGCGACGGTGAGGTCGCCCTCGCCCAGGTCGGCGGGGGTGAGCTCCTCGAAGCCGGCCCGCCGCCCCGAGGCGTCCTCCCGGACGACGAAGGCGCGGAACCGCTCGGGAAGGTGGGCCATGGCTCCTCCGGGGAAGGGAGGGCCATCCTCCGCGCCCGGGCGCGCCGGGTCCAGATCCCGGATCGGGCGCCGCGGGCGGCGGAGCGGGCCGGGCGCCGTCGGCCCCGACCTGCTTGACGCCCCTGGTTCCGCAGTGTTAGCTGCCTCCTCCCACGCAGCCCGGAGGCCGTCCTTGGCGCGCTTCATCACCGACCTCAAGCGGACCCATTCCTGCGGACAGCTCACGAAGGCCGACGTCGGCCGGGAGGTGGTCCTCTTCGGATGGGTGAACAACCGGCGCGACCACGGCGGCGCGGTCTTCATCGACCTCCGCGACCGCGAGGGCGTCACGCAGGTGGTCTTCGAGGCGGACGTCCGGCCGGACGTGCACGACCTCGCCGGCCAGCTCCGGCTCGAGTACTGCGTGGGCGTGCGGGGGAAGGTGGTCTCCCGCGGCGAGAACGTGAACCCGAAGCTCCGGACCGGCGAGATCGAGGTCCACGCCACCGACCTCGAGATCTTCAACCGCTCCGAGCCCGCGCCCTTCCAGATCGAGGACCGGATCGACACCGGCGAGGAGAAGCGGCTCCAGTACCGCTTCCTCGACCTGCGGCGGGCCCCGCTCCAGAAGACCCTCATGACCCGGGCCCGGGTGAACCACCTCACCCGCAACCACTTCACGGAGAACGGCTTCCTCGAGCTCGAGACCCCGTTCATGGGGAAGTACACGCCCGGCGGGGCGCGGAACTTCCTCGTCCCCAGCCGGCTCAACCCGGGGAAGTTCTACGCCCTGGCGGAGAGCCCCCAGCTCTACAAGCAGCTCTACATGGTGGCCGGGTTCGATCGGTACTTCCAGATCGTCCGCTGCTTCCGGGACGAGGACCTGCGGCTCGACCGCCAGCCGGAGTTCACCCAGATCGACGTGGAGATGTCGTTCGTCACCCAGGACGACGTCTTCGACGTGATCGAGGGGCTGATCGTCAAGCTCTGGAAGGACGTGCTCGGGGTGGAGATCCCGCGCCCCTTCCCGCGCATGCCCTTCGCCGAGTCGATGGCGAAGTACGGGAACGACAAGCCCGACCTGCGCTTCGGGATGCCGCACACCGTCCTCACCGAGCTGGTGCGGGAGCACGGCGGCGGGGGCGTGCCCCTCCTCAAGGAGGCGGTGGAGGCGGGCGGGATCGTGAAGGGGATGCGGGTCCCCGCCTCGGCCAACTTCTCGCGCACCGAGATCGACAAGCTCGAGGAGTACGTGAAGGGCATGGGCGCCAAGGGGCTGGCCCGCGCCAAGGTGGGGGAGGGCGGGGAGTGGACCCAGTCCCCCTTCGCCAAGACCATCACCCCCGGGCTCCGCCAGGCGATCACCGCCGCCTGCGAGGGGCAGCCCGGCGACCTGCTCCTCTTCCAGTTCGGGAAGGAGTCGGTGGTCCACACGGTGATGGCCAACCTCCGCGTCCACCTGGCCAAGCGGATGGGGCTCATCCCGGAGTACGGCTCGGGCGGCCAGTGGAAGTTCCTCTGGGTGGTGAACCCGCCGCTCTTCGAGTACGACGAGGAGGCCAAGGTCTGGGCGGCGGCGCACCACGCCTTCACCCGGCCGCACGACGGCGATCTCCAGTTCCTCGAGACCGACCCGGGCAAGGTGAACTGCCACCGCTACGACTGCGTGCTGAACGGCTTCGAGATCGGCGGCGGCTCGATCCGGCTCCACGACCCCGAGGTGCAGAAGCGGGTCTTCAAGGCGATGGGGATCTCCGACGAGGAGGCGCGGGCCAAGTTCGGCTTCCTCCTCGACGCCCTGAAGATGGGGGCCCCGCCGCACGGCGGGATCGCCCTGGGCATGGACCGGCTGGTGATGCTCCTCACCGGGGCCGAGTCGCTCCGCGACGTGGTCGCCTGGCCCAAGACGCAGAAGGGGACCGATCTCATGACCGGCGCCCCCGGCGACGTGGACGTGCGCCAGCTGCGCGAGCTGTACGTGAAGTCGACCTACGAGCCGCGGTAGGGCCGCCGCCGTCCCGCTCCCCCGGGGCGGTGCGGCGGCCGCGCCGGGCCGCTCCA
>Ga0335076_10000405_pt1 | contig 39353 bp, 36 predicted proteins | sample Lox_Sample_25_FD_206717 | JGI IMG/M metagenome (GOLD analysis project Ga0335076, IMG submission 206717) | Soil microbial communities from Loxahatchee National Wildlife Refuge, Florida, United States - Lox_Sample_2.5 | ecosystem: Environmental > Terrestrial > Soil > Wetlands | place: USA...
GCAAAGCCGGGCCGGAAGACCTGCTCGAGAAAGCCCTTGAACAGGGCTGGCATGGTTCCGTGCCAGAGTGGAAACAGAAATACCCAGTGCTGAGCCCAGCGAAGATCCTCACTGGGTTGCGCCAATGCGGGCGGCAGCGCGCCGGTCTCGAAATCCTGCTGCGTGCGTAGCAGCGGAAAGACGAGTTGGGCCACCTCGATCCGGCGCACGTCGTGGCCGGCTGACGCCGCCGCATTGGCATAGGCATCGGCCATCGCATGGAGCAGGTGATTGGGCGACGGATCCGGATGGCCCTGAATGATTGCTATGCGCCTGGTCACTGTTGTTCGTCCCAAGGAATCGATCAGCCCGGCCCGCCCCAGTGTTCGGCAAGCTAAGACGCAACCAGAGAACAATCCGGCGCGCCTTGACCTCAATCAAGGCGGCAACAAGTTCGCGAATGATAGCAGGTGGGCGACGCGCACAGCATTTCTCGGCTCGGCAATAGCACACGCCTTTACACCGAGTTTTTGGAAATCGCCGCGAGGCTCGCGCACCCGCGAAAAAACCGGATGCGGACAAGCTGCCCGATTTTGATCCACCTCAACGCGATCACCACATCAGATGCGATCATGCACTTGGCTCGGAAGGCTGAGCAGGCACATATGGGGGAAATCGCATGTTGCCAACCATGGACGATTTCCGCATCAAGGCGGAAAGCTTCGATTTGACGAACGGAATGAATATTCTGCGCATCATCTGCGGAGCATTCATGTTTCCGCATGTTGCGGGAAAATTTGCCGCGGGAGGCCTTTCGGCGGCCACAGTGGGCTTCTTCGCCAAGGCTGGCTTTCATCCACCGGAGCTGTGGGTCTACATCGCCGCGACGGCCGAGACGCTGACGGGCATTGCCCTCATTCTAGGTATCTGCACCCGCTATGCGGCACTCGGTGCTGCTGCGGTGCTCGCAATTGCGGTTTACTCACTGCAAGTGGTCAAAGGCTTCGGCTGGACCTGGAATACGGGCGGCTATGAATATCCCGTGTTTTGGGCCATCGCGTGCCTCGTGGTCGCGCTGGAAGAATGGAAGGCGGTCTTCGCGAGGCGCGCGACGGATCGTCCTGCCGCGCCAGCGATTACTGCCGCATTGTCGCGCCGCTAAACGCTCAGCGGAGGGTGTCTCGTCGGGTGGACCTTTGGCCTACTTCCGCTTGTCCATCGGGATGTAATCGCGGCGGCCGACGCCGGTATAGAGCTGGCGCGGGCGCCCGATCTTCTGCTGGGGATCCTCGATCATCTCGCTCCACTGGCTGATCCAGCCGACGGTGCGGGCGACCGCGAACAGCACGGTGAACATCGAGGTCGGGAAGCCCATCGCCTTCAGCGTGATGCCCGAATAGAAATCGACGTTCGGATAGAGCTTGCGGTCGATGAAATACTGGTCGTGGAGCGCGATCTTCTCCAGCTCCATTGCGACCTTCAGCATCTGGTCGTCGCCGTGGCCGGTTTCCTTCAGCACGGCGTGACACATCTTCTGCATGATCTTGGCGCGCGGATCGTAGTTCTTGTAGACGCGATGGCCGAAGCCCATCAGGCGGACTTCGCTGTTCTTGTCCTTCACCTTCTTGATGAAGTCCGGAATGTTTTCGACCTTGCCGATGCCGTAGAGCATGTTGAGCGCGGCCTCGTTGGCGCCGCCATGCGCAGGGCCCCAGAGGCAAGCAATGCCGGCGGCGATGCAGGCGAACGGGTTGGCGCCGGAGGAGCCGGCGATTCTCACCGTGGAGGTCGAGGCATTCTGCTCGTGGTCGGCGTGCAGGATCAGGATCTTGTCGAGCGCGTCGGCAAGCACCGGGTTGATCTTGTATTCCTCGCAAGGGACCGCAAAGCACATATTGAGGAAGTTCTCGGCAAAGGAGAGCGAGTTTTTCGGATACACGAAGGGCTGGCCGAGATTGTATTTGAAGGTCATCGCCGCGAGCGTCGGGATTTTCGCGATCATCCGCATCGAGGCAATCATGCGCTGCTGCGGATCGTTGATGTCGGTGGAGTCGTGATAGAACGCAGCCAGCGCGCCGACGCAAGCCACCATGACCGCCATCGGGTGGGCGTCGCGCCGAAAGCCCTGGAAGAAGCGGACCATCTGCTCGTGAACCATGGTGTGATGGGTCACGCGATAGTCGAAGTCCTTCTTTTGCGCGGCGGTCGGAAGCTCTCCGTAGAGCAGAAGATAGCAGGTTTCGAGGAAGTCGCCGTGCTCGGCGAGTTGCTCGATCGGATAGCCGCGATACTCGAGAACGCCGGCGTCGCCGTCGATGTAGGTGATTTTCGACTGACAGCTCGCGGTCGACGTAAAGCCGGGGTCGTAGGTGAACATGCCGGACTGGGCATAAAGCTTTGCGATGTCGATCACGTCGGGACCGACGGTGCCGCTCTGGATCGGGAAATCATAAGTCTTGTTGCCGACGGTAAGCGTTGCGGTCTTTGTGGTCGGTGCGTCCATCGTGAAATCCCCCGATGAAATCGTTGAGAGGCCTTCGGCTCGGCGGCTTGGTCTGCCCTTTTGGGAGATAGACGTCCATGCTGGACGCCTATTCTGGGAGCAGCGCCTAAATCCGTAGCTTATTGCTATGTGCACTGCAAGATGGCCGCTTGGCTAAGCCACTACGACGTCTGATCGGCCAGCCGGGCCAGGCATTCCTCGCGTCCGAGCACCGCAAGCACGTCGAAAATACCGGGCGACGTGGTGCGGCCGGTCAGCGCCACGCGGAGCGGCTGGGCAATGGCGCCGAGTTTGAGCCCGTGTCGCTCGGCAAAACCGCGCATCGCCCCCTCCGTGGCCTCGGCGCTCCACGGCGTCACCTCCTGAAGCGCCGCGCGCAGCTGACCGATCAATTGTCGGGTTTCCGGCGTCAAAAGCGCCAGAGCCTTCGGTTCGATCTCGAGCGGCCGGTCGGCAAAGATGAAATAAGAGGCATCGATCAGGTCGATCAACGTCTTGGCGCGCTCCTTCAGATGCGGCATCGCCTTGAGCAGTTGAGCGCGCGTGGTGGCGTTGATCTTGGCCTTGAGCGCACGCCCGTCGGGAACATAATCGAGCACGCCCTCGAACATCGTCACCAGGGATTGATCCGAGCTGGCACGGATATAGTGCCCGTTGAGGTTTTCCAGCTTGGCGAAATCGAAACGAGCGGCTGACCGCCCGATGGCGGGCAGGTCGAATGCCCCGATCATCTCCTCGGTGGAGAAGATCTCCTGGTCGCCATGGCTCCAGCCGAGCCGGACGAGATAGTTGCGCAGCGCCGCCGGCAGATAGCCCATGGCGCGGTAGGCTTCCACGCCGAGCGCGCCGTGGCGCTTGGACAGCTTGGCGCCGTCCGCCCCATGGATCAGCGGGATATGCGAGAAGTTGGGGACCGGCCAGTCCAGCGCGTCGTAGATCTGCTTCTGGCGCGCGGCGTTGATCAGGTGATCGTCACCGCGGATCACATGGGTGACGCCCATGTCATGGTCGTCGACCACGACCGCAAGCATGTAGGTCGGCGTGCCGTCGCCGCGCAACAGCACGAGGTCGTCGAGATTCTCGTTCTGCCAGACCACGCGGCCCTGCACCTGGTCCTCGATCACGGTCTCGCCGGTGAGCGGCGCCTTGAGGCGGATGGTCGGCTTCATGCCGGCGGGCGCCTCGGCAGCGTCGCGGTCCCGCCACATCCCGTCATAGAGCCGCGTGCGGCCCTCGGCGCGCGCCTTTTCCCGCATGGCCGCCAATTCCTCGGCCGTGGCGTAACAGCGGTACGCCTTTCCCGCCGCGAGCAGCTGCTCGGCCACCGCGCGATGGCGCGCGGCGCGGCTGAACTGGTAGATGACGTCGCCGTCCCAATCGAGCTCGAGCCATTTCAGCCCGTCCAGGATCGCATCGATCGCCTCCTGGGTGGAGCGCTCGCGGTCGGTGTCCTCGATCCTGAGCAGCATCTTGCCGGCCCGGCCGCGCGCATAGAGCCAGTTGAACAGCGCCGTGCGCGCCCCCCCGATATGGAGGAAGCCGGTCGGCGAAGGGGCAAAACGCGTGACGATCTGGTCGGTCATGGCCGGAATGGGGCTCTGGCTTCAGGGCCGTGGTGTAATAGCAGACACCGTGCATAACTAAAGCCTCGCCTTGTCACGCGCGGGCTTGGCTGTGGGTCCTGAATTTGGCAGAAGGGCCGCTGATCTCTGGGAACTCGACAATGACGGCAGACACGGCAGCGGCAGAGGCGGGGCGCGATTTCATTCGCGACATCATCCAGGCCGATCTCTCTTCACACAAGCACAGGGAGATCGTGACCCGGTTCCCGCCGGAGCCGAACGGCTACCTGCATATCGGCCACGCCAAGTCGATTGCCCTGAATTTCGGCATCGCCCAGGAATTCAAGGGCCATTGCAATCTGCGTTTCGACGATACCAACCCGACCAAGGAAGAGCAGGAATATATCGATTCCATCCAGGCCGACGTGCGCTGGCTCGGCTACGACTGGGGCAAGAACCTGTTCTATGCCTCCGACTATTTCGAGCAGCTCTACCAATGGGCCGAAGGACTGATTCGCGCAGGCCTTGCCTATGTCGACGACCAGTCGCAGGAGGACATCCGCCTCACGCGCGGCACGCTCACCGAGCCCGGCAGGAACTCGCCGTTCCGCGACCGCACGGTTGCGGAGAACCTCGAGCTGTTTCGCCGCATGAGGGCGGGCGAATTTCAAAACGGCGCGCGCGTCTTGCGCGCCAGGATCGACATGGCCTCCGGCAACATCAACCTGCGCGATCCCGTGCTGTACCGGATTCTCCACGCGCATCATCCGCGCACCGGCGACACCTGGTCGATCTATCCGAGTTACGATTACGCCCACGGCCAGTCGGATGCGATCGAGGGGATCACGCATTCGATCTGCACGCTCGAATTCGAGGATCACCGGCCGCTCTACGACTGGTTCATCGAAAAGCTGCCGGTGCCCTCCAGGCCGCGCCAGTATGAATTCGCGCGCCTCAACCTCACCTACACGGTGCTGTCCAAGCGCGTCCTGACCCAGCTCGTGCGCGACGGCCATGTCGCGGGCTGGGACGATCCGCGCATGCCGACGATTGCGGGCTTGCGGCGGCGCGGCGTGCCGCCGGCTGCGGTCCGCGAATTCGTCAAGCGTATCGGGGTCGCGAAAGCCAACAGCGTGGTCGATGTCGGCATGCTGGAGTTTTGCATCCGCGAGGAGCTCAACCGCACCGCGCTGCGGCGCATGGCCGTGCTGCGGCCGCTGAAGGTCGTGATCGAGAATTATCCGCAAGGGCAGAGCGAGGAGCTCGAGGCGGTCAATCATCCCGACGATCCCTCGAAGGGAACGCGACGCATAGCCTTCGGTCGCGAGCTCTATATCGAGCAGGACGACTTCATGGAGAACCCGCCGAAAAAGTTCTTCCGCCTGTCGCCCGGCAACGAGGTGCGGCTGCGCTACGCCTATTTCATCAAATGCACGAATGTTGTGAAGAACGCGGCAGGCGAGGTGGTCGAGCTTCGCTGCACTTACGATCCCGCGACCAAAGGCGGCAACGCGCCGGACGGGCGCAAGGTCAAGGCGACCATGCACTGGGTCTCGGCGCTTCAGTCGAGGCCCGCGGAAATCCGCATCTACAACCAGCTTTTTGCCAAGCCCAATCCTGACGCGTCGAACTTTGCCGCCGATCTCAATCCGCAGTCGCTGGAAATATTGAAAGACGCGCGCGTCGAGCCGGCTATCGCCGAGAGCACTGCGAGCGACCCCGTCCAGTTCGAGCGTCAGGGCTATTTCGTGCGAGATCCTGACTCGACGCCCGACAAACTCGTGTTCAACCGCACCATTGGGCTCCGCGACACCTTTGCCAAGGAAGTGGGCAAGGGCTGATGCCGGGCGACGCAAGTGCGATCGTCTCGAGGATTATCGCAAAATGGTGCGCCGGCTTCGAACGGCTCGATGCCGAAACGCTTGCGTCGCTCTATTCGCGGAACGCGTTCTTCTTCGGATCGAACCCAAATCTCTATCGCGGACGCGATGGCGTTGCTGCCTATTTCAACGGCCTGCCGCGCTGGACGTCGCAGCGCGCGGCCTTCAGCGAGGTCGTGGCGGCCGAGGCCGGCCGCGACCTGATCAACATGGCCGCGACCGCGTCGTTCTTCCTCGACGGCAGCCAGACGCCGACATTGGCGGTGAAGATCACGTGGGCGATCGTCTGCGAGGACGGTGACTGGAAGATCGCAAGCCATCACGTGTCGTCAAAGACGCCGCTGCTCTAGACCCCGTCACATTCCCTTTTCGTTCCGCTATCCCGGAGGTAGCGGGGTCCGCTAGCCTTGCGGCGTCAGTGGTAGCGCAGGGTAGGGTATGGTCGAGCCGGACGGGCCGCCGCGGGGGAGGATTGCCGGCGGTATTGCAGGCGTTTGGCCGCCGCGGGGGGGCGGCGCAAGCGGGTGGCCTTGCGCCGTCGGGCTTTGCCGCCTGGGGCCTGTTTGTCGAGCGCATCCGCGCCTGGATCCGCGCAGAGGCGGGTGCGGGCAGGCTGCTCCCCTGGGTGCCCGTGGCATTCGGCGCCGGCATCGCGCTCTATTTTGCGGCCTCTCGTGAGCCGATGCTTGTCCCCACCGTGGCCGCGGCGATGGCCGCGTGTGTCGCAGCCTTCCTCTTGCGGCGGAGCAGGTTTTTTGCGGCAGCGGTCCTGGGCGCAGCCTTTGCCGCGGGCTTTGCCGCCGCGACCTTCAAAACCGCGCGGGTCGCGCACCTCGTGCTGGCGCGCCCGCTCTATTCGGTGCAGCTCACGGGCTTTGTCGAAACCCGCGATATCCGCGAGCGCACCGACCGCTTTGTGCTGCGCGTGGCCGAAATGGACGCACCGCGCATGGCGGCGAAACTTGAGCGGGTGCGGCTGTCGGTGAAGAAGGGCACCGCACCTGCGGTCGGCAGCTTTGTCGCATTGAAGGCGCGGCTCCTGCCGCCGCTCTCGCCGCTCAGGCCGGGCTCTTACGATTTTTCCCGCGACCTGTTCTTTCAGGGCATCGGCGCTTCCGGTTTCGCGATGGGCGCGATCAGGACCGTCGAACCGCCGGACAGTGGCGGGCTCGCATTGCGCTACGCCGCGTTCATGCAAGGCGTCCGCGATGCGATCGACGCGCGCATCCGAAGTCGTCTCGACGGCGATGAGCGGGCGATTGCGACCGCGCTTCTGACCGGGCGACGCGATGCCATCTCGGAGCCGGTGAATGATGCGATGTTCATCTCCGGTCTCGGCCATGTGCTCTCGATCTCCGGCTACCACATGGCGGTGGTCGCGGGCGTCGTCTTCTTCGCGGTGCGCGCGTTGCTCGCGCTGATCCCCGCGCTCACCGTGAGCTTTCCGATCAAGAAATGGGCGGCGGCCACGGCGCTCGCCGCTGCAGCCTTCTATCTCCTGCTCTCGGGCGCGGAGGTTGCGACCCAGCGCTCCTTCTTCATGACGGCCGTGGTGCTGATCGCGGTCATGGTCGATCGGCGGGCCATCACCTTCCGTACGCTCGCGGTTGCCGCGATGATCGTGCTTGTGATCGCGCCCGAAGCGCTGGTGCATCCGAGTTTTCAGATGTCTTTTGCGGCAACGCTTGGGCTCGTCGCGCTGGTGCAGGTCGGCATGCCGAAATTGTTCGCAACTCCCGACAGTTCGATCGCCGGACGCGTCGCGCTGTGGGGCGGGCGGGAGCTTGCGATGCTGGTGCTGGCCTCGCTGGTTGCGGGGCTTTCGACCACGCCCTATGCGGCCTTTCATTTCCATCGCGTGACACCCTATGGCGTGCTCGCCAATCTCGCGGCAATGCCGGTCGTCTCGGCGCTGGTGATGCCTGCGGGCCTGCTCGGGCTTCTGGCCATCCCGTTCGGCTTCGACGGTTTCTTCTGGTGGCTGATGGGGATTGGGATCGACTGGATGATTGCGGTCGCCCAATGGGTTGCGAACCTGCCGGGCGCCATCGGCCGTATTGCATCATTCAGCACGGGGCCGCTGATTGCCGCGAGTATCGGCATCATCCTGATGGGCCTGTTGCGCACGCCGCTGCGCTGGTCGGGCGCGCTCGCGCTGACCGCTTCGATTTTGTGGGCGCTCGTGGTCGCGCAACCCGATGTCCTGATTTCCGCCGACGGCCACAACGTCGCGGTCCGCGGCCGCGATGGCCGCCTCCATCTGATGCTTGCCGGAAAGGACGGCTTCCTCGTCAAGGAGTGGCTTGCAGCGGACGCGGATGCGCGCACCGCGAGCGATCCGTCGCTTGCCGACGGCGTCTCCTGCGATGACGCGGGCTGTGTGGTGCCGACGGCCGACGGCAGTCTGGTGGCAAAGTCCTTGCGATCCGATGCGCTTGCCGATGATTGCACGCGGGCGACCCTGATCGTCACCGCAAGACAGCCGCCGCGCGACTGCGCGGCCGCAACCATCGATCGCGCGCGCCTCTACCGGCAGGGCGCGCTCGCGTTGCGGCGGAAGGTGCAGGGATTTGAGATCGATGCAGTCAGGCCGAGAGGCTACGAACGGCCATGGTCGCCGCTGGCCCAGACTGACAGCGAGACCGATGCTGCAATCATCGCGCGTCCGGCGGCGCCGCGCGCGATCGATGCAACCCCACTGGAATCGGACCTCCAGGCCGATGATTGAAGAAAGAACCCCGGTCGGGCCGGGGTTCTTGACGTTCTGCTGGGTCGATCAGCGACCGGCTGGCGCCGACCAGCCGCCCGAATAAACCCTCGAATATGCGGCAGGCGAATCCGGAACGACCACGACAGCGGCGTTGGCGTTGCGGAACTGCTGCACCTTGCGCGCGTCATGGCGCGGGGCAGCGGACGCAATTTGAACGGCCGTGCCTGTGATCAGCAGCGCTGCGGAAATCGTCAATAGGGTCTTGCGCATGTTTCTCTCCTCAAATTCCCGAAATTTCCGGGACGCTCTTTTGCTTGCAAAGGTGACGTCCCCTTGCTCGCGTGGCTTCGATCTAGGCATGCGCGGCCAGCCTGATAATCAGGCAAAGATTCAAAAGACCTTCAATCGGGATGGAACAATCGGCTCTTGCGCAGGTCTCTTGCCGTCCTACGCATTGCCATAGAAGGAGGCGGCGTGCGGCAGCTCGAACGCGCCCAAATGAAATTCGTCGGCGTGAAATTCGCCGGCGTCGTCGGCGGGCAATTCGACCAGCGTGAACGTCGCGTCCGGAAACTCTTTCCAGATCGCGAGATCCTCCGCCGTTACGGTAAGCCAGCCAAACGTATACATGTACCGGCCGGGCTCGGTAATCCCGCCGGCTTTCTGCCAGGTGATCTTCGTCACCACCGGTTGGCGCTCCTTCGAAGAGGCCGCCGATCGCATGATCGGCGGGCCATCGACGAATCGGGAAAGCTAGCCGACCGGGAGCGATGTGGGTGCCGGCGTCGCGGCAGCCGCCTCCGCGGGCACGCCGACCGGCTTGGTGACCGGCAATTGCAGCACGGTGGCGCGTTGGCCCTCGACGAGCTGCGTTACCAGCACGTAGCTGCCATCGGGGAATTCGATCGCATCGTGATGACGCTCCGGAATATGCGGATCGATCTTGCCGAACTTGCCGACCCGGGAATTGATGGTGCGGGTCCAAATCCAGCGGTTGTCGTATCTGACGTCGTTCTCGAAGGCGAGCTCGGTGCCGGGAAGCATGCAGACAGCGACGCTCAGATCACTCTCGGATGCGAAGCCACGGGTCGAAGTGCCACGAAACGTCGTGGTCACCAATTTCTCTCCCACCACTGCAGGGCGGGTCGCCACGGCGTGCAGACTGTAGTCACACATCGGATTGCTCCTCGTTCGAGATAGCCAACCCGCGCACTCTCTTGTCTGAGATTGATTCTGCGCGGCAGACGCAGCGCGTTTGTCACGAAAAACCAATGCTCGGAGGCGCAGGCCTCTATCAGAGTGGACGATAGATTGTGAGCCTTTGCTCGCTTGTAGGCAATTGTGCGACCCGCATTTTCGGGGCTGATCACAAGCGTTTGAGAATGGCGAGCGCACGCAATGCTTGCAGGCACAACTCAGCTCTTCCGCCGGAGGTTCCTTGCGGAGTTAGCTGGTCCATGAAAGCGCGCCGCGCGCGTTGACGAGCGGCGCAAAAGACATGTGAATGTCAGTACTTCCGGTACAGGCCGATCAGCTTGCCCTGAATCTTGACGCGGTTCGGCGGCAAAATGCGGACTTCGTAGGAGGTATTGGCCGGTTCCAGCGCAATCGACGCACCACGCCGACGGAAGCGTTTCAGCGTCGCCTCCTCGTCATCGATCAGCGCCACGACAATATCGCCGGTGTCGGCGCTGTCGTTGCGCTGGATCAGAGCCAGGTCGCCGTCGAGGATGCCGGCATCGACCATGGAATCGCCGCGCACCTCAAGCGCATAATGCTCGCCCGCGCCGAGCATGTCCGGCGGCACGCTGATGGTGTGGCTGCGGGTCTGCAGCGCCTCGATCGGCGTGCCCGCCGCGATTCGGCCCATCACCGGTACCGCCACGGGCCGCTCGCCGTCCTCGGCGCTGCCGCCGCTTCGGCCCTTGCCCAGATTGCCTTCGATGACAGAAGGGGTGAAGCCCCGTCTGCTGCCGCCGCCCGTCGAAAGCTCGGGCAGCTTGATCACCTCGATCGCGCGGGCGCGGTTGGGCAGCCGGCGGATGAAGCCGCGCTCCTCCAAAGCCGTGATCAACCGATGAATGCCGGACTTCGAGCGCAGATCCAGCGCATCCTTCATCTCGTCGAAGGACGGCGGCACCCCGGCCTCTTTCAGCCGTTCGTTGATGAAACGCAGAAGTTCGTACTGTTTGCGTGTAAGCATCTCGAGCAGTCCCCCGGTTGCAAAGTGTCGTTCAATGTTGAGACCTGCAATTCTGACCTGGGGGAGCAACGCTCCCCAACGACCAGTCGAGGACCAGTCAGGTAACCAGACCTCGAAAACAAATCATGAACGGACACTATATGTTCGATATGTGTTCCGCAACCACTTAATTTCAGGTGAACGCCAGAAAGATTGCGGGAACCGGGTCGCCGGTCCTAATCCGGCAGGCGCAGGATCGTGCAACGATCACCGGTCCTGGCTGCCGGCGCAAACGGTGGGCGGATCACGAGCGCCCCTGAGACAGCGAGATTCGCCAAAAGCGAGCTGTCCTGCTGATTGACCGGCGTTGCGATCAAGCTGCCGTCGGGGCGCGCCTCAAGCCGTGCGCGCAGATAGTCCTCGCGAACGTCATTGGCACCGACATCGCGGCCAAGTACCGCCTCTTGGCGTATGTGGAGGACGGTGTTTGCGCCCAACAACGCCCGAATCAGGGGCACCACGAACAGCATGGTGCAGACATAGGAGGACACGGGGTTGCCGGGCACGCCGATCACCCGCATCGCGCCCAGCCTGCCGTGCATCATCGGCTTGCCCGGCCGCATCGCGATCTGCCAGAACGCGATTCTGACGCCTTCGGCCTCGAGCGAGGTCTTGACCAGATCGTGGTCGCCTACCGAGGCGCCGCCGGTTGTGACCAGAATGTCGGCATTGGCCTCCCGCGCGCGGCGGATGCCGGCTGTGGTCGCCTCCAGCGTGTCGGCGGCAATCCCAAGATCGATCACCTCGGCGCCCTCTGTCCGCGCCAGCGCCCGCAGCGCATAGCCGTTGGAATAGACGATCTGGCCCGGGCCGGGCGTGGAGCCGGGCATCACCAGTTCGTCGCCGGTTGCAAGGAGGGCTACTCTTGGTCGGCGCCTGGCCGGCAGCTCCGGAAAATTCATGCTGGCGGCGAGCGAGAGGTCGCGATCGGAGAGGCGATTGCCCGCCTTCAGCAACACGTCGCCCTCGCGAAAATCGACGCCGGCGGGACGGATATGGCGTCCCACGATGGCCGCCTCGGTGATTTTGATGGCGGTGCCGTCGGCCACGGTGTCTTCCTGGATCACGACGGCATCGGCGCCGTCGGGGATCACGCCGCCGGTGAAGATGCGCGCGGCCTCCCCCGCACCAAGCGCGCGATCGAAGGGCCGGCCGGCCGCCACCTCGCCGATCACCTTCAGCCGTGCGCCGGCGTACGCTGCGTCCGAGGCGCGCACGGCATAACCATCCATTGCCGACATCGCCTGGGGCGGCTGGGTTCGCCTGGCCGCAACATCGCGCGCGAGCGTGCGGTGATAGGCGGCATCGAGCGCAACCATCTCCTCGGCCAAGGGCTCGGCGCCGGCAAGGATCGCGGCCAGGGCATCAGCAACCTTCATCAGGGCCACAGGCGGGAACTCCAAATAGCGATCCGATTGCGGAATCGTCGACTGCCTTCTAGCCGAGTGCGCGCGGAGAGGCAAAAGGCCTGCGGCCGGCCAACTGGTTGGTAAGGCGTTGACAACTGTAAGGACGATGCCGTCGATGTATGCACTCCGGCGAACTGCCGCGGGACGAGATCTTGCCGGCGCTTGGTCGGCCGAAGGCGGAGATCGCCAGGCTGCTCGGTGTATCGCGTCAGGCGCTACGACATCACTGAGGAGAGAGAGCCGGTGACGCCGGCGACGGCATTGCGGCTCGGGAAACTGTGCGGGAATGGTCCCGACCTTTGGCTCAATTTGCAGAAGCGATACGATCTGAAGCGCGCCGAGCAAGCGCCGGGAGAGAAGATCAAGGCTATCCCGACCCTGCAAGTGGCATAAGCGACGGGCCGGGCGCTGACGACGAATGGACGAAGCGCTCATGACGCGCGGCTGAACGCTTCAACTGATTTGCCCGACAAGTGACGCGCACAATGCTGCCAACGGTGTTTCGTGGGCGGCAACTCGTTCCCGAAAAACAGAATTTTGTCCAGCATTTCAACCGGTTGCGGCCACCCAGAGATTCCGCCGAAGAATTAAGCTTCCGTTTTTCGTAAAAGCATGATTGTCTGGCCCCGTCCTGCTTCCGCATGAGGGGCGCTTCGCGATCGTCACGGACGTTGGAAGCAGGATGCGATGGACGCGAAAGCATTGCCAGACGTGCGATGCTTTGCGGACGGCCAAGTCGTGTGGTTCTGGCGCCCCTGGGCTGGCGCTAAGCGTGCGAGGCGATGACTTGTACGCGACGGTGACTAAAAGGTCATGGACACCGGGAAGAGCGCGAAGCAGCCGTTAACACCATCGTGCAGGGAATGTCGGTGGTTCGGCTTCGCCTGTAGTGGACTTACTCGTGTGCTTTTCACTCTCGCACGCGAGGCTATGGGTGCGGCTGGCACCCGGCATTCCCTGCGCCCTCTGATTTTTTTTGGAGGACGTGATTCTCGCAAAACTCGGGCGCGCCGCGCCGCGGGAATGCTGAGTCACATCACCACCGCTGTCATGCCCCGCTTCAAGCGGGCATCCAGTATTCCAGAGTCGCACGGAGCCAAGCACGACCGCCTCTGGAATACTGGATCGCCCGGTCGAGCCGGCGATGACACCGAGTATCTGTTGGCCGAAGAACGCGAATGGAAGCAGGGATACACTTCACTCGTCGCGCACTAAATCCCGAGCGCCTTCAATGCACGCGCGACGTCGTCGTCCGACGTCACGTGAACGGCGGTGAGGCCACAGCTCCGCGCGCCCTCGACATTCTCGGCAAGATCGTCAAAGAACACGATGCGCTCGGGTCGTGCGCCGATCGCCTTGACCACGTGATCGAAGGCCTCGCGGTCCGGCTTGCGAAGTCCGATGCTCGACGACAGGAACAGCTCTTCGAAATGGCCGAGCACGCCTGCATAGGCTTGCGAGAAATACGCTACATGCGGCCGGTTGGTGTTGGAGAAGGCGTAAAGCGGCAAGCGTTCAGCCGCGCGCGCCAGAAGCGCTGCGATGCCGGGCATCTCGCCGGCAAAGATCGCGTTCCAGCCTTCGAGGAAGGCTGCATCCGGAATGCCGATGCCGAGCGCGCTGCGCAGGCTCTGGAAATACTCGGCATCGCTGATGGTGCCGAGCTCATGGCGCCGATAGGCCTCGTCGCGCACGAAGCGCGCGGCAAGGTCTTCAGGCGCACAGCCCGCATGGCGGGCCCAGCAGTCGAGCGCCTGGCCGAAATCGATGTCGAGCACGACGCGGCCGAGATCGAACAACAGCACGTCGGCTGTGTCGGACGAAAGTCGCTGAGGAAGCATGGCGTCGGATGTTTACAGCAAAACGGTGCGCCAATGATGACGCCGTTCGTGTCGCCGGAAAGTTTTCCTCAGTATCGATACGGCTCGATATCGAGCAGCGGGAACGCGCTGAACACGCTCGGCGCGTTGGTTGCGGTGGCCGGATGCAGAAAACTCCTGTTTATCTCGGCAAACGAGGTTGCGCCCAGGAGCCCGAGGGTGCGGATCACCTCGTCCTCGAGAAGCTCCAGCATCCTGAGCACGCCGGCTTCGCCCGCGGCCGCCAGCGCCCAGCACTGCATGCGGCCGATGCCGACAATGTCGGCGCCGGCCGCCATCGCTTTCACGACATCGGAGCCGCGGCAGAAGCCGCCATCGACCATGATCTTCGCGCGGCCTTTGACGGCATCGACGATCTCGGGCAGCACATGCATTGCGCCGCGACCGTGGTCGAGCTGGCGCCCGCCATGATTGGAGACGTAGATCCATTCAACGCCATGATCGAGCGCGATCTGGGCGTCCTCCGCCGTTGCGATGCCCTTGAGGATCAGAGGGATCTTGAACTTGTCCTTGATCAGTTTGACGGTGCGCCATTCCAGTCCCTTCTGGAAATCGCCGCCGGTCGAGCGCAGCCTGCTTTCTCGGACATAGCGCTTTGCGATGTCCCGCTCGCGCCGGCTGTAATGGGCGGTGTCGACCGTGAGGCAGAAGGCCGCGTAATTGCTGGCGACCGCACGGCTGACATGATCCTCGACGAAGGCGTCGTCGCCGCGGACATAGAGCTGGAACAGCCGCACCGCATCGGGCGCGGCCTCCGCGGTCTTCTCCAGGCCCGGCTCGGACACCGAGCTCAGCATGTGCGCCGCGCCGAACTTGCCGACACCACGGACCACCGCGCCGGCGCCGGCGGGATCAAAAATTTCGAGCGCACCAACCGGTGCCAGCATCACCGGCAGCCGCATCTTCCGTCCGAAGCGTTCGACCGAGGCGTCGACCCTGGCGACGTTGCGCAGGACGCGTGGACGGAAGGCGATCTCGTCGAGCGCCATGCGGTTCCTGCGCATGGTGGTCTCGGTCTCGGCCGCGCCGACGATATAGTCCCAGGCGTTCTGGTTGAGATTGGCGCGGGCTTTGCGAACGAATTCGTGAAGGTTCTGGAACGGCTCGCCGCTGGCGCCGAGCTCGACATTGCGCGTTGGCCGGATCGCTTCGTTCATGGTGCCTCCCCCGGATCGTTCAAGGTTGTTGATCACTCGCTATCGCGTCCTGTGATTTCACGCTATCCCAAAATTGCATGGAGGGCGGGCGAAGGCCGTGGATTTCCGCACTTGCGGGGCCAGTGTCGCCGGATATCGTTTGTGGCTGGGCACGAAGCCGGGAAAACAGGGATGGCTGAGACGCTGCTGTTCACGCCTATCGCGTTGCGCGAGGTGACCCTTCGCAACCGCATCGTGGTGCCGCCGATGCATCAATATTCGGCGGTGAAGGGATTTCCGACCGACTGGCACCTGATGAACGCCGGCAAGTTTGCCGCCGGCGGCGCGGGCCTTGTCGTGGTGGAATCGACCAAGGTCGAGCGGCGCGGCTGTGGAACCGTGGGCGACCTCGGCATCTGGGACGACAAATTCATTGAGCCGTTGCGGCGGCTGGTCACGTTCATCAAGGAGCAGAACGCGGTCGCCGGCATCCAGCTCGGACATTCCGGGCGTAAGGCGCGCGCCAATCGTCCGTGGGAGGGCGACGGCCCGCTTCGACGCACGCCTGACATCGATGATTGGGACGCCTGGCAGCCCGTGGCGCCGAGCGCGATCGCCCACAGCGAGAAATGGCCGGTGCCGCGAGCGCTGGAGCGGCACGAGGTCAAGGATCTGGTTCAGGCCTGGGGTCATGGGGCGCGCCGCGCGGAGGAAGCCGGCTTCGACGTGCTGGAGCTGCACGGTGCCCACGGCTATCTCGTCCATGAATTCCTGTCTGAACGCTCCAACCAGCGCGCGGACGAATATGGCGGCTCCGAACCGAACCGGATGCGCTTCATCATCGAGGTCGCCGAGTCGGTACGGGCGCACTGGCCCGTTCACAAGCCCTTGTTCGTGCGCCTGTCGGTGGAGGATGGTGCCGGCTGGGGACCCGAACAAAGCGTGCGGCTCGCCAGGATTCTGAAGGCCAAAGGTGTCGACGTGATCGACTGCTCCTCGGGCGGCATCAGCGATGCCGCGCCGATCCTGGGCAAGGAGATCAAATACAACTACCAGGTGCCGCTGTCGGACTATGTCCGCCGCCACGCGGACATCAAGACCATGGCAGTCGGCCTGATCATTCATGGCGATCAGGCCGAGCGGATTCTGCAGGAAGGGCAGGCGGATTTGATCGCCGTGGGGCGGGAAATCCTGAACAATCCGAACTGGCCGATGGATGCTGCCCTAAAATTGGGCGTCGAGGGCCCTTTCCGTAATGTCCCGCCGCAGTTCGGTTATTGGCTCGGGACCCGCGCCAGGCGCGGTTTCGGTACAAATCCCTCGACATGGCAGGCAGGTCTGGGGGGTGGCCTTGAAGAAACCCGAAAGCTATTGTGACTTTACCGTTTCGGCCCTACTTGGGTCCTGACAAACGTGCGGCAAGGCGGCAGACAGATGCGGAAGAACTTTCTGTTTTTCTTAGGGACACTAACAGGCGCGTGCTTGACGCTAATGGTCACAGGACCCCAGGGCGAGCATCTCATCGCCCGGGCCAAAGCCGCCGCTGGCGGCACGGACATCTACTCGCAGCTTAATCTGTTCGGCGAGGTTTTTGAGCGCGTCCGCTCCGATTATGTCCAGAAGCCCGACGACACCAGCCTGATCGAAGGCGCGATCAACGGCATGGTGACGTCGCTCGATCCGCATTCTCGCTACATGAACGACAAGGCCTGGCGCGAGATGCAGGAGACCAATACCGGCGAGTTCGGCGGGCTCGGCATCGAGGTCACCATGGAGGAGGGCCTCGTCAAGGTGGTAGCCCCGATCGACGATACCCCGGCTGCGAGGGCGGGCCTCATGTCCGGCGACCTGATCACCCAGATCGACGACGAGCAGGTGCAGGGGCTGACGCTGGAGCAGGCGGTCAACAAGATGAAGGGCGCGGTCAACACCAAGACCAGACTGAAAATCCTGCGCAAGGGCAAGGACGCACCGGTCGATGTGGTGCTGACCCGCGAGATCATCCGGGTTCGAGCGGTTCGCTACCATACCGACGGCGGCGACATTGGCTATATCCGCATCACCTCGTTCAACGAGCAGACCACCGACGGTCTGCGCAAGGCGATCTCCGATATCGCCAAGGAGATTCCGCAGGAAAAGCTTCTGGGCTATGTCGTCGATCTCCGCAACAATCCGGGCGGGCTGCTCGATCAGGCGGTTTCGGTCTCGAGCGCGTTCCTGGCGCGCGGCGAGGTCGTCTCGACGCGCGGCCGCAATGCCGAGGAAACCCAGCGCTTCACCGCACGCGGCGGCGATCTCATCAAGGGCAAGCCGCTCGTGGTCTTGATCAACGGCGGATCGGCCTCCGCGTCCGAGATCGTCGCCGGCGCGCTCCACGACCACAAGCGCGCAACGCTGATCGGCACCCGCTCGTTCGGCAAGGGTTCGGTGCAGACCATCATCCCGCTCGGCACCGGCAACGGCGCGTTGGCGCTGACGACAGCGCGCTACTTCACGCCGTCGGGACGCTCGATCCAGGCCAAGGGGGTCGCGCCGGACATCGAGATCCTGCAGGACGTGCCCGACGAGCTCAAGGGCCGCGCCACGACAGCGAGCGAGGCGGGGATGCGCGGCCATCTGTCGGCGGAGGGCGCCGAGCAGACCGGTTCGCAGTCCTACGTGCCGCCGGACGAAAAGGACGACAAGGCGTTGAGCGCCGCCTACAACCTGCTGCGCGGCATTACGGTCAACGCTGACGTGCGCGCTGCGCGGAAACAGGCCGTTCCGAACTGACGGCGGACAGAAACAGGTCCCTGATGTGGCTCGCCTGCTTCGGCGCGCTGAACAGGTAACCCTGCATTTCCGAGCAGCCGAGCGCGCGCAGCGCTTGTCGCTGCGCCTCGGTTTCGACGCCTTCGGCCGTCGTCGTCATGTGGCGTGCGGCCGCGATATTCACCACGGCCTGCACGATGCTTGCGGAGCCGCCGGTCTCGCCGAGATCGTTGACGAAGCAGCGGTCGATCTTGATCTTGTCGAAGGGGAAACGCTGCAGATAGCTCAGCGACGAATAGCCGGTGCCGAAATCGTCGAGCGCGATCCGCACGCCGATGGCGCGCAGCTGATGCAGGATCGAAAGCGCAGCTTCGTCGTCGCGGATCAGCACCGCCTCGGTGATCTCGAGCTCGAGCCGGTTTGTGGCGAGCCCGGAGGCTGCGAGCGCCGCAATGATCTTGAGCGCCAGCGTGCCGCTCTTGAACTGGACCGGCGAGACGTTGACCGCAAGGTGGATGTGATCGGGCCAGTTCGCAGCCTCGGTGCAGGCGGTTGTCAACACCCACTCGCCGAGCGGATCAATCAGGCCGGTATCTTCGGCGATCGGGATGAACTCGGCGGGCGAGACCATGCCGCGCTCGGGATGCCGCCAGCGTACCAGCGCCTCGCAGCCGGTGATGCGGCCATCCTGAAGGCTCACACAGGGCTGGTAATAGACCTCGAGCCCGCCGGTTGCGATCGCCTGGCGCAGCTCGATCTCGAGCTTGCGCCGCGCCCTGACCTGCGCGTCCATGTCCGGCTCGAAAAAGCGGTAGGTCCGCCTGCCTGCGGATTTCGCGGCATACATCGCAAGGTCCGCGTTCTTCAGGATCTGATCGAGGTCGGTGCCGTGCTCGGGCGCGAGCGCGATGCCGATGCTGGCATCGGCGGTCAACTGATGCCCGTGGCACTCGATCGGCGTTCGGATTGCGTCGAACACCCGCGCCACGAGGTCGGCGACGTCGTCGGCGGAATGGACCGCGGTCTGCACGATGGCGAACTCGTCGCCGCCCAGCCGGGCCACGAAACCGGCGGGACCAACTACGCGGCTGATGCTGACGGAGACCTGCTTCAAGAGCTCGTCGCCGATCAGATGGCCGAGCGAGTCGTTGACGCTCTTGAATTGGTCGATATCGATGTAGCAGACGGCGAGCCGCCCGCCTTGCGCGAGGCCCGCCAATTCCTGCTTGAGGCGCTCGTGGAACAGGGCGCGGTTCGGCAGGTCGGTCAGCGCATCGTAAAGGGCGAGATGCGTGATCCGCTGCTCGACCCGGCGGCGGTCGGTGATGTCTTCGTGAGTGGCCACCCATCCGCCGCCGGCGAGCGGCTCGTTGACGATCTGTATGGCGCGGCCATCGGCCGTCTCGACGATGTGCGTCTTCTTCGACCCGATGTCGCGCAAAATCGCGTTGAGGTATTCGTCGATGTCGCCGACGAAGGAACCGGTCGCCTTGCGGTGCGCGATGAGCTCGCGGAAGCTGCAGCCGGGCTTTATGACATCGTGGGACAGGCCGTACATTTCGAGGTAACGATCGTTGCACACGACCAGCCGCTCGGATGCGTCGAACAGCAGGAGCCCCTGGGTCATGTTGTTGATGGCGCGGTCGAGGCGAAGCTTTTCCAGCCTCAGCCGCTGCTCCGACTGGCGATGATCCTGCGACAGCCGGCGCACGACGACAAACAAGAGGATCGCGATGACGGCGACCGAACCCGCGCCGACGCCGACCAGAAATCGCATCTGCTCCCGCCAGTCCGCGAGCGCCGCCGCGGCCTTGGTGGTGGCGACGGTGACGATTGGGAATTTGGCGAGCGCATGCGAGGACATCAGACGGCTCTGACCGTCGATCGGGCTGGTCAGGCGGGAGGTGAAGCGATCGAGCTCGAATACCTTTTGCTGCGCCTCGGGGCTGCCCTTGAAGTTCTGCCCGAGAGTGCCTTCGACATGCGGATAGCGTGCGAGCAACGTTCCGTCGCGATGATGCATCGCAATCGAGGCGTCGGCCGCAAGCGTCACCGACCCGAGGAACGTTTCGAAGGTCTTGGGCGGGATCGCTCGCGTCACGATGCCAAGCATTTCGCCGTTCGGTCCGGCGACCTGGCAGGCGATGACCGTTGCCCAGCCTCGGACGAACCGGCCCCGCACCAATTCGATCCTGCACTGCTCCGCAGCGCCCGCCTTGAACGCCTTGAAGAAGGCGCGATCGGTGATCCGGAGGTCCGGCACTGGCCAGCGCTCCGACGAGTTGATCAGCGCGCCACTGGCGTCGAAGATGTTCACTCCGGCGACATCGGTATAGGCCTTGAGCCTCAGCTGCAGCATGTCGTGCCATTCGGCCGTGGACAACTGCGCCCTGAAGGCTTCGGGCGAAGCGATATGGGCGGACGCGATCAGCGCGAGGACGTCCTTCTGGACGCCCATGAAATCCTCGAGCTGCTGGTCGTAGTGTCGCGAGACCAGCAGCACGGTGTTCTCCAGCTGTCGCTCTCCGCCTTCCAGCGCGCGTTCGCGAAAATTGTCGGCCATGATCGTGGTGCCGACGGTGATCGCGAAAATCAGGAGGAGGCCGCCGACCACCAGCCAGCGGATCGGGTCGCCGCGCGCGGTAGTCTTCACGGCGGCGAGGGCGCTAGCGGCTTTCATCGTACTCTTGATAGTTGCCAGGGCAGGCGGCTGGAACGTCGCGTTGCGTTACGCTACGACGGCCAAATGGAGGCGACGTTAGGAAGCACGGTTAACGCGCGGTTAAGACCGGCCTTGCGCGGGCAAGTCTTTGACGGATCGGCAGCCGAGTTGGACCGGCGCCAAGCTCGGCACCGGCTTGAGCGCCGATCAATCGTTCACTGCGCTCGTCGCGCGTCGCGCAGGCTTTCAGGAGGCCGCGGCGGCGACCACTCGACCGTGACACGGCGAAGGGTTCCATCAGGCCCGGTAGTGACCCGACTTGCCTCCGGTTTTCTCGACGAGGTGGATGCCGTCGATGCGCACGCCGCGCTCGACGGCCTTGATCATGTCGTAGATCGTGAGGCAGGCGACCGACACTGCCGTCAGCGCCTCCATTTCAACCCCGGTTGGCCCGGTCACCTTGACAGTCGCGCGAACCACGCAGCCCGGCAGCTTCGGGTCAGGATGGATGTCGAGCGCGACCTTCGACAGCGCGAGCGGGTGACAGAGCGGGATCAGCTCATGGGTTCGTTTGGCCGCCATGATGCCGGCTATCCTCGCGGCGCCGAGCACATCGCCCTTTTTCGCGTCGCCCGAGAGGATCAGGTCGAGCGTCGCCTTGGTCATCACCACGCGTCCCTCGGCCACCGCCTCGCGTTCGGTCGCAGGCTTCTCCGACACGTCGACCATGCGTGCTTCGCCGTGCGCGTCGATATGGGTGAGGGCGGGGCCGCGCTTCGAGGCTTTGCGCGCCATCAGCGCAAACCCGTGACGCCGACCGCTTCGCTGCGCGAAAGCAGCGCACGCGTCGCGGCCGCGACATCGGCCTGCCGCATCAGGCTTTCGCCGACCAGGAATGTCGACATCCCGACGCGCGAAAGGCGCGCCAGATCAGACGGCGTGAAAATGCCGCTCTCGCCGACCATCAGGCGATCATGCGGGATCAGCGGCGCGAGCGCCTCGCTGGTCGCAAGCGTAGTCTCGAAGGTACGCAGGTTGCGGTTGTTGACGCCGATCATCGGCGAACGCAATTTCAAGGCGCGCTCCAGTTCGGCCGCATCGTGGATTTCGATCAGCACGTCCATGCCGTAAGCAAGGCTCGCATCCTCGAGGTCCCTGGCCGCGGCGTCGTCGATCGCGGCCATGATGAGCAGGATGCAATCGGCGCCATGGGCGCGGGCTTCCGCCACCTGATAGATGTCGAACATGAAATCCTTGCGCAACACCGGCAGCCCGGTGGCAGCCCGCGCCGCCACCATGTAATCCAGATGTCCCTGGAACGAAGGGGCGTCGGTCAGGACGGAGAGACAGGCGGCGCCGCCGGCCTCATAGGCCTTTGCAAGACCTGGCGGATCGAAATCGGCGCGGATCAACCCCTTCGAAGGCGAGGCCTTCTTCACCTCGGCGATCAGCGCATAGTCGCCGGCCGCATGTTTTTGCCTGATTGCGTTAACAAAGCCGCGCGGAGCAGAGGCTGCCCTGGCGCGTGCCTCAACATCGGACAGCGGATGGGCGCGCTTGGCGGATGCGATCTCATCGCGCTTATAGGCCTCGATCCTGTTGAGAATATCCGACATCAGCTGTTCGATACCGTGACCAAATCCTTCAAGCGCGCGGCGGCGGCGCCGCTGTCGAGCGACTTGGCGCCGAGTGCCAGGCCGTCCCTGAGCGTCTTGGCCCGGCCTGCCACGATCAAGGCGGCCGCCGCGTTCAACAGCGCGACATCGCGGTACGAGCCCGGCTCGCCATTGAGCACCGACCGCAGCGCGACGGCATTGGCATCGGAATTGCCGCCCTTGAGCGCCTCGCCGCTGCAACGGGTCAGCCCCGCATCCTCCGGCGTCACCTCGAAGGTGCGGATATCGCCTTTCTCGAGCGCAGCCACGAAGGTCGGGCCGGTCAGCGTGATCTCGTCGAGCCCGTCCGAGCCGTGCACCACCCAGATGGATTCCGCGCCGAGATTCTTCAGCACCTGAGCCAGCGGCTGCACCCATTGGCGCGAGAACACGCCGACCATCTGGCGCTTGACGCCGGCCGGATTGGACAGCGGCCCAAGCAGGTTGAAGATCGTGCGCGTGGCGAGCTCGACACGGGTCGGGCCGACGTTCTTCATCGCCGGATGATGCGACGGCGCGAACATGAAGCCGATCCCGGCCTGCTTGACGCAGCGGCCGACCTGGTCCGGCTTGATGTCGATCTTGACCCCGAGCGAGGCCAGGACGTCCGCGGAGCCCGAACGCGACGATAATGCGCGATTGCCATGCTTGGCGACCGGCACGCCGGCACCCGCCACGATGAATGCGGCACAGGTCGAGACATTCACCGACCCCGACCCATCGCCGCCTGTGCCCACAATGTCGACCGCATCGGGCGGCGCGGCGACCCGGAGCATCTTCGAGCGCATCGCCGATACCGCGCCGGTGATTTCATCGACCGTCTCGCCGCGGACGCGCAACGCCATCAGCAACCCGCCCATCTGCGAAGGCGTGGCTTCTCCGGACATCATGCTGTCGAAAGCGGAAGCCGCTTCCTGGCGCGACAAGGTCGCGCCGGTCGCCACCTTGCCAATGATCGATTTGAGGTCGTCCATCGCCTGCTTGCTCAGTTGCTGCTGTTGGCGCCGGTTGCCTGGGCGACAGCGGCCTCGTTGATCGACGTGCCGAGATCCTTTTCAAGTTTCGCGACATACTGCCCGAGCTGCTCGTCACTGAAGCCGCGCGTCAGCGTGTCCTTCAGCTTCCTCATCTCGTCGGACGCAAGGTCGACCGGCGGCGTCGTGACATCGCTCACCTTGTAGACGATCCATTCGGTGCCGTTGGCGCCGGGGGTCTGGCCATAACCGTCCTTTGCGGTCCGGAAGGCCGCGGTGACGACGCCGGACGGCAGGCCGGGCGGAGACGCGTCGCGCTTGAGGCCGGCAGCGGTCTCGACCTTCGTTCCGACGCTTGCCACCTCCTCGGCAAAATTGCCGCCTTGCTCGAGCTTCTGCACCATCTCGGTCGCCTTGGTCCGCAAGCGGTTTGCAATCTGGTCCTCGCGCCAGCGCGCCTCGACCTGGTCTTTTACCTCGTCCAGCGTTCGGTCGCGAGGCGGGGTGACGCCGAGAACGTCGTACCAGACATAGCCGCCCTTGAACGCGATCGGATCGTTGTCGACGCCGACGTCGCTGCCAAAGGCCTGCGACACCAGGTTGAGCCCAGCGGGGATGTTGGCCGCCGGCTGCCCGGCCGGCGTCAGGCCCGAGCGATCGACGGCCTCGATGGTGACGGCCGACAGCCCTAATTTCTGCGCGGCGTCGGCGACGCTCGCTCCACCTCCGCGCTCGTCTTCCATCTTGTCGCGCAAGGTCGCAACTTGGCCGCGCGCGCGTTCGGCCGCGATCTCCCGTTTGATGTCGTTGGCGACGCTTGCATAGTCTTTTTCAACTGCCGGCTGGATGGTGCCGACCTTGACCAGGGCGACTCCAAAGCTGCCTTTCACCGGCTGGCTCACCTCGCCCGAGGGAAGGCTGAACGCTGCGTCGGCTATCGCCGGGTCGAGGATGGTGGACTTGGTCACCAGACCGAGATCGAAGTCGGCCGTGTTTAGGTTGCGTTCCTTGGCGATGTCCTCGAACGATGTTCCCGATGCGATGCGATTGCGTGCGGTCTGGGCTTCCTCGATGGTCGGAAAGGCCATCTGCAACACCTGGCGCTTTTCCGGAGTGCCGAGCCGGTCCTTGCGTTGATCGTAGAGCTTCCTGGCGTCCTCGTCGGAGACGTCGGTCCATTTGCCGATCTCTTCGGGGGTGATCGCGACAAACGAAATCTTGCGGTATTCGGGCGCGCGGAACGCCCCCTTGTGTTCGTCGAAATACGCGGCAAGCGTTTCCGGGGAGGGCGGATCGATCTGGCCGGCCTGCGCGGGGGTAAGGCGGGCATACTCGATCGAGCGCTGCTCGTTCTGGAACCGGCTCAGCGCCTCCAGCTGCGTCTTGGGTACATCGAGGCCGGCAGCGATCGTACCGACGAGCTGGCGCCGCAACGAGGCCCGGCGCTGCTCCGCGAGATAGCGCGCTTCGGTGTAGCCGAGCTGGCGGATGATTGCCTGGAAGCGCTGCGGATCGAATTTGCCGCCGATGCCCTTGAATGTCGGATCGGAGAGGATCACGCGCATGGTATCGGCGTCGGATTGTCCCAATCCCAATTTTCGCGCCTTCTCGTCCAGCGCCGCATCCGCAATCATCTGCTGCAGCACCTGGCGGTCGAAGCCAAAGGCGCGCGCTTGATCCATGGTCAGCGGACGGCCGTATTGCCGGCCGATCTGCTGCAACCGGTCGGTGAAGGTCTGGCGGTATTCGTTGAGCGAGATTTCGGTGCTGCCGACCTTGGCCGCGGTCGATTGTCCAAACCCGCGGAAAATATCGGCGATGCCCCAGATGCCGAAACTGACGATCAGCGCGCCCATGGCGACCGACATGACCGCTTTGCCGAGCCAGTTTGATGAGGCCTTGCGCAATCCTCGAAGCATGGGTCCAACTTATCTTTCTGGGAGAGTGGGGGCGCGCCTCATAGCGAAAGCCGAAAAGGCCGCCACCGAGTTGACAAGGCTTATAAAGTGGCGGTCGGCCCGTCGCAACCTCAGGCGGACGGGCATCCGCCAGGACCGCGCTTCCCTGTTGGACAGTTAATGCCCAAATCGCGATCTGGAACTCAAGCACGGCCTCTGCTAGCGCTGCTTCATCCAAAATCTTACCGGAATTTCATATGACCGACGCCATTCGGCCGCTGATCGCCGGCAACTGGAAAATGAACGGGCTCAAGGCCTCGATGGCCGAATTCGATGCGATGCTTGCGGGCGCTGATGCCGTGGCCGCCAAGGCTGACCTCCTGGTTTGCCCGCCGGCCACCCTTGTCGCCGCGTTTGCGGACCGGGCCAAAGCCTCGACGGTGCTGCGGGTCGGCGCCCAGGATTGCCATCCGCAGGCCTCCGGTGCCCATACGGGCGACATCTCCGCCGAGATGCTCGCGGACGCGGGCGCCAAGGCGATCATTGTCGGCCATTCCGAGCGGCGCGCCGACCATCGCGAAACCGATGCGCTGGTGCGCCAGAAGGCCGAGGCAGCCTGGCGCGCAGGTCTGCCGGCGATCGTCTGCATTGGGGAGACGCGCGAGCAGCGCGACGCCGGCAAGACGCTCGATATTTGCGGCACGCAGCTTCTTGGCTCGCTGCCGGACGGGTCCACCGCCGGTAATCTGGTGGTCGCCTATGAGCCGGTCTGGGCGATCGGTACTGGGCTGACGCCCACGCCTGAAGATGTCGAGCAGGTGCACCGGTTTATCCGGGAGTCCCTGACCCGGCGATTTAAAGGGGAGGGGTCGAAAATCCGGATCCTCTATGGCGGCTCGGTCAAGCCGTCGAATGCGGCCGAGTTGATGGGAGTTGCCAATGTCAACGGCGCGCTGGTCGGCGGCGCGAGCCTGAAAGCTGTCGATTTTCTTGCGATCGCGGCGGGCTGTCCCTAAGTAGCGGTGAGTGGTGTCGGGGGGTGGCAATGCCCGGCCCGATCGTGTAACTAGCCGCCCAATCCTTTAAACCCGCAAAGCCCTGCTGTTCCGCCAAGGGCGGCGCATGGGCTTGTGACGGAAGGTCAAAATGCAGACTGTCGCCATCGTCATTCACCTCATGATCGTCGTCGTCATGATCGGCACGGTGTTGCTCCAGAAGTCCGAAGGCGGCGGCCTCGGCATGGGCGGCGGCGCCGGCTTCATGTCGACCAGGGGGACTGCCAATCTGTTGACACGCACGACGGCGGTGCTGGCGTTCCTTTTCTTCGTCACCAGCGTTTTCCTGTCCTGGCATGCCGGTCTTGGTCGCAAGCCGGCCTCGATCCTTTCAACCCAGACGCCGCCCGCCCAATCGCAGCCGGCACAAACCGGCGAGGCGACGCCGGTGGCGCCGCCGACTTCGGGCGGAATCCTCGACACGTTGAAAAAGGCGGATGAGCAGCAGAACCAGGCCCCGAGCGGACCGCAGGCGCCGCGGTCGCAGTAAAGCAGGGTGGCCATGCAGGAAAGCGGCTAGCGGCCTGCATCAGGAATCCCCATCAAGGCTCTGACAGCTCTTCTATTTTCCGTGTCACCCACAGCCCGGCAAATTCTTGAGGCGGGGCGACAAATCGTTTTGGCGAATCGGCCCGGTGGCCTTAAAGGTAAAGTCCCATGGCGCGGTATATCTTCATCACCGGCGGCGTGGTTTCCTCGCTCGGAAAGGGTCTGGCATCGGCAGCGTTAGGCGCTTTGCTCCAGGCCCGCGGCTACAAGGTCCGGCTTCGCAAGCTCGACCCCTATCTCAATCTCGATCCCGGAACGATGTCGCCGTACCAGCACGGCGAAGTCTTTGTGACCGATGATGGCGCCGAGACCGATCTCGATCTCGGTCATTACGAACGATTCACCGGCCGCCCCGCCACCAGGGCCGACAACATCACGACGGGGCGCATCTATCAGGACATCCTGACCAAGGAACGCCGCGGCGACTATCTCGGCGCGACCATCCAGGTCGTTCCGCATGTCACCAATGCCATCAAGGAGTTCATCCTTTCCGGCAACGACGAATTTGACTTCGTGCTGGTTGAGATCGGCGGCACCGTCGGCGATATCGAGGGCCTGCCGTTCTTCGAGGCGATCCGCCAGCTCAAGAACGAGTTGCCGCGCGATCATGCGGTCTACATCCATCTGACGCTGCTGCCGTACATCCCGAGCGCCGGCGAACTGAAGACCAAGCCGACCCAGCATTCGGTGAAGGAGCTGCGCTCGATCGGCATCCAGCCCGATATTCTGCTGTGCCGGACCGATCGCGAGATTCCGAAGGAAGAGCGGCGCAAGCTCGGACTGTTTTGCAACGTGCGGGAAAGCGCGGTGATCGAGGCGCGCGATGTCGACAACATCTACGCCGTGCCGGAGGCTTATCATGCGGCCGGCCTCGACGACGAGGTGCTGGCGGCATTCGGAATTGTACCGAAAATTCCGCCCGCGCTGCAGAGCTGGAACACCATCAACGAGCGTATCCGCAATCCCGAAGGCGACGTCACCATCGCCATTGTCGGCAAATATACCGGCATGAAGGATGCCTATAAGTCGCTGATCGAGGCGCTCTCCCATGGAGGCGTCGCCAACAAGGTGAAGGTCAATCTCGACTGGATCGAGAGCGAAGTGTTCGAGCACGAGGATCCGGCTCCGTTCCTCGAGCATGTCAATGGCATTCTGGTGCCCGGCGGTTTTGGCCAGCGCGGAGCGGAGGGCAAGATCAAGGCGGCGCAATTCGCGCGCGAGCGCGACGTTCCTTATTTCGGCATTTGCTTCGGCATGCAGATGGCCGTGATCGAGGCCGCGCGCAACCTCGTCGGCATCGAGCAGGCCAATTCCACGGAATTCGGCCCGACGCCCGAACCCGTGGTCGGCCTGATGACCGAATGGCTGCGCGGCAACGAATTGGAAAAGCGCTCGACGAACGGCGACCTCGGCGGCACCATGCGTCTCGGCGCCTATGCGGCCGACCTGAAGCGCGGCAGCCGCGTGTCGCAGGTCTATGGCGGCGCAACCGAAATTTCCGAGCGCCATCGCCACCGTTACGAGGTCAACACGGCCTACAAGGATCGGCTCGAGCAGCACGGCCTGAAATTCTCGGGCATGTCGCCCGATGGCGTGCTGCCCGAGATCGTCGAATATGAAGACCATCCCTGGTTCATCGGCGTGCAGTTCCATCCCGAACTGAAATCGCGGCCCTTCGAGCCGCATCCGCTGTTTGCGTCCTTCATTCAGGCCGCAATGGTGCAGAGCCGGCTGGTCTGATGTCTTGCCTTTGACGCAGGCTTGAATTGTTGCGACAACACACTCCCGCTACAGCCTAAGAACAATGGCCAAAGGGAGTGTCTCGATGATCTACGAGCTGCGCGTCTACCGTTGCCTGCCGGGCCGGCTGCCGGCGCTGATGAAACGCTTTGAGACCATCACGCTGAAAATCTGGGAAAAGCACGGCATCAAGCAGGCCGGGTTCTTCACCACCCTGATCGGGGAATCCAATCAGGAACTGACCTACATGCTGGCCTGGGAATCGCTTGCCGACCGCGAAAAGAAATGGACTGCATTCCAGGCAGATCCCGAGTGGATCAGTGCACGCGCCAAAACCGAGGAAGACGGCCAGATCGTCGGCAACATCGTGAGCCAGCTCCTGGTACCGACGGCTTTTTCCACCGTGAAATAGCGCGCAACCCAGCCATCCGCCGCCAAGAATGGGTTGATCAATCCGGCGTTGACCTTATGGTCGCGCCGGAAAGGATGATCCGTTGAACTCCATGATCTCGGCAGCACCGATCGTCGCCATTGGCTCGGTCAAATTCGGCAATCATCTGCCGATGTCGATCATTGCCGGCCCGTGCCAGCTCGAGAGCCGGGCGCATGCGCTGGAGGTTGCGGGCGCGCTGAAGGAGATCGCGGCTCGCCTCAAGGTGGGGCTCGTCTACAAGACTTCGTTCGACAAGGCCAATCGCACCAGCGCCGGCGCGGCGCGCGGCCTCGGTCTCGAACAATCGCTGCCGATCTTTGCCGAAATTCGCTCCTCGCTCGGACTTCCGGTCCTCACCGATGTGCACGAAGCCGCGCAATGCGCAGAGGTCGCAGACGTCGTCGACATCCTGCAAATCCCGGCCTTTCTGTGCCGGCAGACCGATCTTCTGGTTGCGGCGGGTGCGACAGGGAAGGTCGTCAACGTCAAGAAGGGCCAGTTCCTCGCGCCCTGGGACATGACGAATGTGGTCGCCAAGATCACTGGCTCCGGCAATCCCAATGTGCTGGTGACCGAGCGCGGCGCATCCTTCGGCTACAACACCCTCGTCTCCGACATGCGCGCGCTGCCGATCCTGGCGCGCACCACCGGTGCGCCCGTGATTTTCGACGCCACCCATTCGGTGCAGCAGCCCGGCGGCAAGGGGGGCTCATCCGGCGGCGAGCGGGAATTCGTCTCCGTGCTGGCGCGAGCCGCGGTCGCGGTCGGCGTCGCCGGCGTTTTCATCGAAACTCATCCCGATCCCGATCACGCGCCATCGGACGGTCCAAACATGGTGCCGCTTCGCGAGTTCGAGGATCTGGTGCGGACATTGATGGCGTTCGACGCGCTCTCGAAGAGCAAGACTTGAAGTGATGCACAGGCACGTCCAGCCGCCGCGGCAGGATCAAGGTCTGCCGCCGGCGATCAACGTCATTGCGCTTGCGACGTTCGCGGCGAGCCTGTCGGTGCGCGCGCTCGATCCGGTGCTGCCGCGTGTCGCCGACGAGTTCGGTGTCAGTATCGCGACCGCCGCGGGCTTTGCGTCCGGCTTTGCTTTCACCTTCGCGATCGTGCAGCCCGCGATCGGCGCCGCGGCCGACCTTTTCGGCAAGGCACGGCTGATGATCATCTGCCTTGTGCTGCTCGGCATCGCCAACGTGCTGGGCGCGCTCTCGACCTCGTTCAACATGCTGTTCGCAACGCGCGTGCTCGCCGGGATTGCGTCGGGCGGCGTGTTCCCGGTCTCGCTGGGGTTGACCAGCGATCTCGTCGGCGCCGACAAGCGCCAGGTCGCGATCGGCCGGACGCTGGCGGGCTCGATGAGCGGCAACCTGTTGGGCGCAACCGCCTCCGGCCTGATCGGCGATTTCATGGGCTGGCGCGGCGTGCTCGCTGTCCTCGGCGCGCTCGTGGTGTTGGCCTCGGTTGCGGTGGCTGCCGGCTTCCGCGGCGCGGCGCTGACCAAGCCGCCCAGAACGAGCTTTGCCGCGCTCAAGCACGGCTACCGCACGATCTTCACCAACCCGAATGCACGCGTCTGCTATTCCGCCGTCTTCGTCGAGGGCTGCTGCGTGCTCGGGCTGTTTCCGTTCCTCGCATCGTTCCTGTTCGAGCTCGGCGAAACCTCGCTGTCGCTTGCCGGTATCGTGATCGCAGGGTTCGCGCTCGGCGGCTTGTTCTACACCTTCACAGTGTCGCGTGTTCTGCCTTTGCTCGGCATGAGGACCATGATGATTGCGGGTGCGTCGCTCGTTGCCCTGCAACTCACCGCACTTGCCTTCGGCCCGTCATCGAAAATCCAGTTCATGGTCCTGCTGCTGATGGGCTGGGGCTTCTACACCATCCATGGCTGCTTGCAGGTTTATGCCAGCGAGCTGTCAGTCGAAGCCCGCGCCACCGCGCTTTCGCTGCACTCGTTCTTCTTTTTCCTGGGGCAAACGCTCGGGCCGATCGCTTACGGCTTCGGTCTGCATCGCGCCGGCAAGGTGTCCACCTTGCTGGCTGCGGCCTCCGTGATGATCGCGCTTGGCTTGGTGTGCGCAAAACTGCTGCGGCCCCGGCCGCCGGCAGATGCGGTCGAAAGGCCCGATGTCGAAGCCTGATGGTTGACTAGCCCCGCCCGCGATACGGCGCGACTCCCTGATCGGGCACCCACAGGCCCTTCGGCAGCTTGCCGGCCTGCCAGAACACGTCGATCGGGATGCCGCCGCGCGGATACCAGTAGCCGCCGATCCGCAGCCATTTCGGCTTGATCTCGGCAAAGATCCGTTTGCCGATCATGACCGTGCAGTCCTCATGGAACGCGCCATGATTGCGGAAGCTTGCGACATAAAGCTTCAGCGATTTGGATTCCAGCAGGAAGGCATCGGGCGCATAGTCGATCACGAGATGCGCAAAGTCCGGCTGTCCCGTGACCGGGCAGATCGAGGTGAACTCGGGCACCGCAAACCGTACGAGATAGTCCGTACCTTTCTGCGGATTGGGCACGCGGTCGATCTGGGCTGCATCGGGTGTCGCCGGCCATTGCACGGCACGACCGAGCTGCAGTTCGGGTCTTTTTGCTGATTTATTGGGCTTTCTCGACATGATGCACTCTTAGCCAATCGCACCGGCCCCGTCACGCGACCTTTTCCGCCTCGATGCGTTACGCTAGAAGCGGCGCAGTGCGCCCACGAACATCTTGAACATCTTTAAGAGGCAACCATGACCGCCATCGTCGACATTATCGGCCGGGAAATTCTGGACAGCCGCGGCAATCCCACCGTCGAAGTCGACGTCGTGCTGGAAGACGGGTCGATCGGCCGGGCCGCTGTGCCGTCGGGAGCCTCCACCGGCGCGCATGAGGCCGTCGAACTCCGAGACGGAGATAAGTCGCGCTATCTCGGCAAGGGCGTGCGCAAGGCGGTGGAAGCCGTCAATGAGGAGATTTTCGAGGCGCTCAGCGACCGGCCCGCCGAGGATCAGGTGCTGATCGACCAGACCATGATCGATCTCGATGGCACGCCCAACAAGAGCAGGTTGGGGGCGAACGCGATCCTCGGGGTTTCGCTCGCCTGCGCCAAGGCGGCAGCTGCCTCCTACGACATGCCGCTCTACCGCTATGTCGGCGGCACCTCGGCGCGGACCTTGCCGGTGCCGATGATGAACATCGTCAACGGCGGCGTGCACGCCGACAACCCGATCGACTTCCAGGAATTCATGATCATGCCGGTCGGCGCCAAGACCTTTGCCGAAGCGTTGCGCTGCGGCTCGGAGATCTTTCATACGCTGCGCGGCGAATTGAAGAAGGCCGGCCACAACACCAATGTCGGCGACGAGGGCGGCTTTGCGCCGAACCTGCCGTCGGCCGATGCGGCGCTCGAGTTCGTGATGAGCGCGATCGGCAAGGCCGGCTACAAGGCAGGCGGCGACGTGATGCTGGCGCTCGATTGCGCCGCGACCGAATTCTTCAAGGACGGCAGTTACGTCTATGGCGGCGAGAACAAGACCCGCTCGCGCTCCGAGCAGGCGAAATATCTCGCCGATCTCGTGTCGCGCTATCCGATCGTCTCGGTCGAGGACGGCATGGCCGAGGACGACATGGACGGCTGGAAGGAGCTTACCGATCTCATCGGCAAGAAGTGCCAGCTGGTCGGCGACGACCTCTTCGTCACCAATGTGAAGCGGCTTGCCGACGGCATCAAGAACGGCCGCGCCAATTCGATCCTGATCAAGGTCAACCAGATCGGCACGCTGACCGAAACGCTTGCGGCCGTCGAGATGGCGTACAAGGCCGGCTACACCGCCGTGATGTCGCATCGCTCCGGCGAGACCGAAGATTCCACCATCGCCGACCTTGCGGTCGCGACCAACTGCGGCCAGATCAAGACCGGTTCGCTCGCGCGTTCCGATCGCACGGCAAAGTACAATCAGTTGCTGCGGATCGAACAAGAACTGGGCAAGCAGGCCAAATATGCAGGGAAGGGGGCGCTGAAGGCGCTCGCCTGATACGGCATCAACGACAAGACATTGGGAGGATGCGATGAGTGACGGCAAAACCGGGCTGCAACTGCGTTCGCTGATCAAGTCGAGCGGTGAGCTCGAGATTTCGCTTCAGGACGTGCCGACGCCCGAGCCCGGCCCGGACGAAGTCGTGGTCCGTGTCGAGGCGACGCCGATCAATCCCTCCGATCTCGGTCTGCTCACCGGTGCCGCCGATCTCTCGACCGTCAAAGCTTCCGGCACGAAGCAATCTCCCGTGATCACCGCAAAGGTCCCGGAGACCGGCTTGAAAGCGATGTCCGGCCGCCTCGATCAATCCATGCCGGTCGGCAACGAAGGCGCCGGCCGCGTGATCAGGACCGGATCGTCGGACAAGGCAAAAGCGCTGATGGGCAGGACAGTCTCGATGATCGGTGGCGCAATGTACGCGCAATATCGCACCATCCGTCTCAGCGAATGCATGCCGCTGCCCGAGGGCACCACCGCCGCCGAAGGCGCGTCCTGGTTCGTCAATCCTTTGACCTCGCTCGGCATGACCGAGACCATGCGGCGCGAAGGCCACAAGGCGCTGGTGCATACCGCCGCCGCCTCCAATCTCGGGCAGATGCTGAACAAGATCTGCATCAAGGACGGCATTGCGCTGGTCAACATCGTGCGCAGCAAGGAGCAGGCCGATCTCTTGCGCAAGATCGGCGCAAAATACGTCGTGGACTCGACGTCACCGTCCTTCATGGACGATCTCACCAATGCGCTCGCCGAAACCGGCGCGACGATTGCATTCGATGCGATCGGCGGCGGCAGGCTCGCAGGCCAGATCCTCACCGCCATGGAAGCCGCGGTCAACAGGAGCGCGAAGGCCTACAGCCGCTACGGCTCCAACGTGCACAAGCAGGTCTATATCTATGGCAGCCTCGACCCGCGGCCGGTCGAGCTGAATCGCGCCTTCGGCATGGCCTGGGGCGTCGGCGGCTGGCTCCTGTTTCCATTCCTGATGAAGATCGGACCGGCCGATGTTCAGCGGCTCAAGGAGCGCGTGGTGAACGAGCTCAAGACCACCTTTGCCAGCCATTACACAAGGGTGGTTTCGCTGCAGGAGGCCCTCGACCTGCAAAACCTCGCGATCTATGCCAAGCGCGCAACCGGCGAAAAATTTCTGATCAATCCCAACAAGGGTGGATGAAGCGCATCGTCGCGTGGACTGCAGCCTTCCTCGAAATGGCCGCGCGCTAGTCTTGTCGTTCATCGCTGGGGCGTCGCAATGATCGTCCGTTTTGTCCCGTGGCTGTTGATTCTGGTTTCGATGGGATCGCAGGCTGCCCCAGCAGCCGAGATCAAGGTTCTCAGCGCGAATGTCTTCACGGGCGTGCTCGACGGCGTGTTCAGCGACTTCGAGCGCTCGTCCGGGCACAAGGTCGTGTTTGAATATGTCACGGCCGGCAAAGTCAGAGAGCGCGTGCAGGCCGATGAGGCCGGTGACGTCGCGATAGCGACCCGCGCCATCCTTGAAGATCTCGAGAAGCGTCACAAGATCGCTGGTGGTACGACGCTGAATCTTGCTCGCTCCGCGGTGGCGTTCGTGGTGCGCAAAGGGGCTGATAAGCCGGACGTCGGTTCGGTCGATGCCTTCAGACGCGCATTGCTGGCGGTAAACTCCATCAGTTATCCCGATCCCGCGCGCGGAGGCGCCACCGGAATTCTCTTCACCACCATCGTCAAGAACCTCGATTTGGTCGAGGAGATGAAAGCGAAAGCCAAGTTTCCGCCTCCGGGCCATTTTGCGGTGGAATTGGTCGCGAATGGCGAAGCGGATGCGGCCATTGCGCAGCCGATGGAGGCCTTGCTTCAGCCCGGGGTCGAGATTGCTGGGTTGTTGCCCGGAGAGCTGCAAAGCCCGGCCAATTTCACTTTTGCCGCCGGCGTCATGACCAGGACGAGCGAGCCCGACGCCGCGCGGTCGCTGATCGGCTATCTCACCGGACCGTCGGCGCAGTCGGTGTTGAAGAGCAGGGCATGGAAGCAGGCAAGGGGGAGTGATCGGGGGGATCGGCAAACGCAAATTCCGAACGCTATGTTTCCAAATCCTTACGGTGTATGCACTTGCATCCATTTCGCGTTGCCTGTAGGTGAAATGGACGTTTCCCACCTGCTTGAAGGACACCCATGGCCCACAATATCGTCACCATCGTCGGCAGCCTGCGCAAAGAGAGCTTTTCGCTGAAGATCGCGAATGCGTTGGCCAGGCTCGCGCCCGCTTCCCTCAAGCTCGACGTGACGACGCTCGGCGGCATCTCCTTCTTCAACCAGGATCTGGAAGCCAATCCCCCGGCCGACTGGCTCGCCTTCCGCGAAAAACTGCAGAAGTCGAACGGCGTGATTTTCGTCACCCCCGAATACAACCGAGCGATCCCGGGCGTCCTGAAGAACGCCATCGACGTCGGCTCGCGGCCCTATGGCAAGAGCTCGTTCCTGGGCAAGCCGGTCGGCATCGTCTCCAATTCGCCGGGACCGCTCGGCGGCGTCAGCGCCGCCAAGACTTTGCAAAACATCCTTCCCGGCATCTCCGGCCCGATCATGGGACAGCCGGAGACCTATCTCAACAGCGTCGGCGATGCCTTCAACGACAAGGGCGAACTGGTGAAGGAAGCCCTGCAGAAGGTCTTGCAGCAATATCTCGACGCCTTTGCCGCCTTTGTCGAGAAGCAGAACGCGTAAGCCGGCTGGCGGTCTCGACGTTAGGACTGCATTAACCTGCGCGGTCTCATGTTCGCCGCATGGTCTCGCGCGCGCGACTCAAGTCTTTTCTCACCGGGCTTGCCCTCTACACGATGGCGGCGGCGCTTGTGGGCTATTTCGGCGTTAACGCCTATACCGGCAAATACGGCTTGAACGCGCGCCAGGAGCTCGACCAGGAGATCATCGCGCTGACTTCCGAGCTCGCACGTCTCAAGCGCGAGCGGGCCGAGGGCGAGCAGCGCGTCTCGCTGCTCCGCTCCGACCGGGTCGATCCGGACATGCTGGATGAGCGCGCGCGCTTCCAGCTCGACTATGCCAATCCGCAGGACCTCGTGCGGATGAACAATCCGAGCCGCTAGTGTCCTGAATTCAAAGTTCGTGACGTTTTGCGGTGAGCGCGCGTTGCGAGGCCTGTTTCAAAAAAACCGGAATTCGATTGCTAAAGTTTCGTGTCGCGTTGCACTGCGGCAAAGCCACGCTTTTCCCGGTCACGCAAATCCTTCCACGGCGGATTGAGTTGGGATAGAGAGGGTTTATCGCTTCTCATTCAGCCGGAATTGCCATGGCCGTACCCAAAAAAGCCGAAACCAAGGACAAGGGTCAGGACAAAGAGCACGGCTCGCCCCCGGAGTTTACCAGGGCTCAGGAACTCAAAGCCCTGCGCGACATGCTCCTGATCCGCCGCTTCGAGGAGAAGGCGGGCCAGCTCTACGGCATGGGCGCAATCGGCGGCTTCTGCCACCTCTATATCGGCCAGGAGGCCGTGGTGGTCGGCATGCAAATGGCCCTGAAAAAGGGCGACGAGGTCATAACAGGCTACCGTGATCACGGGCACATGCTGGCCTGCGGGATGGATGCCAAGGGCGTGATGGCCGAATTGACCGGCCGCCGTGGCGGCTATTCCAAGGGCAAGGGTGGCTCCATGCACATGTTCTCCAAGGCGGAGAATTTTTATGGCGGTCACGGCATTGTCGGCGCGCAGGTCTCGCTCGGCACCGGGCTTGCCTTTGCCAATCGCTATCGCGGCAACGATAACGTCAGTCTGGCCTATTTCGGCGACGGTGCGGCGAACCAGGGCCAGGTCTATGAAAGCTTCAACATGGCCGAGCTGTGGAAGCTGCCGGTCGTCTATGTCATCGAGAACAATCGCTACGCCATGGGCACCGCGGTCACGCGCGCATCCGCGCAGGCCGATTTCTCCAAGCGCGGTATCTCCTTCAACATCCCGGGCGAGCAGGTCGACGGCATGGATGTGCGTGCGGTGAAGGCTGCCGGCGACAAAGCGGTTGCCTGGTGCCGCGCCGGCAGCGGGCCCTACATCCTGGAGATGCAGACCTACCGCTATCGCGGTCATTCCATGTCGGACCCGGCAAAATATCGCACGCGCGAGGAGGTCGAAAAGGTCCGCCACGATCAGGACCCGATTGAGCAGGTGCGCAATCGCCTGCTGGCGGCGAAGGTGAGCGAACAGGAATTGAAGGAGATCGACGCAGAGGTGCGCGAGATCGTCAATGCGGCGGCGGATTTCGCGCAACACGACCCCGAGCCCGATCCATCGGAACTCTGGAGCGATGTCTACCGCTAAAGCTTCGGGTGCCAGCGCGTTTTGGTCAGGACGCACACAGAAGAAACGAGAGAGTGATTTTCGGGAGCCGATATGCCCATTCAAGTGCTGATGCCTGCGCTGTCGCCCACGATGGAGAAGGGAAACCTCGCCAAGTGGCTGAAGAAAGAGGGCGAGACCATCAAGTCCGGCGACGTCATCGCCGAGATCGAGACCGACAAGGCGACGATGGAAGTCGAGGCGACCGATGAGGGGACGCTTGGCAAGATCCTGATCCCGGAGGGTACTGCCGACGTCGCCGTCAACACGCCGATCGCTACCATTCTGGCCGACGGCGAAAGTGCTGCCGATCTTGCCAAGGCGCCCGCGCCGAAGCCCGTCGCGGCGTCTCCAAGCGTGGCGCAGGAAGTCGCCGAATCCCGCTCGCCGGTCGGCGAGGGCAAGCCGATGATCTCGGCGCCGCCGATTGCGGCTGCGCCCGCGCCTGTCGCCGAGCCCGATCCCGAAGTGCCTGCCGGCACCGAGATGGTCACGCAACACATCCGCGAAGCGCTGCGCGATGCCATGGCGGAAGAGATGCGCCGCGATCCCGACGTCTTCATCATGGGCGAGGAAGTCGCGGAATATCAGGGCGCCTACAAGGTCACGCAGGGGCTGCTGCAGGAATTCGGCGCCAGACGCGTGATCGATACGCCGATCACCGAGCACGGCTTTGCAGGCATCGGCGTCGGCGCCGCGATGGCGGGGCTGAAACCGATCGTCGAGTTCATGACGTGGAACTTCGCCATGCAGGCGATGGACCAGATCATCAACTCAGCCGCCAAGACGCTTTACATGTCGGGCGGGCAGATGGGCTGCTCGGTCGTGTTCCGTGGGCCGAATGGCGCGGCCGCCCGGGTCGCCGCCCAGCACAGCCAGGACTATTCCGCCTGGTTTTCGCAGATCCCCGGCTTGAAGGTGATCGCGCCGTATTCGGCCGCCGACTACAAGGGCCTGTTGAAGGCTGCGATCCGCGATCCCAATCCGGTGATCTTTCTCGAGAACGAAGTCCTCTATGGTCACACCGGCGAGGTGCCGAAACTCGACGATTTTGTGATCCCGATCGGCAAGGCCCGCGTCGCGCGCCCCGGTAGCCATGTCAGCATCATCTCCTGGTCGATGGGCATGAGCTATGCGCTGAAGGCGGCCGAGGAGCTGGCGAAAGAAGGTATCGAAGCCGAGGTGATCGACCTGCGCACGCTGCGTCCGATGGACACCGAAACCGTCGTGGCATCCGTGAAGAAGACGGGCCGTGCAGTGACGGTCGAGGAGGGCTGGCAGCAGAACGGCGTCGGCGCGGAAGTGGCTGCCCGCATCATGGAGCACGCCTTCGACTATCTCGATGCGCCGGTGCTGCGCGTCTCCGGCAAGGACGTGCCGATGCCCTATGCGGCGAACCTCGAAAAGCTCGCGCTGCCGTCGGCTGCCGAAGTCGTCGCCGCCGCCAAGACCGTCTGTTACCGGTGATCCATGGCGGGTCCCCGCGAACAGCCATTGCCACCTGATGTCATCGGCCGCGAGGACGCAACCGAGGTGTTGCGCGCCTTTGTCGTCGACGGCGGGCTCTCGATCGCCTTCACCCGTGCCTTCGAGGAGCCAGACATGTGGGGTTTGCTTCTCGTCGACATCGCGCGTCACGCCGCACGCGCCTATGCGCGCGAGAGCGAGTACAGCGAAGAGGAGGCGCTGGAGCGCATCCTCGAGATGTTCGAAGCCGAGATTGAACGGCCGACCGACACGGGCTCTACCACGCCCCGATCGCAACAAGGTCACTGACGATGCCCATCAATATTCTGATGCCCGCGCTGTCGCCCACGATGGAGAAGGGCAACCTTGCCAAATGGCTCAAGAAGGAAGGCGACAAGGTCAAGTCCGGCGATGTCATCGCGGAGATCGAGACGGACAAGGCCACCATGGAGGTCGAGGCGGTCGATGAGGGCACGCTCGCAAGAATCCTGGTGCCGGAAGGCACGCAG
>Ga0335076_10000408_pt1 | contig 39262 bp, 38 predicted proteins | sample Lox_Sample_25_FD_206717 | JGI IMG/M metagenome (GOLD analysis project Ga0335076, IMG submission 206717) | Soil microbial communities from Loxahatchee National Wildlife Refuge, Florida, United States - Lox_Sample_2.5 | ecosystem: Environmental > Terrestrial > Soil > Wetlands | place: USA...
GCCCGGCGGCCGCGGCGACCGGGCTCGCCGCCGCCCGTCCCGGGGACCTGCGCCGGGCCTCGCTCGCCGCGCTGCGGCGCCGCCTGCGCGAGTGCGACGGACCCACCGTCGAGTACGTGGTGGGGAGAATGCTCGAGAAGCTCGGGTATCGCGACCTCAAGGTGGCGAAGCGCGGGCGCGAGCACGCCATCTACACCGCCCGGCGGCGGATGGGGCTCGCCGAGCTGCGGCACGGGATCCGCGTGGTGCGCAGCGGCGCGGACGTCGGGCGCCGCGAGGTCTCCGAGCTGCGCCGGGACCTCGGCCACTACGGCGCCCAGATCGGCGTGGTGGTGAGCACCGGGGAGGCCGCCCGGGAGAGCCGGGCCGAGGCGACCGCGGCCGGCCAGCTGCCGGTCGTGCTCCTCTGCGGCGAGGCCCTGGCCGAGGCGCTGGCCGAGTCCGGGGTCGGCTGCGTCCCGGTGGTGCTCCCCGAGGTCGACGAGGCGTTCTTCGCCGCCGCCGGCGAGGCGGCCGGACAGGAGGAGACGGCCCGCCGCGGGCGCCGCGAGGAGCGGGATCGGCGCGACGGCGAGCGGCGCGAGGAGCGCCGGGAGGGGCGCGAGGGCCGCGAGGGACGCCGCGAGGAGGCGAGGGACGAGCCGGCCGGATCGCCGGGCGGCGAGGTCGTGCCCGGCGAGGTGACGGCCTCGGGCTCCGAGGAGGAGCGCGAGCCCGCCCTCGCGGACATCCCCACGGTCGAGGTGGCCGCCCAGAGCGACGACCTGGGGCCCGCCGGGCCGGCGGAGGAGGACGACGGGGAGGAGGGTCCCGAGGGAGACGAGGAGGGCGCCGAGGCGGGCGCCGCCGCGGGGCCGGAGGCTCCTGCCGACCAGGGCGGAGAGCGCCGCCGTCGTCGCCGTCGCCGCCGTCGCCGCGGCGGGCGGGGTCGCGGGCGGGGCGAGGGGACCGCCCAGGGCGGCGCGGCCGGGCCGGGCGAAGCGGCGGCCGGCGCGCCGGCGGGCGGGCCCGCCCCCGAGGCCGCCCCGCGCGAGGAGCCGCCCCCGCCCCCGCCCCCGGCTCCGTCCGGCGGCGAGGGCTCGGGGAGCTGAGCTCCGGGCCGGCCATGCACCGCCGCCGTCCGATCCTCTCCGCCCGGGCCGGGCTCACGTCGCTCGTCCTGGCGGCCACGGCCTGCCAGGGCTCCCCGCCGCCGGTGCGGGTGGCGAGCGTGCGGCTGGCCGACAGCGCGCTCGCCGGGCCGCTCCAAGAGACCGGGATCGCCCCGGCGACGCTGGAAGCGGCCGCCCGGGACGCGCTGGGCCGCGCCGGGTTCCGGAGCGGGGAGGGCGAGCGGGCCTATCGGGCCCGCGTCGACGTGATCGCCGTCCGGCTGGCTCCCCCCCAGGCCCAGGGCGCGGTGCGCGTCGAGGCGGCGGTGGAGATCGAGCTCGAGCCGCTCAAGGGCGGCTCGACGGCCCGCGAGACCGGCAGCGGCTCGGCCGCGGTCGGCGCCGGGGGCACGGGGCAGGCCTGGGGGGCGGCGCTGGAGGCCGCTACCCGGGAGGCGGCCGAGGGCCTGGCGCTGGCGTTCGCCGAGGACGCCAAGGCGACCGCCCAGGTGATCCGGGACCTCGACGCCCAGGACCCGCGGGTGCGGGAGCGAGCCGCCCGGGTGCTCGGCGAGCGCCGCGAGGCCGGGGCGGTCCCCGTCCTGCTGGGGCGGCTCCGGGACCCGGATCCGGAGGTCGTGCACCGCACGGTGGGGGCGCTCGCCCAGATCAAGGACCCCCGGGCCGTCGGGCCGCTCATCGACGTCTCCCGGAACGGCGACGGCGCCTTCACCGCCCGTGTGGCGCGCATCATCGGCGACATCGGGGGGCGGGAGGCGGAGGGCTACCTCCTTACCGTCGAGGCGGGCCACCCCGATCCCCGGGTGCGCCGCGCCGCCCGGGAGGCGCTCGGGGAGATGCGGGCGCGGGCCCGGGAGGCCCGGGGAGTCGCCACCGGCCGATGAGGGACCGGGGCGCCGGCCTTGGGCCGCCGGGGTTTTCCGGTAAGATGCGCTCCGTGCTCCGCCTCCTCGCCCTGCTCCTCGCCTCGTCCCTGGCCCTCGCCTGCGCCGGCCCGAGCGCCTCCGCGGCCGCCCCCACCTCCGGCGGCGCCGCCGCCTTCTTCCCGCTCGCGGTGGGGAACCAGTGGATCTACGTCGACGAGTCCCCGGCGCTGCCGCCCGCGCAGCGGGGCACCCGGCGCACGGTCCGCATCCTGGAGCGCGGCGCCGACGGGTACTTCCGCGACAACGAGCGGGGCGAGCTCCGCGCCGACGCCGACTGCGTCCACGACCGGCTCCGGCGGCTGCTCTGCGGTCCCATCACCCGTGGCAACTCCTGGAGCTCGGTGGTCTCGGTGGGCTCCACCGAGCGCTACGAGATCGCCGGGGTGGGGGAGACCGTGGAGACGCCGGCGGGGAGGTTCCAGGGCTGCGTCCGGGTCCGGGCGCACAACCGCGTCAACGCCGGCACCGACACCGTCCTCGAGATCTCCTACGCGCCGGGGGTGGGGCCGGTGCGGATCGAGACCTGGGCGGTGGTCGAGGACAAGGCGGCGCCCCAGGTCAGGGCGGTGCTGCAGTCGTACCGGATCGAGGGAAGGTGAGCATGCGCGAGGTGGGAATCGGGATCGCCGGGTTCGGCGTGGTCGGGGGCGGGGTGATGTCGATCCTGCGCCGCCACGCCGGGGACATCGAGGCGCGCCTCGGGGCGCGGATCGTGGTGCGCCGGGTGGTGGTGCGCGACACGGAGAAGCCCCGCGCCGTGGACGTGGATCGGGCCCTGGTCACGACCCGGTTCGAGGACCTGCTCGAGGACCCCCAGGTGGCGGTGGTGGTGGAGCTGATCGGCGGCGTCGACCAGGCGTTCGAGCTGGTCCGCGGGGCGATGGAGCGCGGCAAGCACGTGGTCACCGCCAACAAGGCGCTGCTCGCCGCCCGCGGGGACGAGATCTTCAAGCTCGCCCGCGAGAGGGGCGTGGACGTCTACTACGAGGCGGCGGTCTGCGGCGGGGTTCCGATCATCCGCACCCTCCGGGAGGCGCTCGCCTCCGACCGGATCACCGCCCTCCACGGCATCGTCAACGGGACGACCAACTTCATCCTCACCGCCATGGCGGAGAAGGGCGAGCCCATCGAGGTCGCCCTGGCGGAGGCGCAGCGGCTCGGCTACGCCGAGACCGATCCCACCCTGGACGTGTCGGGCGGGGACGCGGCCCAGAAGCTCTGCGTGCTCGCGCAGCTCGCCTTCGGGGCGCGCCTCATGCCCGCCGACGTGCTCACCGAGGGGATCATGGGGCTCCAGCCGGAGGACTTCCGCTGGGCCCGCGAGTTCGGCTACGCCCTGAAGCTGCTGGCGGTGGCGCGGCGCTCCAGCCCTGGCGAGGAGGGCGGGCTGGACCGGCTCGAGGCCCGGGTCCACCCGGCCTTCATCCCCGCCGGTTCCCTGCTCGCCGGCGTGCGCGGCGCCATGAACGCGGTGGTGCTCCACTCCGATGCGCTCGGCCCCTCGATGCTCTACGGCCAGGGGGCGGGCGCGATGCCCACCGGGAGCGCGGTGGTCTCGGACATCATCGACCTGACCCGCAACATCCTGGCGGAGAGCCCGGGCCGCGTCCCGCTGCCCCCTGCCCGGCCGCTCGTGGCGCTCCGGCGCCACGACGAGATCCGCTGCGCCTACTACCTGCGCTTCGGGGTGAAGGACACGCCCGGCGTGCTGGCGCGGATCGCCTCGCAGCTCGCCTCCCGCCGGATCTCGATCGCGGCGGTGCAGCAGCACGAGCAGAACGACGAGGGCAAGCCGGTCCCGCTGGTGATCGTCACCCACGTGGCGCGCGAGGCCGACCTGCGGGCGGCCATCGCCGAGATCGACCGCGATCCGACCACGCTCGCCCCCACGCGCCTCATCCGGATCGAGAGCGTCTGAGCGGCGGCGCGCCCGGCCGCGCCCGAGGACGGGATGGAGAGGACCGACATCCGCGTGATCTACGGCGACACCGACCGGATGGGCGTCGTCTACTACGCGAACTACCTGCGCTACTTCGAGGCGGCGCGGAACGAGTTCGTCCGGGCGAAGGGGCTGCGGTACCGCGACCTGGAGGAGGTCCACGGGCTGCAGCTCCCGGTGGCCGAGGCGCAGGTGAGCTACGTGAGCCCGGCCCGCTACGACGACCTGATCACCGTCGAGATCTCGCTCGCCGAGCTGCGCCGGGCCTCGGCCCGCTTCGGCTACCGGGTGGTGCGGGGGCCGGACCTGCTCGCCACCGGCTCCACGCTGCACGCCTGCGTCGACGGCGAGGGCCGGATCCGGCGCCTGCCCCCGGAGGTCCGCCAGCGGCTGACGAGCGGGGAGACGCCCCTCGAGCACCCCAAGGGGTGAGCGGCGGAGCCGGCTGCGCCGGGCGCGGCTCGCGGAGGCGGGTTACGGTGGTGGAGACGTCGCCGGGAGGCGCGGGGAGCCCATGTCCGTCGTCACGCGAGAGATCCTGATCGAGACCCCGGTCGAGAAGTTCTGGGACATCGTGGTGGACTACGACCGCTACCCCGAGTTCGTCCCGGGGATCCTGGGCTGCCGGGTCCTGCCGGGGGACGGGAACCTGGTGGAGTACGAGCTCGACCTCGGGATCAAGCGGATCCGCTACGTCCTGCGCCACGTCGAGGAGCCACCGCGCAAGCTCACCTGGTCGCTCGTCTCGGGAGAGCTCATGAAGGTGTCGAATGGGTCATGGGAGCTTCGCCCCGAGCAGGGCCGGACCCGGGCGCACTACTCGGTCGAGATCCAGATCGCCAGGCCGCCCCTCGTGCCGCAGGTCGTCATGGACCGGGTGAGCGACGAGCTGACGCGCGTCCAGCTTCCGAAGACGCTCGAGGCGTTCAAGGCCCGGGCGGAGCGCGGCTGACCGGCGGGAAGGCGCCTGGGTGCTGCCGTCTCCGTGAACAGGCTGCACGCCGCCGTGGCAGCGGCAGCCCGCCCCGCGGGAGCGCCGGTCGATGTGAGCAAACGACGTCCTGGGGCGCCTTGACCCCCCGGAGGGCCGGGTGCTACTTGGAATGTGGGGTGTGGTGTCGAGTACTCGTGAATTGGCGAGGCGAGCGGGGAGTCGTTAAGGACGCCTGGAGAGCGCGAAACGAGGGGGAGGGATCGCCGGAACGCGGCTTGCAGAAGCTCTGAGAGGACGCGGCACGAAGACGAGGCAGGAGATCGCGATGCTGGACGCCTACGTCATCGAGGAGATCAAGCGGCGAGAGCGGGAGCGGTCGCAGGACGACCGCCCGGTGGTCGAGCTCCCCGTCCCCACCGCCCCGGCACAGCCCTCCAGCCGTCCCGACCAGGAGGACGGCGGCGATCAAGACCGCGGCGTCGTGATCATCGACTACTCGGGCTAGCCTCGAGGCACGCAGCGCGGGGCTCGCCACCGGCGAGCGCCGGCTCCAGGGCGCGGGACCGCGTGGTCCGGCGCCTTTTTTCCCGGTCCGCGAATCCGGTTGACGCCGCCGCCGACCGGCGGGCACATTCACCCACCTGTGCGGGCCGCCGGCGAAGCGCGCCGCCCCGCGGGAGGACCAGCGCCATGACCGAGATCATCAACGTGACCGCCCGGGAGATCCTCGATTCCCGCGGAAACCCGACGGTGGAGGTCGAGGTGGCGGTGGCCACCGGTGACGTGGGCCGCGCGGCCGTCCCCTCGGGCGCCTCCACCGGCGAGCACGAGGCCCTCGAGCTCCGGGACGGCGACAAGGGCCGGTACCTGGGCAAGGGCGTGCGCAAGGCGGTGGCGAACGTCATCGACGCGATCGGCCCGGCGGTGGTGGGCATGGACGCCTCCGACCAGGTCGCCCTCGACACCCGGATGATCGAGCTCGACGGCACGCCCACCAAGGCGAAGCTGGGGGCGAACGCCATCCTCGGCGTCTCGCTGGCGGCGGCCAAGGCGGCGGCCCAGGCCCACGGCCTCCCCTTGTACCGCTACGTGGGTGGGGTCAGCGCCCGGACCCTCCCGGTCCCGCTGATGAACATCCTGAACGGGGGCGCCCACGCCGACTCGAACGTGGACATCCAGGAGTTCATGGTGGTCCCCCTGGGCGCGCCCACCTTCGCCGAGGGGCTCCGCTACGGGGCGGAGATCTTCCACGCGCTGAAGAAGGTTCTGAAGGGGAAGGGCGCGGCCACCGGGGTGGGCGACGAGGGCGGGTACGCCCCGAGCCTCGGCTCCAACGAGGAGGCGCTGGCGGTGATCATGGAGGCGATCGCCGCCGCCGGCCTCGAGGCCGGTGAGCAGGTGGCGCTGGCGCTCGACTGCGCCTCGAGCGAGTTCTACGACGCGGGGAGCAAGAAGTACGTGCTCGAGGGCGAGGGGAAGACCTTCGACGGCAAGGGGCTGGTCGAATTCTACGCCGGGCTGGTGGCCAAGTACCCCATCGTATCGATCGAGGACGGCTGCGACGAGAACGACTGGGCCACCTGGAAGCTCCTCACCGAGCGGCTGGGCGGTAAGATCCAGCTGGTGGGCGACGACGTGTTCGTCACCAACGTCACCCGGCTCGCCCGCGGGATCCAGGAGGGGGTGTCGAACTCCATCCTGGTCAAGGTGAACCAGATCGGCTCGCTCACCGAGACGCTCGAGGCGGTCCGGATGGCCCACCGGGCCGGGTTCACCAGCGTGATGAGCCATCGTTCGGGGGAGACCGAGGACACGACCATCGCCGACCTTGCGGTCGCCTGCGACTGCGGACAGATCAAGACCGGCTCGGCGTCCCGGACGGACCGGATCGCGAAGTACAACCAGCTCCTCCGGATCGAGGGGGAGCTGGGGAAGACCGCTCGCTACGCCGGCCGGAGCGCCTTCGCGGCGCTGCGCTGACCTCGCCGGGCGCGGGGTCGAGCGGGCGCTCGCCAGCCGGGGCGGGCGCCGAACCCGGCGTGGAACCCCCGGGAAGCAGCGGGCTTTCCGGGGGTGCGACACGTTGACAGGGCACGGGGGCGGGACTAGCGTCACCCACCCACACGCTTTCCTCAGAGGGATGCCGAGATGCGCGCCGAATGGATCGCCAAGCGACGGGGGCTGCCGAACCAGAGCCAGATGGCCCTGGCGCGATCGGGCCTCATCACCGACGAGATGGCCTTCGTGGCGGCCCGCGAGCGGATCGAGCCGGAGCGGGTGCGGGACGAGGTCGCCCGCGGCCGGATGGTGATCCCCGCCAACGTCCGGCACCCGGAGCTCCAGCCCCTCGGGATCGGGGTGGCCGCCACCTGCAAGATCAACGCGAACATCGGCAACAGCCAGGTGACCTCCGACGTCGCCGGGGAGCTGGAGAAGCTCCGGGTCTGCCTCAAGTACGGGGCGGACACGGTGATGGACCTCTCCACCGGCGGCGACATCCCCCAGATCCGCGAGGCGATCCTCCGCGCCAGCCCGCTCCCGGTGGGCACCGTGCCCATCTACGAGTGCCTGGCCCACGTGAAGGACGTCGCCGACCTCACGCCCGAGCTGATGCTCGAGATCGTGGAGGCCCAGGCCGCCCAGGGCGTGGACTACATGACCATCCACGCCGGGGTGCTGCGGGACTTCGTCCCCATGGCGGCCCACCGGATCACCGGGATCGTCTCCCGCGGCGGCGCCCTCATGGCGCAGTGGATGCTCGCCAACCGGGGGGAGAACCCGTTCTTCACCCACTTCGAGGACCTCTGCGAGATCTTCAAGAAGTACGACGTCACCTTCTCCCTCGGGGACGGGCTGCGCCCGGGCTGCCTGGCCGACGCCTCGGACGCCGCCCAGTTCGCGGAGCTGAAGGTCCTCGGGGACCTGACCCGCAAGGCCTGGAAGCACGGGGTGCAGGTGATGGTGGAGGGGCCGGGCCACGTCCCCCTCGACCAGATCCCCATGAACATGGAGAAGGAGCGGGAGCTCTGCGACGAGGCGCCGTTCTACGTCCTCGGGCCGCTCGTCACCGACATCGCCCCCGGCTACGACCACATCACCAGCGCCATCGGCGCGGCGGTGGCCGCCCAGCACGGCGCGGCCATGCTCTGCTACGTGACCCCCGCCGAGCACCTCGGCCTCCCGGACGCGGACGACGTCCGCGCCGGGATCGTGGCCTACAAGATCGCCGCCCACGCCGCCGACGTCGCCCGGCACCGCCCCGGGGCGCGCGAGCGCGACGACGCCCTCTCCCGGGCCCGCTACGGCTTCGATTGGAAGCAGCAGTTCGAGCTCTCGCTCGACCCGGACGCCGCCCGCGCCAAGCACGACGAGTTCCTCCCCCAGGAAGCGTTCAAGACGGCGGAGTTCTGCTCGATGTGCGGCCCGAAGTTCTGCTCGATGAAGATCCACACCCACCTCGGCGAGGCCGCCGCCAAGGCGGGCGGGGAAGAGCGCCCGGCAGCCCCGCGGCCGGGGCTCCAGGTCGTCCCCTGAACGGGCGCCGGGCCGACCCGCGCGCCCCGGCCGGGCCGGGACGCGCGGCGCTCACCTGAAGGACCTTCGCCGGATCGCGACCGGGAGCCGGTCAGGGCGCCCGCTCGACGGGCTTGCCCGCCTTCGCCCACCCCTCGATCCCGTCCGGCATCACGTAGACGTTCTGGTAACCGAGCTCGACCGCCCGCCGGGCGGCCTCGTGGCTCGCCATTCAATGCGGGTTCATGCAGTAGAAGACGAGCCGGGTGGCGTGATCGGCGGGCAGATCGCGGGCGGAGAGGTCCTTGTAGGACACGTGCACCGCCCCCGGGACGTGCCGCTCCGCGTACACCTTGGCGTTGTTGGCGTCGTAGATCCGCGCGTCCTTGGCGCCGACCAAGCCGGCGACCTCGTCCACCGAGATCATCCGGAACGGCTCCTCGGCGGCGAGCGCCCCGGCGGCGAGCGACAGGGCCGCGATGGGGGCGAGCAGCATGGCGTTCCTTGCAGTCATCGTCCGTCCTTTGCCCTCGGTACCTAGCTAACCGGCTCCGCCCTCCGGCGCAGCCCGGGATTCGCCCGGCCCCCCGGGGCGTTCCGGATTAGGATGCCCTCCGATGGCACCCCGGGTGACCGTCTACGAGGTCGGCCCCCGCGACGGGCTCCAGAACGAGCCCCGGTCGCTGGAGACGTCCCAGAAGCTCGAGCTCATCGCGGCGCTGGCGGCCTCCGGGCTCTCCCGCATCGAGGCGACGAGCTTCGTCTCCCCGCGCTGGATCCCGCAGCTGGCGGACGCGGCCGAGGTGGCGCGCGCGCTCCCGGCCGCGCCCGGCCTCCGCTGCGTGGTGCTGGTCCCGAACGCCCGGGGGCTGGAGCGGCTCCTCGAGGCGCGCCGGGGTGCGCTCGCGGCGGCCCCGCCCGTCGACGCGGCCGTCTTCCTCTCCGCCTCGGAGACGCACAACCGGATGAACCTGAACCGCTCCGTCGAGGAGACGCTCGCAGACCTTGCGGGGCTCGTCCCGGCGGCGCTCGCCCAGGGGCTGCAGGTGAGGGGCTACGTCTCGACGGTCTGGGGGTGTCCGTACGAGGGGGCGGTCGATCCGGAGCGGGCCGCGGCGGTGGTGGAGCGGCTCCTCGCCGTCGGGTGCCACCAGGTCTCGCTCGGCGACACCATCGGGGTCGGGACCCCGGGGCAGACGCGCCGCATCCTGGAGCGGCTGCTCCGGACCGTCCGCCCCGAGCAGCTCGCGCTCCACATGCACGACACGCGGGGCACCGCCCTCGCCAACGTGCTGGTGGGGCTCGAGGCGGGGCTCACCACGTTCGACGCCTCCATCGGCGGCCTGGGCGGCTGCCCCTACGCGCCCGGGGCGTCGGGCAACCTGGCGACCGAGGACCTGGTCTACATGCTCCAGGGGATGGGCTACGAGACCGGGGTGGACTGGGGCCGGCTGATCGCGGCCGGGGGGCTGGCGCAACGGCTGGTGGGGCGGACGCTGCCCGGCAAGGCGCTCCAGGCCGAGCTGGCGCGCGCGGAGGCATGAGATGGAGTTCCGGGTCGACCGGAAGGGCGGGATCGAGGTCTGGACCATCGACGGCGAGGGGCGCCGCAACTCGATCTCCCTGGCGATGCTGGGGGAGCTGAGGACCCTCCTGGCGCGGGCCGCCGGGGACCGGGAGCTGCGCTGCGTCGTGCTCACCGGGACGGGCGACAAGGCCTTCTGCGCGGGCGCCGACCTCAAGGAGCGGGCGCGGATGGGCGCCGGCGAGGTGCACGCCTTCCACGAGGGGCTGCGGGCGGCGCTCCGCGGGATCGAGGGGGCGCCCCAGCCCTTCGTCGCCGCCCTGAACGGCGCCGCCCTGGGCGGCGGGCTCGAGCTCGCCCTGGCCTGCGACCTGCGGATCGCCGCGGACGGGGCCCAGCTCGGGCTCCCCGAGGTGTCGCTCGGGATCATCCCCGGGGGTGGCGGGACCCAGCGCCTCGCCCGCCTGGTGGGCGTCGCCCGGGCCAAGGACCTGGTCCTCACCGCCCGCCGGATCGGGGCGGCGGAGGCCCTGGCGATGGGGCTGGTGACCCAGCTCGCCCCCCCGCAGCGGCTCCTCGCCGACGCGCTCGCGCTGGCGGAGCGGATCGCCCGGAACGCCCCGGTCTCGCTCCGGCAGGCGAAGCGGGCCATCGACGGCGGGTTCCACCTGCCGCTCGAGGAGGCGCTCGATCTCGAGAACCGGCTCTACCAGGACTGCCTGGGCACGGAGGACCGCCGCGAGGCGCTCCGGGCCTTCGCGGAGAAGCGCCCGCCGCTGTTCAGGGGCGAGTGAGCCCACGGAGGCGAGGGACCCAATGGACGCGGACGGAAGGGGAGCCACCGGGGCGCCGCGCGAGGCGGGCCCGGACGAGCGGGTGGAGGCGCAGCTCGCCCGGGTGGAGCGGGGCGGGGCGGAGCGCTACCACGCCAAGAACGCCGAGCAGGGGAAGCTCTTCGTCCGGGAGCGGCTCCGGCTGCTCCTCGACCCCGGCTCGCTGATCGAGGACGGGGCCCTCGCCAACGCCCTCGATCCGGAGCTGCCCGCCGACGGGGTGGTGACCGGGACGGGGACCATCGGCGGCCGCCCGGTCTGCGTGATGGCCAACGACTCCACCGTCAAGGCGGGGAGCTGGGGTGCGCGGACGGTGGAGAAGATCCTCCGCATCCAGGAGGTGGCGGCCGACCGCCGGCTGCCGCTCTTCTACCTGGTCGACTCCGCCGGGGCGCGGATCACCGACCAGGTGGAGATGTTCCCCGGGCGGCGCGGGGCGGGCCGGATCTTCCACAACGAGGTCCACCTCTCCGGACTGGTCCCCCAGATCTGCCTCCTGTTCGGCCCCTCCGCGGCGGGCGGGGCCTACATCCCGGCCTTCTGCGACGTGGTGATCATGGTCGAGGGGAACGCCTCGATGTACCTGGGCTCTCCCCGGATGGCGGAGATGGTCATCGGCGAGAAGGTCTCGCTCGAGGAGCTGGGCGGGGCGAGGATGCACTGCTCGGTCTCCGGCTGCGGCGACTTCCTGGTCAAGGGCGAGGCGGAGGCGATCGCCCTCGCCCGGCGCTGGTTCTCCTACCTCCCCGGGAGCCACGCCACCCTGCCGCCCGACGCCCCGGCGCGGCCGCCGCGCCCCGGCGCGCGGCCGGTCGCCGAGATCGTCCCGCCCGATCAGAACCGGCCCTTCGACATGCTGGAGCTCGTCGAGGCGATCGTGGACGAGGGGTCGTTCCTCGAGGCGAAGCAGCTCTGGGCAGGGGAGCTGGTCACCGGCCTGGCGCGGATCGAGGGGCGGGCGGTGGGCGTCCTCGCCAACCAGCCCAAGGTGAAGGGGGGCGTGCTCTTCGTGGACTCGGCCGACAAGGCGGCCCGGTTCATCTGGCTGTGCGACGCCTTCAACCTGCCCCTGCTCTACCTGGCCGACGTGCCCGGGTTCATGATCGGGACGAAGGTGGAGCGGGCTGGCATCATCCGCGCCGGCGCCAAGATGATCAGCGCCGTCTCCGAGGCGACCGTCCCCCGGATCTGCGTGGTGGTGCGCAAGGCCTACGGGGCCGGGCTCTACGCCATGGACGGGCCGGGCTTCGGCCCCTCGGCCACCCTCGCCCTGCCCCAGGCGATGATCGCGGTGATGGGGCCGGAGGCGGCGGTCAACGCCGTCTACTTCAACAAGATCCAGGAGCGGCCGGAGGGCGAGCGGGCCGCCTACGTGGCCGCGCTCCGGGAGGAGTACCGGCGCGACATCGACCTGCTCAAGCTGGCGAGCGAGCTGGTGGTGGACGCGGTGATCCCCGGGGAGCGGTTGCGGGAGGAGCTCTCCCGCCGGTTCCGCATGGCGGCGGCCGGGTACGCGCCGCCCCGGGAGCGCAAGCACGGCGTGACGCCGGTCTAGGAGGGGCGGATGGACTTCGAGCTGCCGGAGGAGCTCCAGGAGATCCAGCGGACGCTGCGCGTGTTCTGCGAGGCGGAGGTGAAGCCGCGGGCGCGCGAGTGGGACGAACGCGGGGAGTTCCCGCACGAGGTGGTGGCCAGGCTCGGGGAGATGGGGCTCCTCGGGATCACCGTCCCGGAGGAGTACGGGGGCGCCGGCCTGGGGGCCCTGGCGGTCGCGGTGGTGGTCGAGGAGGTGGCCCGGTACGACGGCTCGCTCGCCCTCACGGTGGCGAGCCACAACGGGCTGGGCACCGGGCACATCCTCCGGTTCGGGACCGAGGCCCAGCGGCGCCGCTACCTGCCCGCCCTGGCGCGCGGGGAGCGGCTCGCCGCCTGGGGGTTGACCGAGCCGGGGAGCGGCTCGGACGCGGCGGCGATGCGCACCACCGCGCTGCGGCGGGGGGAGGGCTGGGTGCTGAACGGCACCAAGACCTTCATCACCCAGGGGACTGTGGGCGGGACCTTCGTGGTCCTGGCGGTCACCGACCCGGGGCGCAAGCAGCACGGCATCACCGCCTTCGTCCTGGAGAAGGGGCTGCCGGGCTTCAGCCAGCGCCCCATCCACGGCAAGCTCGGGATGCGGAGCTCCGACACCGCCGAGCTGGTGCTGGAGGAGGTCGAGGTCGGGGACGAGCGGCGGCTGGGGGCGGTGAACGAGGGGTTCCTGAACACCCTGCAGATCCTGGATCGGGGGCGGATCGGCATCGGGGCCCTCGCCGTCGGCCTGGGCCGGGGGGCGCTGGAGGAGGCCCGCGCCTACGCCCTGGAGCGGCGGGCGTTCGGCCAGCCCATCGCCCGGTTCCAGGCGATCGCCTTCATGCTCGCGGACATGGCCACGGAGACCGCGGCCGCCCGGCTGCTCGTCCACCGGGCGGCCGCCCTGTGCGACGCGGGCCTACGCTTCGGCCAGGAGGCCTCCATGGCCAAGCTCTTCGCCAGCGAGGCCGCCATGCGCGCCGCCTCCCGCGCGGTCCAGATCCACGGGGGCTACGGCTACACCCGCGACTTCCCGGTGGAGCGGTACCTCCGCGACGCGAAGCTGACCGAGATCGGGGAGGGGACGAGCGAGGTGCAGCGGATGGTCATCTCGCGCCAGGTTCTGAGGTAGGCTGCGCGCCATGGAACGGAGCGCGCCCGAGCCGCGCGCCCGTCTCCGGTGAGGAACATGTCCGAGGGCGAGCACACCATCATCGGCAAGATCCCGCGCGAGCGCCTGAACCAGATCGCCTCGCGCAAGCTCTCCGCCCTGGGGATCCAGGTCCGGCTGGGCGCGGATCGCGAGACGCTCGAGGGCGAGCTGGCCTTCGCCGGGCGCGTCGTCCACCCCGCCACCGGGCAGGCGGTCCCCCGGGCCCGCTTCGTGGTGGTGGGGCACGATCACCTGCGCTTCCTCGATCCGCCGCTCTCCGCCCTGGGGGAGGTCGGCTTCTACGAGCACGAGCGGGCCCAGGCGCTCGAGCAGGCGATCGCCCAGGGCCTGGCCCGCTGCGGCGCCGCTCTCCAGGACGTGGCGGCCCGGATGCGCGCCCTGGGGCTCGAGGTCTCGGTGGACGCGGAGCGGGTGGCGATCCGGGCCGTGATCAAGACCGCCACCCACGCCTTCGAGATCCTGGGCACGTCCGAGGCGGTGCGGGTGGCGCGGGTGGCTCCGGTGGGCGGCCGTCCGTTCGAGGTCTCGGCGCAGTTCCCTCCGCTCGAGCTGGCCGAGCACGGGAGCCGGACCGACCTCGAGGTCTACCTCTCGGCCGCCGTCCCCCGGATGCAGGCCGGTCCCCGGCCGGCCGCGCCCTCCCCGGCGGCGCCCGGGGGCCTCACCGCCACCCCCCCGCCGCGGAACGCGCTCACGCTGGCCACGCTCGCCCGGGTGTTCGGCGAGGAGGCGATCCTCGCGCCCAACGCGATGGTGGAGCTGGTCCAGGAGTTCGTCCACGCCAACACCCGCTACCGCTTCGTGGCGGCGCGCGAGATGGGGACCCGGTTCCGCGGCCGCCTCATCGGCCCGAGTGGCGACGTCTGGGCGGACCGGTTCGAGCTGGCCGACTTCCCCGGGACGCGGAAGGTGGTGGCGCTGGCGCTGGGCGCGGCGGAGGCCGAGCCGGAGCCGGCCGCCGGCCCGGAGGCGGGCGCGCCCTCGGGAGAGGTCCCCGGCCACCTCATGCCCCACCCGGGAGAGGTCTGGGTGATGAACGTGGTGGTGGAGGAGGCGGACCGGGACGAGATCCGGTACGTCGGGACCGACATCGACGGCCGTCCCTACGGCGCTGCCCGGGTCCTCAAGCGCGCCGACTTCGAGGCGGTCTTCTCCCAGGACCGGGGCGGCTGGCGGCTGCTCATCCACATCGACGGGCTCCAGGGCGGGGACGTCATCTACCGGCAGCTCGACCGGGGCCGGCAGCCGATGGGGGCGCCCCGCAAGATGTCGGCGGCGATCCTGGTGGCCAACTTCGTGCCCGAGGCGGCGGCGTACTGATGGGCCTGAACGGCATCGCCGAGCGGGTGCTGGCGGGCGACGTCCGGGCCGCGGCCCGCCTGATGCGCGATCTGGACGACCGCCTCCCGAGCGCCGAGGCGATCCTCCGGACGCTGCTCCCCCGGACCGGCCGCGCCTACGTGGTCGGGCTGACCGGGGCGCCGGGCGCCGGCAAGTCGTCGCTCACCGACCGGCTCATCGCCCACCACCGGCGGGCGGGGAGGAGCGTCGGGGTGGTGGCGGTGGATCCCACGAGCCCCTTCACCGGGGGGGCGATCCTGGGCGACCGGATCCGGATGCAGGACCACGCCCTGGACCCGGGGGTCTTCATCCGGTCGCTCGGGACCCGCGGCCACCTGGGCGGCCTCTCCCGCTCCACCGCCGAGCTGGTGCAGGTGATGGACGCGATGGGGAAGGACGTGATCCTGGTGGAGACGGTCGGGGTGGGCCAGGACGAGGTCGAGGTGGCCTCGCTGGCGCACACCGTGGTCGTGGTGGCGGTCCCGGGGCTGGGCGACGACGTCCAGGCGATCAAGGCCGGGGTCCTCGAGATCGCGGACGTCTTCGCGGTCAACAAGGCCGACCGGGAGGGTGCCGACCGGACGGTCCGCGACCTGCAGACCCTCCTCGAGCTGCGTCGCAGCGTGCAGGCGCGCCCGGTCGAGCACGACGCCGCGCACCGGCCGCTCCCGGCCGGCTGCGCCCTGCCGGCCGCGCCGCCGGTCGAGGGGTGGGAGCCGCCCATTGTCCGGACGGTGGCCACCCGCGGGGAGGGGATCGACGCCCTGGCCGAGGCGGTGGAGCGCCACCGGTCCCACCAGGACGCGAGCGGCGAGCGGCACCGCCGCGAGATCGACCGCGCCCGGGCCGCCTTCGTCACCATCCTCCGGGAGCGGCTCCTGGCCGGGGCCCTGGCGCGGCTGGAGGCGGAGCTCGGGCGGCTGGATGCGGTGGCGGCGCGGATCGCGGCGCGCGACGCCGATCCCTACCAGCTCGCCGAGGAGCTCGCGGCGCGGCTGGGCGCGCCCGAGGAGCAAGGGGGCGGGCGATGAGCGACGGACGCCCGGCGCCGCCCCTCCCGGCGGGAGCCGACGAGGCCTGCGATCCGGTGGCCGCCCTGGAGGCACGGCTCGGCGCGCCCCTCCCCGATCGCGCGCTGGCCCTCGCCGCCCTGACGCACAAGTCGTACGTCAACGAGCACCGGGACGAGCCCGGCCTCCGCGACAGCGAGCGGCTCGAGTTCCTGGGGGACGCGGTCATCGACCTGGCGGTCTCGCAGCGGCTGATGGAGCGGTTCCCCGGCGCGCAGGAGGGGGAGCTGTCCAAGCTGCGGGCCGCGGTGGTCGACGAGCAGGGGCTCTCCGAGCTGGCGCGGGCGCTGGACCTGGGCACCTTGCTCCGGCTCGGGCGCGGGGAGGAGCTGACCGGCGGGCGCCAGAAGGACTCGCTCCTGGCCGACGCGCTCGAGGCGGTGATCGCCGCGCTCTACCTCGGCGGCGGGATCGCGCCGGTCCTCGGGGTGGTGGATCGCTTCCTGGGAGAGGCCTTCGCCCGGGCCGCCGCCGGGACGCTCGATCGCGACTTCAAGACCCAGCTCCAGGAGCTGGCGCAGAGCCGGCTGCGGGCCACCCCGCGCTACCGGGTGGTGGCGGAGCACGGGCCCGATCACTCCAAGGTCTTCGAGGTGGAGACCGACCTGCGGGGAGAGGTCCTCGGCCGCGGCGCGGGCCGCTCGAAGAAGGACGCCGAGCAGGCGGCCGCGCGGCTGGCGCTCGATCACCTGGGCCGCCGCTTCGCGGAGGGCGAGCCGCCGGCCGCCGCGCCCGAGGCGGCCGTTCCCCTCGCCGAGCCGCCTCCACCGCCCGCCGAGGCGGCCTGCGCTCCGGTCGCCCCCGGGCCGGCGGCGGAGCGCCCGCCGCCTCCTCCGGGAGGAGAGGGGCCCGCGCGCCCCGGCGGCCGGAAGCGCCCGGTCCGGATCACCCCCGCCAAGCGGACCGGCTCCCGGGTGCGGCCGGCCCGGAAGCCCGTCACCCGGCGGGCCCGCAAGGGGGGGCGCTCCGCCCGCTGAGCCCGTCCTCATTTCATTTGCCGCGCCCGCCCCCCGCGGCTAGCATCCCGCCGCATATGACGAAGACCACCTCGCTCGTCCTCGCACTCTGCGTGTCGCTCGGGGCCGGCGCCGCGCGCGCCCAGGCCCCCGCCAAGCCCGAACCCGCCAAGAAGGAGGCGGGGAAGGACCTCTACGCCCTCCTCGAGACCTCGCGCGGCAAGATCGGCGTGAAGCTCCTCTCGGCCGAGGCGCCGAAGGCCGTGGCCAACTTCGTGGAGCTCGCCACCGGCAAGAAGGAGTACCGGGACGCGCTCACCAACGAGCCGCGGAAGGGCGCCTACTTCGACGGTACGCTCTTCCACCGCGTGATCCCGGGGTTCATGATCCAGGGCGGCGACCCGGCCACCCGCGGGGCTCCGCTGGGCGCGACCAGCGCCAAGGGGATCCCCTTCGGCGTGTCCGGCCCGGGCTACAAGTTCGAGGACGAGCTGCCGCCCCCCGGCACGAGGCTCTTCGAGAAGCCCTGCGTCCTGGCGATGGCCAACGCCGGGCCCAACACCAACGGGTCGCAGTTCTTCATCACCGAGGGGGCCGGCGCGGCCGTCCCGCAGCTCGAGCCGCGCGCCTGCGACTCGGCCTCGGGGGTCTGCGGCTACACCCGCTTCGGCCTGGGCGTGTGCGGCTGCGAGCTGGTCGGGCAGATCGCTCGGGCCGGCGCCTCGCAGACCCGCCTCGAGAAGGTCGTCATCGGCAGCAAGCCGCCCACCTGCAAGTAGCCGGGCCGGCCCGCGCGGCCGGCCGATCGGAGGAGCCATGGCGGAGCAGCTCTACGCGACCTTCACGACCTCGCTCGGCGAGATCGTGGTGAAGCTCCTTCCGGAGAAGGCGCCCAAGACGGTCGCCAACTTCGTCGAGCTGGCGGAGGGGACGCGCGAGTGGACCGACCCGAAGAGCGGCCAGAAGGCGAAGCGGCCGCTGTACGACGGGACGATCTTCCACCGCGTCATCCCCGACTTCATGATCCAGGGGGGAGATCCCCTGGGCACGGGCACCGGGGGCCCGGGCTACCGGTTCGAGGACGAGATCGGGCCGGACAACGTCTTCTCCAAGCCCGGCCTGCTGGCGATGGCCAACGCCGGGCCCAACACCAACGGGTCGCAGTTCTTCATCACCGAGGTGGAGACGCCCTGGCTCAACAAGGGCCATACCATCTTCGGCGAGGTGGTGCGCGGCGCCGAGCTGATCCCGAAGATCACCCGGACCGGCAACTCCAAGGTCAAGCTGGAGAAGGTCACCATCACCCGCGGCGCCCAGCCCTAGGCGGGCGGACGACCGCCGAACCCCAGGCGCCCGCGGGGGCCGCTCGACGCGAGCGGCCGGACCGCGGGCGCGATCACCTCATGGCCCGAAAGAGCAGAGCCCCGTTCCGCGCCGGCTTCGTCGGGATCGTCGGCCGCCCCAACGTGGGGAAGTCGACCCTCCTCAACCGGATCCTGCGCGAGCACGTGGCGATCGTCTCGCCGCGGCCGCAGACCACACGGACCCGGATCCTGGGGATCCACAACGCCCCCGGCCTGCAGCTGGCCTTCTTCGACACCCCCGGGCTCCACCGGGCCGAGGGGGCGCTCAACCGGCGGATGGTGGAGACCGCCCTGGGCACGCTCCGGGAGGTCGACCTGGTCCTGATGCTGGTCGAGGCCGGCACCGGGCCCGAGGGGCGGGTGGAGATCGGCGAGGCCACCCGCTGGGCGGCGGCCGAGGTGGCGCGCAGCGGGAAGCCCGCCGTCCTGGGCGTGAACAAGATGGACCGCGCGCCCCGCCTCTCGCTCCTCCCGGTGATCGACGCGTACAAGGACCTGCACGCCTGGGCGGAGATCGTGCCCTTCTCCGCCCTGACCGGGGAGAACGTGGAGGCGGTGGTGGAGGTCCTCGGCCGGCTGGCGCCGGAGGCGGAGGCGCCGCTCTTCCCGCCCGACGTCCTCACCGACCAGGCGGAGCGGCAGCTGGCCGCCGAGTACGTGCGCGAGCAGGTGATGCTCCAGACGCGCCAGGAGATCCCGTACGCCGCGGCGGTCGAGGTGGAGGCCTTCGACGAGTCGGACCGGCGCGAGCGGGGAGGGCTGGTGCGGATCGCGGCGCTGATCTCGGTCGAGCGCCCCTCGCAGAAGGCGATCGTGATCGGCAAGGGCGGGGCGATGCTCAAGGCGATCGGGACCAAGGCCCGGCAGAGCCTGGAGCGGCTCCTCGGCTGCAAGGTGTTCCTCTCCCTGACCGTCAGGGTGGAGGAGCGCTGGAGCGAGCGCGAGCAGGCGCTGCGGAGGTTCGGCCTGTGAGCGCCCTGGTCGCCCTGGTGGGCCGCCCCAACGTGGGGAAGTCGACGCTCTTCAACCGCCTGGCGGGCCGCCGCGTCGCCATCGTCGAGGACGTGCCGGGCGTGACCCGGGACCGGAACTACGCCGACCTGGTCTGGGACGGCCGGCTCCTCTCGGTGGTCGACACGGGCGGCTTCGAGCCGGAGTCCCGCGACCAGCTCACCCGACAGGTCCGGCAGCAGGCCCAGCTGGCGGTGGACGAGGCCGCCGCCGTGGTGCTGGTGGTCGACGGCCGGGCCGGCCCGACCGGGCTCGATCGGTCGGTGGCCGACCTCCTGCGCCGGGCGGGGAAGCCGCTCTTCGTGGCGGTGAACAAGGTCGACAGCGCCCGCACCGAGGAGGAGATCCCGCTCGCGGAGTTCTACGAGCTCGGGTTCGGCGAGGTGTACGCGATCTCGGCCGAGCACGGCCGCGGGGTGGGCGAGCTGCTCGAGGCGATCGTGGGCCGGCTGGCCCTGCCCGCCGCCCCCCCGGCGCCCGCCGAGGAGGAGGAGCCGAGCGAGGTCCAGGAGGCGGACCGGCCCCGGGGCGACGTCCGGCTCGCCATCGTCGGGCGCCCCAACGTGGGCAAGAGCACCTTCGTGAACGCCCTGCTGGGCGAAGAGCGGTTCGTGGTCTCGGACGTGCCGGGCACGACGCGCGACGCCATCGACTCGGTGGTCGAGCACAAGGGCCAGCGCTTCGTGGTCACCGACACCGCCGGCATCCGCCGCAAGCGGTCGATCGCCCAGAAGGTCGAGTCCTACTCGGTGGTCCGCGCCATGAAGGCCATCGACGACGCCGAGGTGGTGGCCTGCCTCCTCGACGCCGTCGAGGCCGGGGTGGAGCAGGACGCCCGCCTGCTCGGCCTGGTGGCCGAGAAGGGCAAGGCCCTGGTGGTGGTGGTGAACAAGTGGGACGTGGCCGAGCGCGAGGGGGCGACCCAGGACTGGTACCGCAAGGAGCTCCTGAAGCGCCTCCCCTTCGTCGGCTTCGCGCCCATGGTCTTCGTCTCCGCCAAGGAGCGGCGCGGGGTCACCCGGGTGCTCGACAAGGCCGCTCGCCTGGTGGAGCAGTACCGGGCCCGGTTCCCCACCCCCCAGCTCAACGAGCTCCTGGAGGCGGTCCAGGACGAGCACCCCGCGCCCATCTCCCGGGGCCACCGCGTGAAGCTCTACTACGTGGCCCAGGTCGCCTACGCCCCGCCCACCTTCGTCATCCAGACCAACTACCCCGAGGGGATGACCGAGCACTACCGGCGCTACCTCGAGAACCGGTTCCGGGCGGCGTTCGGACTGGAGGTTCCGATGCGGCTCGTCTTCCGGGAGCGCCAGCGGCGGAGCCGCCCCCCGCGCGGCGGGCGCTAGGGACCGGGCCGCCGGGCGGCCGCCTTTCGCTTGACGGGCTCTCCGCTCCCCGCCTAGATTGGCCCGGATTTTCTGCGGATTTCCGCGAGCCACGCCTCGAGAGGTGCCATGTCGAAGAGCACGGTGATCACCCGGAAGGACATGAAGGAGCCCGACTCCTTCCAGACGGCGGCCTCGCAGGCCGCGAGCTGGCTCGCCTCCCGGAAGAAGCACGTGGTCGTGGCCGGCGCCGCCGTGGTGGCGGCCCTCCTCCTGATCGCGGCGCTCTCGTCGATCCGGGCGCGGCGCGAGGAGCGCGCCGGGGCGGCCACCGCCGCCCTCCTCACGGTCATCGGGGGCGAGGTGTCGAGCACGCCCGTCCCCGGCCTGCCGGGCCCGACCTTCCCCACCGAGGAGGCCCGCCAGACCGCGATCCTCCAGGAGGCCGAGAAGGTGATCGCGGAGTTCTCCGGGGCTCCCGCGGCCGAGATGGCCCGGCTGGCCAAGGCCGACGCGCAGCTCCGGCTCCACAGGTGGGACGCCGCCCAGGCGAGCTACGAGCAGTACCTGTCCGGCGCCCCCAAGGACGACTCCCTCCGCTTCGGGGCGCTCCAGGGGCTGGCCCTGGTCGCCGAGGGGAAGGGCGACCTGGCCGGCGCGGCCAAGGCCTACGAGCGGCTGGCGAGCGAGGCGCCCCGGTTCGCGGACCGGGCCGACCTCGAGCGCGCCCGGGTGCTCGCCCAGGCGGGCAAGACGGCCGAGGCCAAGGAGCTCCTGGCCGCCTACCCCGACCGCCACAAGGAGTCGTTCCTCACGCCGGAGGCGGCGGATCGCCTCACCAAGCTCGGCGGGAAGTAGATGGGCGCGCTCGCCCTCGCGGTCCTGCTGGCCGCCGGCCCGCCGGCGCCCCGCACGCCGGCCGGCCTCGAGACCCGGCTCGCGCCCGCGCCGGTCGACCTCTACACCATCCTCTGGCACCACCTCTTCGAGGGCCCGGCCGATCCGCTGGCCGGCGAGCCGATCGAGCCGGGAGGGGCGAGCGTCGATCCGGCCAGCGGGCTGGTGGTGGTCGGCACACGCGACGGCTGGCTGCACGCGATCGGCCCGGACGGCCGGGTCGCCTGGGAGCTCCGCGCCGAGGGCGGGTTCTCCGCCCCGCCGGCCATCGACGGCGACGCCGTCTACGCCGGCTCGAGCGACGGCAGCCTCTACGCGGTCGAGCTCAAGACGGGGAAGGTGCGCTGGCGCTACCAGGCCAAGGAGGAGCTGGGGACGCGGCCGGCGGTGGCCGGGGGCACGGTGTTCGTGGCCAGCCTCGCCGACACCCTCTACGCCGTGGACGCGCGGACCGGGGCCTGGAAGTGGCATCACCGGCGCGAGCCCCGGGGCGGCTTCACCATCCGCGGCGCCGCCTGGCCGCAAGCGGGGGACGGCACGGTCTACGCCGGGTACTCGGACGGCTTCGTGGCCGCGCTCGATCCCGACACCGGGCAGGTTCGCTGGGAGCGCCAGGTGGCCCCGCCGGGCGACCACCTCGACGTGGACGCCCTGGTGCTGGACGGGACCCGGCTCTACGCGGCCGCCTTCTCGGGGGCGGTCCTGGCGCTGGAGGCCTCGACCGGCGAGACCGTCTGGCAGTTCAAGGCCCCGGGCGCCTGCCGGCTCGCGGTCGGTCGCGGGCTGGTGGTGGCGGTGACCCCGAACGGCGTCTACGGCCTCGCCGCCGGCGGCGGCCAGGCGGCCTGGAGCGCGCCGCTCGGCGGGGCACCGGGTGGGAACCCGGTGATGGCGGGCAAGTGGGTGCTGGTCCCGGCCATCGAGGGCGGGCTGCGCTTCATCGAGGCGGCCAGCGGGCGCACCCTGCGCGTGCTCGATCCGGGCACCGGCGTGACCGCCACGCCGGGCGTCGGCGGAGGGCGCGTGTACGTCATCTCCAACGGCGGCGACCTCTTCGCGCTCGAGCTCTCGTGAGGCGGATCCGGGTCGTGGCGGCGGTCGTCCGCAGGGGCGACGCCATCCTGATCACCCGGCGGCTCGACCGGGCGGAGCGGGCCGGACAGTGGGAGTTCCCGGGGGGCAAGGTGGAGCGCGGAGAGGCCGAGGCCGAGGCGCTCCGGCGGGAGATCCAGGAGGAGCTCGGCTGCCCGCTGGAGGTCGGCCGGCTGCTCCTCCGCCACCGGCACCGGTACCCGGAGCTGGAGGTCGAGCTCGCCTTCTACGCCGGGACCCTGGCCCCGGGGACCGAGCCCGCGCCGCTCGGCGTGGCGGAGATCGCCTGGGCCCGGGTCGGGACGCTGGCGGAGCGCGACTTCCTCGAGGCGGACCGGGCGGTGCTGGGCGAGCTGGAGCGGGCGAGCGGTCCCGGGGGCGAGGGGGCGGAGGCCGGCGGCCTGGGCCCGGTCCTGCTGCTCCCCGGCCTGTTCGACTCGGGCCCCGGGCACTGGCAGACCCTCTGGATGCAGGGGCGTCCCGGCCTCCGGCGGGTGGAGCAGGACGACTGGGAGGCGCCGCGCCTCGGGGACTGGGTCGCCCGCCTCGACGAGGCGGTGCGGGAGGTCGGGTCGCAGGCGCTGCTGGCCGCGCACAGCGCCGGCTGCGGGCTGGTCGCGCACTGGGCCCGCGCCCACCCGCGCCCGATCCGCGGGGCGCTCCTGGTCGCGCCCTCGGACGCCGAGGCGCCCTCTTACCCGAAGGGCCCGACCGGCTTCGCCCCCATGCCGCTCCTCCGGCTCCCGTTCCCGAGCACGGTGGTGGCGAGCGGCGACGACCCCTACGTCTCGCTGGCGCGGGCCCGGGAGTTCGCCGCGGCCTGGGGCAGCCGGCTGGTCGAGCTCGGCGCGGCCGGCCACGTCAACACGGCCAGCGGGCACGGCCCCTGGCCGGAAGGGCTGGTGCTCCTCGGCGAGCTCGCCACCCGGACCTGATCAGCGCGGGTGGTGCTTGCGCTTGGGGCGCGGCTCGGGGGCCGGAGGCGTGCCGGTGGCCCTGAGCGCCAGCGCCACCGGGGAGTATGCCGCGCCCTGGGCGTCGTGGACCTCGCGGACCGACGCCCCGTCCACCCGGAGGGTGAAGCGGCTCCCAGGCGGGAGGGGGGCGGTCGGCGCCAGCGTGAGCCGGGTGGTGTCGCCGATCTCCGTGGCTGCCGAGGCGGGCACGAGCGCCTCCTGCCCGTCGAGCAGGATCAGGCGGGCGTCCCGGATCGCGCCCGCCAGCTCGATCCGGAAGGTGGCCGCCGGATCGACGGAGGTCTCGCCGTCGCGGACGAGCGGCCGCGAGATCCCGCCCGGCTCCAGCGCCACGGCTTCGCGGAGGGGGAGGGGAAGCGGCGCGACGGGGGCGGGCGGGGCCGCCGGGGGGCCGGTGGGCGCGCCGCCTGACGGGGATCCGGTGACGGGGTAGGGAGCCGGGGTGGGTGGGACGGGAGGCGGCCCGGAGGGCGCGGTGGGTGCGCCGGCCGGAGGAGCGTCCAGGCAGGCGAGGAGGAGGACGAGGGCGAGGAGGAGTCGTCGCATCGAGGCGACCGTAGCACGGGGCGGGGCGCAGCCCACCGGAGCGCGCGCTCAGCCTGCCAGGGCGCGACCCATGCGGGCGAGGGCCGCGTCCAGCGTCGCCCGCGTGCACCCGAAGTTGAGCCGGACGAAGCCGCGGTAGCGCTCGTCGAGGCCGAAGTCCACCCCGGCGGAGAGGCCCACGCCCGCCTCCTCGAAGAGGCGGTGCGGGTCCGGGGCGCCGGTCTCTCGCGCGTCGAGCCAGGCGAGGTAGGTGGCCTCGACCGGCGTCGTGCGGACCCCCCTCATCCCGGCCAGCGCCTCCAGGACTCGGCCGCGGTTGCCCCTCAGGTGGTCGAGGAGCGCCCGGTGCCACTCGCCGCCGTGGCGGAGAGCCGCCTCGCAGGCGACCAGGCCGAGCACGTTCACGTGGGGGACGATGCCGCGCATGGCCCGCCGGAAGCGGGTGCGCAGGGGGGCGTCCGGGATCACGGCGAAGGCGCAGCCGAGGCCGGGGAGGTTGAAGGTCTTGGAGGGGGCCATGAGGGTGATCGTGCGGGCGGCGACCGCGGCGTCGAGGCAGGCGAAGGGCAGGTGCCGGCGGCCCGGCTCGAGCACCAGCCCGGCGTGGATCTCGTCCGAGCAGACCACGAGCCCGTGCCGCTCGGCCAGGCGAGCGATCGCCAGGAGCTCCGCCTCCTCCCAGGCGCGCCCCACCGGGTTGTGCGGGTGGCAGAGCAGGAAGAGGCGCGCGTCCGGCGCGAGGGCGCCCTCGACCGCCTGCAGGTCCCACTCCCAGCGCGACTCCCCGCGCCGGAGCGGAGCCGTGAGGACGCGCTCCGGCGCGTCCAGGAAGGGTGGGTAGACGGGCGTGGCCGTGAAGGCGGCGCCGCCCGCCACCCGGCAGGCCACGTTGAGCCCGGTGACGAGGCCCGGCAGCCAGACGATCCACCCCGGTTCGACCTCCCAGCGGTACTCCCCGTGCAGGTGCTCGCGGACCGCCTCCACCAGCGAGGGCCACGGCTCGCCGTAGCCGAGGACGCCGTGGTCCACCCGGCGGTGGAGGGCGTCGAGCACGGCCTGGGGAGCGGGGAAGTCCATGTCCGCCACCCAGAGCGGAAGGACGTCGCGCCCGGCGTAGCGGTTCCACTTGACGGAGTCGCCACCGCGGCGGTCGGGCGCTTGCTCGAAGTCGAAGGCCATCGCGGGAGAGCAGTAGCACGGCGGGCGGCGCCCGTCCCACGTCACGCGGTCGGGCGCGGGAGGGGCGCGGAACGCTTCCTTGCACCCCATACTCGCCGTGTCACGTCCACCCGGCGTGGACACCTACCGTCTCGGCTCCGCCCAGCTCGGGACGGCGAAGCGACAAGCGAACGCCCCCGCCCGCGCCCACTCCCGGGGGCAGCGTTGGCAGCGCGCGGGTGGGAGGGTTCGCGCAGCGAGGCCGCCCGGCGGCCGTCGCGATCGAAGGGGAGGTTGCGCTCATGCCAGGATGGAATCCGCTCGTCCACCAGCCGCCGTTCCAGGCGGGGACGATGCTGCTGCTCACCGACGGGACCGTGCTCTGCCAGGACGAGGGGCCGAGCAACGGCGGCACGCCCGACTGGTGGAAGCTCACGCCGGACGCGTTCGGCAGCTACGTCAACGGGACGTGGCAGCAGGTCGCCTCCGGGCCGAATGCTCCGCTGTACTACGCCTCGGCGATCCTGCGGGACGGCCGGGTCTTCGTGGCCGGCGGCGAGTACAACGCCGGCGCCCAGGTCGACCTGCTGGCCGCGGAGATCTACGACCCGGTGACCAACGCCTGGAGCAACATCGGGACCCCCGCCGGGTGGACCAACGTGGGCGACGCGCCCTGCTGCGTGTTGCCGGACGGCCGGGTGCTGCTGGGCTCCATCAAGGACACGCGCACCGCGTTCTACGACCCGGGGCTCAACTCCTGGACCCCCGGACCGACCAAGGCCGACTCCAGCTCGGAGGAGACCTGGACCCTGCTGCCGGACGGGACGGTGATCGACGCCGAGTGCTCCAACCACCCGCACGCGGAGAAGTACCTCCCGACCACCAACCACTGGGTGACGGCGAGCTCCGTCCCGTCGGCCCACGACCTGGTCCAGTCCTCGGTGGGATCGACCAACGAGATCGGCCCGGCGATCCTGCTGCCGGACGGCCGCGTCTTCGCCATCGGGGCGAGCGGGCACACCGCCTTCTACCACCCGCCGGCGCACCCCAGCCAGCCGGGGAGCTGGCACCCCGGGCCGGACTTCCCGAAGGACGGGAGCGGCAACGTTCTGCGGGCCTTCGACGCGCCGGCCTGCCTGCTGCCGAGCGGGCGGGTGTTCTGCGTCGCCGGATCCCCGAAGGCGGACGGGTGGGCGGGACCCTGCTCCTTCTTCGAGTTCGACGGCACCACCTTCCACCCGGCGGCGAGCCCGCCCACCGGCTCGGTCGAGACCTGGCAGGTACGCATGCTCCTGCTGCCCACCGGGGAGGTGCTGTTCTCCAACGGGACCGGGGACATCCGGGTCTACGAGCACGCCGGCCACCCGGAGCACCACTGGCTGCCGCGCATCGTCCACTGCCCGACCCACCTGCGGCCGGGCCACGACTACACGCTCCACGGCCGCCAGATCAACGGGCTCTCCCAGGCCAACAGCTACGGTGACGACGCCTCGATGGCCACCAACTACCCGCTGGTCCGGATCCGCAACGAGCACACCGGCCACGTCTACTACTGCCGGACGCACGGCTTCTCCACCATGGCGGTGGCCACCGGGATGGCGGTCCACTCGACGCGCTTCGACGTCCCCGCCGGGATCCCGCTCGGCCGCTACGAGCTGGTGGTGATCGCCAACGGCATCCACTCGGAGGAGCTGCGGGTCCACGTCACGGAGCACGTGCCCCGCGAGCGCCGGTTCGAGGAGGAGGAGGAGGAGGAGGTCGAGGTGCGGTTCGCCGTGCGCATGGGTGAGTCGTCCTCGCTGGCGATCGACCTGCGGTCCGGTCGCGCCGAGGAGCTGACGGGGCGCGACGACGACTTCGGCCGGCGCCGCCGGGAGCCGGAGCTGCGCCGCGAGGCCTGGGAGGACTTCGGGCGCATGGAGGCCCGCGAGGAGCACCGCAACGGCCACCGGGAGCACGAGGAGGAGAAGGAGCTGCACCACCCGGCGGCAAGCAAGGCGGCCACCCGCCGCTCGCACGGGAAGCACGCCAAGGCCTGAAGCGGGGCCGGAGGGGGACAGGGCGCCCCCGCGGCGGCGAGGGCCGTCGCGGGGGCGCTCGTGTCCTGTTTTCGCGAAGATGGGCGCGCGGTGCCCGACGCCTGCTCCGCCCCGCCGCCCGGCTCGCTCGGCGATCGAAGGGGTGAGCGGCGGTTGGGTATGCCAGGAACGATCGCGACCCTTATGCGTCATGCGGCCCACGCGCAGGAGCGTGGTCCGGGTGAGAAGCACCAGGGGAGCGCATCGCGATGCGGTTCCGGTTCGGAGCGTACGAGCTCGACGTCGCGGGCCGGGAGCTGCGCTTCGCGGGCGAGGTGCGGCCCGTGCAGCCGCAGGTCTTCGCCTTGCTCGCCTATCTCGTCCGCCACCGCGATCGGGTGATCGCGAAGGAGGAGCTGCTCCGGCAGCTCTGGCCCGACGCGGTCGTCACCGACGCCTCGCTCCAGCGGGCCGTGAGCCTCGCGCGGCGGGCGCTCCGTCCGGCGGACCGGGGGCTCCTGCGCACGCACCCGAGGGTCGGATATCGCTTCGTGGGAGAGGTGATCGCCTCCGACGGCGACGAGGAGGCCGCGGCGCCCAGGGGGCCTCCGAGGTACGCGACGTGCGGGGGCGTACACCTTGCGTACCGGATCCTCGGGGGCGGACCGGTCGACGTGGTCTTCGTGCTCGGCTGGGCCCTCGGCATGGAGTCGGCCCTCCAGCTCGCAGGCGTGGCCGAGCTCGTCGCGGCGCTCTCGGGGCGAGCCCGGGTCGTCCTGTTCGACAAGCGCGGGACCGGCGCGAGCGACCGGGTGAAGGCGCTGCCCCGGCTCGCCGAGCGCGCCGACGACCTCGGGGCGCTCCTCGACGCGGTGAGGTCGCCGGGCGCCATCCTGGTCGGGTTCTCGGAGGGCGGGCCGCTGGCGGTGGCGTTCGCGGCCACCCGGCCCTGGCGCGTGCGCGCCCTCGCCCTGGTCGGCGCGTTCGCGCGCATGGCGGCCTCCCCGGACCACCCGGACGGCTGGAGCGACGCGGGGCTCGCGTCGCTCCGGGCGTACATCCAGGCCTCGTGGGGCTCCGGCGCCACGATGCGGGCGCTCGTTCCCGAGCGCCACCTCACCGAGGCCCTCCGCGGGTGGGCGGCGCGCGCCGAGCAGGCGGGGGCGAGCCCGGGCGCGGCGCTCGACCTGCTCGAGATGAACCTCGACCTCGACGTCCGGCCCCTGGCGCGGCGCGTGCAGGCGCCGGCCGTGGTCCTGCACGCGACGGGCGACCGCGTCGTCCGCGCCGGGAACGGGCGGGCGCTGGCGGCCGCGATCCCGGGTGCCCGCCTCGTCGAGGTGCCGGGCGACGATCACGCCTTCCTGTTCGGCGGCCAGCCCCGGCTCGAGCGCGAGCTCATGGCGCTGATCGAGCGGACGACGGCGCTCGGGGACGCCGCGCTCACCTGACCGCGACGGCCAGGATCTGCGACCGGATGGGGACCAGGGCGGTGCGGAGGGTGAACGGCCGTACCTCGACCGAGGCGAAGCCGGCCCCGCGCAGCAGTTCGGCGGTGTGGCGCTGGGTCTCGCACCCCCCGAAGAGCCAGCGCCACGGGCGTCGCGCCAGCCGCTGCACGCGGGCGAGGAGCGTCCCTTCGGCGGCGGCGACGTGCTCGATGCACCAGAGCCGCCCGCCGGGCCTGAGCACGCGATGGATCTCGGCGAGGGCGCGCGCCGGGTCCGACACCGTGCAGAGCACGAGGCTGGAGATGACCGTCTCGACGCTTCCGTCGGGGAGCGGGAGCCGCTCCGCGACCCCGGCCCGCACGTCGACGGTCACGCGGCTCCGGGCGGCCGCCGCGCGGAGGTGAGGGTGCAGGTGGAGATTCGGCTCGACCGCGATGACGTGCGTCCCGGGGTCGAGGTAGCGGAAGTTCGCGCCGGCGCCCGAGCCGATCTCGAGGATCGTGTGCGTCAGGCCGCCGAACCACTCGCGCTTCACGTCGCGATACTTGCGGTGGGCGTACCCGTCGAGTGCGCGAAGGAGCCACGCGTCGAGCCGCCCGCGGAGAGGATGATCAGCCAGCTCCATCGTCGCCGGGCTTGCCAGGTCCATGCCGTCCTCCTCGGGTGCCGGGACCAGCGCGGTCCGGCCGAGGAGAACGTACGGAGGAGGGCGGCGCGGGTCCTGACCGAACCCTGATCTCTCCGATGGGCGGCGGCGCGCGCACCCATGAGGCGACCGGTAGACGCAACGGTCTCGCGGGTACCCGTGCGTCCGATAATATGGATTATGGTAACTAGGCGGGAGACAGGGAGGCCTGGCAGGCAGCTGCGTGGCGCCGGCGGATTCCGCCTGCCCCAGCGCGTTCCCGGGCTCGGCTCGAGGCTACCCCGCCCCTTCGAGGAACAAGCGCCCCTCGAAACTCGCGGCGCGCGGTACGCCGTTGGCCGGAGGCGCGCGGCCCGGTCCGTCCGGACGCGCTCACGCGCCGCTCACCCGCCCGCGCGCGAAGCCGAGCCTCACCGATCGGGTCGCGGCCGAACACCCTCGGCCGGCTGCGCCTCCGCCGGTGCGGAGGTCGCGGCGGGCAGCGCCTGGGCCTGCTCCCTCGCGGCCTGCTCTGCGGCGTGGTGCTCGGCGTGCCCGCAGCAGCCCTGCTGCCGGGCCAGGACCCGGACGATGCGCGGCGCGTGAGCCGCCTCGGCGACGGCGCAGGCGCACTGCTCGGCGCCGGTCGACGAGAGCCGCTCCTGGATCGCCTCCAGGGCGTCGAGCATCTCCTTCTTCATCCGCCGGAGCCGCTCGAGGCGGCGCTGCGCCTGCTCCAGGTGGCCGGCCAGCACCTGCTGGAAGCGGATGGCGAACTCGGCGGCGGTGTGGCACCCGGTCCGGAGCTCGAGGATCGACCGGATCTCCCCCAGGGCCAGGCCGAGCTCGCGCAGATCGGTGATGAGCTGGAGCCGGTCGAGGTCGTGCTCGGTGTAGCGGCGGTGGCCGCCCTCGCTCACGTCGGCGGGCTTGAGCAGCCCCTCCTCCTCGTAGAACCGGATGGTCCGGACGGTGTTCCCCGTCGCGCGGGCCAGGTCGCCGGAAGAGAGGTCTGCCGCCATGCGCTGCTCAGGTAACCGCGCGATCCCACGAAGTCAATGTCGGTGCCGGGCCCAGGCCCACCCCATCTTCGGGACGGAGATCGGCTTGACCGGGATCAGCCGTCCTCGTTAATGGTACCAGCGTACTCCACGTTCGTCGGACCGAGTGAGGAGCCACGTCGCATGCGCAGCAAGGTGGTGGTGGTGGCGGGAGGGAAGCAGCGGAAGGATCACGGCACACGGGCGGTGACCATCTACGGGGAGGCTCCCCTGCCGACCCACCGCGGGCTGTTCCGCGCGGTGGTGTTCCGCGACGAGCGCGGGACCGAGCACGTCGCCATGATCCTGGGCGATCCCTCCGGCGAGGGCACGCTGGTGCGGGTCCACTCGGAGTGCCTCACCGGCGAGGTGCTCGGCTCGCTCAAGTGCGACTGCCGGGCCCAGCTCGACCGCGCCCTCGACTGCATCGCGGCGCGCGGGCGTGGCGTCCTGCTCTACCTGCGCCAGGAAGGGCGCGGGATCGGCCTCGGGAACAAGATCCGCGCCTACGCCCTCCAGGCCGAGGGGCACGACACCTACGAGGCCAACCGCCTCCTGGGCTTCCCCGACGATCTCCGGCGCTACGACGTGGCCTCCGAGATGCTTCGCCTGCTGGGCGTCCGCTCGGTGGAGCTCATCACCAACAACCCCCTCAAGGTGGCGGGGCTCGCCGAGGCGGGCATCCCCGTCCGCGGGCGCGTCGAGCTCCCCTCCCCGTCCAACCCGCACAACGTCGAGTACCTGCGCGCCAAGCGCGAGCGGACCGGACACCTGATCCGGACCGACGACGATCCGGCGGCGAAGGCCAGCTAGGGCGTCCAGAGCGCTAGGCGTCCGGCTCCTTCAGGATCTCCCGGGCGATGACCAGCCGCTGGATCTCGCTCGTCCCCTCGTAGATGGTCTGGACGCGGGCGTCGCGGAAGTAGCGCTCGACCGGGAACGCGTCGGTGTACCCGTAGCCGCCGTGGATCTGGACCGCGCGGCTCACGGCGCGCTGGGCGGCCTCCGAGCTCCAGAGCTTCGCCATCGCCGCCTCCCTCCCCATCGGCTGCCCCGCCTCCTTGAGCGCGGCGGCGCGGAGGGTGAGCAGCCGGGCGGTCTCGCCCTCGGTGGCCATGTCCGCGAGCATGAACCGGATCGCCTGGTGCTCGGCGAGCGGCACGCCGAAGGTGATCCGCTCCTTCGCGTACCGGACGCTGGCCTCGAGGGCGGCCCGGATGGTCCCGGTGGCCTGCGCCCCGATCCCGATCCGGCCTCCGTCCAGCGCCGCCAGGGCGATCCGGAGGCCGTCCCCCGGCGCGCCCAGCCGGGCCGAGTCCGGCACGGCGCAGCCCTCGAAGCCGAGGGCCACGGTGGTGGAGGCCCGCAGCCCCATCTTCTGCTCGTGGCGGCCGACCGTCAGCCCGGCTGTCCCCCTCGGGACCAGGAACGCCGTCACCCCCCGGCTCCCCGCCGCCGGATCGGTGCGCGCCCAGACGATCAGCAGGCCGGCCACGTCCCCGCTCGAGATCCACTGCTTCTCGCCGTCGATCACCCAGTGGTCGCCGCGCTGGACGGCCCGCGTCGACATCGACGCCGGGTCGCTCCCGGCCTGCGCCTCCGAGAGCGCGAACGCGCCGGCGACCAGCTCGCCGGAGGCGAGCGCCGGCAGGTAGGCCCGCTTCTGCGCTTCCGTGCCGAAGCGCGCCACCGTCTCGCCCACCATGTTGGTGACCCCCAGGGTCACCGCCACCGCGCAGTCCACCGCCGCGATCTCGGTGAGGGCGAGCATGGCGGCGACCGCCCCCGCCTCGGCCCCCCCCAGCTCGGCGGGGACGTTCACCGCCAGGAGGCCGAGGTCGCCCGCCTCCTGGATGAGCTCCCGCGGGAACCGCCCGAGGCGGTCGTTCTTCGCCGCCGCCGGCGCCAGGCGCTCCCGGGCAAAGGCCCGGGCCGCCTCCTGCACCGCCCGCTGGGTGTCGGTCAGCTCGAAGTCCATGCCCCGCGGTCACTTCAGGACGGCGCTCGAGATCACCAGCCGCTGGATCTCGCTGGTCCCCTCGTAGATCTGGGTGATGCGGCCGTCGCGCCAGTGCCGCTCGGCGTCGCACTCGCGCATGTACCCGAGCCCGCCGTGGACCTGGATCGCCTTGGAGGTCACCCGCTCGCACATCTCCGAGGCGTAGAGCTTGGCCATGGCGCTCTCGGCCGAGTGCCTGGCCCCCTGATCCTTGAGGCTGGCGGCGCGGTGGACCAGGAGCCGGGCGGCGTCGATCTCGGTCGCCATGTCGGCGAGCATGAACTGGATGGCCTGGAACTGGGAGATGGGCTGCCCGAAGGCGGTGCGGTCCTTGGCGTAGGCCACCGCCTCCTCGAAGGCGGCCCGGGCGATCCCCAGCGCCTGGGCGGCGATCCCGATCCGGCCGCCGTCCAGGGTGGCCATGGCGATCTTGAACCCCTCCCCCTCACCTCCCAGGCGATGGCGCTCCGGGATCGCGCACCCCTCGAAGAAGACCGTGCAGGACCCGGAGGCCCGGATCCCGACCTTGTCGTCGGGCTTGCCGCGGGTGAAGCCGCGAACGTCCGCCGGGACCAGGAAGGCGCTGATCCCGCGGTGTCGCTTCTCCCGGTCGGTCATGGCGAACACCAGCACCACGTCCGCCTGGGGGCCGTTGGTGATGTAGTTCTTGGTCCCGTCGAGGACGTACTCGCCCCCGCGCCGCACCGCGGTGGTCCGCATCTCGGCGGCGTCCGAGCCGCTCATCGGCTCGGTGAGCGCGAAGCAGCCGAGCCGCTCGCCCCGGGCGAAGGGGGTGAGGAACTCCTTGCGCTGCTCGTCCGTCCCGAAGCGGAGGACCGGATCGCAGTAGAGGGAGTTGTTCACGCTCATGATCACGCCGGTCCCGGCGCAGCCGCGGGAGATCTCCTCCATCGCCACCGCGTAGGCGACGTCGTCCATCCCCGCCCCACCCCACTCGGCGGGGACCGCCACCCCCATGAGCCCCATCTCGCCCAGCTGCTTCACGGCCTCGGCGGGGAAGCGGTGCTCGTGGTCCCACCGCCGGGCGTTCGGGCGCAGCTCCTTCTCGGCGAACTCCCTGCAGAGATCCCGGACCTGGCGCTGCTCCTCGCTGAGCTGCACGTTCATGCGGCCTCCCATTCCCCGTCGCCGATCACTTGCCCTGGAAGCGCGCCGGGCGCTTCTCCAGGAACGCGGCCGTCCCCTCGCGCATGTCCTGGGTGGCGAAGATCAGGCCGAACGCCTCCGCCTCGAGCGCCAGCCCCTGGGCGAGGCCGTGGTCGGCCCCGGCGCGCAGGGCCCGCTTGGCGGCGGCCACCGCCAGCGGGCCGCGGGACGCGATCACCCGGGCCTTGGCGACGGCGTGCGCGAGCAGGCGGTCCGCCGGCAGGACGTCGAGGCAGAGGCCGAGCTCCCTCGCCCGGGGCGCCTCGTACATCTCGCCGGTGAGCACGATCTCCAGGGCGCGCATGGGCCCCACCCGGCGGGCCAGCCGCTGGGTGCCTCCCCAGCTCGGGACGAGCCCGAGGTTCACCTCCGGCTGGCCGAAGCGGGCCCGCTCGCTCGCGTAGACCAGGTCGCAGGCGAGGGCGAGCTCGCTGCCGCCCCCCAGGGCGTACCCGTTCACCGCGGCGAGGGTGGGGACGGGGAGCGCCTCCAGGCGGGCGAAGACCCGCTGGCCGAAGGCGGCGAACGCCTGGGCCTGCTGCGGGCTCATCCGAGACATCTCGGCGATGTCCGCCCCCGCCACGAACGCCTTGTCACCCGCGCCGGTGAGGACGAGCGCCCGGACGCCGGGCGCGGCCGCCTCGGCCTGGAGGATCGCGTCGAGCTCCCCGAGGGTCTTCGAGTCGAGCGCGTTCAGGGCCTTGGGGCGGTTCAGCGTGAGGACCGCCACCCCGTCTTCCACGGTCCAGAGGATGTTGTCGTATGCCATGGTCGCTCCCGGTGGCCGGCCCCCGGCGCGGAGGCGCGCTAGCCGTCGTAACGGTAGAAGCCCCGCCCCGCCTTCCGCCCGTACCAGCCCGCCGCCACGTAGCTCCGCAGGAGCGGCGCGGGCCGGTACTTGTCGTCGCCGAGCTCGCGGTGCAGGACCTCGGCGATGAAGAGGCAGGTGTCGAGCCCGACGAAGTCGGCAAGGGTGAGCGGCCCCATCGGGTGGTTCAGCCCCAGCTTCACGGCCGTGTCGATGTCCTCGGCCGACGCCAGCCCCTCCTGCAGGGCGAAGCAGGCTTCGTTGAGGAGCGGGATCAGGATCCGGTTGACGATGAAGCCGGGCGAGTCCTTCGAGGTGACGGTGGTCTTCCCGAACCGCCGGGCGAGCGCGACCGTGGTCTCGTAGGTGGTGTCGGAGGTCTGCAGGCCGCGGACGATCTCCACCAGCGCCATCACCGGCGGCGGGTTCATGAAGTGCATCCCGATCACCTGGGAGGGCCGGCGCGTGGCCGCGGCCAGGGCGGTGATCGAGATCGAGCTCGTGTTGGAGGCGAGGAGGGCGGCGGGCGGGAGGATCGCGTCCAGCTTCCGGAAGAGCTCCTTCTTCACCGCCTCGCTCTCCACCACCGCCTCGATGGCCAGGTCCGCCGGGGCGCACTCCTCGAGCGCCGCCACCGGCCGGATCCGGCCGAGGATCGCCTCGCGCTCGGCGGCGGCGAGCTTCCCCTTCTCGACCAGCTTGGCGAGGGTGGCCCCGAGGCGATCCACCGAGCGGCGGGCCAGCTCCGGAGAGGCGTCGGCGAGCCGGACCTCGACCCCGGCCTGGGCGGCGACCTGGGCGATCCCGGTCCCCATCTGGCCCGCTCCGATCACCGCCATCCGGCCGATCCCCATGGGCTCCTCCTCGGGCTCGCCGCATCTAGGCGCGCGCACCTGGGCTTGTCAACGGCTGTTCCAGCGTGTGACGATCCCGGCGCGAACGCGACGCCCTGGCCGGGGCGGTCCACCCGAGATGCAGAGGATCCACGCCGAGATCGCACGGGACCTGGCGCGCGCGCTGGGCCTGCCGCTCGCCCAGGTGCTCGCGATCCGCGAGCGGGGCGGGGTGCGGGAGGCGGAGACCCTCGCGGTGGAGGTGGCCCCTCCCGGGCGGGCGGAGGCGACCGCGCTCCTCGAGGCGCAGCCGGGCGAGGGGCCCGGGCTGGCGCTGGTCGAGGCCCACCCCCCTGCCCGGGTCCTCGCCTCCTGTGAGCCCTCCCTGGCGGCGATCCTCTTCCCGGGCCAGGAGGGGGCGGAGCGGGCCCGCTCGGCCTTCTACCGCCTCGCCTGCGGGCCGGAGACCACCACCCTGGCCCGGCTCGTCCTCCCACCTCGGGAGGCCGCGCCCTCCCTCCGGGCCCTCGACGCCGCCGTGCGGCTGGCGGCCGGACGGCTCGAGGCGGAGGACGTCCGGCGGGCGCTCGCCGGGCGGAGCACCTACCGCGCCTTCCAGGAGAGCGCCGGGGAGGCGATCCTGGTGGCGGAGGCGGAGGGCGGCCGGGTGCTCGAGTCGAACCTCCGGCTCGGCGAGCTGACCGGCTACGGCCGGCACGAGCTGCGGCGGCTCACGCTCCCCCAGCTCCTCGAGCACTCGGTGCTCGACCCGGGGGCGCTCCTCGCGCGGCTGGGCTCGGCCCGTGTGGTCCACGAGGATGAGGCGCGGCTGCGGCGGCGCCGCGGCGAGCCGGTCCCGGTCTCCATCACCACCGCCCGGCTGGAGGTGGACGGCCGCCCGGTGCTGCACCTGATCGCGCGGGACGTCACCCGGGAGCACCGGGTCCTCGCCGAGCTGAAGCAGACGCGCGACACCCTCGCCGCCCTCCACCTGGCCGGCGCCCATCTCATGGTGGAGACCGACGAGGGGGCGATCTACGACGTCCTCGCCCGCGAGCTCGGCCGCCTCGGCTTCCACTGCGGGGTCCTGGCCCCCGCCCTCGACGGGGGCTCGGGCCTGGTCTGGCGCTTCCTCTCCTTCCCCCCGCCGCTCCGGCGGGCGATCGACCGGGCGCTGGAGCGGCCGCTCGCCGCCCTCCGGATCGATCCCGCCGCCGCCCCCCTGGTGCGGCGCTGCCTCTCCGAGCACCGGACCGTCCACACCGACCTGCCCCGGCGGGCGGTGCAGGACCTGCTGGGCGGCGCCACCCCGCGCCAGCTCCGCCGGCTCGGGCGGTTGGTGGCGATCCGCCGGGTGATCCTGGCCCCGCTCCGGAGCGAGGGCCGGGCGGTGGCCGTGCTGGCGGTGGCCGCCCCCCGGCTGCGGAAGGGCGACCCCCAGGCGATCGACGCCTTCGCCCTCCAGGCGTCCATCGCCCTGGAGAAGGCCCGCCTCTTCGGGGCGCTGGCGGAGGAGCGGGCCCACCTCGAGGTCGAGGTCGACCGCCGCACGCGCGAGCTCAGGCAGGCGGTGCGGGCCCTCGAGGAGACCGACCGGCAGAAGGACAACTTCCTCGCCAACATCTCGCACGAGCTCCGCACGCCCCTGGTCACGGTGCTCGGCTACGCCGACCTGCTGCTGGCGGAGCGGCTCGGTCCGCTCGTCGATCGCCAGCGGTCCGCCCTCCAGGCCGTGGCCCAGAGCGGCCGCCGGCTCAAGGGCTTCATCGAGGAGCTCCTCGACCTCTCGCGCCACGAGCTGACCAAGGGGACCTATGCCTTCGCCGCCTTCGACCTGGGCGAGGTGGCCCGCCAGGCGGTGCTCGCCCTGGCGCCGCGCTTCGCCGAGCGCGGCCTCCGCGTCCGGGCGCGCGTCGCCCGGGGCACCCCTCGCGCCTGGGGGGACCGGGACCGCATCCTGCAGGTGCTCGTGAACCTGCTCGCCAACGCCGAGCGCTACAGCCCGGACGGCGCCGCCATCCGCGTGGCGGTGGCGGGGGTACGGCAGGGGCGGATCGAGGTGGCGGTGACCGACCGGGGGGCCGGCATCCCCTCCGAGCACCTCGCCCACATCTTCGAGCGCCTCTACCAGGTCCGCGACGACCTTGCCCCTCGCCACAAGGGCGGCGCGCTCGGGATCGGGCTCGCGATCGTGAAGGGGATCGTGGAGGCGCACGGCGGGGAGGTGACGGTGCGATCCCGGGTCGGGCACGGGAGCACCTTCCGCTTCTGGCTGGCGCCCGCCAACCCGGAGCGCGTCCGCCCGGCGGGCGCCGGCGAGCCGGGCTGAGCCGGCCGTCACGGCACCTCAGGGGCCGAGCGGCAGGACCACCGTCCCGGCCTCGCGCACCTCGAGGGGCCGCTCGACCTCCAGGGCGCCCTCCGGCCCGGTCACCCGGATGGAGAGCGTGTAGTCGCCGTCCGGCAGGCGCACCGGGTGGCGGACGCGCGTCTGGCCGGCCGGCACGGTGAGCTCGGCGCGGCGGATCAGCTCCCCCTGGCGCCGGACCACCACCTCGATCCGCGTGGCGCCGGGCAGGTGAGCCAGGTCGTAGACCAGGTCGAGATCGCGCGGCACGGCGCGGAAGAGGAAGTACCCGACCCCGAGCGCCCCGAGGAGGAGGAGGAGCCGCGCGGGGGATCTCACCCCTTGGCCTTCCGCCGGGCGCGCCGCGGGCGGACCGTGGCCTTGACCTCGGGCCGGGGCCGGCCGTCCTCGCCGGGGAGGAGCCGGATCTCGGCCTTCACCTCGATCGCCATGCCGGAGAGGGCCTTCCAGAACTCGCGGTGGAGCGCCTCCGACTCGAGGAAGCGCCGGACCTCGTCGGAGAGGACGCGGAGGATCTCGTCCTTCGCTCCCTGGGCCTGCTGCCCGACGAACCCGATGACCTCCTTGGGGAGCTTCCACTCGCGGGCGAGCCGCCGCGCGCCCTCCTCCGTCATGAAGAGCGCGCCCACCCCGGCGAGGAGCGCCTTCTTGACGCCGTCGGGCAGCAGCCCGCGGCCGACGGCCGATCCCGGCGCGGCGGCGGGGGCCTCCACCGCCGGCTCCACACGGGTCCCCGGCGCCTCCTCGTCCCCGATCGGCTTCCCCTCCATCACCGACCTCACGCGCGCGGCTGCGCTCCGATCACCGGCAGGCGGGGCGCCTTGAGCACCTGCGTGGAGACCGCCCCCGCCACGTTCCCGGACACGGTCAGGAAGGCGTGGGCCTGGGGGCTGTCCGGCGCGCCGGCGACCACCGGCATCCCCTCGTCGCCCCCCTGGCGGATGGCGAGGTCGATGGGGACCTCGCCCAGGAAGCGGATGCCCATCTTCTCCGCGGCGGAGCGCGCCCCGCCCTTCGCGAAGATGGGCGTCTCCTGCCGGCAGTGGGGGCAGACGAAGGAGGACATGTTCTCGACCAGGCCGAGGACCGGGATCGAGACCTTGTCGAACATCAGCTTCGCCCGGATCACGTCCGCCAGGGCGACGTCCTGCGGGGTCGAGACCAGCACCACCCCGGCGGCGCGCACGTTCTGGGCGAGGGTCAAGGGGACGTCGCCGGTGCCCGGCGGGAGGTCGAGGATCAGGTAGTCCAGCTCGCCCCAGTTGACGTCCCGGAGCAGCTGGATCAGGGCGCCGGTCACCATGGGGCCGCGCCAGATCAGGGCCTGGTCCGGGTCGATGAGGAAGCCGATCGACATCACCTTCACGCCGTGAGCGAAGAGGGGGTCGAGGCGCTTGCCGTCGGAGGAAGTGGGGCGCTCGGTCAGGCCGGTGAGGATGGGGATCGAGGGGCCGTAGATGTCGGCGTCCAGGATCCCGACCTTGGCGCCGAGGCGGGCCAGCCCCACCGCCACGTTCACGGCGACCGTGCTCTTGCCCACCCCGCCCTTCCCTGCCCCGACCAGGACGATGTTCTTCACCCCGGGGGTGAGCGCGGCCTGGGACACGCCGGGCGCGCTGCGGACCTGGGCGCCCCAGGACAGCTCGACCCGGGCGAAGCCGGCGCCCTTGAGGGCGGCGTGGACGTCC
>Ga0335076_10000409_pt1 | contig 39247 bp, 41 predicted proteins | sample Lox_Sample_25_FD_206717 | JGI IMG/M metagenome (GOLD analysis project Ga0335076, IMG submission 206717) | Soil microbial communities from Loxahatchee National Wildlife Refuge, Florida, United States - Lox_Sample_2.5 | ecosystem: Environmental > Terrestrial > Soil > Wetlands | place: USA...
GATCGAGAAGCTCACTAAGGTCTACAGGGGCGGGACGCGGGCCAACGACGGCATATCCCTGGCCATCAGCGAGGGCGAGGTCTTCGGTCTGCTGGGCCATAACGGCGCGGGCAAGACCACGCTCGTCAACCAGGTCGTCGGGCTGCTGCGTCCGACCGCGGGCTCGATCCGGATCGACGGCCACGACATGGTCGCCGACCCCGGGCTCGCCAGACGGCTGTGCTCGTTCCAGGCCCAGGCTCAGGTGCCGATCGACGGGCTGACTCCTCGTCAGGCGATCGACCTCCTGGGCCAGCTGCGCGGCGGCGCGGCGGTCGACGTCCGATCCCGCCGGACGCGCCTTACCGAGGCCCTGGATCTGGGCGAGTGGCTCGACGTCGACGCGGCCCGCCTGTCGGGTGGTGTCAAGCGGCTGGTCGCGTTCGCCATGGCCGCGGTTGTTCCCGGCCGTGTGGTCATGCTCGACGAGCCGACCAACGATGTCGATCCCGTCCGGCGCCGGCTGCTCTGGCGGCAGGTCAGAGCCCTGGCCGATCACGGCGCCGCGGTCCTGCTCGTGACCCACAACGTGATCGAGGCAGAGCGCTCCGTCGACCGCCTGGCGATCCTCGACGAGGGCCGGGTCATCGCCGAGGGCACCCCGGCCGATCTCAAGGCCCGGCTCGGGGCCGCGCTCCGGCTCGAGCTGGTCATGGATCCGGGCGCCGCGGAGGTTCCGGTTTCGCCGTTCGGTCTGTCGGCCGTGCACGTGGGCAACCGGGTAATGGTCGGGGTGCCGGCCGACGGCGCGGGCCAGGCGGTGGCATGGGCCGAATCGCTCGAACGCGTGGGTCTGGTCGAGGAGTTCACCCTCGGCCCGGCCACGCTCGAAGACGTCTACGTCGCCCTGGTTGGCGGGGTTGAAGCCGGCTCGGCGGTGGCCGGGGAGGTGTTCGATGCAACTGCTGCGTAGCTACCGGCTGCTGGTCACCTGGCAGGCTCTTCGCAAGAAGAACTACCTGCCCCTGATGCTCGCCGTGCAGACCCTCTTCACCCTGGGAATAGTCCTGGGCTATCCGCTCCTGTTCCCGACCCTGGACCGGACCGCGATCTATCTGATCGCCACCGGCGCCCCGGCGATCTCGATGCTCTCGGTCGGTCTGGTGGCGCTGCCCCAGACGGTCGGCGAGCAGAAGACCGAAGGCAGTCTGGCCTACATGCGCTCGCTGCCGGTGCCCCGGCTGGCCTACCTGGCGGCCGATCTGACCGTCTGGCTGGCGATCGTGATCCCGGGCGTCGTTCTCGGGGTCCTGGTCGGCGCCTGGCGGTTCGGCCTCGACTTCCAGGTCAGTCCGCTCGTCGTCCCGGCGGTGCTCCTGGTGGCTCTCACCTCGGCCTGCATCGGCTACGCGATCGCGTCGCTCCTGCCGTACATGCTGACCGTGATCATCACCCAGGCGATCGTCGTCTTCGTTTTCATGTTCTCGCCGCTGACCTTTCTGCCCGAGAAGCTGCCGGGCTGGTTCGAGGCGATCCATCGGGTATTGCCGATCCAGGCCATGGGCGAGGTCACCCGCGGGACCATCGCGCCAAACATGTTCGCCCTGCCGCTCGATGCCTTCGTGACGCTCGCGGCGTGGTGCCTCATCGGCTTCGGGGTCACCTACGCGGCCATGACCCGGCGAGGCTGACCGCGCGTTAGGCTGTGGTCATGACGTCGCGGATCGCATCTGGACACCGGGAGTGAGCGGTCCGAGCAGGCTGCCCGCCCGTGACTTCACCGAGATACGGCTGGCCGAGGCCGTCGAGCGCGGCCTCTGTCCGGTCTGCGACGCGCGCCAGGAGGCCGTCTACGCGGCGCTCCGGGGTCTGGCCCGCGAAGGCGCGACCGATCGCGGTCTGCGCGCCCAGATGGACCGGGGCCTCGGGTTCTGTCCGGCCCACAGCACCGGCTTGGCCAGGATGGAGTTGCTCCAGACCAGCAGCCAGCTGGCCACGGCCGTTCTGCTCGACGCGGTGCTCCGCCGCCGGCTGGCTGCGCTGAGGAAGATCGCGGCCGGCGACGCGCCGGGCCAGGCTCGCTGGCTGGCCGAGCACTCCGACCAGCTTTGCCCCGTCTGCGCCGCGGCCGCTGACGCCACGCGATCGGCCGTCGCGCGGTTGCTCGAGCTCTCCGCCGACCCAGCCTGGGCGGCTGCGATCGGCGCGGTCGAGTTCTGCCTGGCGGATCTCTATGCCGTCTGGCAGGCAGCCGCCGGCGGGTCGAAGGAGGTCCAGGGCCGCTGGTCCGGGATCGCCGCGACCCAGCTGCGTCGCCTCGACGCGATGCAGAAAGACCTGGCCGAGTACGCCCACAACAGCACCGCCGACCGCCGCCACCTGATCACGGTCGAGCAGCATCGCGCCGCCGCGGCATCGATTCGCCTCTTTGGCGGGAGTCCGGACCGGGATCGCATTCGCTGACAGACCCTTAACTGGTTCTTCACTGGGAGCGGTCCGTCGGCATGGGCGCGATCCGTACAATTGGAGCGCCCACCCAGGCGTCCCGTGCTGGAGGTCACCGTGCCTGCGCTTCCGTATCCGATCGCGCGCTTGATCGATGCCGCCCTGGTCGGCGAGCTCTCGGTCATTGGTCCCGACGGAAGCCCGATCACCTACCCGATGGTGCCGCTTCTGTGGGGCGACCGGATATTCCTAACCTCGAGCGTCCTGGACAGCGTCAAGGTGGCCCACATCGAGGCCAACCCGCGAGTCAGCTTCTCGATCACCGACATGGATGCGATCGGAACCTTCACCGGCCGGGTCACGATCCAGTGCGATGCCCGAGTCTCTCGTGAGGATCTCAGCTCCGGCTGGGAGCGGCTGCTGGACAACTGGCGGCGCAAGGACAAAGCCACCGTCGCCCTGCTCAAGTCGCGGGCCGCCTTCCCGCTCATCTTCGAGCGGGTCCTGATCGAGCTGACGCCGCGCCGGACGTGGTTCTGGCCGGATGGCCGGACGGACAAGGTTCCCGAGGTGAGCGTGGCGGCGGAGGTTGCCCGATGAGCCCGAGGCTGGCACTGCCCATGCTGCGCCGCCACTCCGGGGCCGGGCCCGACGAGATGCCCGCCGGGGGCGAGCCGGCCGTCGAGGGTTCCGTGGCCGGTCGGACCGAGACCGATGCCGCGCCCGTCCGAGCCCAGGGCACGGACGCTTCGGACGGCGAGGCCTTCGCTCTCAAGTCGCTCGGCAGGGCGCGGGTCAGCTTCAACCCCGACGTACGCCGGACCCACGCGACGCCCGCCCAAGCGCCGGCTCCCGAGCGGGCGGAGGCGGCATCGACCCCGGAACCGTCTGCCAAGCCCGCGGCCACGTCGCCGGGGCACGGTCTGGCCATCCTTGCCGGGTACAAGCGCGCCGTTCTGAGCTGGATCGAAGAGGACGGCTATCCCATGAACGTCGACGTCGAGATCGAGGTCCGGCCCGCCGAGGGAGCGATTCGGTTCACCGGACCGGCCGGGTTCCAGGTGCCGCCGGGGGCGATGGTCGCCCTGACCGGCAGCCACGTTCGTGTGCTTCAAAGCGGCGGCTTCGACCAGCGGCGCCACGTGACTATCTGGGGCGCGGCAGCGACGCGGCCACGAGGCCGCTTCGCGGTCAGCCCGGAACGCGTCTGGGTCTGGGACGAGCTTGCAATGCCCCTTCCGGCCGCCTATGAGCGCAGCTTGCCCCAGGCCCGCCGCTTCTTCGAGGCGCTGTCGGACGAACGGGGCGAGCCGGTCCGGCCAAGGGTTTCGACGGCCATGCTGCTCGTCCGGGCAACGCGTGCCCCCTTCCTGAGCGCGACCTTCGTGCCGGTTCTGCTGGGGCTGGCCGTGGCGGCCCGAGTGGGGCTGCTCGACGCGGTCACGGCCGCGATCACGCTCGCCGCGGCTGTCTCCATCCATCTTGGCCTGAATGTGGCGAACGACGTGTTCGACACGCTCCAGGGCGCGGACGATGCCAACAAGACGCCAACCCGGTTCAGCGGCGGATCGAGAGTGCTCCAGCAGGCCCTCGTCACGATCCGCCAGATGTCGCTGCTGGCCGCTGGCTGCTACGGGCTGGCGGCGGTTCTGGGGATCGTCCTGCTGTTCCTCCGCGGCTCGGTGGAGCTGGTGGCGCTCGGCCTGGTGGGGTTGTTCATCAGCCTCGCTTACACCGCGCCTCCGATGCGGCTGGCATACCGGGGGCTGGGCGAGGTTGCGGCCGCGATCGGTTTCGGGCCGGTCATGCTGCTGGGCACATATGTAGTCCAGTCACGGGGCGTCCTGTCGTCCGAGGCCGCGCTGTTGTCGGCGCCGGTGGCCCTGCTGGTGGCCATGATCCTGTACGTCAACGAGGTCCCGGATCGGGCCGGCGACGCCGAGGCGGGCAAGCGGACACTGCCCGTGCGATGGTCCAGGCGAGCCGTCATCCGCGGCTACGATCTGTCGGTCGCGGCCGCGTTCGCCGTCGTGGTCGGCGGGGTGGCCGCCGGGCTGCTGCCGATCCCCACGCTGCTGATCCTCCTGGCCGTGCCCCTGGCCCGGCGGGTGCACGTCGGTCTGGCCCGCTTCTACGACAGCCCATTCCTGCTCATGGACGCGATGGCCATGAACATCAGGCTCCACATGACCGCCGGGTCGTTGCTGCTGGCCGGCTACTTGCTGACCATCGGCGCCCAGTCGTACCTGAACCTGCGACTCTTCCTCTGGTAGGTCCGGTCGGTCGCCGGCGACCTCCTGGCCTCATCGCTGGAGGACTGCCGGGTGGGGGTCGGCGAACCAGCGCTCGAATCCCGGAGTCCAGGTCAGGCGTCCGTTCGAGCCGTCCGGGTCGGCGGTGATCGAGGCGCCCTCGTAGTCTGCCAGGCTGGCCACCCAGGTCAGTCGGGTGGGTCCCATGGCGAAGGCAGCCGTGGCGTAGGCGTCGGCGAAGGTCAGGCTCGGGCCGACGACCGTGACGCTGAGCACCGCTCCGGGGGCCCTGCCCGTGAACGGGTCGCGGACGTGATCGCCGCGCTCGTAAGCCCCTGACGTCGCGACCGCGCCGTCGCGCACGGCCAGAACCGTGGCCAGTTTGTCGGTCATGACAGGGTGCCTGATCCCGACTCGCCACGCCTGACCGGGGGCGGCCTCGCCCCGGGTGACGATGTCGCCGCCCCCGTTGATGCAGTAGTTGCGCGCGCCTGCCGCCTCCAGGATGCCGGCGGCGTTGTCCAGCGCCCAGCCCTTGACCAGCCCCGTGGGGTCGGGCAGCCCGTCGGCGCGGTGAGCCCGAATGTCGAAGTAGCCTTCGCTCCGAACCCGAACCTGCTCGCAGAGATCGAGCACTTCGAGGAGCTCGGGACTGCAGTCGGGCACGCCCAGCTCGCCCCTCATCAGCCGGCTGACCTCGCTGGTCGACTTGTAGGTGCTGAAGCGCTCGTCGACGGCGCGAAGGTACTCGAAAGCAGCCTCGAGGCTCGCCGGGGCAAACGACTCGTCGCGGACGTCGAGGCCGATGGCAGTGCCCATGATGTGTTCGACACGATGCCGGCCGGGCAGGGGGGTGGTCGCCGGCGAAACCGCGTCCGGCGCCCGGCCGGTCGGGGAGGGTGCGCCCGAATCGCTCATGGCCGCATTATCGGTGCCGGATCATCACGGCGCGCCAGCACGACTGCGCGAGTTGTGCCATGCTGTTCTGCAAGCGGCGGCGCAGACTGACTGGCAGCGTCGCCGCACTTCCCACGATTCTTCTCACCGTGGGATGCCTTGCCCCGCGCCGCCAGGCCGGCGGCCGTGGCTCGATCTAGCCCTGCCGCAAACGGGCGAACCTCAGCAAAATGTCGAGCAGGCGCGGCATGGGCATCAATTCCGGCCGTCCGGCGGCGACCCATTCGTGGTAGCGGCGCTCGATGACAGGGCCTATCCGGTCGTAGGTCGGCCAATCGCCCGGGACGGCGTAGTGGGCCGCGGCGCGTCCGAAGACGCGGTTCCAGTCGCGAACGTAGCCATACTCCGGCGCGTAGTACGCCCCGGTGAAGGCCTGACCCTCGGTCGAGAGCATGTCGCTCGCCAGCCGCCCGTCGGTGACGTCCCGGAGGGCGCAGGGAGATCCGGCTCGTTCGCGAATCGACGCCACCCCCTGGGCGACCCCGTCCGTGCCTGCCCAGCCGGCGTCGACCATGTCCACGTCGATCAGCCATACCAGATACATGCCGATGTGGACGTAGCCCTGCTCGGCTGGCTGATCATGCGGAAACTCGCCCTCGGTGTGCCAGCGCCAGAGGTCGTACTCGAGCGGCTCTGTCTCTGTCTGACGGTCGGTCCCGTCGTCAGGACTCATGCGCGTGCGGTGGGGGAGCAAGCAGGCGGTCGGGCTCCTCGGCTTCGTCTTCGGCGGTCACCCGCCAGCGGATCCACTCGAGAGCGGACTCGAGCAGACCGGGTGGATCGATCGGGGCTCCAGTGGTGTCGAGGACGGTCCAGCAGAAATGGTCTCGGTGCGTCTCGAAGCAGACGGCGCAGATCCAGCGGTAGTCGTCCTGGCCGGCCGGTCCACCACGGACGACCGAGTAGCCCGAGTTGAGGCCGGGCGTCCCCCACTCGGTGAACCGCGCCCCGCACAGCTCGCAGCGACCGGAGACAGAGGACGACGTCCAGACTCGGTAGCGCTTCCAGCGGAGCGTCGCGCCGATGAGCCCAGTGTCCTTGTGGTCCAGCACCTCGACGGTCGAGCCGGGGCGCGGGTCAGGCCGGCGGCAGTCGGGCCGAGACTTCTCCGCAGGGCTCATCTGGCGCTCCGGGCGACGAAGCGGATCGTGGCGTCGCGGAAGATCTCGGCCCGTTCGACGACCGTGGCCGCGGCGTCGTAGTCGATCGGAGCGGCGAAGTCGCTGCCGGCGGCCTTGCGCAGGTCCGTGGCGTCGAGGAGCCAGCGGAAATAGGCCGAGTACATCAGCCCGGTCTGGACGAAGCGCTGGCCGTATTGCGAGCAGACGGCCTTGGCGGGGCCGGCCGATACTCCGTCGACGTCCAGGCAGGCCTTCGCCAGCCGCAGCATCGCCACACAGGCCCGTTCGGCGGCGGCCTCCAACTCGTTGGCCTCGAGCTGCTGCTGGGCCGAGGCGAGGGCCTGGTTGGCACCGTCGATCAGCTGGGCGCCGCGGGCGGTCATACGGCAATCGCCTCGATCCGAACCGCCGGGCCGAAGTCACCCGGCCCGCCTTTCCAGGCGTCCTCGGCGACGAAGACGCGGCTGACGAAGACGCCGTAGTCGTGAGCGAGGGCGGCGCAGGCATGGCTGGTCTTTTCCAGCTCGGCGCCGTAGTGGTCGACCCGGTTCAGGACGACGATCGTCTCCACGTCCGCGTCGGCTGGCGCCGGACCGGCCGCCCGGAGGCCGTACAGATAGACGCCTACCAGAGTGTCGCCATACATCGGCCGGATCTCTGCCGCCAGGCGGCGGGCGATCTGGAGCCCCAGCGGATCCGGAGTCCGCGAGTGAGAGGTCACGGCCACGGCCACAGACTCGGTTACGTCGCCGGGTGCGGCCACCCGCGGCCTCGCGAGCGACTCGATGATCCGTGGCGGCGCGGCCGCGGCTTCGACCTCGGCGGCTGGTTCGGCCGCCTCGGCATGCGTCTCGACGTCGACGGTATCTCCGGCCGGCGCCCCGCCCTCTGTTGCCGGCCGCGGGCCCGGGTCCGAGCCGATCGGGGCGTCGCCGGCGGCCGCCGCTCGAGGGGCACGAGGCAGCCGGCGAGGCCGCGACGGTGCCTCCGGCGCCGGCATCGCCACCAGGATGGACCGGAGCATCGTCGCGAAGGGCGAAGCAGACGCTCGGAAGTAGACCTGGTGGCCCTCGGCCTCACGCTCGATGAGGCCGGCCCCGACGAGCTTTGCCAGCTCTCGGCTGGCCGTTCCCGGGCTTGTCGCCGCGCGCCGCTGGATCTCGCGGAGGTGGAGCCGGGAGCCCGGCTCGGCCATCAGCAGGGCCAGAATTGACTGCCGGACGGTCGACCGCCCGACCGTGAGCTCGAGAGCGGACCTGTTCTCAAACACGAGAACAATCGTTCTCAACAATGGAACGGGCGTTCTCAGACGGGGTACGATCGAACCGCGCGCGGCAACGCTCGTTCTCAGGCATGCGGACAATCGTACTCAGGCCCGAGAACGGGTCAATAGGGGCCGACCCCGACGGCGACGTCCCCCGGGCTCGCCGCGAGACCAGCCAGGATCCGTTCGAATCGGGCCGATACGACGGCTAGCCGACAGCGCCAACTCTGACAGGTTGGCATACTCGTCGCATGGTCTCGACACGGCTTGAACTGGGCCTGCCCCGCAAGGCCCCCCACGACGCGCTGGCCGGCCATCCGCCCCGCCGCGAGTGGCTGGACGACCAGGCGCCGCGATATTCGCTTCGGCGCTACCTGGCAGTTCGGTCGGTGATGAACCTGACCGCCAGGCTGTACTCGAATGTTCGCGTCGAGGGTCTTGACCGGTTGCCTGACGGCCCGGCGGTGCTGTGCTTCAGCCACCAGAACTGGGCCGACCCGTTCTACGTAGTTGCCGGGACGCGGAGCTGCCCCCAACTGTATTTCTTCGGGCCCGAGCAGGAGGAGATGCGCAAAGGCATCCGCAACCGGCTGATGCGCTGGAGCGGCGTGGTCATCCCGTATCGGCCCGGCCGGCGCGGTCTGGTGGCCGCCACAGCCCGAGCAGAGTCCGTGCTGGCCGCCGGCGGAGTCGTGGCCATCGCCGGCGAAGGGAAGATCCACGCCGGTGAGGAAGTGGTACTGCCTCTCCGTGACGGACCCGCTTACCTGTCTTTACGGTGCGGCGTACCCCTGGTGCCGATGGCTATCAACGGCACCAGCTGGCTGGGGTTCAGGCAGGGAGTCCGGATCCGGATCGGCGAGCCGATATTCGCGCGGCCCGCGACCCCCCGTCGGCCGACCGCCGAGGACGTGGACATCCTCACCGCCGAGGCCCAGGTAGCCCTCGAACGGCTGGTGGGCGATTTCCCGGATCGGCCCCCTGCCTGGCCGCTCGGGCGCCGAGTGACCGAGCTGTTCAACGTCTGGCCGGACGGGGCGCGCCCGGGGGCGGAAGAACGCGGGCGGGAGATGGGGCGCGCCCGGCCGCCTGACCCCAGGCGCTAGCCGCCAGCGGCCGGCGCCCGGCCGTCGGTCTGGGCTCCTGGGTCGCGAGGCATGGATTCCGCCGGCGAAGCGGCGACCGTCCGTCGCGGTGGCTGTCGACCAGTCTGCGATACTGGCCGCGAGCATCAGCAGGAGGAGACGTGGGCGCTTCGGGACTGGCATCTACCCCGACGGAGTATCGGGAGAGGCTTCGCGAGCAGACGGATCAGCAGCTCGACACCTGGGTAGCCGAGCTGTTGCGTGACGTGGCCAAGCGGCGCGGGCTGGCGAAGGTCGTGGCGGACTTCCGCAAGACCACCCGTCTCGACGAGAAGGGCTTCAGGCGTGTCTTTGCGCGCGGCGGCGGAGCCCCCGAGACGATCGGCCTCGATGGCGGCGGTCAGCTCCTGGTCCCCACCATCTCGCTCCACTTCCTGGTACCGGGCCTCCGCGCCGAGGCGCCCGACGCGCGCGACCGGCTGATCTCCTACCTGGTGGCCAGCTTCGACGAGATCGTCTACGTCTGATCGGCGGCCTGCGCCCTGGACGGCCCTCGCCGGCCTCCGGGTCGTCCACCCGTTTCCGTCGATGCTGGATGCCGTCGCCACCGTGGCCGTGGCCATGGTTGCGGGCGGGTCTCTCGAGGTGGCAATCCGGTTGGGGCTGGGAATGCTCGGCTTGCAGTTCGCGATAGGTTCGGCCAACGACATCGCCGACGCGCCGGCCGACGCAATTGCCAAGGCCTGGAAGCCCATTCCGAGCGGCTCGCTGACCCGCCGGAACGCCCTGGCCGTTTGCCTCGTCGCCTCGATCGCCGGGCTGACCTTCGCGGCGAGCGTCTCGACCGAGGCGCTCTGGGTGGCGTTCGCCGGGCTCGCGGATGGTCTGCTGTACGACCTCAAGCTCAAGGCCACGCCGGTCGCCTGGCTGCCCTTCGCGGTCGGGGTTGGGCTCCTGCCGCTCTACGGCTGGATCGGCGGACGAGGGGCGATAACGCCGGCCTTCGCGGGCATCGTAGCCCTGAGCGTCGTTGCGGGCGCGGTCCTGGCGCTGGCCAACGCCTACGGCGATCTCGAGCGCGACCGGCTATCTGGGACGCGAACGATCGCGACTCTACTGGGCCCCCGGAGGACGCTCATCCTGGACGCCGCCGGCACGGCGGTTCTCCAGATAGTTGTGCTTGCAATTACTATTGCGGTCAGGGGGCCGGTCGGCCTGATGGTGGCGGAGGTCTCCGGTTGTTCGCTCGGCTGGCTGGGACTCGCCCCCACCGGCTTCGACGACGATCGGCTCAAGACGCTCGTATGGGAGGTCCAGGCCGTTGGGTTCGCGGTCCTGGGGACCGCCTGGCTGGCCGTGCTCTCGACGGGCGGTTTCCTGGGGAGCTGAGGCCCGGCCCGAAACGTCTTCCGCTCCGCGAGCGTGGCGCTACTTGTCGGCGCCCCTCCGGACCAGGCCGATCGCGTTCTCGAGGCGCACCCGGACGATCATGAGGTACTTGGCCAGGTTCTGGCGGTCGGTCTCGTCGATGTTCTGCATCACGTCCGACTGAAGTACCGTGATCAGGTCGGCCATGGCGTCGTTCAGGTGCGTCCTGACGGCGATGAGCGAGTTGTCGGTCAGCGGCTTCTTGGAGCCCGAGCCAAGCCAGTTGGCTTCGGCCTCGGCTTCGATGGCATCCTCGACCGTTCCCGCGGGCGAACCTTTAGAGGTTGACCCCGAAGATGACCGTCGGGGGTGGGTGGTCCCCTCGATCTTCTCGCGGAGCTTGATGAGAGACAGCTCGCCGCGCGCGACCATGTCGGCCAGGTGTTTGCGCTTCTTCGGGTCCTCGACCTTGAGGAGCTCGTAGGCGTGGGACAGGGTGTCTTTGCGCACAGACACCAGCTCGCGGATCTCGGGCGGCGCATCGGCCAACCGCAGCCTGTTCTCGAGGTAGCCCTTGTCCTTACCGAGTTTCTGCGCGAGCTTGCGAATGCTGTAGCCATGCTCGCGAATCATCTTGTCGTAGATCGTGGCTTCGTCGATCGGCGACAGATCTTCGCGCTGGAGGTTCTCGATCACCGCGATCTCGAGGGCGGTCTCGTCGTCGATCTCTTCGATGAGCGCCGGAATGACCTCCAGGCCGGCACCCTGGGCCGCTCTCCAGCGGCGTTCGCCGGCGATCAGCTGGTAGTGGCCGCTGGCCTGAGGGCGCACCAGGATCGGCTGAAGGACGCCGTGCTCCTTGACGGAAGCAGTCAGGTCGTCCAGGCCGGCCTTGTCCATCGCCAGTCGCGGCTGGTTCGGGTTGGGAGTCACCTTGTCTACGGGTACGTTTCGGACCGCGGCCGGGCGGACGATCGTCGTCTCGTCGGCCGCCAGCAAGCTCAGGACGTTCTGCGACAGGCCCTGTGTCCGCTCCTCCTTGAGTCGAGCGGTCGCGGCCGCCCGGAAATCCGGCTTAGCCAAGCGCGATTACCTCCCTGGCGAGATCGCGGTAGTTGTTGGCCGCCTCGGAGGCAGCGGCGTAGCCCGTGATCGGCTGGCCGGTCAGGGGCGCTTCACCCAGCTTCACGGCGTTGCGAATGATGGTGTCGAAGACGTGGTTCTCGCCGTTCTCGCGCATCTCGTCCAGCATCTCGCGGCCCAGCACAGTCCGAGGATCGTAGAAAGTCGGAAGGAGCCCGAGGACTCGCAGATCGCGGTTGAGCTTCGACTTGATCGTCGAGATGACCTTGACCAGCGCGGCCAGGCCCTTGAGGGCGTAGTACTGAGTCTGGACCGGGATGATCACGCCGTTGGCCGCGACGAGCCCGTTGATGGTCAGCAGCCCCAGAGTCGGTGGGCAATCGATGAGGATGTAGTCGTAATGGCCCCTGGCCCATTCGTCGATCGCCTCGGCCAGGGCGTATTCCCGGCCGATGGCGCTGAGGAGGTCGACCTCTGTGGAGGCCAGGTCGAGAGTGGCCGGAGCGACGTCGATGTTCGGTGTCTCGGTCGCCATGACGATGTCGCGCAGCCGAATCCGCTGGTCGCCCAGCAAGTTGGCCATCGACTTCTCGACGCTGGCGAGGTTGATTCCCAGTCCGACGGTCAGGTTCGCCTGGGCATCCATGTCGACGCACAGCACCCTGAGTCCGTGCTCGGCCAGGGCGCCAGCCAGATTGATGGCAGTGGTCGTCTTGCCGACGCCACCCTTCTGGTTCGCGATCGCGATGACGTTGGCCACCGTGGTTTCACCTCGTTCCGTGGGCGTCCGACTGGCTTCGACTGACTCTTCCGGCGCTCTTCCGCGTTCAGGTGCGGGGAAGCGACGCCATCTTTCGTCCCGTCTCGAATCTCGCTGATGCTACCGCACGCGCCTTGGCCGACGGTTGCGTTATCCACAGAATCGCGAAGTTGTTCACCGATTCTGTGGATATCGATTGACGAGTGCCATTACTCGAACGGGCCGTGCGCGTCCGCGCGCCTGTATTCGGTGAATCGGAGGTGGTCCAAGATGGCGGGCGTCTTTGCGCAAAGACGCCTGGATCTAGTGGTGCGCATCTAGCGGCAGACCCGCAGGCCGGCTCACCCCGCTCGCAGGCCCGCGGCTGCTCGAGCCGCGGGTCTCTGGCACACCGGGGCGCGTCCGTGCCATCATCCCTTGGCGCGGATGCGCTCAAAGTCGGCAGGGCACAGCGAGAGGACAAGGCAAGTGGCGGACGAGCAGGCAGCGGACCAGGGCGGAGCCCGAGACAATCGAGCTGAGGATCCGGAGCGCGCCCGCTGGCGTGCCACTACCCGAGCCAAGGCCGTCTCCCGCTCGCCCGAGCGCCAGGAGCGATTCCTGACGACTTCCGGAGCCGTCGTCCAGGACCTGTACACGCCGGCCGACCTGGCTGGCTTCGACGAGAATCGAGACCTCGGCCGTCCCGGCGAGTACCCCTACACGAGGGGAGTCCAGCCCACGATGTACCGCGGCCGACTCTGGACGATGCGCCAGTACGCCGGCTTCTCGACCGCCGAGGACACCAACCGGCGATTCCGCTTCCTCCTCGAGCAGGGTCAGACCGGCCTCTCGGTGGCCTTCGACCTGCCGACTCAGATGGGCTACGACTCCGACGCTCCGCAGGCCGAAGGCGAGGTCGGTCGAGTTGGTGTCCCGGTCAGCTCCCTGGCCGACATGGAGGTCCTCCTCGACCAGCTGCCGTTGGGAACGGTAAGCACCTCCATGACGATCAACGCCTCCGCTGCCGTTCTGCTGGCTATGTACGTCGCCGCCGCCGAGAAGCAGGGCGTGCCCCGGGCCCAGGTGAGCGGCACGACCCAGAACGACATCCTCAAGGAGTACATCGCCCGCGGCACCTACATTTTCCCGCCTCGACCGTCGATGCGGCTCGTGACCGACATCTTCGAGTTCTGCTCCACCGAGCTGCCCCGCTGGAACACCATCAGCATCAGCGGCTACCACATGCGTGAGGCCGGCGCCACGGCGGCCCAGGAGCTGGCCTTCACCCTCGCCGACGGGATCGCCTACGTCGAGGCAGCCCTCAGCCGGGGCCTCGACATCGACGCCTTCGCCGACCGGCTCAGCTTCTTCTTCGCCTCGTGGAGCGAGCTCTTCGAGGAGGTGGCCAAGTTCCGGGCTGCCCGCCGGATGTGGGCCCGGATCGTCAAGGACCGCTTCGGCGCCACGAATACCCGGTCGATGGCCTGCCGATTCCACGTCCAGACCGCCGGTTCCTCGCTGACGGCCCAATCGATCGACAACAACGTGGTCAGGACGACCGTTCAGGCCCTGGCCGCGGTTTTGGGAGGGGCCCAGAGCCTCCACACCAACTCGCGCGACGAGGCCCTGGCCTTGCCGACAGCCGAGGCCGCGAGGCTGGCTCTCCGGACGCAGCAGATCCTGGCCTACGAGTCGGGCGTGACCGAGACCCCGGACCCGCTGGCGGGCAGCTATTACGTAGAGAGCCTGACGAACCAGCTCGAGGCCGCAGCCAACGAGTATCTCCAGGAGATCGAGGCTCTGGGCGGAACCCTGGCCGCGATCGAAGCCGGCTACCAGCAGCGTCAGATCCAGGAGGCCGCCTACCAGGTCCAGCGGGCCGTCGAGACGGGCGCCAAGATCGTCGTCGGCGTCAACAAGTTCCGCGACGAGGAGACCACGACGCCGTCCATCCAGAAGATCGACCCCGAGGGCGAGCGCCGCCAGTGCGAGCGCGTCAGGAAGGTCCGAGCCGACCGCGACCCGGCGACCTGGGCGACGGCGATGGCGAGACTGGAAGAGTGCGCCCGCGGCGAGGAGAACCTGCTGCCGCCGATCATCGAAGCGGTGAAGGCCTACGCGACCGTGGGAGAGGTCTGCGACCGGCTCCGGTCGGTCTGGGGCGAGCATCGCGAGCTGATCACGGTTTAGCTCGCGAGGGCCCGGGGCCGGTGGTGCGCCAGGGTGGTGATAGCTGGGAGCAGCTGCCGTCCGGGTTCGCAGCTGCAGGCAGCTACCAGGCAGAGGCCCCCTGGCCCCCTTGTCGGCCGGGCCTGAGGTTCGAAACCAGACAGCTGCAAGCAGCTGCCATTCGACCCGCGGCTCGACGCCCACGAGCGCGCCTGAAGATCTTGCCCACGAAGGGCGGCCGCGTTTGCGTACCATTGGCGTGGCCCTCGACCGTCCGAGCACGGGGTCGGCCATCGAACGCCCGTCCGGTCTCGCGACCGTCCCGATAGCCGCAGGAGAAGCATGGATCAGCTCAAGTCCGCCCTACCGGAGGGCATCGGTATCGGCAAGATCCACCACGTGGCGGTCATCGTCCGCGACCTCGACGCGTCGCTCGGTCTGTATCGCGACAAGCTCGGACTCGAGGTCGAGTCGGTCATGGACATGGACTACGACCACGTCAAGATCGGCTTCCTGCCCGTCGGCGAGACCAAGATCGAGCTCGTCCAGCCGACCGACGACACCACCGGCTCAGCTCGTTTCCTGGAGTCCAAGGGCGAGGGTTTCCATCACGTCTGTTTCGAGGTCCCCGACATCCAGGCATCTCTGGACGCGCTCGCGGCCCGCGGGCTGACCCTCATCGACGCCACGGCTCGCAAGGGCGGGGAGGGTCCCGTGGCCTTCGTCCATCCCAAGAGCTGCCACGGCGTGCTCGTAGAGCTGATCGAGGCCCCCGGCGGCCCCGCCTGGACGAAGCTCGGCTACTGAGGGTCCGGAGGAGGCCACAACTCGGGCCACGCTACGGCGCCGGACCGCCCTCGGGCGAACACCTGGGGGATCGCCCCAGGACCGCGGTCGATCGGCCGACTAGATCGACCAGGCGAACAGCACGTCCTCGGCCTCGCCGGCCCGGCGGCAGAAATCGGCCAGATCGCCGCAGATCTGCCTGAAGACCGGCTTCTCCTCGGCTTCGACATGGCACTCGTAGGCCTCGACCAGATCGATCCAGCGCGCGGCGACACGGTCCAGCAGCTCGGCGGGCAGGACCGCCACGTCGTCGATCCAATGGCGGTCCACTCGCTCGACGGTCCGCTCGCCCAGCCGCGCCATTCGCCTCTCGGACAAACTCTCGAGCGGGCTGCAGGCTTCGCTGAAGGGCCCCGGAGCGACCGATCCGGCGACCTCGCGAACGGCCCTGGCGAACAGGTCGAGCCAGCTGGGATCCATGCCGCCGCCGAGCGATAGATAGCCGGAGAACCGGCCCCTGTCGCGCAGGCCGGCCCAGTCGTCGATGCCGATGGCCAGCATGATCTCGCGGGCGTCTCCGGCCACGAGGTCCATCAGAGCTCCCACGCCAGCCCTCCCGGCGCTGCGGGGCCGCGCCAGCTAGGGGCGGAAGCCGGCCTCGACCAGAAGCCGGGGCAGCTGAGTCGGCGAATCGGCGACTCGTACCCCGGCGGCCTCCAGGGCCGCGATCTTCTCGGCGGCGGTCCCGGACCCGCCGGAGATGATCGCGCCGGCGTGGCCCATCCGGCGGCCGGGCGGCGCGGTCCGGCCGGCGATGAACGCCGCCATCGGCACGCCCTTCAGATGCTGAGCGGCGAACGCCGCCGCCTCCTCTTCGGCCGAGCCACCGATCTCGCCGATCATGACGATGCCTTCCGTCTCGGGGTCGTCGCGGAAGAGTCTGAGCACGTCCAGGAACGTCGTGCCGATGATCGGGTCGCCGCCGATGCCGACGCACGTGGACTGGCCGATGCCGGCGTCCGTCATGGCCTGGACCGCCTCGTAGGTCAGGGTTCCGGATCGCGACACCACCCCGACCCGACCCGGTACGTGGACCGAGGCGGGAATGATCCCGACCTTGGCCCGGCCGGGCGACGTCACGCCGGGGCAGTTCGGGCCGATCAGTCGCGCCCCGGCCCGGTGGACGGCTTCGACCACGGGGACCATGTCGAGAGCCGGGATGCCCTCGGTGATGCAGATGATCGTGGCGATACCCGCGTCGACCGCTTCGAGGACGGCGTCGGGGGCTCCGCTGGCGGGAATGAAGACGATCGAGGTATTGGCTCCGGCCTCGCGGACCGCCTCGGCGACCGTGTCGAAAATCGGCACCTTGCCATCTATGGCCGTCTGACCGCCCTTGCCAGGCCGCGTTCCGGCCACGACCTTCGTTCCGTAGACGATTGAGGCGCGAGTGTGGAACTCGCCTTCCCGGCCGGTGATGCCCTGGACCACGACCCGGGTGTCGTTGCCAACCAAGATGCTCATCGCGCGGCCCCCTTCGACATCGCCACAGCCTTTTGCGCCGCCTCGTCGAGCGAGGTTGCCGTCTCGAAGTGCGCCTCCTGGAGCAGCCGAGCGGCCTCGGCGGCGTTGGTACCGACGATTCGGACGACCATCGGGACGTCGCGGCTCTGCTTTGCCCGCGCCTCGATGAGGCCGGCCGCGACCTCATCGCCGCGAGTGATGCCGCCGAAGATGTTGACCAGGATGGCGTTGACGTGCGGATCGGCCAGGATCAGCTCCATGGCCCCCCGCACCGTGTCGTGGCGGGCGCCTCCTCCGACGTCGAGGAAGTTGGCGGGCGCGCCGCCGTAGTGCTTGACCAGGTCCATCGTCGTCATGGCCAGGCCGGCGCCGTTGACCATGCAGCCGATGGTGCCGTCGAGATGGATGAAGTTGATGCCCAGCCGGCGTGCCTGGGCGTCGGTCGGGTCCTCCTCGTCGAGGTCGCGCAGCCCTTCGAGATCCGGATGGCGGGCCAGGCCCGAGTCGTCGAGGGTGATCTTGGCGTCGAGGCAGACCAGGCGCTGGACGGTCGAGCCGTCGGCCGCCTTCTCGGCCACGATCGCCAGCGGATTGACCTCTACCAGGTCGGCGTCGTTGGCCTTCATGGTGGCGTACAGGCCCTGGGCGATGGCCACGAACGGGTTCAGGAGCGGGTCGCGCAGGCCGATCGCCAGGCCGAGCGCTCGGGCCTGGAACGCCAGCAGCCCGAGCAACGGGTCGGCGGAGACGCGGTGGATGGCGCTCGGGTTCTGGCGGGCGACCTCCTCGATCTCGACTCCGCCCTCGGCCGAGGCCATCAGGGTGATCCGCCGGTCGGCGCGATCGACGATGGCGCCCAGGTAGTACTCCTTGACGATGTCAGCGGCCGCGCCGACGAGCACCTTCCGGACGGTGATCCCCTTGATGTTCATGCCCAGGATCTGGGAGCCGACCTGGACCGCTTCCGCCGCGCTGGCCGCGAGCTTGACGCCGCCGGCCTTGCCTCGCCCGCCCACCAGGACTTGGGCCTTGACGACGACTCGGCTGTCGCCCGCCTCGATGAACGAGCGCGCGGCGGCCTCGACCTCGGCGGGCGTCCGCGCCACTTTCCATGGCGGTACGGGCAAGCCCTGAGCCAGCAAGAGCGACTTCGCGTCGGCTTCCTGAATCTTCACGCCCGGCAGCTCCGATCCTCGCCAAGAGAGGGGCAATGCGAAATACGCGGCGACCCCCAATGGCATTCCCGCTGATCGTATCAGCAGGGGGAACCGTCGCCGCGTCGCCGGCCGGACCGGTGGGCGAGGCGAGCCCGCCGTGTCGGGCAGGCCGCCCGACGGCTCTTCCGGGACGGCCACGGCCGGCCCTCCGGCAAGGTCTCCATGTGGCTAGAATGCGGCCCATGGCCCAAACAGTGACGCTCATCCCCGGAGACGGCATCGGCCCCGAACTGGCCGAAGCGACCAGGCGCGTCCTGGATGCGTCGGGCGTCGAGCTCGACTGGGAGTTGATGGAAGCCGGCGAGGCGGTGATGGCGAGGGAGGGGACGCCTCTGCCCCAGCCGGTCCTCGACTCGATCCTGCGCAACAAGGTCGCCATCAAAGGCCCCATCACGACGCCCGTCGGCGTCGGGTTCCGCTCGGTCAACGTCGCCCTTCGCCAGACGCTCGGGCTCTACGCCAACCTTCGACCGGTCCGGTCGATCCCAGGCCTCGAGACCCGCTACGACAACGTCGACCTGGTGATAGTCCGCGAAAACACCGAGGACCTCTACGCCGGCATCGAGCACATGGTCGGCCCCGACGCCGCCGAGAGCATCAAGATCATCACCCGCGCGGCGTCGGAACGAATCGCCCGCTTCGCCTTCGAGTACGCGGTCGCCAATGGCCGCCACAAGGTCACGGCCGTCCACAAGGCCAACATCATGAAGTACTCGGACGGCCTGTTCCTGGAGAGCTGCCGGACCATCGCGGCCCAGTACGAGGGCAGGATCGCCTTCGAGGATCGCATCGTCGACAACATGTGCATGCAGCTCGTCCAGAAGCCCGAGCTGTACGACGTCCTGGTCCTGCCGAACCTCTACGGTGACATCGTCAGCGATCTCAGCGCCGGGCTGGTGGGCGGGCTGGGGGTCGCGCCCGGCGCCAACATCGGAACCGAAGCCGCGGTCTTCGAGGCCGTCCACGGTTCCGCACCGAAGTACGCCGGCCAGAACAAGGCCAACCCCACCGCCCTGATGCTCTCCGGCGTCCTGATGCTCCGTCACATCGGCCAGCAGGCCGCGGCGGAGCGCGTCGAGACCGCCATCCGAGCCGTCATCGCCGAAGGCAAGACGGTCACCTACGATCTGGGCGGAACGGCCGGCACGAGCGACTTCGCCGACGCGGTCGTCGCCCGTCTGGAGTCCTAGGCGTCCGCGGCCGGACAGGCCGAGCGTCCCGACGGGTCGGCCCGGGCGGGACACGAATTCTGGAGGATGCATGCTGCTTCGCTATCGCGGCTCCGAAGGGATGGTGGCCTGGGCGTTCCACCGGATCTCGGGCATCGCCATCTGGGCGTTCGTCCTGCTCCACGTCCTCGACATCTACCTGGCGGGCGGCAACCCCAACGTCTACGACGACATCCTGAAGTTCTACGCCAGCACGCCCGGCCGACTCATGGAGATCCTCCTGGGCGCGGCCCTGCTGTACCACGGGCTCAACGGCCTGCGGATCATGCTCATGGACTTCTGGCCCCGGTTGACCCTGTACCACAAGCAGATCTGGTACGCCAACTGGATCATCTTCATCGTGGTCGGCGTGCCCGGGGCGTGGTTGATCATCAAACCGGCTCTGGGCCTGTAGGGGAGCGACGAGATGGCACTCTATTCGCGCTCGGGACGCCCCAAGCCGCAGAGCGGCGGCTTCGAGCTGGCGTCGTGGTATTTCATGAGAGTTTCCGGCGTGGCGCTTTTCATCCTGGCGTTCGCCCACTTCAGCCTGGAGCACTTCCTGTTCGACCCAAGCCAGGAAAGCGCCACCTGGATCTTCAACCAGCGTTGGAACAGCCTGTTCTGGCGCAGCTTCGACTGGTTGCTGCTGATGATGGTCGTGCTGCATGCCTTCCTGGGCATGCGGACGGTGACGATGGACTATCTCAAGGGCGGGACCCGGACGCTCGCCCTGATGGGCCTCTACTTGCTGGGGCTGATCGTCTTCGTCATGGGCACCATCGTGGTCATGTCCGTACCGTTCATGCAGGCCTAGACGATGGACTACCCGTTTGACGCGATCGTCGTCGGGGCCGGTGGGGCCGGCTTGTGGGCCGCTCTGGAACTGGCCCGCGAAGGCGTGAACACCGCCGTTCTCACCAAGCTCTATCCCACCCGCTCGCACACCGGCACCGCCCAGGGCGGCGTCTGCGCCGCTCTCGGCAACCTCGAGGAGGACCACTGGGAGTGGCACATGTTCGACACGGTCAAAGGCGGCGACTACCTGGTCGATCAGGATGCCGCCGAGGTCCTCGCTCGCGAGGCCATCGAGACCGTCGTCGAGCTCGAGCACATGGGCCTGCCGTTCAACAGGACGCCCGAGGGCAAGATCGACCAGCGCCGCTTCGGTGGCCACACCCGCAACTACGGCGAGGCGCCGGTCCGCCGGTCGTGCTTCGCCGCGGACCGGACCGGCCACATGATCCTGCAGACGCTCTATCAGCAGTGCATCAAGCACGGCGTCAAGTTCTTCGACGAGTTCCAGGTCGTGGACCTGCTCTTCGACGGCGGCGAGCCGGCGGCGGGCGGCCGGGCGGCGGGGGTCGTGGCCCACCGGCTGGCCGACGGCCAGCTCCACACCTTCCGGGCCAAGGCGGTCCTGCTGGCCAGCGGCGGTTTCGGGCGGATGTTCCGGATCACCTCGAACGCCCACAGCCTGACCGGCGACGGCGTGGCGCTCTGCTACCGCCACGGCATCCCGCTCGAAGACATGGAGTTCTTCCAGTTCCACCCGACCGGGATCGTGGGCATCGGCATCCTGCTCTCGGAGGCCGCCCGGGGCGAGGGCGGGACCCTCCTCAACGACAAGGGCGAGCGGTTCATGGAGCGTTACGCGCCGAAGCTGATGGAGCTGGCGCCCCGCGACATGGTCAGCCGGGCCATGTACCAGGAGATCCGGGCCGGCCGCGGGATCGGCGGCAAGGATTACCTCTACCTCGACGTCCGCCACCTCGGTCGCAAGGTGATCGAGGAAAAGCTGCCCGACATCACCGACTTCGCCCGCATCTACCAGGGAGTGGAGCCGCTCAAGGAGCCGGTCCCGGTCCAGCCGACGGCCCACTACGCCATGGGCGGCATCCCCACCAACGTCCGTTCGGAGGTCGTCTTCGACGACAAGGGCACGGTCGTCCCGGGGCTCTATGCCGCGGGCGAATGCGCATGCGTCAGCGTCCACGGGGCCAACCGGCTCGGCACCAACTCACTCGTCGATCTGCTGGTCTTCGGCCGCCGGGCGGGCCGCCAGATGGCCCGCTACGCGGGCAAGACCGAGCGGCCGCTGCCGATCGTCGACGCCGTCGAGCCGATCAGGGCGGAGCTGGAAGGCATCCGCGGCCGGACCTCGGGCGGCGAGTCCGTGGCCCGGATCCGCAAGGACCTCCAGGACGTGATGATGGACAACGTCGGCGTCTATCGCGACGGCAAGCTTCTGACCGCGGCTCTGGCCAGCGTCAAGGAGCTCGAGGCTCGTTACCAGAAGGTCACCATCACCGACTGCGGCGCGGTCTTCAACACCGAGCTCCTGGAAGCCCAGGAGCTTGGCTATCTGCTGGACATCGCCCACGTCACCGTCGCCTCGGCCCTGGCCAGAACCGAGAGCCGGGGCGCCCACTCGCGCGAGGACTACCCCGAACGCGACGACAAGAAGTGGCTCAAACACACCCTCGCGTACAAGGGCAAGGACGGGCCGAGCCTGCGCTACAAGCCGGTCTCGATCACCCGCTTCGAACCCAAGCCGCGGACGTACTGAGGCTGCCCGATGGAAGTAAGCCTGCGCATCCTCCGCTACGATCCCGACCGCGACGAAGCCCCCCACTGGGAGACATACCAGGTCGCGGTCGATCCGATGGACCGCGTCCTGGATCTCCTGCTCAAGGTCAAGGCCGAGCAGGATGGCTCCTTGAGCTTCCGGCGGTCCTGCGGTCATGGCATCTGCGGCTCGGACGCGATGATGATCAACGGCCGCAACCGCCTTGCCTGCCGTATCCGCGTCGACCAGCTGGGCAAGAAGATCTCCGTCGCCCCGCTGCCCGGTCTGCCCGTGGTCAAGGACATGATCGTCGACATGAACGGCTTCTTCGGCAAGTACCGCTCGATCAAGCCGTATCTGATCAATGACGAGCCCGAGCCCGAACGGGAGCGCCTCCAGAGCCAGGCCGATCGGGCTCGCTACGACGACACGACAAAGTGCATCCTGTGCGCCGCCTGCACCTCGTCCTGCCCGTCCTTCTGGGCCCGGCCCGAGTACGTCGGTCCGGCCGCGATCGTGCAAGCCCACCGCTTCATCTTCGACTCGCGCGACGAGGGCGCGGACGAGCGGCTGGAGATCCTGGCCGACGAGGACGGCGTATGGCGCTGCCGCACGATCTTCAACTGCGTCGACGCCTGCCCGCGCGGCATCAACATCACCAAGGCGATCCTCGAGGTTTCCTCGGAGATCGTCGGGCGGCACGGCTGAAACCCGGCGACGGCGGCTGGGACTCGCTCTGGGACTCTGTCGGCGCCACGCCGAAGGAGCCGGATAAGGTGGCGAACGGCGCGGCCGGCGCCGGGACCGCGGGCGGTGCCGGGACGGGCGAGTCGGCCGCCCGTGCGAGCGGTGCCGCCGCGGGCGGCGTGGACTCGGCGGCCGGCGGTCCGGGCCTTCGGACGCTCATCGTGCGAACCGATGGCGCGGCGCGTGGCAATCCCGGGCCTGCGTCGCTCGGGGCGGTCCTGATCGAAGCCACGGGACCGGCCGCGCGGCGCCCCGATGCTCCGCCCATCGCGACCATCTCCGAGTACCTGGGGGTGCAGACGAACAACGTGGCGGAGTACACGGGGGTCCTGCGAGCCCTTGCCCTGGCCGAGGAGCTGGGCGCTCAGGCGGTGGACCTGCTGCTCGACTCCAAGCTGATCGTGGAGCAGGTGAATGGCCGCTGGAAGGTCAAGGACACCAAGATGATCCCGCTCCACGGCGAGGCGCGGGCTCGGCTAGCTCGTTTCTCCCGCTGGAGCGCGACGCACGTCCCGCGGGCCCAGAACAAGCAGGCCGACGCTCTGTGCAACGAGGCGATCGACCGCGCCCTCGCGGGCGGTGCCCGCGTCGTGGTCGTCCGGCCGAAGTAGGGGAGCGTCCGGCGGGCCGGCCTGGCGCGTAGCCGAGCCGTCCTCCCGCGCCACCGGCGCCGATTCCGGGCCGACTCGAATGCCGCCCGGCGCCGATTCCGGGCCCGCCGCGCCGCGCCCCGATCCGTTCCGACTCGAATGCCGCCCGGCGGCTCCGCGGCTTCGCTCGCGCCGCGCCCCGATCCGTGCAGTTGTTCGACTGAGTCGAACGCGCAAGGCGGACTCACGGCGCGGTCTCGACGGAGCAGGCAGCCGATCGGGCGGTCCTGACCGATATGATCGCCGGCAAGCACGAATCTGGTCGAGCCCGGCGAATAGTGCGTCAGATTCGTCGTCGGAAAGGCTCCGGTTCCCCGCCGGCCGTCCGGGAGGCGATCTGCGTTCGGCTGGCTCGAACATCTGCGGGCTTCGGCGCGGACGCTGCTGGAATAGGCAAGCCTTGCTTCCCCAGCCGGCCCGCCCCGCCCCGCAGCCAGCCCGCCCCGCCCCGCAGCCAGCCCGCCCGCCGCGGACCTTGCTACTTGATCTTCAGGCCCTCGACGCCGCTGGCCGGCTCCGGATACCGGGGGTTCAGGTCATCGATCGCGTCGAGCACGATCTCGCTGACCGCCAGCTCGCGTAGCCAGTTGTGGTCCGAAGGGACGATGTACCAGGGCGCGAAGTCCGTGCTCGTCTCGGTCAGCATGTCCTCGAATGCCTCGCGGTACTGGTCCCAGAGCCGCCTCTCCGGCAGGTCGGCTGAGGAGAACTTCCAGCGCTTGGTCGGGTCGTCGATCCGATCCTGGAAGCGCTGACGCTGGGTGTCCTTGTCGATCGCCAGGAAGAACTTGAGGATCGTCACCCCCTCTTCGGTCAGCATCCGCTCCCAGTCCCGGATCTGGCGGTAATGGCGGTGCCAGACATCCTTCGACTCCAGGTTGTGGACCCGAACTATCAGGACCTGCTCGTAGTGGCTGCGATTGAAGATGCCGATCTCGCCCTTGCCGGGAACCGCCGCGTGGACGCGCCACAGGAAGTCGTGAGCCAGCTCCTTGGGGGTCGGGATCTTGAAAGACGTGACCGGTGTCCCCTGGGGATTGAACGCCCCGGCTATGACGCGGATCGTGCCGTCCTTCCCGGCGGCGTCGATGCCCTGGAGGACGATCAGGACGGCATGCTTGGCCTCGGCGTAGAGACGCTCCTGGAGCTCGCTCAGCTTGCCCAGATTGGCGGACAGGTCGGCGGCGCCGCCGTCCTTGTCGCGGCCGAACGTCGCCCCGCAGTCGAAATGGACCAGGTCCACCTTCTCGCCGGGCTTGACCCGCAGCAGATCCCGGAATCGGTCGCCCGACTTCTTGGCCATGGCCTCGTCTCCTTCGACTGGCGCCCCGCGTGGTTGACGGGCTGATGCTAACGGCTCAGCCGGTAACGCAGCTCGGGTGTAGTGAAACCGCCGAGCTCGAGGTCCTGGCGCAGTCCGTCGGGGCGCCATCCCAGCGCTTCGTAGAACGCGCGGGCCCTGGCGTTCGCCTCCAGGACCCAGAGCACCAGAGTGGTCGCGCCGCTATCCAGCCAGTAGTCGACTGCGGTCGTGAGCAGCGCCCGGCCGGCCCCGCCGCGCCACTCCTCTGGCACGACGTACAGGGCGTACACCTCGGCCGCTGGTGGCGGCACGTCCGCGTCGCGGGGCGGGCCGCTCGACAGGTAGCCGATCCCCCGGCCGCCCAGCTCGGCGACCCAGGCCGGTGCGCCCGCCTGCTCCCCGGCCGCGAGCCTGGCCTCCAGGGCCGACCGGCGGGCGGAGACCGACAGCCCGGCCAGGAATTCCGCCGGCATGATCCCCCGGTAGGCCGCTCGCCAGCCGGCGACGTTGATCTCGGCCACGAGCCCCGCGTCCGCCACGCTGGCGCGCCTGATTCGAATCTCTGCACGGTTGGTCATTCGGGTCACTTCGACTACAATCCCCGCTCGGCGAGTCGGCCGGACGATCGCGAAGCCACGACCCTCGGATCGTGGTCTCGAGGAAAGTCCGAGCTCCTCAGCGCAGGGTAGCGGGTAACGCCCGTCCGCCGCGAGGCGAGGACCAGTGCCACAGAGACGTAGCCTCGAAACCGGGCTCGCCCGGGTCGGGGAGTGAAACGCGGCAAACTCTGCTCGGAGCAAGGCCAAATAGGAGGACGCGGTTCGGACGCTCGGGCAACCGGGCGATCGGACGGAAGAGGTCGCGCTGCCCAGTCCTCGGGTCGGCCGCACGAGCCGTCGGGCAACCGGCGGCCACAGATGGATGATCGTCACCGCGGCTCCGGTCGCGGCACAGAACTCGGCTTACAGGCCGGCTCGCCGCCAAGCCCGCTGTCGAGACCCGCTACTCCTCGTCGGGCCGGAAGATGTGGCTCGCGGTGCAGGCGGCGCAGATGGCCGCGCTCGTCTCGATGTCCCCGAGTGGCAGCGGTACGCGCCTGTCGGGATAGAGGCAGCTGACCTCGTAGGCCGCTTCGGGGCCGCGCGCGATCCGACTCAGACGCCGGAACGTGCAGCGCCGCACTCGCTGCGCCGGGGCGGCTGCGGCGATCGGCTCGAGCTCGGATATCCGCTGCGGCAGGGCCATTTCAGAACCGAGAATCCTCCAGAGTGGCGGAGGCTAGCATCGTCGGAGAGGGGACGGCAGTGAGCCAAAGGTACTAGACTGCCGGGCGACAGGCACCTGGCATCGTACCTGCCGGGCCGATCTTAGCCGGGAGAGCACGTGGAGTCGGGCGGAGACTCTAACAACCAGGACGGAAGAGGGTCGCGAACGCCGCCTGATGAGCAGCAGATGAGGATCGGGCGGGCCCGAGTGGCGCGCGGCTTCGATGCTTTGGGGGACGACAGTGCCCGTGCGACTGGTCCCGCCGGGTTCTCCGGCGCTCCCGTCGACCCCGCTGTCAGCGCCGGCGAGCGAGCGCTCGCACCCGGTGCCATCCAGGCCGACGCCGCCGAAGCCGCTCCACGGCGGGGAACGTGGCCCGAGCAGGCCCCCGCCGGCGAGCCCATCCGCTGTCACTTCCTTCGCAGCGTCGGTGCGGACGGCCGGCTGACGGATCCGCAGAAGACGGCCGTGCCGACCCACCGCTGCGCGGCCTACGGTGATCCACTGCCGCTGTCGCTGCGGCAGCAGGAGCTGGTCTGCCTTCAGCGCGTCCACGTCAGCTGCCCGCGCTACGTCCGGGGCACCCTGCTGGCCAACGAGACGCAAGCCCAGGCCAAGACAGAAGAGCGCCGAAAGACGGCCCTTCCGATCCCAACTCTGGCCGGTATCGGGCTCGTCGCCGCCGCGGTCCTGATCCTCCTCGGCGGTTTCCTCGGAGTCGGGCCTCTCGCCGGCAGTGGAGCCGCCCCGAGCCACAACCCGCTCTCCCGGGCCAGCGCCACTCTCGCGGCGACCGCCACGCCGGTGCCCTCCGTGGCCGTCCCGAGCGCCACTCCATCGGCGAGCCCCGCGGCTACGCCCAGCCCGAAGCCGTCGCCGACTCCCAGGCCGACGGCCACGCCCGTTCCCAGTCCCTCGTGGCCGCCTGGCGCCACGGCCTCGCGGATGGATTTGCTGGTTCCCTGCGCGGGTCAGGACAACTGCTACGTGTACACCGTTCGGGGAAGCGGACCGCCTCCCGCTGGCAACGGCTCCAAGGTCGCGGACAACATCCAGGGCATAGCCAACTTCTTCGGCGTCAGCCAGTCGGCGATCCGCTCGTTGAACGGACTGAGCGGCACGGACGTCATCTACCCGGGTGAGCTGCTCAAGATCCCGCCGCCCACTCGTTAGCTGTCGCCCGAGGCCGGCCGGCCCGGCGGGTTTGGCAGGCGCCCCGTATCTGCCACGCCGAACCGGTAGGCACCGACCTACCCGGGTGGGCTCCGGCAGGTCCGCTCGGGTCACAGGCTGGCGGGCGCAATGGCACTTCATCCGGCCCCGAGCGATGGCGCTTGATAGCGCCAGGCCAGCGAGCGAAACGCACGGCCGCCAGAGCCGAGCTAAGGAGTCCCAGAAATGTCGATCGGTTGGCAGCCCGAGATGGCCATCGGCGCGCCTGTGCTCGACGCCCAGCGCCGCGCCCTCGTCGAGCGGGCCGACGCTTTGATCGCGGTCATCGAGTCGGGCGGGGATCGTGCCTCCGTCGAGAGGGCTATGAAGGACTTCGGCGACTACTCCGTCAGGCATTTCTCCGACGAGGAGGACTGCCAGTTGCGCGGCATCTGTCCGGCTCTCCAGTGGAACGGCAGGGCGCGCGCCGAGCTGGTCAAGATCCTGGCCGACTTCCGCCGCGCCTACGAGCGCGACGGCGCCGTCCCGATCGTGGCGGAAGCCCTTTCGGGCGAGCTGTGTGGATGGGTCGCCCGTTACATCCCGGGCCCGAACGCGGCGCTGCCCTGCGTGACTAGTCGGCGGTAGCCCCGAAGAGCCGCGCGAAGCCGGGATAAGCTCGCAGCGGCAGGACCTCGAATTCGATCAGACCCGCCGAGACCATCGGCAGGGAGGCCAGCGCGGCCTCGGCCTCGGCCACGTCGGCGCACTCGAGCATGAGCACGGCCATCTGCTCGTCGGCGTGGAAGTAGAGCTCGCGGATGATCCCCGCCTGGTGCAGATCCCAGGCGCGGCGGGCTTCGGCAGCCCCCATCTCAGGCGTGAACTGGGTCTCGTCCGCTCCTTCGACGGCCCTCTCGATAGCCAGGATCCGCATCTGCCCTCCCTGCGCGGAGCGTGCCTCGCTCGACGTGAAGGATAGCCGCGCCGGGCGGATGGCGGCGCCTATCTCGGCGTCGAGCCGCCCGGTCGCGATGTTCCGCGCGGTCGCTCAGAGCGCCTCAGAGTGGGCTCTTCAGGCAGCCGACACGGCCCCGGACCGCTCCCCGGACCGTCCCGGAGTCCCCGTTGACTCGGCGCTTGAGGGGTGTATCATCCGGCCAGCGGTGAAATGTGGTGACTGGCGGTGATTCCAAGCGATATCAGCCCTGCATAATGAACTCCGGTGGTGAATCTGGGTTCAAAGGGGGAAGCCGGGCAAGGTCCGAGCCGCCTCACCAGACATGGCTCCGCGGCGGATAGACAGGCGAGCGCTGATGTTCATCGGTGAGTACAGGCATTCGGTAGACGCCAAGGGACGGGTCGCGATCCCGGCCCGGTTCCGCCTGCAGCTCGAAGAGGGAGCCGTGGTCGTGCGCTGGGTGGAGGGCAACGCGGCCATCTTCCCCAGGGCCGCTTTCGAGGCCCTGGCCGAGAAGGTCGCGGCCTTGCCACTGGCCAACGAACAGGCTCGAGCCGTTTCGCGCTTCTTGTTCTCGAGCGCCTTCGAAGTGGAGCGGGACAACCAGGGCCGGGTGGTCCTGCCCGCGGCCGTTCGCGATTGGGCCGGGCTCGGGCCGGAGGCCGTGATCGTCGGAGCGGGGGACCGCGTCGACATCTGGTCGCCCGACCGCTGGGCGGCCAAGGGCTTCGCCTCTCCGGACGAGTTTGCCGCCGCTCTCAACGGCCTGGGGCTGTAGGTGAGTGGCATGGATTCCAGGAACCCGCTCGACGAGGTGACCGGTGGCCGGGCCACCGCCGGCTCTCCCGAGGGGGGCGCCGAATTGGAGGTAGGGCACCTGCCGGTGATGGTGGACGAGGTTATAGAGACTCTCGCCCCCGGTGCCGGCAGCCTCCAGATCGACGCCACCCTCGGCGGAGCCGGCCACGCCGAACGGGTCCTGGAGGCCACTTCGCCCGATGGACGGCTGCTTGGACTCGACGCCGACCCGGCGGCCATAGCCCGCGGCGCCCGGCGGCTGGCTCGCTTCGGCGACCGTGTGGTACTGCGTCAGACCAACTTCGGCCGGCTGGAGGAGGTCGCGCCCGAAGCCGGTTTCGGCCAGGTCGACGGCATCCTCATGGACCTCGGCCTGTCGAGCTACCAGCTCACCGACGTCGAGCGTGGCTTCGGATTTCGGGCCGGCGGGCGGCTCGACATGCGCTTCGACACGAGCCGGGGCCAGCCGGCGGCCGACCTGCTGGCCAGCCTCGACGCCGCCGAGCTGACGGCTCTCTTCCGCCGCTACGGCGAGGAGCCCTTCGCCGGCCGGATCGCCAGGGCGATCGTGGAAGCCCGGCGCCACTCTCCGATCGAGACGGCCGAGCAGCTGGCGGCGCTCGTCGAACGAGCCGTGCCGGCGCCGAAGGCCCGTCGGACCCATCCCGCCACCCGCGTCTTCCAGGCGCTGCGGATCGCCGTGAACGACGAGCTGACCGCGCTGGAGGCCGGCCTGGCGGCCTCTCTGCCGCTTCTCCGACCGGGCGGCCGGCTGGTCGTCCTGAGCTACCACTCGCTCGAGGATCGGATCGTCAAGCGCTTTATCGCCGCCGAGCAGCGCGGCTGCGTCTGCCCGCCCGAGATTCCCGTCTGCGTTTGCGGGCGAAGTCCGCAGCTTCGATCCCTGGGCAAGTCGAAAACGCCAGGCTCGTCGGAGATCGCCGCCAATCCACGCTCGCGCAGCGCCCGCCTGAGGGCCGCCGAGCGAGTTGCCGCCTGATATCGCGAAAGGAGGAACCGTTGAGCAAGCCGCACGAGATCAGCCGGCGCCGGACATACGGTCGCCGCCAGCACGAGATCCTGGAGCGAACCGAGCGACCCACGGGTCCCCTGGGCGCGATCGAGAAGGCCGAGCTGCCCTGGCCGCAGGACCGCTGGACCGCCTCGCTGATCCGGCCCATGGTCGCCGACTGGCCGAGTGGCGGATCCACTCGCTGATGGCCGTCTACGAGGGCGCCCGTCCTCGATCCACGCTCCTTCCGCGGCGGCGCCTGGAGGCCCCCCTCCTCCGCCCCCAGGCGCCGCCGCCCGCCCGCCGGCGAACGCGCGTCGTCCTCCATTCGAGGCGGCGGCCGCGCTTCTTCGGTATCGCCATCGGCGTGATCGTGGTCGCCTTCCTGGCCAGCTTCTTCTCGCTCGTCCAGACCATCAGGATCTCGGCTTCGAGCTACGACATGGATCAGCTCAATCAGGAGTACGGCCAGCTCCAGAACCAGGGCCAGCAGGACCTCTCCGACATCAACAGGCTGGACCGCGAATCCGCGATCAGACGGGAGGCGATCGCGACGGGCCTGTCCCAGCTGCCCGCGCCGATCGTTATTCCGGCCCGCTGAGGCCGCCACCCGATGCTCGGCCGTACGGATTCTCGAGGCCGCCTGCTCCTCCTTCTGGCGGTGATGCTCGTCCTGTCGACCGGACTGGGACTTCGTCTCGCCTACTGGCAGGTCAACCAGCACGCCCAGCTGTCGGCGTACGCCGCCGCGGATACCTACACCCAGCGGACGATACCGGCCAAGCGGGGGACCATCTACGACCGGACGGGCACGATCGTGCTGGCCGAGACCGTCGAGGAGTACCGGATCGTCGGCGACCTCCACGATCTCACCGAGGACGAACGCAAGCAGGACGCCGACGCCCTGGTCGACTACCTGGCTCTCGATCCGGACGCCGAGGCGAAGCTGCGCGCCGTGATGGAGACGAAGGGCTACTACGTCGTGCTCGCCACAGGCGTCGACGCCGAAACCGCCAACGACATCACCGCGGCCCAGATCAACGGGGCGATGCCGACCCTGACTCTCGAGGAGACGCCTGTGCGGGTCTATCCGCAGGCCGGCGGGGCGCCCAACACCTCGCTGGCCGCCCAGGTCCTCGGTTTCGTCAACGATGCGGGCGTGGGCCAGTACGGTCTCGAGCAGGAGTACGACAAGATCCTGGCCGGCAAGCCGGAGATCGTGAGCGTCGACCCGAACACGCCCGGTCCGGCTGGTGAGCGCATCATCGACCCTGGCACCGCGGGGACCGACATCCGGACCACCATCGACGCCGGCCTCCAGCTCCAGGTGGAGCAGGAGGTCTTCTCCACCTGGCTGGCAGACAAGGCCAAGGTCGTCTCGGCGACCGTCATGGATCCCAAGACCGGCGCAATCCTGGCCGAGGCCTCGTATCCCTCGTACGACGCCAACCACTACGCCCAGGTCGCCAGTCAGAACCCGAATCTGTTCCGCGACCCGAACATCAGCGAGGTCTACGAGCCCGGCTCGGTCTTCAAGATGCTGACCGCCTCCGCCTCGCTCGAGACCAAGACCACGGCTCTCACGACCAAGATCGACGACATCGGCGTGCTCAAGCTGCCCGGCGACCAGGAGGTGGCCGACGCCGACCGCAAGCGGATGGGCTGGATGACCTACGCCGACATCATCGCCTGGTCGCGCAACGTCGGCGTCTCGCAGGCTGCCTTCCGGCTCGGCAAGACCACGGCCGCGGCCTCGAAAGTTCTCTACAACACCTGGCAGGACTACGGCATCCTGCAACCGACGGGCATCGACTTGGCCGGCGAGGCCGGCCCTCTGGTCCGCGACCCGTCGGTCACCCCCTGGGCCCAGATCGACCTGGCCAACGCCTCCTTCGGCCAGGGCGTGGCGGTCACGCCGATGCAGCTCATGGACGCCTACGCGATCATGGAGAACGGCGGTCTGTCGATTCGGCCCCACGTCGCCGACATGCCCTCGTCGGAGGCGACGTCATCACCGCCGGCCGGGACGCGAATCATCAGCCCCAGCCTCGCCTCCTCGCTGACCGGCGTGATGGAGCACGTCGTCACGACCGTGCCGTCCTACGACCAGGCGACCTACATCGCCCATTACTACGTCGGCGGCAAGACCGGCACCGCCCAGATCTGGGATCCAACCCTAAACCACGGCGCGGGCGGCTGGATGGACAACATCTACAACTACAGCTTCTACGGCTGGGTGGGCACCAGCTCGCCTGACCTGGCCGTCGGTTTGGTCATCTACCAGGGCACCCCGAGCAAGGTCGGCCAGGGCATCCTCGACATGCCGGTCCAGTCAACCCAGCTCTTCCGGCGGATCGCCTACGACGCGGTCGTGACTGAGAAGCTGCCGCCCAACAAGAACGGCCCGCAGTCTCCCAGCTCGAAGAAGACGAAGTCGCTGGGCTGATGGGCGCGTCCCGCACCGACCTCGGCCGGCTGTGCGACACTGACGGGGTGACCGACACTCGCAGTCTGGGGTCTCGGGGCGGGCCGGGACCGGTCGCTCCCGCCGCCCACGCGACTGCCGGATCCGCTCGCTGGAGATGGACCGGCAAGGTGGCCCCGGACGCGATTGGCGAGGTCCACCGGCACCGGGCGGAAGTCGAGCGACCCTTGCCCGCGGGACGGGCGTCACGCGTCGGACCGTCCCGAAATATGGTGGCGGCGGTGGCTGGAAGCGGGGGCTGGGCTGCCGGCGCCGGAGCGATGGGAGGGTCGCGCCGGACCGGTGAGGAGGTTCGGTGAGAGAGCACGGCGTCGAGTTCATCCAGGGACTGCTGCTCGCGTTCGCCTGCATGGTCATCCTCATGCCGCCCTTCTTGCGGTTGCTGCGCTGGCTGGGCATGGGCAAGCAGATCCGTGAGGATGGCCCCGGCACGCACCTGGTCAAGCAGGGCACCCCGAGTATGGGCGGGGTGCTCGTGGTGGTCGTCATCATCGCCGTGGCGGCCGTCTTCGGCGCCTTCGACGCCTCGACGTACTCACCCCTGTTCGTCCTCGCCCTGGTCGGCGCCCTGGGCGCCATCGACGACTACCTCAACGCCCGGACCGGCATCGGTATCCGAGGTCGCCACAAGATCCTCTGGCAGCTGATCGTGGCCGTGGTCGTGGCCCTGTACGTCCAGAACCACTTCGGCTTCAACGGCTTCAACGTCCCGTTCGTCGGCCCGGTCCAGTACACCCAGGCGATCGACCTGCCGTTCGTCGGCCACGGCATCGAGGTCGGGGCGATCTTCTTCATCGTCGTGGCCGTGGTGGCGATCGTCGGCTGTAGCAACGGCGTCAACCTCACCGACGGGCTCGACGGGCTGGCGGGCGGAACCCTCGTGTTCGCCTTCATCAGCTTCCTGATCATCGCCCTGCTCAACGCCCCCTACCAGCCCAACCTGGCGATCGTCATCGCCATCGCCATCGGCGCGATCATGGGCTTCCTGTGGTTCAACGTGCATCCCGCCCAGGTCTTCATGGGCGACTCGGGAGCCCTGTCTCTGGGTGGCATGCTGGCCGTCATCGCCCTGATAACCGGCCAGGTCCTGATCCTGCCGCTCATCGGGATCATCTTCGTTCTCGAAGTCGCTTCCGACGTGATCCAGATCGGCAGCTACAAGCTCCGCGGCAAGCGGGTCTTCCGGATGGCGCCTCTCCACCACCACTTCGAGCTCGGAGGCTGGGACGAGGAGAAGATCACGATGCGCTTCTGGATCGTCGGGGCGCTGGCCGGCATGCTCGGGGTGACCCTCTTCGTCGCCTCGATACCCAAGTAGGCCGCCGATGCCGGACCTGATCGTCGACCTCGATCGGCTCACCGCCGCAAGCGTGCGCGCCGGGGCGCTTCAGGGGATGCCGGTGACCGTCCTGGGCCTGGCCCGCAGCGGCATCGCCCTGGGCCGCTTCTTCGCCGACGCGGGGGCGCGGGTGACCATCTACGACCGACGCCCGGCCGCCGAGCTCGAGACCGCCATCGAGGCCCTGGGCGGCCGACCGATAGAGCTCCGGCTGGGGCCGGACGTCGATCCGGCCGAGACCTGGTCGAACGCGGGTCTGATCGCGACTTCGCCGAGCATCAACCCCGACTATCCCACGGCCGAGCCGAGGCTCCGCGACGCCCTCGGGCGCGTCGTCGAGGCTCATCGGGCCCACCCGTCGACCGCCCCGGCGCTGGTCAGCGAGACGGACCTGGTGCTGCGTCTGTGCCCCAGCCCGACAGTCGGGGTCACGGGCACGAAGGGCAAGACGACGACCTCGTCGCTGACCGCCGCCCTCCTCGCCGCCGATCCGGACCACCCGGCCATCCTGGGCGGAAACATCGGCAGCCCGTTGATCGAACGGCTGCCCGAGCTCAGGCCCGAGCATCGGGTCGTCATCGAGCTGTCGGAGCTGCAGCTGCCGACGCTGTCGAGAGGCACCACGGTGGCGGTGTACACGAACGTCACCGCCGACCATCTCGACCGCCACGGCTCGGTCGAGGCCTACCGGCGGGTCAAGCGCCGCCTGGCCGAGCTGGTCGACCCGGAAGGGGCGCTCGTGCTCAACGCCGACGACCCCGTGGTGGGCGAGTACGCCACGCTCGGAACGGCATCGACCGTGACCTACCGACGCGCCAGCCCGGCTCCCGGCGGGGTAGGCCTCGCCGACGGCTGGATCGTGGCTTCGGACGTGGCCCGGCTCGGGGCGGCCGGAGGCGGCCCGGCCCGAACCGGCCCCGGCGGGCGGATCATGCCAGTCACCGAGTTGGCCATTCCGGGCGCTCACAACGTCTCGAACGCTCTGGCCGCCGTCGCTGCGGCGCTCCTCTTCGGTGTCGACCCCGACGGCATCCGCCGCGCCGCCGCTGCCTTCGCCGGTGTCGAGCACAGGCTCGAGCTAGTTGCCAGAGTCGACGGGGTCCGGTTCGTCAACGACTCCCAGGGCACCCAGCCCGACGCGGTCATCGCCGCCCTGCTGGCCTTTCCCAGGCCGCTGGTCCTTATCGCCGGCGGCCGGGACAAGGGCGTCGATCTCTCCGGTCTTGGGCCCGTGGCGGCCGAGCGAGCCGACGCCGCCGTTCTGATCGGGGAGTCCGGCCCCACCCTGGCGGCCATGTTCAGGGCCGACGGACTGGCCCGCGTGGAAATGGCGGCGACGCTCGAGGCGGCCGTGGACGCCGCCGACTCGATCGCCCGGGAGCTTATCGCCGCTGCCCGTTCGGGCCAGCCGGCCACGGTCCTGCTCAGCCCGGCCGCCGCCAGTTTCGACATGTTCGTCGACTACGCCGCCCGCGGCCGCGCCTTCAAGTCCGCCGTGGCCGCGCTCGCCCGCCGCCGCGACGCCGCCGGGGTGGCCCGATGATCTGGCGCCGGGAGAGCCGCGATCGCCGCGACTTCGACCAGATGCCCGTCCAGCCCGAGCCAGTCCGCCGCTACAGCGGTTCGGCCAGGCTCAGTCCGGTCAGCGCCCGCCAGAACGCCCTGGCCAGCCCCAGCGTCTTCCAGCGCGACGCCCACGAACCCGACTACATCATCCTGGTCACCGTCGTCGCCCTGTGCGCGATCGGCATCCTGATGGTCTATTCGGCCTCGGCTATCCCGTCGTACGCCAACGATCAGGACATGTTCGCCCTGGTGGCCCCGCAGGTCCTGGCCGGGCTGCTCGGTCTGGCCGCCATGGCCTTCTTCATGCGCCTCGACTACCGCTACCTGAGAGTTCTGAGCGTGCCGCTGGCCTTCGTCGCGCTGGGGTTGCTCGCGGTCGTGCTGCTGCCCCAGGTCGGCGTCGTCCACAACGGCTCGTCGCGCTGGCTCCACCTCGGGCCGCTGCCGGAGGTCCATCCGGCCGAGGTGGCCAAGCTGTCGCTGGTCATCTATCTCTCGCACTGGCTGGCGAACAAGGGGATCGGCATCCGCGACTTCCGGCGGGGGGCTCTGCCCCTCGCGGTGATCACCGTGCCGTTCCTGGTCCTGGTGGTCCGCGAGCCCGACCTTGGCACCGCGGCGGTCATCGTCCTGATCGTCTTCGCTCTCTACTTCGTCGCCGGAGCAAGCCTGCTTCACCTGCTGGCTGCCGGACTCGCCGGCCTGGCCGGCGGGGTCCTGGTGATCCTGATGGTCGGCGACTACCCGCTCCAGCGGATCCAGACGGTCCTCAACCCATGGGCCGGCCCGCAGGACACTGGCTACCAGACCATCAAGTCGCTGGAGGCCATCAGCGCGGGAGGGCTGCTTGGCACGGGTCTCGGGAACAGCAAGGTCTTCGTCCCGAGCGACGTCAACGACTTCATCTTCTCGGTGATCGCGCAAGAGATGGGCCTGGTCGGGGGTGCCGTCGTGATCGCCCTCTTCGTCGCCTTCGCCTACGCCGGCATCCGAACGGCCATGCGTGCGCCCGACACGTTCGGCGGCCTCATGGCCGCCGGTATCACCTCCTGGATATGCTTCCAGGCGCTGATCAACATCGGCGTCGTCGTCGCGGTCGTGCCGGTGACCGGCATCACGCTACCGTTCGTATCGGCCGGCGGCACGTCCCTGACGGTCAGCCTCGCCGCCGTCGGGATACTGCTCTCCGTCTCGCGCGAAACCGTTGAACGAGGTTGGGTAAGTGCGACTACTGATAGTGGCCGGGGGTACGGGCGGACATATCTACCCGGCTCTCGCCGTCGCTCGGTCGCTGCAGACTAGCCCGGACGACCACGAGCTGCGCTGGGTCGGTGGCTACCGGGGTCTCGAATCGGGCGTCGTGCCCACGACTGGGATCCCGTTCCGCCGTCTCGTGGTCCGGTCGCTGCGTTCGGTCGACCTCAACCTCCACGTCATACTGGACCCGCTCCGGCTGGCCCTCTCGGTGCCGCAGGCTTTCGGGCTGCTCCTCCGCTGGCGGCCGGCGGCGATCTTCACCACCGGCGGCTACGTGGCCCTGCCCGTCCTGCTGGCGGCCGCGCCGCTGAGGATCCCCGTGGTGATGTGGGACGGCAACGTCGTTCCGGGCCGGAGCGTCAGGGTTACGGCCCGGTTCGCCGGCTGTCTGGCGGTCGCGTTCGAGAGCACCTGCCGGGCTCTCGGCCGCAAGCGGCGGCCCTGCTTCGTAACCGGGACGCCGATCCGCGACCCGGGTCTCATCGGCCGGGCCGAGGCCCGAGCCGCTCTCGGTCTGGCGGCCACTGACAGGCTGGTGCTTGTCTTCGGCGGGTCGCAGGCGGTCCGCCGCTTCAACTCGGCGGTAGCCGAGGCACTACCGCGGCTCGTCGACCGGGTCCACGTCATCCACGTCACCGGCGACGCGGGCTACGACCAGGCTGTCGCCGGTCGCGAGGCGCTGCCGGCTCAGCGCCGCGATCGCTACCGGCCGGAGCGGTATCTCGGCGACGGCATGGCCGCGGCCCTCGCCGCGGCCGACCTGGTGGTCGGCCGGGCCGGCTCGTCGACCCTGGCTGAGGTGGCCGCCTTCGGGCTGCCCCTCGTGGTTGTGCCGTATCCCCACGCCGCCGGCCATCAGCAGCTCAACGCCGAGGAGCTGGTCCGGGCCGGCGCGGCGCGGCTCATCGACGATTGCGACTTCGACGCGGCCGCCCTCCTGGACTCGGCGGCGATCCTCGACGATCCCGCGCGGGTGTCGGCCATGGCCGCCGCGGCCCGCTCGCTGGCCCGGCCAGGAGCCGCTGCCGCGGTCGCCGAGCTGGTGAGAGCGGCGGCCGGCCGGACCGCCTACCCGGACGAGGCCCGCGTCGAGGGCCTGTCCCGGGGCCTGGCCGGGGGTACGGCGAGTTGAGCGGCCCGGAGCGGAACACCCGAAGGACGCTCGGGGCGAGGGACTCGAACCCGGCGGCGGCCGCAACCCCGGCCGCCAACCCGGCGGCGGCCGCGAACCCAGCCGCCAATCCGGCCCCGGCCTCCTCGGCGGCCGCAACCGCGCGCCCTCCGGACCCGGCCGTGGCCGCGGCCGAGGCGGTCCGGGCCGCCGGCCTGCGGATGAAGCGCGGCGAGCCGATGGCCCCCCACACCACGATGCGGGTCGGCGGCCCGGCCGACGTCTACGTCGAGGTCAAGGACGTACCCGCGCTGACGGCCCTGATGCGAGCCGCGCGGGCCGCCGGCGCCCCGGTCACGGTCCTCGGTCGCGGCAGCAACGTCATCGTCGCCGACGCCGGGATACGCGGGCTGGTCGTTGTCGCCCGCGCGGAGGGCTGCCGGATCGAGGGCGACCGATTGATCGCCGAAGCGGGTCTGCCGCTCGCCCGCGCGGCGACCGTGGCCCAGCGAGCCGGCCTCTCGGGGCTCGAGTTCGGCCTGGCCATCCCGGGCACGGTCGGCGGCGCGATCTGGGGCAACGCCGGGGCCCACGGCTCGGACGTCGCCGCCGTCCTCGAATCGGTGACCGTCCTGCGGGCCGACGGCGCCGAAGCCACCGAACCGGCCTCGGCTCTGGCCCTCAAGTATCGCGACAGCCGGATCAAGGGGGCGGCCGGCAGGACTGCCGGCGACCTGATCCTGACGGCCACGTTCAGGCTCAACCTCGCCCACCCGGCCGCGGTCAAGGCCCGCCTGGACGAGATCCTGCGCTGGCGCCAGGAGCACCAGCCGCTCAACAAGCCCAGCGCCGGAAGCGTCTTCCGCAACCCGCCGGGGGATTCGGCCGGCCGGCTGATCGACGAGTGCGGCCTCAAGGGCACCCGCGTCGGCGACGCCGCGATCAGCGAGAAGCACGCTAACTTCATCGTCAACGAGGGCCGGGCCAGCGCCACCGACGTCAGGCGGCTCGGCGACCTGGCCCGTGACGCCGTCGCCGCCCGCTTCGGGGTCGACCTCGAATACGAAATCCGGTTCATCGGCGACTGGCCGGATCTGCCGTGAACAGGACCGCCCTGCCCCAACGCCGCCCCGGGCAGGTCCGGCGCACGCCTGCGCGCCGGCCGGCGCCCGGCCTGACGTGGCTCCAGATCGTGGCCGTTGGGCTCGTGGCCGCCTTCGGCTCGGGCATCTACGCCATCGGCATCTCGCCGACGTTCGCCGTCCGGACGCTCGATATCCACGGCGCCACTTTCACCAGCGATTCAATCGTCCGGGCGATCCTGGGCATGGACGACTCGCCCAACGCCTTCCGTCTCGACACCGACTCGGCCGCCCAGCAGCTGGCCAGGCTGCCGGCGGTGGAGTCGGCCAGCGTCCAGGTCCGCCTGCCCGGTACGGTCGAAGTCACTCTCGTCGAGCGCCAGCCCAAGCTGGTCTGGGACGTCGGCGGTCGGCGCTACGTCGTCGACGAGGACGGGCTGCTGTTCGGTATGGTCGACGACGCGGGCAACCCGATCGCCTCCGACGCAGGACCGATGGCGGCGCCGACCGAGATACCGGCGGCCACCGATACGCAGCTGGATACCAGCTCGGCCGCGGCCAGCCCGACCGCCGCACCTACGCCAACGCCCGAGCCGACGCCGAGCCCCAGCCCGACGGCCACGCCAAAGCCCTCGCCGACGAAGAAGGGCGCGAGGGCCAGCGCGACGCCGTCCGGGGGAGCCTCGGACGCTTCCTCGCCGAACCCGACCTACGACGCCTCACTGCTGCCCTCCCTGGCGCCCGCGCCG
>Ga0335076_10000410_pt1 | contig 39226 bp, 27 predicted proteins | sample Lox_Sample_25_FD_206717 | JGI IMG/M metagenome (GOLD analysis project Ga0335076, IMG submission 206717) | Soil microbial communities from Loxahatchee National Wildlife Refuge, Florida, United States - Lox_Sample_2.5 | ecosystem: Environmental > Terrestrial > Soil > Wetlands | place: USA...
CGGGGTCGCGTGAGTGGTTCTTCAAGCGTCGAGAGGAGAGAGAGCGAGCCTTGGCGCAAGAGTCCTGAAAATTTTTCATGCGCTCAGGGTCGGGAGTTCCGGTGATGCCGCCAAGGAAGCGCTTGTCATTGAGGAAGTAGTCGCTGGTCAGCACGTTCTGAAGAAAAAATTCCTGGAACAGGTAAGTGGCGGCGAGAGAAACCTGTCCGAAAGGTTCAGAGGGATGCTGTTCGGCCCACTTTTGGAAGATTTCTCGCGCTTCTTGAAATTTTTGCTGGTACAGAAGCTTGTAGCCCTGCTCCAACTCGGGGACAGAGTTGAAGGCCGGCCCGGTGGGTTCTTCCGAGAGCGCACGCGGACAGAGCGCGAAGCCAAGAAGGGACGCAAACAGGATAAGCGAAAGGAAACGCATGTCCACCTGCCTTAAAAAAGTCCGGGAAGGAATCGAGGCTTCCCGTACATGGCCTCCCGATAGTGAGCGTCCGAGAACAGGACGCGCTCCTCGGTATTAATGCGGCGAGATAATACAAGTACGTGGGCGGCGGAACCGACGCAGGCGGTGATCCACGCGCAGTGAATCAACGGGAGCACCAGCATCTCAACGAAAACAGCGGCGTAATTGGGATGACGTACGTAACGAAAAGGGCCAGTAGTAATGACTCCCATCCCCGTGGAGTTCATCACTTCGACATTCCAATGTTCGCCCAGTGTACGAATGACCCACCAGCGAACCACGTTGGCTGCGATAAAGATCCCAAAGCAAATGGCGGCAAGAATGGGATAAAAGGGCCGATGGAGAAAAACGACCTCGAGGGCCGCTCCGAGGATCACTCCGGTATGCAGCAGAACCATAGGTCGAAAAATTGGATCGGCGACGCGAGAAGCGCCATGGGACACCATTTGGCGTTGATGGCTGCGGGAAATACGAAGCTCGTAGATCCGCAAGAGCGCTACGACTAGGAGAAGACCGAGGTAGGCTTTGACGCTTAATTCCATTGCAGCAACAAAAACTCCGCACTGAAACCTGGGCCAAATGCGGCGGCCAGGGCGTGTTCACCAGCTTTAAGGGGCCGCTTCTCAAGCCACTCCTGAAGAATAAAGAGAATGGTTGCGCTGGAAAGGTTGCCGACGTTGGCCAGTATGTCCCAGGAGGGCTGAGTGTCGCATTTACAAAGGCCGAGCTGCTCCTCGATATTCCCAAGGAGACGAGCGCCGCCAGGATGAAGAATCCATCCCCTGATGTCCTGATGAGTTTTGCCGTTGCGCTGCAGGAAACCGTGGACCAGGCCCTTGATCTCTGCACCAATCATTTCCGGCACGTCCTTGGCAAGAAGGATGTGAAAGCCGGAGTCGCGCAGATCAAAACCCATGGCGCCGAGAGAGTCGGGGAAGGTATAAGTTTCAGTCACGAGAACGCGGGGACCAGGCTTGTTTTGCCCGGTCACGATGACTGCGGCCGCGCCGTCTCCAAATAAAATGGAGGAAATCAGATTGGCTTGGGAAATGTCCTTGCGCTGGAAAGTAAGAGAGGGAAGCTCGACAGCAATGATCAAAACGTTGGCGCCGGGATAGGACTTGATGTAATCAGCGGCGCGTGAAATGGCCATCGCGCCGGCGGCACAACCAAGTTCGGTAAACGGCATGCGCCGAACATCGGAACGAAAACCCATGAGCTTGATTAGGTGGGCGTCTAGCGAAGGAATCATGAAGCCAGTACAGGAAACGGTGATGATGAGATCGATGTCCTGGGAAGCCAGGCTAGCCTTTTGCAGACACTTTTCGGCGGCTTCCTGGCCGAGCTTAATGGCGTGCTCGATGTACTCGTTATTGGTCTTACCGAAGGGTCTGGGCTCAATCGTGTAGTCGATAGGAAAAATGGCATGGCGTTGGTGTACTTGAGCGTTGTCGACGATAGCCATCATGGCTTCCACGCGCCGTTCCGGTATATCAAACACTCTTCCCATGTAATATTTCACGTCATCGCGTGTAATGAGGTGAGGGGGCACGGCGGTCGCAGAGGCACAGATGGTTGCGACTGAAGAGTGCCCATTCGATGACACCTGATTCGACGAGTTCACGTTTTACCGTCTCCTACCCGGCATTTCCAATGTTCGAAATAGCTCATTAACCGGAGATGAATTGCAACCCTGTAAAGGCTCAATCATTAGTGGCTTACTCTACATCAAATCAAGCTGCAGGGGAAATATCAACCGATAACCTTGCGGCTAGATAGCCACGATACGCCGAACTGGAAATAGGCGCGGAAGATGGGTTTACCAGAGGGCAACACGTGGGATGACCTTGTGTGCTCACTCGGTTGCCTCATTTTTGTGCACTTGCGGCTTGCACCACAAGTGATCCATTTCTTTGAAGTGGCCAAAAACGCAAGGTGGGGCTGTCACCGTAGCAGACCGCTTACCCAGCGGCTTCCTGGCTGGCGCGGATTTCCTGCCAGCGGCGAGGACGCTTGTTATATTGCAAAACTTTTTTGCGGAGGCGGATGGATTTGGGGGTAATTTCCACGAGTTCATCATCAGCAATGAATTCAATAGCCTGTTCCAGGCTAAGTTGGCGGTGCGGAATCAGACGAATGGCTTCGTCGGCGGACGAAGAGCGCATATTGGTGAGCTTCTTCTCCTTAGTTACGTTAACCTCCATGTCCTGCTCCCGAGAATTTTCCCCGACGACCATGCCTTCGTAAACTTCGATTGCCGGTCCGATGAACAGCTCGCCGCGTTCCTGTAAGCCCCAAAGCGCGTAGGCCGTGGAAGCGCCGGGACGATCTGCGACGAGGGCGCCGGTTGGGCGCAAAGCCATGTCTCCGCCATACTCGACCCAGCCATCGAAAATGGAATGAATAAGAGCGGTACCGCGCGTATCAGTGAGCAACTGACTGCGCAGACCAATCAAGCCGCGAGAGGGAATCTTGAAATCGAGACGTACACGGCCAGAGCCGTGATTGCTCATCTTCAGCATTTCCCCGCGACGGCTACCAATGGTCTCCATGATGATGCCGATAAAGCTTTCGGGGATGTCGATGACCAGACGCTCGACGGGCTCGAGCTTTTTGCCATTTTCGTTGCGAACGACAATCTCGGGCTTGCCTACCATCAACTCGAAGCCTTCGCGGCGCATGGTTTCGATCAAGATGGCGAGTTGAAGTTCACCGCGGCCAAGAACGCGGAAAGACTCGGGAGTTTCAGTGTCCTCGACTCGAATGGAAACATTGGTGAGCAGTTCTTTCGCCAGGCGGTCGCGGAGATCGCGCGACGTGAGATACGTGCCTTCGCGGCCGCACAGCGGACCGGAGTTGACCGAGAAAATCATCGCGAGCGTAGGCTCGTCAATGGTCAGCGGCTCCAGCGGCTCGGGATTCTCGAGCGAGGTAATGCTTTCGCCGATCTGAATGCCTTCCACGCCGGCAATGGCGACGATATCACCAGCAGCGACGGTGTCCGCTTCATCTCGTTCGAGGCCGCGGAAAGTGTAAAGCTTGGTGATTTTCGTGGGAATCAGTTTGCTGTCGAGCTTGCTGATGCCCACTTCTTCGCCGCGGTTCAGTGTGCCATTGAAGACGCGGCAGATAGCCAATCGCCCCAAAAAGTCCGAATAGTCCAGATTGGTAACCTGAAGTTGAAGAGTGCCGGCCGGATCGCCGGAAGGGCGCGGAATCTTGTTCACGATGGCTTCGAAGAGGGGCAGCAGATCCTTGGAGTCGTCGCCGATTTTGCGATGGGCCACGCCGGCGCGGGCGTTCGTATAAACGATGGGAAAATCGAGCTGATCTTCGGTAGCGTCGAGGTCGATGAATAAATCGTAGATTTCGTTCAAAACTTCTTCGGGACGCGCATCGGCGCGATCAATCTTATTGAGGACAACAACCGGAGGCAGTTTGGACGCCAGCGCCTTTTGCAAGACATAGCGAGTCTGCGGGAGCGGGCCTTCACTGGCGTCGACCAGGAGCACTACGCCATCGACCATCCGGAGGGCTCGTTCGACTTCGCCGCCAAAATCGCTGTGGCCGGGGGTATCGACGATATTGATTTTGGTGTCGTGGAAAAACAGTGCTGTATTTTTGGCGAGAATGGTGATGCCTCGCTCGCGCTCCAGATCATTGGAATCCATGACGCGCTCTACGACCGCTTGATTTGCGCGAAAAATGCCGCTTTGCCGGAGCATGGTATCGACCAGGGTGGTTTTCCCGTGATCTACGTGAGCGATAATGGCGATATTACGAATATCCTGGGTCATTTGCGTGCCAGCACCTTAAGACAAAAATAGCTGCTGAAACAACCAGCAGCCCGGACGAATTCCTTTCTTCATCAAATTCAGGTGCGGTGTAAGAAACTACTATTTTAGCAGAGGTGCGTGAAGATGGGCCAATATATCTCGCGTCTTTGAAGGCCAAGTTTCAAGGCAAGGATAAGGGTTGTGGTATGCTCACGGCGATTTTGCTTGCGCGACCGAAACCCGGGTGTGGTGGGGGCAACGTGAAGGATCGAATTAGACGGACGCGAGTTGTGCCATGGATTGTGGCGTGTGTCGTTTTCTCGACGGGACTGGCACGAGCACAAAACCAAAAACCGTCGCGGCCGGATTTGCCCCACTTGTTCGAAAAGCAGGAAGCCATGATCCCGATGCGGGATGGCGTGAAGCTGCATACAGAAATTTATACGCCGCGGGATGCGCAAGCGCCTTTGCCGATGTTGATGGAGCGCACACCTTACGGCGTATCCGGCGGTCCCCAGGGTTACAGCGGTCATTTGTACGCCGCGCAGGACCTTTATGCCGATGGGTACATTTTCGTCTACCAGGACATTCGAGGGCGGTACGGATCGGAAGGGCAATTCGCGATGAACCGTCCGCTGCACGATCCCAACGATCCGAAAGGTGTGGATGAGAGCACGGACACCTATGACACCATCGACTGGCTTGTGAAGCATGTGGCGAAAAACAATGGGCGCGTGGGGGTGTGGGGAATTTCGTATGGTGGTTTCCTCGCAGCCATGGCTATGGTGAATCCGCACCCGGCGTTAAAAGCGGTTTCCGAGCAGGCGTGTATGGGCGATGCGTGGATGGGAGATGATTTCTTTCACAACGGGGCATTCCGGTTGAGTTACGGGTTCGAGTACGCAGCGCTCATGGAAACGACAAACGAAAACTACAGCTTCGAATTTAATGTCTTCGACCTGTATGACTGGTTTCTGCGCCTGGGCGTACTTTCCAACGCCGACAAGGAGTATTTTCACAGGAAAATTCCCACCTGGGAAAACTTCGTCAACCACCCTACCTACGATAATTTCTGGAAGGTTCATGCGGTGGAGAACGCGTTGAAAGTGCCCACGGTGCCAAATCTGAATGTGGCCGGCTGGTGGGACCAGGAAGACTTCTACGGGCCAATGAGGACGTACGCGAACCTGGAAAAATCGGACAGCAAGCACCTGAATTTTGTTGTGGCAGGACCGTGGAATCACGGGGGCTGGGCGCATGGTCCGGGCGATACGCTAGGCGAAATACCGTTCGATTCCAATACCGCGCAATATTTCCGCCAGAAGGTGGAAGCCCCCTGGTTCGCCTATTGGCTGCATGACAAAGGCACGCTGCCGTTGAAGGAAGCGCTGATGTTCCAAACCGGTAGCAACACGTGGACGCAATTCGACGCTTGGCCGCCAAAAGAAGCAGAGAAAAAGAATCTGTATTTTGGAGAGAACGGAAGCTTGTCGTTCAATGCCCCGACGGGGAAAAGTGATGATGCTTTCGATTCCTATGTGAGCGACCCCGCGCACCCGGTGCCCTACCGTCACCGGCCCATCGATATGACTTACCCAAATGACCATCCGGGCTCATGGTATACCTGGCTGGTACAGGACCAGAGATTCGTAGATAACCGTCCGGATGTGTTGACGTGGCAGACCGATGTGCTGACCGATGATGTGACCATCGCCGGCGAGGTGACCGCGAAATTGTTTGCTTCGACAACGGGCACGGATAGCGATTGGGTGGTGAAGTTGATCGACGTCTACCCGCAAAAAATGGAATCCGATTGGAAGCTCTCCGGCTACGAATTAATGGTTGCCGACGAAATTTTCCGAGGGCGATACCGAACGTCTTACGAAAAACCGGAAGCGATCGTGGCTGGAGAAATTACTCCGTTTACGTTCAGTTTGCACACGGCGGATCACGTATTTCAGAAGGGGCACCGCATCATGGTGCAGGTGCAAAGCACGTGGTTCCCACTGTATGACCGCAACCCGCAGAAATTCGTGGCTAATATTTTTGAGGCCACACCCGGGGATTACCAGAAAGCAACGCAGCGGATTTACCGGTCCGCGGAACATCCATCGAGCGTGGAAATTTCAGTGGTGCCTGAAAGCGCGGGGCACTAGTTTTTGGCCGACGAGAGCACACGCTGGGCCGGCGCCGGAGTTTGCGGGCGAAGATTGAGGACCACCTGGAACCACCAGTTGGGCTGATAACAGATCTGTATCGGAACCCCGCGAAGCACGCCCTGCGTACCGCTATAAATCGTAAAGTACACTTTTTTGCCGGTGAGTTTGTGGGTGGAAACGAAATCAACCTGCAGCAGCTTCTTGTACCTGGCGCCCAGCAGCACCACGTCATCGCGCCCATGCAGGCGAACCGCTAAAGATTCGAGCGGCGCAATCTTCTCCACAGTCAGAGTATTTTCCTGCGCGTCGTACACGTAGCAGCGGGACAGCGGCGCAGGGTGGCCGTCCACGGCATCGTCGAGTAGTTCCGCCACCGTCGCGAGAAATTCGGCCGAACGGGAACAGCGCGAGGAATCCTGCAGCGAGCGCACAGGGCGAGTCGAGTCCGCAAGGCGCTCGAGCATGACCGGCTCGGCACGGTCGTAATCATGCAGATTATAGTCGGTGTCGGATTCCAAGGGCACAACCAGGGAAATGGCTCGGGACGCTTCCACGCGGCTGAGGATTCCGGTGAAATCGTGCAGCCCCTGTTTTTTCTCGCGTTCGAGTTCCGACTGCATTTCGGCGGCGGATTTGCCGCGAGAAGACTTCATGAACCCGAAGAACGCACTTGAGGTAATGTCGTCAGCATGAGCTGAAGCCACCGGAGCGTTGTGCCAACAGACTTCGGTACCGGCGCCCCAGCGGTTAATGGCACGTGGGGCTTTCGCCGGGTCGCTGCCGAAGAGCACCTGAATGAATTCGAGGCGGGAATCGTCTGTGGAGACGCCACGCCGAATATAACCTCCGCCCACATCGTCTTTGCCCGCCCAAAAGAACAGCAAGCGCACGCGCGCCGTCATCATGTAATCGTATTGCGCGACGTGCGCCGGGGAATGACGAACCCACTGCAGGGCCTCCTCGATAGGTTGATGGTCGGCCGAGGGAGAGGAGGAAGCCGGGAGAAAAATTGAAAAAAGCAGGAGAAGAACAGTGGCAAGAGCGCTCTGGCGAGCCGCCCTCATGCCGAGGGCGCTCCGGAACCACGTTTCGATTTGAGGCGATACAGCATAACCGTACAGTAAACCTGTTTTGTTACCTGCGGTTGACGAGCGTTTAAAAAGCTTGAAAAGTGCGGCAATTAGACGGCTTTTTGTGTCGAAAGAATCATCAGAATTCAAATCTTGACGCGGATGTCACGCAGCGGTAACAGCGAATTTTTTAACTTCGTAAACAGCTAGAGAGTGGTGTTGCGGCGGACGTGCGCTGTTAGGGAGTGTCCCATGAACCGATTCCCCGCCCGGATTTACCCTTGGCAGGAGGAATACCGCGACTTTTCGCACGCACGCAGCGGCGTTTCCCTGCATAGCCACACGATGCACTCGAAGGAATACCTCGGCCGATTGCCCACCTACATCGCGAAATTCCCGATTGGTTCTTACATTGCCGAACGCGAGATCGGGCGCCTGCACATGTACCACGGGTGGGATTTTAACTTTAATAAAATGCACTGGACGCCGCCGCTTTCTCCGCGCGAGGCGCATGAACTGGAAAGCAAACAGATTGAGGAGCGATTGGGACTCAATCCGATAGTTTCGCTTACGGACCACGACAATATCGAAGCGGGTTTGCAACTCAACCTGGTGGAAAAGACAAAAGGGACGCCGGTTTCCGTGGAGTGGACGGTTCCGTACGGCCGGACTGAGTTTCACATCGGGGTGCATAACTTACCGGTTTGCCGGGCGCAAGCATGGATGACGGAGTTTGCGGCTTACCGTGCTAAGGCCGACAAGGAACGCCTACGAGAAATTCTGGTGGGACTGGACAACGAGCGGAAGACGTTGATTGTGCTGAATCACCCGTACTGGGATGCGGAAGGGTTAGGGCCAGTGGCGCATCGAAGCGTGCTGCAAGAATTTCTGGGAACTTGTGTTCCATGGATTCATGCGATTGAATTGAACGGGATGCGCTCACGGCGGGAAAATCGTGAAGTCGTTGCACTCGGCGAGACCATCGGACGGCCTGTCGTGTCGGGCGGGGATCGCCATGGCTGCGAAGCCAACGCGGTGCTGAACATCTCGCACGCAAAGACTTTTGAGGAATTCGTGCTGGAAGTTCGGTACGACGGACGCAGTGAAGTAGTGCTGATGCCGCAGTATTTCGATCCCCTGCCGCTGCGGCTCATTGAGAATGCCTGGCACGCACTCTCGGATGCTCCTGGCGAGTTCGGGCGCCGCGATTGGATGACACGGGTTTTCGTGCAGCAAAATGGAAAGGAGAAAGCGCTTTCGGAATTCAGCGGAACGCGTTTTCACCGGATCGTCGACAAGTTTCGCTGGGTCATCGGGCTGGTCGCGAATCCAAAACTCCGTCCGGCGTTGCGTTTGCCGTTTCTGGGATATGAAGAAGGAGGGCTATGACCCAAGACCCTCGGGTCGCGCTCTTCTGCGAGACCTACCATGAGATCAATGGTGTGGCGCTGACCGCGCGGCAACTGGTGGCGTATGCGAAACGGCAAAACTTGCCACTGCTGGCGATTCACGGAGGGAAACAGCCTGGGGTTCATGACGAGGGAAATGTAAGGCGAATCGAGTTGACCCGCTCCTGGTTGAGCGTGAGGATCGAAAGCGACTTGCGATTCGATTTTTCCTTTTCGCGGTACCTGAAGCGGATACAAAACGAAGTGCTGGAATTCCGGCCGGACGTTATTCACATCACCAGCCCCGGCGAACTCGGAGAATTGGGCGTATACCTGTCGCGGAAATTGAAGATTCCGCTGGTCGCGTCGTGGCACACGAACTTTCATCAATTCGCGGCGCGGCGGCTCCAAAAAACGATCGGTTTCCTGCCGGCGGGAATCACGCGGCCGGCGGTCGCATGGTCTCAGCAACAAGGGTTACGGGTGCTGCTTTGGTTTTACGGGTTTGCGAAAGTGACGCTGGCGCCTACGCCACCACAGGTGGATTGGCTCGAGAAGGCGCTGGGCCGGCCTTCGTTCCTCATGCCGAGAGGGGTGGATCCCGAGCAGTTCAATCCGAAACATCGAACCGCCAACGACGGAATTCTGCGATTCGGATTTGTGGGCAGGGTGACGCCGGAAAAAGGCGTGCGGCTGTTTCGAAAAATCGAGCAAGCACTGTTGGAAAGCGGTTTGAGAAACTTCCGCATCGTGGTTGTCGGCGATGGAAGTGAAGTGTCCTGGCTGAAACGCCGCTTGAAACATGGTGAGTTCACCGGAGTGTTGCGAGGCGAAGAGTTGGCCCGCGCTTACGCGAACATGGATCTCTTCGTGTTTCCCTCCCGGACAGATACATTTGGGAATGTGGTGCAGGAAGCGGCGTCGTCCAGTGTGGCTTCGGTGGTGACGAATGAGGGAGGACCGCGGCACTTAGTCGTTCATGGTGAGACCGGATACGTCGCGGACAGTGACGCCGACTTCATTCGCAGGATTGTGGAATTGGCGCACAATCGGAATTTGTTGCGACAAATGGGGGCCGCGGCCCGCGAGAGAATGGCTGGAATTTCCTGGGACGCCGCCTTCGAGAAGACCTACGCTGCGTATCGCTATTGCCTGCCGGAGAACACCCCTGTGCCTGCGCTGCAAAGAAGCACGAAAGCCATGGCGCATGCGGCTCTGCGTCATTAGAAAGACCCATACACAATTAATGCGTGCTGGGGCGCGCTTCATCGGCGCTGAAGAAGGTCCATACACCGGCCTTCATATCGCGAAGGTACGGTTGCTGCCACGCGAAGTCCGAGTGGGCGGCAAGAAACGACTGAGCGGCAAAATCCGCGCCGCAAGGATGGCCCATCCGCGCCACGAATTGCATTTCTTTGGTCATCGTTGAGTCGGTGGCCTTGCCCTGCACCGCGCCGCCCGGGTAATACGAACCCCAACCCCAAAGGGAAACGCCACGATCGTTGGCGTCAACGTGGCCGCATAGGGTGCGCTCGTTGGCCTCGGTCTTTTTATCGTAACTGTCGAAATGATCGCCGAGCATCTGCTGGGCGAGCGCGACGTCGATCTTGCCCTTGTTTTCGCCAAGTAGCTGACCCCAGCGAGCGCGACGCGCATTGGGCGAGGTGGCCATATCGTTGGGATTGAATTGCGGGGTATCCAGTTTGAGAACCTTCGGATCCCGCGCCCAATTGGAGCCGGCAAACACACCATCTTTGGTGCGCCACAGTTTGTACGCTTTTAGTCCGAGTTCCAGCTGAGCAATCTCTCCGGTTTTGCGATCGCCAATCAGCCAATCGTTGGCATAACCGCCGTTATTGCCATCGAGCATGATGCGGGTGTACTCGTCGATGGAGCCGGCATATTGGAGGGCTTTGCGGGCGCGCATGAACTCGGGCTTTCCGTTGGGATCCCATCCCTCGAACTGCGTGATAGTAGTCTCTGTGACCATCAGGCCGTCGTCATTGATACCAAAATCGTCATCGCTGGCGATCACACCGGGAAAGCCATCCATGAGAATGCGATGGCCATGCTCGGGCTGGATATCGAAAATAATGCGCCAGCGCTCACCAGTCATGTAGCTGGTCCAATTGTTATGTGCGATGACGATTTGCCCATCCTTGGTCCAACTCCCGGTAGCGACGAAGGCGCTGCAGTTTCCGGGGCTTTTCAAGTTGGGAGCGTTCGGGCGTTTTTCGCGTTTGTTCAGCCAAGGGACGTAGTAGTCGGGCACTTCTTCGAAGGAGTTGAGAGCAACAATGTCATAAACGTCGAGCTGAGAACCTGTGCGTGCGTTCAGCCCCTCGGTGATGCCTTCCAGTTCCTGCTGGTATTCGGGATCGAGTTTAGGCCAGAGCTGCTCGCGAGCTACTTCGCGGAAAAAGGGCCAGTCCCGTTTGGTGCTGTGCATCATGAGCGCGGCGACCGCGGGAAATGCATCCTGGATTTCGTTTGCGAGCATAAAGCCATGCTGGTAACCAATGGTGGCGGGATCGCCCTGCAGGTGGACGTAAACCCAACCGCTGCGTTCGAAACTGTAGGTATTTTTCAGACGCGGGTCGTTCGCAGCGGCATGTTCGCGAGCCCAGGCGATGGTCGTGTCCATGTGCTTTCTGGCGTCCTCAGAATCGGTGTAGGAACGCCGGCCGGCCCACAAAAGGCCCGCTCCCAAAATCACAATCGATAGAGCGATCACTTTGCGCGCCACGTCGGACATGTAGCTGTGCTCCTTTGGGTGCTGAGGGAAGATGAAGCGAGTCTACCGGGATTCGCGAGAAGCGACAACCATGCGCAGCGGGCGGAGCAGCGACGCGCAAAAGCGGGGTATGTCTGATACAGTCACCAAATGCTGACGGCCATTACACGCAAAGTTAGTTCCGCGCTGGCGAAATGCGAATTGAGTTTCATTGAACGTAAGCCCATCGACTTGGAAAAGGCACGCGGGCAGCACCACGCCTATGAAGGTTTGCTGAGCGAATTGGGAGCGCAGGTTATTTCCTTGCCTGAGGAACCCGATCTTCCCGATTCGATGTTTGTGGAAGACCCGGCAGTCGTGCTTGATGAGCTGGCCATTCTTTGCCCGATGGGCACGGAATCGAGGCGCGCTGAAGTGCCTTCGATTGCGACAGCTCTGGAGAAGTACAGGAAACTTGCTAACGTTAAAGCGCCCGGAACGTTGGAAGGCGGGGATGTGCTGCGAGTGGGGAAGAGAATCTTCGTGGGAAGCACGGCACGAACGAACCCCGAAGGCATCCGCCAGTTCACGCTGCTCGTCGAGCGCTATGGGTACGACGTGACTGCGGTTCCCGTAACCGGCTGCTTGCACTTGAAGTCGGCGGTGACCTTTTTGGGACGCCACACCTTGTTAGCGAATCGCGGGTGGTTTGACTGGAAGCGAATCGAGGGTTTCGAATGGACGGATGTGGATCCAAGTGAACCGCATGCGGCGAACGTGCTGGCGATAGACGATTCCGTGATAGTTGCGAGTTCCTTCACCAAAACGCGGGCACGCATCGAGTCCGCGCGGTTCCATGCCCGGCCGCTGGACATTAGCGAACTGCAGAAGGCGGAATCGGGTTTGACGTGCTCGAGTTTGCTGTTCGAGGCATAAACTCTGGGGTTTTCGCTAGACTTTCGCTTGCACCTTTATTATCGAAACCATTTGGAGTTTTTATTTGGAGATTAGTGGAGGGATTGGTATTCTCGACCTATGTTGGCTACCGCCACGAAGCGAATTTCCTCTCCGTCGACTAAGTCCTCCAAGTCGACTACGACTATTATGCGCACTACCATCGCTTCGGGCGCGGGGAGAAACAGCTAGCCAGCTAGAAAAAGTTTCCAAACCCACCGCCAGAAGCGACCTGGTGGTGGGTTTCTTAGTCTAAACCCCCTCCAGAGACGCTCCGGCGGCGAGAAAACAAGGAGCGGTACCCATGAACCCGGAACAGCACCAAGCGAGCCCAAGCGCGGAGGGCGACTTACGCCCGTACGTGAATCATTCCAGCCTGGAGAATGTGTTCACCCTCCCGGCGCGCAGTTCGTCTCAGGAGAATGCGATTGCCTTCAAGTTTGGTGGCAGCTCTTTGCTGGGAGCAGACCGTTTGCTTCACGCGGCGCGGCTGGTGCGGGAAGAATTGCAAACTCGTCCGGTGATCACGATCGTGTCGGCTATGAAGGGTGTCACCGACCGGCTACTGCGGGTTGCCAGGAGACTGGAAGAAGGCCGAAGCACGCAGGCACGCGAAGAAGCGGAAGCGATTGCGGAGTTGCACCGGGCAACGCTGGACGAATTACAACTCGACTCTTTGGAAGGCGATCGGGTGCAGGAAGAATTGGCGCTGCTAGCCGACGACTTGGTGCACGAGGTTCCCTCGCGGGGTCGCGTAAAGGTTGATGGTGCGTTACTTGACCGGCTGGCCTCGTTTGGGGAACGCTATGCGGCGCGGCTATTTGCAGCAGCACTGAGCAAAACTGGAGTGAATGCAATACCGGTAGCGTCTTCGGATTTTGTCGTGACCTGCGACACGTTCTGCGACGCGAAACCCGATTTGCAGCATTCCCGGCGGCGCGGACGCGACATACTTCTACCGGTATTGGAAGCAGGAATCGTTCCGGTGGTGACCGGGTTTATTGGCGCAACACAGGATGGAAGAATGACGACGCTGGGACGCAACAGCTCCGATTTTTCAGGAGCACTGATTGCGCACGTGGTGGACGCGCAAGAACTGGTAATCTGGACGGACGTGGACGGCATTTACACTGCGAACCCGCATGAATCCGGGGAAGCCAAGCTGCTGCACGAATTGAGTTATGACGAAGCGCACGCATTAGCGGAGAATGGCGCGAAAGTGCTGCATCCCGGAGTGCTGCCTCTGGCGGCGCAAATGGAAATGACCGTCTGGGTCAGAAACACATTCAAGCCCGACGCACGAGGAACACGCATTGGCTCTCAGCAAAACGGAGGGTTGGCATGAACGCTCGAGCAAACACAAAAAAATGGCGCGCGGGCGTTTTGGGCGCTACCGGCATGGTCGGGCAACGCATTGTGAATGTTCTGGCCGATCATCCGTGGTTTGAACTGGCCGCAGTAGCGGCTTCCGAGCGCTCCACCGGCAAGACCTACGAGGAGGCCACACGCTGGCATTTGGAAGGACCGGTGCCGGAACGCGCACGCGGTTTGGTGGTCAAAGATCTGGATCCGAGTCTCGATTGCGACTTTGTATTCTCGGCCCTGGATTCCTCGGTGGCGGGGGAAGCTGAGGCGAATTTTGCGCGAGCGGGGTATCCGGTGGTGAGCAACTCGAAAAATCATCGTATGGACCCGGACGTGCCCTTGCTGATTCCGGAGGTGAACGCTGCGCATATCAACTGCATTCCGCTGCAGCAGAAGAATCGCGGATACGATTCCGGATTCATTGTGACGAATCCAAACTGCTCGACCGCGGGGCTGGTGCTGGTGCTGAAGCCTTTGGCGGATGCGTTCGGGTTGGAGAAGTTGTTCGTGGTGACGATGCAAGCGGTTTCCGGCGCGGGATATCCAGGAGTTCCATCTCTGGACGCACTTGGCAACGTGATTCCATTCATCGGCGGTGAGGAAGAGAAAATGGAAACGGAGCCGCAAAAGCTGCTGGGAAAATGGGATGGCCAGCGGTTCATCGATGCGGGCCTGGGCATCAGCGCCCATTGCAACCGTGTGCCCGTGGTCGACGGGCACTTGGAATGCGTGTCCGTGCGTTTGAAGAAGACCGCGACCATCGCGGAGGTGCGGGAGGCGCTCCGGGACTTCGAGGTCACCGAGGAACTCGCGTCGTTGCCAACGGCGGTCAAACATCCCGTGGTGGTGCACGACGGCGAGGATCGTCCGCAGCCTCGAAAAGATGCAAACGCGGGTCATGGAATGGCCGCAGTCGTTGGCCGTGTGCGCGAATGCCCTTTGCTGGACGTGAAACTCACACTCCTCTCGCACAATTTGTTGCGCGGCGCGGCCGGAGCGGCATTGTTGAATGCCGAATTGTTGGCTGCGCGAGGATTTCTGAAATCGCGACAAGGGACGCTGGCGCCGGCAGTGGAACACGTGTCGAGCTGAATCGGAAAACGCCGATCAGATCAAACGAGCGTTGTCCATTTTGCGTCAACGCTGGAAATAATAGCGAACCAGGTGAAAGAAAATCGGCGCGGCAAAGCAGAGCGAGTCGATGCGATCGAGAATGCCGCCGTGGCGTTCGATCACAATGCCAAAATCCTTAATACCAATGTCGCGTTTGACGGCGCTCATCACCAGGTTGCCGTTAAATCCTAAAACGCAAATCATCAAAGAGAACCCGGCGGATTGCAGCGGAGTGAACGGTGTGGCCCACCAAAGGGCGGTTCCGACAGCCGTACCGGAAAGAATGCCGAGAAAAAAGCCTTCCCAGGTTTTGTTGGGACTGACACGCCAGGCAATCTTGTGTTTGCCGATGAGCTTGTCCCAGACGAACTGGAGAATGCCGCTCATCTGGTCCACGATCACAAGATAGAGAAGGAGGCGTGCATCGCGTCCTTCGAATCCGGGAATCTTAAGCATGAGCAGCGCCGGAGCATGGCTCAGCGAGTAAACGCAAACCATGATGCCAAACTGGATTTTCGAGGCGCGCTCCAGAAACTGTTCGGTATCTCCAGCAATGGCGATGCTTGGCGGAATATAAATACAGGCCAACACCGGAATCATAATCGCGAACAAGATGTAATCCTGCATGCCGATCAGGTAATACTGCAACGGCATAATGACGAAAAAGCTCCAAAACAATGTGCGGTGGTCGCCGCGGCGGGTAGGCACGAGGGTCATGTATTCGCGCATAGCAAGAAAGGAAACCATACCGAAAATGATCAGCGAACCGATAGGCGCGGTAATGACCGCGGCAGCAAAAATACCGGCCATTTTCCACCAGGCGCGTACGCGCGCATTGAATTCGCCGATGGCTGCGCGGCTGTCCTCGCCGCGGTAATGCCGCCTGAGCGCTCCGCCGATCAGGGTCAACAGCAGGAGCAGGAAAAGGATCCCACCAAAGAGCCAATCGAACTTTGCGTCGTGGAAGAATTCGGACATCAGGCGGACCCAATTCGACGTAGGCTGACCACCGCGTCCCGGGCGCGTTCCAGGAAGGCGTCGCGATCTTCATCGGGTTCCACTTGAATCGGTTTACCGAAAGTAAGCAGGCTCAGCATGGGCACCGGTAGAACCTCTCCCTTGGGCAAAATGCGATTGAGATTTTCCAGGTACGCAGGCACAAGTTCCACGTCGGGCCGCCGCAAAGCCAAATGGTATATGCCGGAGCGAAAAGCACCAACTTTATCTCCGCTGCCACGGGTACCTTCCGGAAAAAGAATCAACGAATTCTCAGCGCCGAGCGCCTCAACCATTTCGTCGATGACGTGACGCCCCGGCAGGTGAGGTTCGTCCGGCTGTCTTGGTTTGCTCGGCGATGTGCGTTCCAGGAAAACTGCGTGGAAAACATTATTAGCCAGGTAACGCCGTAATGGAGTTTGCTCCCAATAATCCTTCGCTGCAATGGGACGGGTTCTGGCACGAATCTCCGATGGGAGGGCGGACCAAAGTACGATGAAGTCGAGATGGCTGGTGTGATTGGCGAAATAGATGCGCTGACGCTCATCGGGCTCGCAACCGGCCCATTGCGCTTGTACTCCGCTCACGCCGCGCGCTACCGCAGCCAGCAAACTGGCTACAGGGTGGATGTGGTTCGCCATTCCGCTTCACCAGCGTATCTGATACTGGATTTCCTGGCCTTCGGCAAATTTTTGCAGCAACTCTCCCATCCGGCGGCACGACGATTCCAGGCCTTCCGCACCGCCGAAGGAAATCAGAATGGCGGCAACCTGCGTTGTGGCGGGCGTAACCATGGTGCGTTCGGAATCGCTGGTAGGACTGCCGTGCGGCCCGTCTTGGTCCGAAAAAACGGGCAGTCCCTCAAGGTTCAGATCATATTTGCCGATGCCTTTGTAGGTTTCTCCGGCGCGTCCCGGACGAAAGAGGATGTCCCCGTTGACATGATCCAAATCGTACAGCCCGATAGGCAGGCGGCTTTCAACGGAGATCAGATTGATGATGTCCACCACGGAATTGATGAGCGGAAATCCTTTCCCGCTAATAATGCGGCGCAAAAGCGCTTCGGCGGAACCGCGATACCTTGCTGGATCCTTGCCCAACGCCTTATAACCTGCCCGAGTGGCCTGGATTTTTGAAGAGTCCAGAAGGGCACGCGGTTCCGGCAGGTGGAGAATTTCGGTTTCGCGCACTTTCATTTCTTCCAGCAAAGCGGGCGGCGTTTCCTTGGTGACAACGCGAGCGGTTAAGAAGCCGAGCGCGGTGCGCGGGCACTGTTGCTTCAATTCAGGATCGATGCTTAGATTCGCCATGGGCGATAAGAATACCCGAGCGGAGAGGGTTCGCCCACGGCAATTGAGGTTTCTCGGAAAATTTTCGAATCAGCGGTTATCGCAACACTGGTTTTGCGCGACAGGCCAGACAAACGTAGGAGCCCGCGCCGCTGACTTTGCCCCACTCGATGCGGCAGACCGCGCAGAGTTCTTGGGTTTGGTAATCGCAATCGGCGCAAAGTTCGTCGCTATGATCAGGCAACTCTTTCGCGTATTCCGTGATTGGCACCTTTGCGCCACAGCGCGAGCAGCGAACGAAACTGAGTTCACCACCGACGGCCGGAACGCTTGCCACTGTTCTATCGAGCATTTCCAGTGCGCGCTTGGCCAGGTGCTCGGCCGTCAAGCCAAAGTGTTGAACCAATTCCCATGGATTGCCGGAAACCCCAAAACGGTCTTCGATGCCGATCATGCTGAATTGCAAGGGCTGGCGGAAACTCGTTCTGTGGCGGAGAATCGCGCCAGCGACAATGTTTCCGAACCCGCCAACCTGGTGTTCTTCTGCGGTCAACACAGCACGGGTTTCATCCGCAGCACGAACAATCGTGGGAATATCCAGAGGCTTGATGGTGTGCACATTGACGATGCGAGTTTCGATGCCGTACTCGTCTTTCAATATCCACGCGGCACGCATGGCCTCCGCCACCATTGGACCGCAGGCGATGATGGCGAGCTGTTCACGTTCATTATGATAGCGGCCGCCCAGGATGGTATCGAACGCCTCAGAGAAGCTGGATTGCGCGCCACGGTAACGGATTACGTTTGCGAGGCCGAATTCGTAAGGCGTCTCTAAGGTCGTGACAATCGGAGTGGCTTCGCGGGCGAATCGCAAATAACACGGCCCGACCAGTGAGAGCAGCGCGTGCTGAGTCGCCTTTTCGGTCTCCACTGAATCGCAGGGAACAACCACGTTCATGTTAGGAAGAATGTTGGTGAGCGCGATCTCTTCGAGCGCCTGATGGGTAGCGCCATCGGGTCCGACAGAGATGCCGCCGTGGGCACCGGCAATCTTCACATTGAGGTTGGAATAGCAAATTGTGGTGCGCAGTTGGTCCCAGGCACGGCCAGATGCGAACACCCCGTACGTGCCGGTCACCGGAATGAACCCTTCCCGGGCCAGACCGGCGGCGACGCTCATCATGTTTTGTTCGGCGATGCCGACGCTGAAGACGCGGTTGGCACGATCGGGATGTTTAGCTTCGAAATCCGAGATGCGAATGGAACCGGAAATGTCCGCGTGCAACGTAACCACGCGAGGATCTTCTCCGACCTTTTCAAGTCCGCGGCCAAACCCCATGCGGGTGGGGTCCATCTTGACTCGCATGGAGTCGCCGGAGTTCCACCAGTATTCGTTGGCAAACCTTGGAATGCCATTCTTCGTTTTTTCGCCGACGTCGGCGGCGTTGACGGCCGCGCGCTTCAATAGTGCATCCACTCGTGCTCGCGGAAAGTCGGGCGTCAGCAATTCAGCTAATGCTTTTTCGAACTGCTCCTTCTTTGGCGCGGTCCCATGCCAGCTCGCTTCATCTTCCATGAAGGAGACGCCCTTGCCTTTAATGGTCCTGGCCAAGATAACGGTGGGCTGACCGCTATGCTGGCGGGCGCGGGAGAATGCGCCAAGAATCTGCGGCATATCGTGACCATCGATTTCAATCACGTTCCACCCGAACGCGGCGTACTTGGCGGAAAGCGGTTCCACGCCCATGACATCTTTGACCCAGCCGTCAATCTGCAGGCGGTTTACATCGATAACCGCGCACAGATTTCCTAATTTGTAATGAGCCGCGGCCATCGCGGCTTCCCAGACGCTGCCCTCCTGCTGCTCGCCGTCGCCCATCAAGACGTAGACACGATGCTCGTCGCCTCGCAGCTTTGCTGCAAGCGCGCATCCCACCGCAGCGCCCAGCCCCTGTCCGAGCGAACCGCTGGAAATTTCCACGCCAGGAACCTTGAGCCAATTCGGATGCCCTTCGAACTTTGCGCCCAACTGCCGGAGGAGCACGACGTCGTCCAACGGAAAATATCCCGCACGGCCTAACGCTACGTACAAGGCAGGCGCTTTGTGGCCGGCGGACCAGAAAACGCGATCGCGAAGAGGCCAGTTTGGATCCGCCGGATCCTGATTCAAAACATTCAGATAGAGTGCGGCGGCAATGTCCATAATGGACAATGTGCCGCCAGGGTGCCCTGAACCTGCCGCAAAAATGCTCACAAGATTCATCGCACGCATTTCCGCCGCTGCAACCTTCAACTGGTCGATGGTGAGGCGTGGACCTCGAGCTTCCGAGTTGGCTTTCATGGCGAAAGCTCCTTTGCGAAGATGACTGAGCCAGAAGACTCAGCGGTTGGGGGATTACCGCCGGCCCGCGGCGGTGAACGCGCGTAGTAAGTTACGTCAGCGCTCTGGGCCACCCCAAAGCCCTTCGCCGCAAGATGAGCAATTCCAGAGGCTTAGGCCGAGGCGAATACCAAATGCTAAGGCAATCGCCGAGCCAAGGTCTGGAATCAACAGCAGCTCCCCTATGAAGAAAGCACGAGCGAGTCCACAGTGAGATATCCTGTGGCTCAGGTGGTCAACGGCTTCAGACGGGCGGTGAAGTGGCGAAGGAAGGGCGCGTGGTGCACAAGTTCGTAGCCACTAATTTTGTCGCGCCGGCGCCACACATCCAGAATTACTTCAACTACATACTCAATATGACTCTGTGTGTACACGCGCCGCGGAATGGCCAGGCGCACCAGATCCATGGTGGCGTGCTCGCCGAACATCAGCGTGCCAATCTCCACGGAGCGAATGCCACCCTCGAGATACAGTTCCACCGCCAGGGCCACACCGGGGAATTGCGCCAGCGGAATGTGCGGCAGAAATGCCCGAGCATCGAGATAAATGGCGTGGCCGCCAGGGGGCTGCACAATGGGTACGCCTTCTTTAGCAATGTGGTTTCCGAGAAATGCAGTGGAGGCGATCCGATATTGCAAATACTCTTCTTCCAGAGCTTCGTTCAAGCCCACGGCGATGGCATCAAGATCGCGACCGGCTAAGCCGCCATAAGTCGGAAAACCTTCGGTGAGGATCAGTAGATCTTTCTCCTGCTGGGCCAGAATGTCATCGTTAGTGCAGAGAAAACCACCGATATTAGCGAGCCCGTCTTTTTTTGCCGACATGGTGCAACCGTCGGCGTAAGAAAACATCTCACGAGCGATTTGCCGCGGAGTTTTATCGGCATATTCTGGTTCGCGCAACTTGATGAAGTAGGCGTTTTCCGCGAAACGGCAGGCATCAATGTACAGCGGGATGCCGTGTTTCTTGCACATTTGTTTTACTTCGCGAATATTAGCGAGAGAGACCGGCTGGCCTCCTCCGGAATTATTCGTGATCGTAAGCATCACCAGCGGAATTGTTTTCGCGCCATGCTCTTCGATCAGCGAGGACAGGCGCGCTGTATCCATGTTCCCTTTGAAGGGATGGACGCGGGAGGGCTCCTTGGCCTCGGGAATAGGAAGATCGATTGCCGTTGCACCTACGAATTCGCAGTTGGCACGGGTGGTATCGAAATGCGTGTTATTGGGGACGATGTCGCCCTTCTTGCACATCACGTTGAACAAGATACGTTCGGCGGCGCGCCCCTGGTGCGTCGGAATGACGTGGCGGAATCCAAAAATGCCCTGAACGGAATCGCGAAAGCGCGTGAAGCTGGGAGAGCCGGCGTACGATTCGTCGCCGCGCATCATGGCGGCCCACTGCTCGGTGGACATGGCGGAAGTACCGGAATCGGTCAGCAGGTCGATGAGGATGTGTTCAGAAGGAACGAGAAAAAGATTGAAGCCGGCGTCTTCGATCAGCTTTTCCCGTTGGGCGCGTGTGGTGTGGCGAATCGGTTCGACACTCTTGATGCGGAACGGCTCGATGATGGTGTGAATGGGCATAGGTTCACTTGCTCCAGTGCAAACACTACCACAGGTAATTACGCAGCTTTGTAGACGCCCATCGGGGAGTTGCCAGGCTGTGGCACGGTTATGGCGGTAGAAAAGCGGGAGCGGGCTCCCGCACCCACGTCAGTCGTCGCCTCGTACCAGTTGTTGGGCAGCTTCCGATTCTGCGGAGTCGTCCGGGGTTTCCACCAGTCCGCGCCGGACAAGTTCGCGATAATACGCGGGACGAGTGTGTCGATAATGATCGGCGGGGATTTTTCCATCGAGCCACGCGGTGTCCATGGGATAGACCGCCGGATCGAAGATCACCAGGTAAAAGTGCCAAAGCAAAATGGAGAAAGTGGCGAGCAGTGCTTCGTACCAATGCACCGCGGTGGCTGCATCAGTGATCCACTTCGGGAAGTGGCGCAACGCGAAATTATTGAACCACAACAAGAATCCCGAGACGGCCATCACCATCGTGCCCCACATGAAGGCCCAGTATTCCATTTTCTCAGCGTAATTGAACTTCGAGAACTTGGGTTCTTTGTCGGACAGTCCAAGGTTGTAGCGAAGCACATCGAGCATGTCAGTAGCATCTTTGATTTTCGGGATCATGGCAGATACGAAGGAGCGATCGCGCTTCCTCACCGCCAGATGGAAGAAATGAAAGACGGTGGCCGTGAGCATGACAACCGCCGCGGTACGGTGTAAACCGCCCCGGACGCCTGCGTTAGCTTCCCAGATCAGCAGGGGCTTGGCCCACCAGGCATCCGGATATTTCAGGGCGAAGCCGGTCACCACCAACGTGGGGAAACTGGCCATAATCCCCCAGTGCGCGATACGAAACCACAGCGGCATGCGCAACGCCACTTCCGTGCTTTCGCGCCGCGGCCGCCGGCGAATGAGCTTGCCGAGGAGGTCGAGCAAGTTGTGGAGCAACATGAACCCCAGGGTGACAGGGATCAGTGCCAAATACGTCCAGCGGATAAACTTCACCACTGGATGGTTCGGTCCTGAACCGGTTTGCACGTGAACAGCGCCAATAGCGTAACGCGCCTGGTTCGCTCCGCTGTGGCATTGGCCACAGGTTTTTGGCAGATTCGCGGTATTTACCGTGGAACGCGGATCGCTGGATTTGAAAATATTGTGAACACCATGGCACGAAGCGCAATTCGCTGCGGTGAGCCGGCCGCCTTTTAACGCCAATCCGTGATAGCTGTCGGCATAGGAAGGAACACGGTCAGCGGGCAGGTCGTAAAGTTCCGCCATCCGGGTGCTGGCGTGGCAGCGCCCACACGTTTCCGCCGAAACATTAGCAGCATTCACAGGAGAAGCAGGGTTCTTGGGATCGAGGATGAGGTGCTCGCCGTGACAATCGACGCACGCGGGTGCATCCTTCACGCCAGCCTGCACGGCGACGCCATGCACGCTCTGGTTGTAGGTTTTCGCGATTTCGCCGTGGCAGTCCGCGCAGGTTTGCGACACCTTCCAGTGATTGACGCGAGAGCGTGCGTCTTTAGCGGGATAAATGTCGTGGTTTCCATGGCAACTGTTGCAGTCCGCGGCTTTTTCGCTGCCGGCGGCAATGGCCCGGCCATGCACACTCTGCTTGTAGGATTCCACGGGATGCGCCACGGGAATCTGGTGGCGAGACAAGAACCCAGCATCGCTGTGACATTTGGCGCAAGTGTCCGCGAGATTTTTCCTTGCGATGGTTGAACTCGGTTCCGTTGCGGCTTTTACTTCGTGAATCGTACCGTGACACGACATACACTTCGGAGCGTCCTTGTCTCCACGCGCGGCGGCCTGGCCGTGAATACTGGAAGCAAACTCCTTCACTTCGTCTGCGTGGCATTCTCCGCACTTGACGGGTGCTAGAGCTTCCGTGGTGGTCAACTCATGCACACTGCCGTGACAGGAAGCGCACCCGGAATCGCCGAGAATGGAATGCGCGCTGGTGGCAAAGCCCTTGGCTTCCTGGTCATGGCAGGTGGCACATTCCACATTGGCGATTTTCGCAGGATGGGGAAAATCCTTGATGGACGTGTGGCAATCCTGGCAACCGAGAATGCCATGCGCACTGGCCGCATGTTTGGTGGGATTGATGGAAATGTCCTTGCCTTTTCCAGACTTCATCCCCGCGCTGCCATGACATGCGAGGCAAGCTTCATCCTGTTTCAAAGGGTGTGCGGTCTTGTCTTTTGCGGCAGCGCGAGTGGGAGCGAGCACCCACGCCAGCGCGAGCAAGGTGCAGAACAGCAAGATGCATCCTTGCCTTTGCGCTCGTTTGGAGCTCATAAGGCGCTACCTCCGGGCCCGTTTGGGCCTACCAAAATGTGGTTATTGCAATCCCAGGTCCGTGAGGATCTTGGGTTTTTCCTCCTGCACCGCCAGTAAATTGTGGCAAGCAGTGCAATCGTTGGATATCGTCTGGCCGTCGGCGCTGCTGTGCGATCCGTCATGACAGCGGAAGCAACCCGGAAAATCGTTGTGACCGAGGTTGTTTGGATGCACTCCCCAGGTCACCTTCATTTCCGGAAAAATGTTCCGCAGGTAAATGTCGGCGGTGGTGCTGGCAGCCTGCTCGACAAGCGCGCGTTTGGTGGTATAGACATCGGGATAGGTGGATTTGTAGTAGCCGGTCAGTCCCTCGATGATTGTTGCTTTGGCTGTGTCGCGATCCGGATAATTCACTTTCAGCAATTCCACCGCCTTCTTACGGACAAAAGGCAGGTCCGGGCTGATTAAACCGCGAGACATTCGCAGATCCACCGCGTTTTCAGGCAATTCAAAGGCGTGCGTCGGACGATTATGGCAATCGATGCAATCCATCGCGCGATGCTCGCCCTTTTCCAGTTGTTCTTTGGTGGCCTTGATGTCCGTCGACACAAACTCAATGGTTTTGCCCTTATCATCGGTGTAATCCACCACTGGAATCACCTGGCGCTGTTCGTCGATCGAAATGTAGTGAATCCGGGAACCGGCATCCAAATGCCGGCCATGGATACCGACAGATCCCTGCCAGGTGCGGCCCCCGACTTTGAGGAGAAGTGCGGTGGTGAGTGGCGTGTTCTTCTCGTCTTCTTTGTAACTGGTCTTCACCAGAAATTTATCGCCCGTGAAGCGAGCCGGCCAATGGCATTGCTCGCAGGTTTCGCGAGCGGGGCGGAGGTATTTGACCGGAGAAGGAATCGGTCGGGAATAAGTTTTGAAAGTCACGGCGAAGACCTGACGAAGACCCGACAATTTGGACTTCACAAACCAGCCTGCTCCAGGGCCGATATGGCATTCGACACAGTCGACGCGAGAGTGGGGCGAACCCTGATAAGCACTGAATTCCGGCGCCATGACTGTGTGACAAGTCTGGCCGCAGAACGTGGTGGTATCCATATAGGAAACGCCGCGGTAGGAGGCGAACCCGAAAATCATGATGTTTAGCAACGTGGCCATGCCCACGAAGATCAAGCCGTTTTGCACCATGGTCGTTTTCAGATTGATCTCGGGGTAAATCGAAGGCAATTCTCCGGCGCTACGCAATTTGCGGCGTCTGAGGAAAATTCCCAGCGGGATCAACAGCAAACCAAAGACAAAGATGCCCGGGAGCAGCAGGAAGATCAGAATGCCCACATACGGATGGGGAGGACCGGGGAGGATAAAATCATAAATCCAGAAGCCGATTAGAGTGATGGCACTGCTGGTGGTAAGAACGACTCCGATGAGACTGATTGTGTTTTGGCCAAAGTAGTAGAGTAACCTGGCCCAGTCTTTCAAGGTATTTTGCGGCCCCATGGGCGAATGTCCTTCCTTGCCTCGTGTTCAAACAAATGGCTGTGTCGCGAAACGAAATGAGCCCCAACGAAGGATACGCCGGGGCTCATGCACGAACAGCATTGTTGTGTGCCTGCGCAGCAGGCCCACCGGCGATTTTCTGTGTACGGCTACTTCAGCGTCGCCAGATAAGCGGCGATTTCTTTCACCTCATCCGCAGACAGGCTCTTGAAACCAGCGTGCTTCGGTGAGGTCGAGATTTGCTTTTGAATTTCTTCCGCAGTCTTGCCCTTGACCGCGGGCGCCTTCATGGCCGGCTTTCCTTCGGCATTGGCGCCATGGCAACCCGCGCACTTTGCCTTGTAGGTCTTCTCGCCATTGGCGGCATCCTGAGCGCGGACGACGGAACCTGCGAAACACAGCGCTGCTACCACTGCTATCCCTGACAGAACCTTCTTCATCACTTCCTCCTTGTTTGTTTTCTTTGCACGAAGCGCGCAGGAGCGCGCCGCGCTTCGTGCCAGATATCGAATCTACCGCAGCTCGCCGCACCTACTTCTTGAGCGAGCGAATGTAGGCGACCATGTCCTTTACCTGATCCGGCGCCATGGTCTTATACGCTGGCATCTTCGGTGGTTTGCCGTTGGTGATAATCGTGGTCAGTTCCGCGTCGCTCTGCTTCTGCACGTCGGCGGAAGAGAAGTCGCGCGTCTTCATCGCTTCCTTGCCTTTGCCGTCCGCGCCGTGACAGCCGGCGCACTTGGCTTTGAAAGTCGCCTCAGCCGCGGCCACATCGGCCTTGGCGGGCGAACTCATAAGGCAAACACCCGCTAGCATTCCCCCAGCCAGGACGATTGCTCCCAGGTTCTTCAGCTTTATCTCCATGTGCATCTCCTATGTTCAATTTCGGCGAGGACCATTCTCGCTTCCCCTCCGTCGTTAAAACGCATATCGAAGCGATAGCGTAATCAGGTTGGCCCTGAAATTCCGGGGCGCGTACAAATCCTGATACGATCCGTTCGAATCTTCGTGGTAACCGTAATAATCCCAACGGGCGCGTCCTGTCCAGTGCTTTGCGAAGCGGTACGCGACACTCCCATAGGGTTGATACCAGTTCGAGTTCAATGGACCAAAGGGCGCGGTCGCAATGGGGCTCTCTGGATTCACGTTGAGTTCCGAACCTGAAACGCCAGATAGATTCGCGCCCACCTCAAACGTAAGAGCCTTCAGCGGCGCCCACGCCAGGTCGATAAATCCAGTATTGACCTTGCTGTCGTAAGGAGATTGTTGTTGCACCAGTCCCGCGACTCCAGGACAGGCGGGTAAGCCCGGCAACGCAGCGCTGCTCGTAAAGCAGATCAGCAAACTCGAATAGATATCGTTGTAGTTGTAACCCAATTGAACCGAGTATTTTTCGGACGGAGTCAGGGACAGCGCGAACCCGGCGTTCAGATTGTGCTGCGAACCATTTACCGTTGCCAACGGATTCTGGCCATCAATGGCCATCGCGTAGAAATTAACATTCATCCAAGACTTAGGCCGGTATTTCAGGCGGCCACGAACCTGCTGATAATTACGAGGGCTCAAGTTTGTGAACGTATTGTCCGCACTCCCTATTTCTGCGTCAACGTTGACGTTCCACTTGGGCGTTGGTTTAAGCCATAGGCCGAGTACCGCATTGTTGGAATTGATATTGGTCACACCTGGGGGGCCAAACGACGGACTGGGTGTCAGGTAGGAGATCGATCCATCAGCGTTTTGTGTGCAGCCGTCCGGAAGCACTCCGGCAACCAGAGTGCAGTTACCGCGCGCCGCGCTGCCGGGGAAATAAATTGCGTTCTGGACATTGAAAAAATTGTCTGCGATGACCCGATGCACATATTCATACCCGAAATATGCGCCGGCCCTTGGCGAGATCTGAATCTGGCCTTCAATCAGGTTGCTGGTAATTTGGTGTTTCAGGAAATTACTATCCGTGTTGACCAGGATATCCGGTGCGGAACCGGACGCATGATTCGGCATGCCGACCGGTAAGCCGGCGGGTGTGGGGCACGCGGTGCTGGGGAGCGTTGCGGTCGACGCAAAAACGTTCGGCAATACGATCAGGCTCTTACTGAAGAAGGAACATTGCGTCGAAACGTATTGAGCCGGGTCATGCCAATTCCCGTAATGAAAGGAATCGACCAGGCTGAAATCATGCGTAATTTGCCAGGTTGCTCCAAGATCTGTGTAGGTCGTCACGTGGCGTCCATCGATGGGACCAAACTCCGAGTAGTTTGCTAGGGCAGACCGAGATACCAACCCGCTGAAGGCCTGCTCGTAGTTATAGACATTCAAATCGCTTCCGGTATAAACGAATTTTCCGGAAAGCTGTACGGCAGGAACAAGGTTGGATTGAAAACTGACTTGTTCTGTCGGCGCATTCAAGCGCGTCTGGCGATGCGTCGAATAGGAATAAAACGCATTGCAATTTGCGCTGACTACGCCGCCCGGTTGAAACGCTGGATTGCACGGCGGGCCATTCCACGAAACGCCGAGGTCGACATTAGGAAAACCGCTGCCTGGCGAGAATTGTTGGTTCTGATCGATAGCTCCAGGGTCCGTTCTGTAGTAACTCCAGATCTCGTCGTAACTGATGTTGGTATGGGGTAAGAAGCGGAAATCCACGCCCAGGCGGTACTGATTCATGGTCGCGGAGAGATTCTCCAGCAGAAACTGCTCGGTGCCTTCGTGAATGGCGTTATAGGCCGGACCGGTATTGCTATTGTGGTTGTAGCCAATCCGGAAGCGAATTTTAGCGTCTGGTAGGAACGTGAGCGCGTAATTCTGCATATTCCGCCGGGTGTTGTAATAATGCGGAGAGATCCCGACGACCGCGGTGTTCAGCACATTCGGAGAGGCATTCACAATCGGATTGAAGTTGCCGGGAGCGTTCGCGGGTGGTGTTGGCGGATTGAAGGGATTTGCCAAAGGCGAATAGTCCCAGAAATTTTCGTCGTGCCGGAACATGCCGTCGAAGGCGTACCACTTGTTCTTGCTGATGCGCAAACTGGTGACTACGTTCGGATCGCCACCGTAACCGAAATTGCTGAAATAGAATCGATCAAAAAATGTTCCGCGATGGTCCAGGGAACGCATTTCGGTGGTGAAATTCAGAAGTCGGGGCCCTTGCTGCAAGTTCACCATGGTGTCGTAGGTTTGCTCGTCGCCGCTAACGCTGGTGAACCGGCCGCCAAACTCAATGGATTGCTTAATGTTGTAGTTTCCCTGTTCAATTCCCGTTTGATCGTCTATCTGCTGCGCCATGCCCGCGGGAATTGCTATCAGCGATAGAAGAATGGCGCTGAAGGAGATTCCCTTCATCCTGAGACAGCGCATTTTGCTGACAGTCTTCTTCATCGTCGGGCTCCTCAGGGCGTGAAGAAAACGCTGCTCGTGTTCGAGCCGTGAATGGCCGTGTGGCACAGCGTGCAGGACTGGTACTTTTGTGCCTGGTTGTGAAAGGTCGGAGTGGCCGGCGGTCCCACTTCGGAGGGCAGCGTATGGCAGCTCAGGCAGAGCAAATTGACCTGATTTTGTACCAGCATGCGTGGGTTCGTCGAGCCGTGTGGGGAGTGGCAAATGGTGCAGCCTTCAATCAGGGCTTCATGTTGATAAACGTAGGGACCTTGCTTCTCGGTGTGACACTTGAAACAGACCGCATCGCCGGCAGCATTGGTGCGCAATTGTTTGGGCCGAAACGATCCGTGCGGGTCGTGGCAGTCGTTGCATTGCATCAGGCCTTCGTTCACCCGGTGATGAAACGGCCGGGCAAATTGCGCGCGTACGTCACCGTGGCAGCCGTAGCACAAACCCGGCGAATTGGCTTTTAACAAGAATTCACTTTCTTTTGAATGATGGGGAGAATGGCAGTCGATGCAGCCCACCCCGTTCAATAAATGCGCAGACCGATCATAGTTCCCGTGCTCTTCCGTGTATTGATGGCAGCCCAAACACCTGGCGCTCGTTTCCGCGGGTGAGGCGTCCTTAAATGTGAATATCTTCGTTTTGTCTCCGCCGCCGTCGACATGTTCCTTGCCGGGACCATGACATGCCTCACACCCGTGCCACTCTGGCCCTTTACGGTTTTCCAGCTTTCCTTCCATCGTGGTGCTGAAGTGGGGCGTAGTTTCAAAGTCTTTATAAATGTCTTCGTGGCAAGCCTTGCAAGTGTCTGCCCCCACATACAAGGCAGGATCAGTCGGGCGCACGTAGGTAAGATTTTGCTTGGAGTCGTGTTTGGATTTGTCGTTCTTTTTGTCGTTGCCGCTCGCTGCACAGACTGAAAGCAGCGTGAACCAGACGAAGCCAATAGTGACGACGGAAAGTAGCCGGCGATGGCTCATGCCAATCCTCGGTTGGGCGGAACAACTCCGTGCAAACGGCTAGACTGCAGTATTAAAGGTCGGGCAGCTTAAGAAAGGGCCGCTAGCGCACAAAACCCTTGCTAGCATGGTCGAAAGGATATCTGATGTTTGCAGGAATTGAGGAGAAAGTCAACAAAATCGAAGGAAAATTGATGAAAATCGCATCGCAAAACCCGACTGATTTGGTCTTGATTTCCGGCCTATCCGTCGTCTGGACCAAGCCTTATAGTTTTTCTCTACCTTTGCTCTCCTCTCTATCCTATAATCCCCCCGCACTGCCCGCCCGCCGCTTCGACCGGATGGTCTCGGCACCAAGACATATAAGGAGCTATATGAAAAAAGTGAGTATATCTCTGCTCGCTGCGTTCTTCATGGCGTTCACGAGTGCCAGCCTGATGGCCGCGGACGACACGAAAGAAGTAGACCGCGTAGAGAACGCGGGGAAGGTGATGACCGAGATCCTCAATGTGCCAGATGACATTCCTTCAGACGTTCTGAACAAGGCGTATTGCGTGGCGGTGTTGCCTTCGGTATTGAAGGCGGCGTTCATCGTAGGCGCGAGCTATGGCCGCGGCGTCATGACCTGCCGTAGCGGTGCGAACTTCAATGGACCTTGGGGACCGCCGACCATGATGGCTCTGGAAGGTGGCAGTGTAGGATTCCAGATTGGGGGCGAAGCCACCGACTTTGTGCTGTTACTGATGAGCGATCGCAGCGCAAAGGGGATACTGACGAGCAAGGTGAAATTGGGAGCGGATGCATCGGCGGCGGCCGGGCCAGTGGGTCGTACCGCTTCCGCCGCGACCGACGCCACGATGCGCGCGGAAATTCTCAGCTACTCGCGGGCACGCGGGGCCTTCGCGGGAATATCGCTGGAAGGATCCACTCTTCGCCCGGATAATGACGCGAATAAGAGGCTTTACGGCAAAGAGATCAGTGCCGAAGCGATTGTGCTGAAGGATGCGGTGAAGAGCCCACCTAGCGCAAAGCTGCTGATACACACACTGGATCGAAAGACTCCGCACCGGAAGTCGTAAACGATCGTTCCGCAAATCAATAAAGAACTAGCTGGGACGGCGGCAGAATATGTCGTCGTCCTTTTTTCGTCGGCGGCGGGTCAGACTCGTTTACGAAAGCTGAAACCCGTGGGAGACGAGTTGCGGCGCCATTGGCATGGAATGCACAGGAGTGTGCGTGACTGCAAAAATGGCGTTGGCAATCGCTGGAGCGATCCCCAGGATGGGAGCCTCGCCGGCTCCCACGGACGGCTGATCCTTGCGATCAATCAAAAATGCCTCCGTTGGAGGAACATCGCGGAAGCGCGGCACGCGATATTTGGAAAAGGCGTTGTTGACGATTCGGCCATTTTCGAACTGTATGGCTTCGAAAATGGCGCCGCCAAGTCCCATGATATTCGCACCAATCAACTGGTTGCGGACACCGTCGGGATTCACAACCGCTCCGCAATCGAACGCGGTCAACACGCGTTCAACCTTTAGTTCGCCAGTTTCAGGTTTGAGAGAGACCTCGGCGAACGTGGCCATGTAGCCGAGTTTTTCGTAACCACCGCCGACCCCGAAGCCATGATTGGCGGCTCTCGGTTTGTTCCAATCGAACTGCTGTCCGCCTTGTTCGAATACCGCGCGCAGGCGTTCCTCTTTCAGATTCTTCAGCCGAAACTCCAGCGGATCCATTTTCAAGGAAGCGGCAATTTCATCCATGTGCACTTCGCGGGCAAAGTGGTTGGCGGTTGCCGCAAGTGCTCGATAGGAACCTTGACGCAGCGGCGAATCCACGGGATGAAATTGGATGCGCTGATTCGGGACTGCATAATAGGTGCGAATTCCGGCACCACCTGAATTGTAATTATGAAATTCCCAGGCGCTGAGTTTTCCGTCAGGCTCGACCGCACTGGTCACTTCGATTACGCCGGCGGGGCGAAAGTACGCCCAAGTAAATTCTTCTTCGCGAGTCCAGATAACTTTCACGGGACGTTTCGCGGCTCTCGCCAGCCGCGCCGCTTCCAATGCGGCTTCACCGGTGTGTTTTCCGCCGTAGCCCGAACCGGTGTCCGGCATAAATACGCGAATCCTCTCTTCGGGCAGGTGAAATGCGGTGGCGAGTTCGCTGCGCACGCCAAACGGCCTTTGCGTTCCGGTCCAGACGTTCAGTTGGTCATCCATCCATTCGGCCAACGCGGCGCGAGGCTCGAGTGGGGCATGCGCGATATATTGAATGGTGAACGAAGAATTCAATTTATGAGCAGCAGAGGCAAACGCCTTCGTCACATCGCCGGTTTCCTGGACAGATTCGCGTTCGCCGGGCGTGACGTGCTGCTTCAGGTGTTCGAAAAGCTCTTTATCGGAGATCTGGCGCTCCGATTTCCATTCCGCTTTTATGGATGCGGCAGCCTTCTCCGCAAGAGCGGTGCTAGGCGCAGCCACCGCAAGATAGTTTCCATCGCGCACGACCGTAACTCCGGACATTTGCTCTGCCTCGCGAGTGTCGGCCGAGACGAGCGTCGCGCCGAACGACGGCGGGCGCACCACCTTGCCGTACAACATGCCGGGGAGCGTGCAGTCGGAGGGATACCGGTGTTTGCCGGTGACAAATGCTCGGCCGTCTACTTTAGGAACAGGTTGACCGGCAATCTTCCACTGCGAGGCAGGAATCAACGGGTCTTCAGGAGGAAGAACCTGGGTGAGTTGCTGACCCTTTACCAGTTCAGAATAACTGACAGACCGATTGGATTTCTGGTCGGAGACCTTGCCGTCTGATGCGGTGAGATTCGCCGGCTCCATGTTCCACTGTTTCGCAGCCAAGGCAATCAGCGCATCGCGGGCTGCCGCGGAAACACGCCGCAACTGTAAGTTCATCACCGGAGTGGTGCGGCTACCAAAGGTCCCCATATCGAAGGGAACCAGTTGGGTATCGCCCATAACCAGTCGAACCCATCGCAAGGGGACCCGCAGTTCTTCAGCGACAGCTTGCGACAGCGAAGTGCGAATGTTCTGGCCGACTTCGACCTTTCCTGTAAACGCGGTGATTTCGCCGTTCTCTCCGATGTGCAGCCACGCATCAATTTCTTTTGGCAGATCGTCTTCACTGGCGTGGCGGGTGTGCCCCGATTCCTGGAATGCGCCGGTTTTCGAAGCGGCGCAGACTACGGCGATGCCCGCGCCCAGGAACTTGAAAAAATCTCGGCGGCCAGATTCAAAGATGACGGATATAGGCTCGCGAAGCTCGTAACGCTCCGGTTCCCATCCGGCAGCCAAATCGGTTTTGCGGGTCATCGAACTGCCTCTGTCCCCGCGGCGCTCGCCCTTCGAATGGCCGCGACAATTCTCGGATAGGTCCCACAGCGGCAGATGTTTCCTTGCATGAATTGCAAGATCTCAGCTTCGGAGGGATTTGGACGATTGTTTAGAAGCGAAACCGCCGACATGATCATTCCGGAAGTGCAGTACGCGCATTGCATCGCGCCTTCGTCGAGGAAGGCTTGCTGGACCGGATGCAGACGATCGTCTTTGGCCAGGCCTTCAACGGTTACGACGGACTTGCCGGCTGCGTTGGCAATCGGAGTCATGCAGGAGCGATGCGCGCGACCGTCGATCAACACAGTGCACGCCCCGCACTGGCCCTCACCACATCCATATTTCGTTCCGGTGAGGTCGAGTTGTTCACGCAGCACGGACAAGAGGGTTGCGTCGGGTTCTGCCTCCACTGAGAAGGTCTGCCCATTGATGCGCAGGGCATGGTTCGTAGGCATCGGAACTTCCCCCAACAGGAAGTTTACGCCAAGCGAAGGAATCCGGGAATCAGGTCAAAAACAACACAAGTCACAGGCCTCGAGCGGACTCTGACCGGTCCGCTCAAGACTTGCTACAGGCGCGATTCCATTAACCGTGTTGTGACTCGGCTCAGAACATGAATTTCAGCGCCAACTGGCACTGCCGAGGGCCGACGGTGGTGTAATTGATGGTGCCGATGCTAGGATCGCCAACGGTGGTGTTGGGCGTCCCGAACACCGGATGGTTGAAGGCGTTCTCCGCCTCTAGGCGCAATTCCAGTTGCATGTTCTCGTGAGTCGCGGAGAGCGCAAAGTCTTTGCTGATCGACAGATTCGCGCTGAAGAAGAACGGCGAGCGAATCCCGCCAAAGGTTCGAGACACATCTCCTAATGTGTAAGCGGGCGGCAATTGCAAAGCGTCGGGATTGGCGAAATAGTGGTTCACCCAGTTGCCGTCGGAACCCCCCGTCTTCTCCAATGTGCCGGCCCAATTCGGCCGCTGTTGCCCGTAGGTCGGAATTGGCGTTCCGCCATTTTCGGCGAGGAAAGTCAATGGGAAACCGTCATGAATCACCCAAACCCCAGCGGTTTTCCAGCCACCAATGAGAAGTTCGAGTGGGCGAGGCATGTCGCTCAAGAAGGGCCTTCCTCGTCCCACAGGCAAATCGTAGGTGTAGTTCAGCTTGAACACGTGAGGAATATCGAAAACGGAAAGCCCCTTATCGAGCCACGGCTTGTTCGGATCTTGGGGGCCGTAGATGTTACTGGAAGTCCCCGCAAGCCAGGAAACATTGCCATCGTAGATGGAGGAATCGTCAATGGATTTCGAGAAGGTGTAGTTGGCGGACACCTGCAAGCCTTGAGAGAAATGCTTTTCCAAAGTGATTTGCAACGCATGATAGATGGAATAAGCAACCGGTGGCTCATCGGTGGTGATGCTGGTGAACTGTGGATACGGCAAGAGCAGTTGGAACGCCTGCACTGTGGAACTGGTAAGACTGCTGTTGGCGTAGTATGGGTCGGTGAGAATCGAAGCGAAAGGATTGGCGACATAGTTGGTCAGGTTACTAATCTGTGCCGGCGTCATGTTCTCGACTTGGGGCCCCAGAATGTCCAACGTATTCAGACCCTGGTAATACAGGTGCACACCCCGCTTGCCCAGGTAATCGACAGTCAAAACCGTATTGGGAGTCAGCTGACGCTGGATTCCGAAACTCCAGCTTTCTTCATACGGCGTTTTTGCATAGAAGGAATTGCGGATTGGGCCGATGGCGCCGTAGCCAACGTCGTTCAGCAAACCCAAGGAATTGCCCGTCGGTTCTATCAGTCCGTTAGGGAAGGGATCGCTCAGACGCAGGTAAGGCGTTGCACCGTCGTTCTGATACGTGGTGACCGGATTGGTGTATTGGTTGAACCCTTGGGAACCGTAGCTTAAGAGCCCATTGGCGCCGGAACGGCTCTGACCGAAATAAATACCGAAACCGCCACGAATGACCGTCTTGCTGTCGTACTGATAAGCAAATCCGAAACGCGGCTGAACATCTTTCCAATCCGTCAACCAGTTAGTTCGCGTGCTGGAACTGGCGAACACTTCCCCTCCGAGCAAAGGCCGGGTAACGGGTTGTCCTGAAATTGGATCGGTGTAGGAGATGGTGCCGCCATTGAGCGGATTGGTCGCATTTGGATCGAACCAGTTCATCCGGTTGTGGCGTTCCGTGCGGGGAAGCGAGACGTCGTAGCGCAGGCCCAGGTTCAGGGTAAGTTTCGGGGTGATCTTCCAATTGTCCTGCCCGAACCCGGCAAACTGATAATTCTGCGTAGCGGGTTCGAACTGGATTTCGTAAGTACTGCCGTAAGGATTGCCAGTGGAGATCTGGCCCATCAGGAAGCTGGCCAAGCTGTCGCCGCCGCACTGCGTGTTATCGGGGACAGGGCACTGAGAACTACCCAGCGCATTGAAGCTGAACAAACCGAGGGGAGCGTTGGTCTGGATATAGTTTTGCTGGTGAATGCGCCCTTCGAATCCGAACTTTAATTCGTGGTTTCCGTGGATTTTGGTCAGCAGTTCGGAAAGCTGGCCGGTGTTGGAACCCTGCCGGTAGTTGCCGTAAGGATCTTGTCCAATGCTGGTATAAGCGGCGGAAAAGTAGTCATTGATGGCGATCGCCGGGACGCCGAGAAAACCATTCGATTGCAGATAGGAAGGGAAACCGAGTGTGCCGAGAGGATCGGAGTTCAGGCTTTTGTTGTAAGCATCGATGTGCAAGGTGCCGCGGGTAAAGCCCAACGTGCTGGTCAAGATGAGCGTGGGACTGAACGTGTGTGTGTCGTTAATCGCAAAGAGATGAGCAGTGCCCTGATTCGGTCCGCTGCCGCATGGATCGGTAAAGTTCTTGAAGCAATTGTAGGGCGTCGAGTTATTCCAGTCCTGGGAATACCGCACGCTCAGCTGATTTTTCTCGTTGAAACGATAATCAATCTTCAAATCGAACTGGTCGTTCGAACTCTTATTGGCTCCAGATCCGACCCAATTGTCGTAAGCACCTCCTGCAGCGTAGTTGGGCGCGGGGAAGTAACTCATCATCTTCAGCGCCACCGGATCAATCAGGTTCCCAGGGGTCGATGGCAACTGAAATGGTGTGCCGTTCAGGTTGGGGTTCCCTGGGCTGGTATAAGTGGCGAGGTTGTTGAAGGGAACAAACGCGCTGCGGTACGCTCCGGAAGCGCCATTCGAAGGCGTTTGGTAGGTGCCGGTATAGGGATCCCAAATCTGGCCGGCGGGCACCAGCGTCCCGGTGGAATCCACACACATGCCAGCCGAGTTAAACGAGCCGTCGTTGTCGCCACACAATTCGCCAAAATCGCCGGTGCGCTCCGTAGCGCTGGGCACGCCTGCCTGAGGCGCGGTGATATCGGATGAACGGGTGCCGTCCCAATCGAAGAAAAAGAACATCTTGTCTTTCTTGATGGGGCCGCCAAACGTGCCGCCGTAATTGTTGCGGTGCACCGGGGCAATGGGCAGGGCGGCCGCATTGGCAAACCAGTCGTTCGCATCGGTAATCGTATTACGCAGGAAATCGTAGGCGCTACCGTGGAAAGAATTGCCACCTGAACGGGTGATCATATTTACGACCGAGGCGCCCGAGAAACCATATTCTGCGCTGAAGTTCGACTGCTGTACTTTGAATTCCTCGACCGCTTCCGCAGAGGGCGTATAGGTGACAAATGTGATGCCGCCATTCGGCTCGAAATTGGTGATCGACGCTCCGTCCATCAACACATCGGCGCTGGCGCCACGGCTTCCATTGGAAACAAAGTTGGTTCCCGTGTCGCCAACGGAATTCTGGTCACTCATCTGCGTGACGCCTGGGGCGATGGTGACAAAGTCCAGCACGTAGCGATCGACCAGCGGCAGGTCACTGATGAACTTCCGGTTGACTACCTGGCCAGTTACCGCATCTTCGGTGTTTACATTCTGAGCCTGAGCTGACACCTCAACCTTTTGGCTCGCTCCCGCCACGCGCAGTTTTAGATTCGCGGTGGCGTTCTCGCTGACGTTTACCTTGATGCCCGTACGCTCCTCCGTCTGGAAGCCAGAGACACTCACGGTGACCGTATACAGGCCCGGTGGAATGGAGGTGAATAAATAGCGGCCGGCACTGTCGGAGTTAGCGGTATACGTGAACCCCTTCGCCTGGTCCGTCAGGACCACCTTCGCGCCAGCGACGACCGCGCCACTGGGGTCCGTCAGTTCACCGCTGACCGTGCCGAAGTATCCCTGAGCGGCTAACACCAAGGGCAAGAACAGTAGAACCGCGGCGACAAATGGAGCCAAAAGCTTTTCGAGGCGCTGGGTGCGTCGTACAGAAAACAGTGCTTGCATGGCCATCTCCTTTGCACAGGCGAACCTAGCAGTGAGTCACGGCACCGTCGCGATTGCTGCTTGAACTGTTGCACCACAGTTGGGGGGGATTGACCGCGTTCCCTCGCCGGACACGAAGAGGATGAGCGGGTAGGTTCGGAACACGGCTCCCCGGTTATGGTTTAAACCGATTAAATACTCCGATTTTGGCGCCTGTCAAGACCGAAATTTCAGGCGGGAGTACTAATACAACGATAGCCGCTGGGAAATATCAAACCGTGGAGATAAACACGGATTGGGGAGTCGTTAGAAACCTGCGGCGCGGTAGGCTTCCAGACACTTCTTAGCGGTTTCCAACTCGGAATAGCGGCTGCCTTCCTGTTCCATCAAGTAGTATTCCGCACCGCCAACCGTTTGTGCTGCATTAAGAATTGCCTTCCAATCCGCTATTCCTTCGCCGAAAAGCACAGAGTAGCCCTTGCCAGGATCGGGGGACCAGTCCTTGATATGCAAGGAACGGATCCTTCCGGGATTGGAGCGAATCCAGGCGACAGGGTCCGAACCCGCTTCCATACAGGTGCCGACATCGAGTTGCAACATCACCGTGGGCTTGGTGTTCTTGGCCAGAATTTCTATGGGACGAACTCCGTCGACCGGTTTAAATTCAGTCTGGTGATTATGATATCCGGCCTTCAGACCCTGCGCTTCCAGAATATCGGCAGCGGAGTTCAACTGCTCTGCGATTTCTTTCCAGCCATCCAGGCCGGGTTTCGGTTGCGAGCTAGCCATGACCACGTATTTGCTGCCCAGATTGAGATTTAAATCGATCGCGTTCTGGATTTTGTCCCTGGTCATGAAGGAAGCGTCGTTGTGCGTGGAAAAACAGCGAATCCCTAGATCGTCCATCAACTTTTTCATCTCTTTGGCCTGGGCGTGGCTCCATTCGTAATATGGAGCGTAAAATTCCAGTCCCTGGTAGCCCATGGCGGCGATGGCGCGCACTGTTCCTTGCGGATCCTTCTTCAACTCGTCGCGCACCGAGTACATCTCGATGCCCATCGGAATGGACGAAGAAGTGGCCGCGGCCTTCCAAGCCCACGGTAGGACAGCTGCAAAGGCGAGAAAGCTACGGCGCGAGACTGGGTTTTCCGGCATGTATACACCTGACTGGAGCGAAAGAAAAGTTAATCGAATCATACTGCTCTGCATCGCCGCCCCGCAATGGCGGTCTGATTTCCAGCCGGGAGCGTGAGAACTAAAATTCAAGGCGAAGCTGGAACGCAATCATGCGGGGTGTGCTGTCTCCACCCAAACCGACACCGAGTAAACCCGTAGGCGCGAAGTCGTATACGTGAGCGCGCCAAATCCCGTTTGCGTCGAGGGCTTCCCGGGAATTCCGGCGAGCACCATGTTCGGCAATCCGAAGTTGGGATGATCCAGCACGTTGAAGAATTGCGTATCAAAGCGAAGCTTCACGCGCTCCGTGATGGCGAACCATTTCGTAAGGTACAAATCGCTCCAGAAAAAATCCGGTCCGCGGAGCGCGTTGCGGCCGAGGTTCCCGAACTGGCAATTCCATGGGTTGTCGCCTCCCGAACATGCCCCCGTGCTCGGATCCACGGTTGACAGAAAGGCGTTGGGATTGAGCCATTGGACGGTGCCCGGCTGTGTGACTCCGGGGATAGGTTTGTGCTCGCAATTGAGGAAGCGTGGTGTACGACCGTTGGGACGGAAGCCTGACCAAAATCATAATCGTTCAAACGATAGATGCGGGCATTGGTACCGAAACGGAATTCATGCGCGCCATGGCTCCATGCCAGATTGTCATTGATGAAAAACCGGGAAGCGCGCCGCCCTTGAATCCAGGTGTTGTCCAAACCGCCTATGGTCGTGAACGGAGCGTTTGCGCCGATCCCTTGCAGTACCATCGGAAAAGCGGAAAGCGTTTGCTGAAGATTCGTTGGCCCAAACAGACTTTCGTACCAGGAAAAGGCAGGATTAAAGTCGTTCACGACATGTTGCGAAATGACATGGGAATAGCCGGCCGCGAAAGAGTAGAGCGGCTGAGGGGAAACCGCGTTGAAAATGGGATTAATGGGGTCGGTGTACGCAGCCTGCACCCCCGTGTCGACCTGCAATCGAAACCACGTTGTGTTGCGTTCGTTGATA
>Ga0335076_10000414_pt1 | contig 39158 bp, 38 predicted proteins | sample Lox_Sample_25_FD_206717 | JGI IMG/M metagenome (GOLD analysis project Ga0335076, IMG submission 206717) | Soil microbial communities from Loxahatchee National Wildlife Refuge, Florida, United States - Lox_Sample_2.5 | ecosystem: Environmental > Terrestrial > Soil > Wetlands | place: USA...
GGCGGCGTATTCGGCGGGCCGGGAGCAGTCGCCAGCCCTCGGACTGGTGGCGGTCGCCCTTGGCGCCGGCGCTGCATTCGCCGGTCCGGCCGGTGTCTGGGGCGTCATCGGCGTCGGCGGTTTCGTCTTGCTCGTGGCCTACGCCGCCCTGCGGTTCTGGCAGCGCCGCGCGTGATGGGGACGGGGATTGCCCCCGGACAGCTCGACCCGCTGATCCACGTCCCCGCACGCCTGCGCATCGTCGGCACGCTGGCGGCCCTGCCCGAGGGAGACACCCTCTCATTCACGCGGCTCCAGGAGCTGATCGGCCTGACGCCCGGCAACCTCATCACGCATCTGCGGAAGCTCGAGGACGCCGGGTACGTCGTCACGGAGAAAACCGGGAACGGCCCGGCCTCCCGCACCTCCGTCGCGCTCACTGCGGGAGGGCGCGCCGCCCTCGACACGTATACGGCGACCCTCCGCGACCTGCTCGCCGGCTTCTGACTCAGCTCGGGACGGGCGCCTCGAACGGGATCACGTCGGCGCCCGCTTCCTCCCGCTCGTCGCTGCGCGGGCCGCCGCCGAGGAATTCGACCCGCCGGGCAACCACCTCGATCGCGCTCCGCCGCTTCCCATCCTCTTCCCAGGAGCGGGACTTCAACCGTCCGTCGACGGCGATCCGGCGTCCCTTGCCGAGGTACTCGGCGCACAGCTCCGCCTGCCGGTCCCACGCCGACACGCGCACGAAGTCCGCACCGCCGTCGCGGCCCGCGCGGTCGACCGCGAGCACGAAGCTCGCCACCTTCTGCTCGGGGCCGACTTCGCGCAGCTCGACCTCGGTCGCGAGGTTGCCGATCAGCGTCACCACGTTCATGACGTGGACGCTAGGCGGGAACCCCTCACGGCAGGGTCGAAGGTTTGTGCCGTTTTGCAGTTAAAGTGGCGCCGCGTGGGCGTTTTCTCTGGATTGACAGGCTTCGGCGGGCGCGACATGGCCGTGGACCTCGGCACCGCGAACACGCTCGTCTACGTGCGCGGCCGCGGCATCGTCCTCTCCGAGCCGTCGGTGGTCGCCATCGACCAGCGCTCGGGCGAGGTGCACGCGGTCGGCGTCGAGGCGAAGCGGATGCTCGGACGGACGCCGGGGACGATCCAGGCGATTCGCCCTCTGAAGGACGGCGTGATCGCCGACTTCGACGTCACCGAGCAGATGCTCCGCCATTTCATCCAGAAGGTGCACCAGCACCGCTTCGCCCACCCGCGCGTGGTGGTGTGCGTTCCGTCCGGCGTGACTGGCGTGGAGAAGCGCGCGGTCGAGGAGGCGACGCTGTCGGCGGGCGCGCGCCAGGCGTACCTCATCGAGGAGCCGATGGCCGCCGCGATCGGCGCCGGACTCCCTGTGGCCGAGCCGACCGGGAACATGATCGTCGACATCGGCGGCGGCACGACCGAGGTCGCGGTCATCTCCCTCGGGGGGATCGTCGTCTCGCAGTCGCTGCGCGTCGGCGGCGACGAGATGGACGAGGCGATCATCAATCACATCAAGCGCGACTACAAGCTCCTCATCGGCCAGCAGACGGCGGAGGAGATCAAGCTCGAGATCGGCTCCGCGTGGGACCTGCGCGAGGAGCTGCAGGCCGAGGTGCGCGGCCGCGACATGCTCACCGGCCTGCCGAAGACGGTCATCCTCACGTCGGACGAGATCCGTCGCGCCCTCGACGAGCCGGTCACGCAGATCATCGAGGCGATCAAGTCGACGCTCGACAAGACCCCGCCCGAGCTCGCCGCCGACATCATGGATCGCGGCATCGTGCTCGCAGGCGGCGGCTCGCTCCTCACCGGCCTCGACGAGCGGCTCCGACACGAGACCCAGATGCCCGTCCATCTGGCCGAGAGCCCGCTCACGTGCGTCGCCGTCGGATCGGGCCGGAGCCTCGAGGAGTTCGAGGCCATCCACCGCAGCAACAAGGCCCGTTCGCGCAACGGGCGCCGCTACTAGACGCAGATCGACCAGCTCGGCCGACGGGCACCCACGGTAACCTGTTGCGGTGGCTACCCGTAGTCGCAGCGATCGCGCTGCGGTGCTCGCCTCGTCGGTCCAGCGCTCGAAGTCGACGCCGTACCCTTCGAAGGCTCGCAGCGCGCTCATCCGCCGGGCGGTCGTCGTCGTCCTCGTCCTCGTGGCGCTCACCCTCGTCACGATCTCGTTCCGCTCGCCGACGTCCGGAGCGCTCCACAGCGTGCAGGGCGCCGGCTCGACAGCGCTGCGTCCCTTCCAGATCGCAGCGACCCGGGTCGCGCAGCCGTTCCGCGATGCTTACGACTACGTTCACGGCCTGGCGAGTGTCAAGGCCGAGAACAAGCGCCTGAGAAAGCAGAACGCGGCGCTCCGCGCGAGTGCGCTCATCGCCGCGGCGAAGCTCGCGAAGTATCCGGACTACGCGAAGCTCCTCCATCTCGAGCGAAGCTCGCGCTTTCCGGACGGCTACCGGCCGATCAATGCGGACGTCATCTCGAACCCGGGCGGACCTTTTGCGCACACGCTGACGATCGGAGTCGGCTCATCCTCAGGGGTCCGCATGAACTCGCCGGTCGTGAGCGGCGACGGGCTTGTCGGGATCGTGTCGAACGTCTTCCCGGACGCAGCGAGCGTGACTCTGCTCACGAACCCCGGGTACTACGTCGAGGCCCGCGACCTCACGACCGGCGTGCGCGGAGGCGTCGTACCGTCACCTGCGGGAGGAGGCACGCTCGTGCTCAGCGGGGTGGAGAAGACGAAGGTCGTCAAGAAGGGAGACGAACTCGTCACCAACGGGACGCACAGCGCGCGCTTCCCGGACCTCTATCCGTACGGGATCCCGATCGGCCGGGTTGCCGCAAAGCCCGGCGCAACGGACACCGCCGTCTTCCTCCAGGTGCAGGTGCAGCCCTTCGCGAACCTCGGTTCGCTGGACGCGGTAGCGGTGCTCGTCCCGAAGAAGTCACGCCGATGACCCTGGGCGACGGCGTCAAGGCCGCCGCTCTGCTCTTCGTGGCGGCGCTCGCTCAGGTCTCGATCTTCTCGCAGGTGCACGTCTTCGGCGCCGTCCCCGACGTCCTGCTCGTCACGATCGTCGGCTTCGCGCTGCTGCGCGGCAGCGTCGCCGGTGCTGTCGGCGGCTTCTTCGCGGGGCTCCTCGTCGACACCGCGACGCTCGGCACGCTCGGCCTCACATCGCTCGTGCTGACGCTCGCCGGCTACTGGATCGGGCGGTACGGAGAGACGACCGGCCGCGACCGTGGGCACGCCCCGTTCCTCTCGGTCGCCGTCGTGACCGTCCTCTACCAGTTCGGCCTCCTCGTCGTGCACTTCGTGCTCGGAGAGAGCGCCCCCGCCGGAGCGGTCGTGCGCAGCCTCATCCCGGCGATCCTCCTCAACCTGATCCTCACCGCGCCCATCTATGCGCTCGTGCGGCGGCTGCTGCGGCCGCTCGCCCGGGACGCGCTGTCGGCGGAAGTGCAGCTCCTTGGCTAGCACGACGACCCGGCCCCCGGCGCGGTTCGGGCCACGGCGGGACCGGCCCGAGGAGCCCGAGGCCGGGCAGACCTCCGTCGAGACGTATCGCCTGACGCCGAAGCTCGCCCGCCGCGTCGCACTGCTCGGAGGCCTCGTCGTGATCGGCTTCGCGGCCCTCTTCATGCGGCTCTGGGCGCTCCAGGTCCTCGCGGGCTCCCAGTACAGCGCCCGGGCGCGGGCCAACCAGGTCCGGACCGTACGTGTCCAGGCGCCGCGCGGGCCGATCCTCGACCGGAACGGGAACATCCTCGTGGCGAACGAGCCGGTCACCTCGGTGGAGCTTTCGCCCTCGGAGCTGCCGACGGTCTACGCGCGCCGGGCCGCCGAGATCCGCTCCCTCGCACGTGTTGCCGGCGTGTCTGTTCGCCACGTGACGAAGCTCATCCTCGAGCGCAGGCGTGTGGGCGACATGCTCGATCCCGTCGTCGTCCGCACCCAGGCGACGGGGCCGATGCTGACGTACCTCGAGGAACGCGCCGCCGATTTCCCGGGCCTGACGCTCGCCCGGAGCTACATCCGCCGCTATCCCGACGGAGCGGTCGCGTCACAGCTCCTCGGGTACGCCGGCCAGAACGTCCACTCGGCCGGCGAGGTGGTCGGCCTGACCGGAATCGAGGCCGCGTTCAACAGCTATCTGCGCGGCATTCCGGGAGCGGCGCGCGTGCGTGTCGACTCGCTCGGCCGCGCGCGGAGCCCACGGCTGCTGACGACCCAGCCGCAGCCGGGACAGACGGTGCGGCTCACGCTCAACACGCGGTTGCAGAACGCAGCACAGAGCGCGCTCAACTACGGCATCCAGGTCGCCCGTAACAACGGGCAGTGGGCGGCCGACGGCGGTGCGATCGTGGCGCTCAACCCGAAGAACGGGTCGATCCTCGCGCTCGCCTCTTCCCCGACCTACGACCCGTCGGTCTACAGCGGGCGCGTGACCCAGCACCGGTTGGCGGCTCAGGGGCTCACCAAGGGCACGGCGCTCGACCGGAATTATCCGTCGCTCGACCGGGCAGTCGACGGCACGTATCCCCCGGGATCCGCCTTCAAGCCGCTCACTGCCATCGCGGCGCTCGAGGAGCACCTGATCAAGCCGTACGCGTTCTACCCCTGCACGGGCACCTACGTCGTTCCCGAGGACACCTCCCACCACGTCTGGCACAACTGGGACCGCTTCGTCGACCAGGGGATGGACCTGCCGACGGCGCTCGCACAATCGTGCGACACGTACTTCTATCGCGCCGCCAACAAGTTCTTCCTGCTGCCGCCCGACCGCGGCCAGCCCATCCAGAAGTGGGCCCGTGCCTTCGGCTTCGGGAGGATGGGCGGCAGCGACCTCGGCCCGCAGTCGCCCGGTCTCGTCCCCACGATCGCCTGGAAGGAGCGCGAGTTCACGAAGGCCAACGACCTGAACTGGCGGATCGACCGCATCTGGAAGCCGGGCGACTCGCTCAACCTCGCGATCGGCCAGGGCGACCTGCTCGTGACTCCGCTCCAGATGGCCCGCTTCTACGCGGCGATCGCGAACGGCGGGAAGCTCGTCACCCCTCACATCCTCATGGACGTCGAGAACCCGAACGGCACGATCGTGCCGACGAACCCGCCGGCAGCGCCGCAGCCGGTCCCGGGCCTCGACCCGGCCTACCTCGACGTCGTCAAGCAGGGGCTCTACGAGGGCACGCACGATCCCTTCGGCACGTCGTACGGCGTCTTCGGCAACTTCCCGGTCTCGATCGCCGGCAAGACCGGCACGGCGCAGAAGACCGTGCGCCTCCCGGGCTATACCGGCGAGCAGGACCAGTCGTGGTGGTGTGGCTATGGTCCCTCGAACGACGCGAAGATCGTCGTCTGCGCCGTGATCGAGAACGGCGGCGAGGGAGGCTCGGCGGCAGCGCCGGCCGCCGAGCGGGTCTTCGCGAAGTTCTTCAACGTCCCGGTCCCTCCGACAGCAGCACCGATCCACTCCGACTGATGGCTGACTGATGCTCGAGTACGCGGGATCACAACGGGCGGGGCTACGCGCCGAGCGCGACGCTCCCCGCCTGCTCGCGGTCGTCCGCTCCCTCGACTGGGTTCTGCTCCTGGGCGTCGCAGCGCTCGTCGTCGTGGGGCTCTGGGGCGTCGCCGGCGTCACGAAGTACGCCATTCCGAACGACCCCACCTACTACCTCAACCGCCAGATTCTCTACGCGTGCGTCGGTGGAGTCGTGCTCGTCGCCGCGGCGCTCGTCGATCCGGACCTCTACCGGCGCTACTGGCGCGGAATCTTCGTCGGCACGATCGTGGTGATCGCCTTCGTGCTGCTCATCGGGCACGCGGCGCACGGATCGACCCGCTGGATCAGCCTCGGCTTCTTCACCTTCCAGCCGTCGGAGTTCGGGAAGCTCCTGTTCGTCCTCGCGTTCGCGGGAATGCTCGCCGAGCGGAAGAACACCCTCGGCAGCTGGCACACGACGTTGCGCGTGGTGGGGCTCGCCCTCGTGCCGGTGGTGCTCGTCTTCGCCCAGCCCGACCTCGGCACCGCGCTCGTCTATCTCGCCGCGCTCGGCGCGATGCTCTTCATCGCCGGAGTTCCGTGGCGGCACCTCGCCGTGCTCGGAGCCGTCGTCGTGCTCATCGTCGTCGGCGTCCTCTGGGCCGGCCCCGCCGCCGGAGTCAACGTGCTCAAGAGCTACCAGCAGCAGCGGCTCACGTGCTTCATCCATCCGAAGACCTGCTCGGTAGACGCGCGGTACAACCTCGAGCAGTCCCTGGCAGCGATCGGCTCCGGCCAGATCAAGGGACGCGGCCCGAACGGCTCGAGCCAGGTCAGGCTCGGCTTCCTTCCAGAGAGCGGAACCGACTTCGTCGCGTCCGGCTTCGCCGAGCAGCGAGGATTCATCGGCGCTGCGCTCCTGCTCGGCCTCTACCTCCTCGTGCTCTGGCGTGGCCTGCGGGTGGTCACCGTCGCGCGTGACCTCTTCTCGGCCATCGTGGCCGGCGGCATCGTCGTCGCGCTGTTCTTCCAGATCTTCGTCAACATGGGCATGACCATGGGGATCGCGCCGATCACCGGCATCCCGTTGCCCTTCGTCAGTGTCGGCGGCTCGTCGCTCATCGCAAATCTCGCCGCGATGGGCGTGTTGCTCGCGATCCATGCGCGCGGCCGCGTTTCGCGCTACTCGCGCCGCCGCTGAGCATGGGGCTGCGGCTCTCAGCCGGGGCGATTCGGAAGCTGCTGAAGGAGATCGAGCAATCAGGGGCAGGCGAGCACGTTCTCGCCGTCGGAGGGACGAGCGAGCTTGCGCCGGTGCTGCGGCAGCAGCTCCTCCGTGGCCGCGCCCAGACGGGAGCCGTGCGTCTCGGCGATCCCGAGGGCGCAGACGTCTACGTTCACGTGTTGGCCGGTGAGGCTGACGACGACGACCTGATGCTTCTGCGGCGGGCGCAACGCGCGCGTGTGCCGGTCGTCGCGGTCGCTCCACGCCCCGCGGCGACGATCCCGTACGTCCTGGCGACCGACGTGGTGTGGCTGGGCGTGGGCGAGGAGTTCCCGCTCGAGACGATCGCAGGCGCGATCGCGGCGCGACTCGGCGAGCACGGCGCGCCGCTCGCCGCGCGGGTGCCGCTGCTGCGCGAGCCGGTCTGCGAACAGCTCATCGGCTCCTTCGCACGGAAGAACGGCCTCGTTGCGGCCGCGATCTGGATTCCGGGCGCGGACCTACCGGTGCTCGCGCTGAACGAGCTGAGGCTCGTGCTCCGCCTCGCGCAGGCCTACGGCTTTGCCGATGACGTGCGCGACCGGCTGCCGGAGCTCGCGGCGACGCTCGGGGCGGGCTTCGGGCTGCGCGCAATCGCACGCGAGCTTCTCGATCTCTTCCCCGGCGCCGGGTGGGTGCTGAAGAGCGCCGTGGCGTACGCCGGGACCCGTGCGGTCGGCGAGGGCGCCCGGCTCCGCTTCGCCGGCTAGGCGGCGGCAGGCCTGAGTCGGGCCCGCCTCGCCTTGATGGCGCGCAGACGCTGCGTCAGGCGGGCCCACGCCCACGGCTCGATCTCGTGGTAGCGGGTCTCCGACTGGCTCCGGGTCGCCTCGAGGTACTCGAACCACGCATCCGCTTCTTCGATCAACAGGAGCTCTTCGGCTTCGCGCATCGCCACTACCGCTTCACCTCCCGGTCGTGAATGGCCGGATGGTAGGTCCGGGCTCGGACGGACACCCGGGAGGGCGGTTGCTACTCTGACGACAAGGCCATGCCAAGCCTTTTCACCGACAACGAGCGCGCGCGCACCCGGACGATCCGGGTCGCCGGCGCGCGCCCATCCGAAGGAGTACCTACTTGCCCTGGTTCCGTTTCCGGAAGAAGAAGTCTTCCGACGACCAACGTTCCACCGACTCGCTCGAGGCGAAGCCCAAGCCCGAGCTGACCAACGCGGCCGCCGATGCGGCCGGCACCGAACCGACCGATCCGACGAAGCCGAAGCGGCGCCGCGGCAGCCGCGGCGGACGCGGACGCAAGAAGCCCGGCACCGCCGCTGCCTCGACCGCTCCGCAGAGGAAGGACTCGGAGCGGAAGGAGAAGGATGAGCCCTCGAAGCAGCCGCAGCGTCGCGAGCTCTCGCAGCGGCAGGAGCGTCGCCGCGACCAGTCGTCCCGCCGGCGCCGGGAGCCGCCGCGCCGTGCTCCGCTTCCCGCCGCGAAGCGGGAGCTGCTCGTCTCGGTAGACGTCGGCGAGCGCCGCGTCGCCATCCTCGAGGACGAAAAGGTCGCCGAGGTGTATCTCGAGCGGCCCGAGCGCCGCTCGATCGCGGGCAACATCTACCTCGGCCGCGTCGACAACGTCCTGCCCGGGATGGAGGCTGCCTTCGTCGAGATCGGTCTCGAGAAGAACGGCTTCCTCTACGTCGACGAGATCGTCAGCCCGGAGCTCGAGAAGGGCCACGGCCGCAAGATCCAGGACCTGATCTCACGCGGCCAGAACATCCTCGTCCAGGCGGTGAAGGATCCGATGAAGACGAAGGGCGCGCGGCTGACCACGCAGATCTCGCTGCCGGGCCGGTTCGTCGTCCTCGTGCCGCAGGGGGAGGGTCTCGGCGTCTCGCGCCGACTCGACGACGACGAGCGCAATCGTCTCAAGGACATCCTCAAGCGGCTCGACGTGAAAGAGGGCGGCGTCATCGTCCGCACCGCGGCCGAAGGCGCGTCGGAAGAGGACATCGAGCGCGACCTCGTCTTCCTGCAGCGCCTCTGGCGGTCGATCCAGGCGAAGGCGAAGACCGCGAAGCCGCCGGAGCTGCTCTACCAGGAAGCGGAGTTGCCGCTGCGTGTCGTCCGGGATCTCTTCACGGGCGACTTCGAGAAGGCTTACGTCGACGACGAGCGCACGCACCGGCGCGTCGTCGGCTACCTCAAGAAGACGTCGCCGCATATGGCCGAGCGCGTAGTCCGCTACAAGGACAAGACGCCGCTCATGGAGGCGTTCGGCGTCGAGCAGGAGATCAAGTCGACGATCAGCCGGCGCGTCGACCTTCCCTCCGGGGGCTATCTCATCTTCGACTACGCCGAGGCGTTCACCGTCATCGACGTCAACACGGGCCGCTTCGTCGGCGGCCGCGGGAAGAACTCGGGCGGCCGACTCGAGGACACCATCACGAAGAACAACCTCGAGGCTGTGAAGGAAGTCGTCCGCCAGCTCCGGCTGCGCGACATCGGCGGGATCATCGTCATCGACTTCATCGACATGGCGAACCCCAAGAACCGGGCGACCGTCGAGGAGGCGCTACGGACGGAACTCGAGCGTGACAGGACGAAGACGTACGTCGTCGAGATCTCGCCGCTCGGCCTCGTCGAGATGACGCGCCAGAACGTGACGGACGGGCCGCGCGAGGTGATGACGCGGAAGTGTCCGACGTGCGGCGGCGACGGAATCGTCTACTCCGAGGCTTCCGCGGCGATCGATGTCGAGCGGCGGCTGCGCGCGCTCGCCGCGGGCTCGCGGGCGCAGGCGTTCCGGGTCGAGCTCGCCGAGCCGATCGCGAGCGCGCTCGTCGGTCCCGGCGCACGGCGGCTGCTCGAGCTCGAGGCCCTGACGAAGAAGCGCTTCTTCTTCGAGGGCAAGCCCGAGACGCACCTCGACCACTTCGTCGTCCTCGGCGAGGGCAAGCTCGCCGATCTGGCGCCGCCGGCTCCGGTGGACGAGGACGCCGAGGTCATGCTGCAGCTCGTCGAGGTCGACCGCTACGACGGCGCGGCTGCAGTCGGCAAGCTCGACGGGCTCGACCTCGTCGTCGCCGATGCGGCGGCGCTCGTGGGCAAGCGCGTCAAGGTGCGGGTCGAGCGGGTGCTCGACGGGCGTGCCTATGCCGTCGCGATCCGGAAGACGAAGGAGGCGCCCGAACCGCTGACGGCGGAGGGCGAGGCAGAGAAGCCGACGCGCAAGCCGCCCGCGCGCAAGGGTGCGGCGGCCACAACGAAGGAGCCGGACGCCGAGGCCGAGCCGACGGCGGTGGAGGAGCCCGAGGCCGAGACCGAAGCGGAGGAGCAGGCCGAGGTGCAGACCACGGAGCAAACCGAGGGTGCGCCGAAGCCGAAGAAGAAGACCAGGCGCGGCTCTCGCGGCGGCCGCAACCGGAAGAAGCCGGTGTCCGAAGCCGGCGCGGCAGGGCCCGAGACCGGCTCGTCGGAAGAGCCGCCCGAGTCGGCGCGCGCAGTGACGATCCACGTCCCAGGCGAGGAGCTCGGCCGCAAGGGCAAAGTCGAGCCCACCGAGGAGCCGGCCGCCGACCCGGAGCCCGAGGCCGCCGAGGAGCCCACCGCGGCCGAGGCCGAGGAGGCGCCGAAGCCGAAAAAGAAGACCCGGCGCGGCTCGCGCGGCGGACGCAATCGGAAGAAGAAGCCGGCAACCGCGTCCCAGAACGGAGCCGAGGCCACCGTCGTCGCCGAGGAGGCTCCTCAGGCACAGGAGTCCTCGGAAAACGGCGACTTCGAGTACGTGCCGATGTCCGAATGGGCCGACGAGATCGAGTCCAACCGTTAGCTACACTGCCGACTCGCGGGCGTCAGGCCCGCGTTTCCACGCCATGAGCTCCTACGCGATCATCAGTCTCGGCGGCAAGCAGTACCGCGTCCACGAGGGAGAGCGGCTGCTCGTCGACCGGCTGCGCGCCGACGAAGGCGCGACGGTGGAGCCGCGCGTCCTGCTCGTCGGCGGGGACGGCGCACCCGATCTCGCGCCCTCCACGACGGTGACCGCGCGCGTCGTCGGGCACGAGCTCGGCCGGAAGATCCGGATCGGCAAGTACCGCCGCCGCACCGGCTACAAGAAGCACACCGGCCACCGGAGCCGGCTGACGCGGATCGAGATCGAGTCGATCGGCGCGGGGGCCAAGCGTGCGGCGAAGAAGCCGGCCGCTGCGCCCAAGAAAGCCGAGACCGCGCCGACGGCGAAGACCGAGACGGCCCTGCCCGACGGCTACGCGTCGATGACGATCCCGCAGCTCACGGAGGCCGCCGGCGGCTGGAGCCGCGAGCAGCTCGAAGCGGCGCTCGAGCACGAGCGCTCCGGCAAGGCCCGCAAGGGCGCGCTCGCGGCGCTCGAATCGGCACTCGAGGAGAAGCACTGATGGCACACAAAAAGGGACTCGGCTCGTCGCGGAACGGCCGCGACTCCAATCCGAAGATGCTCGGCGTGAAGCTGTTCTCCGGCCAGGACGTGACCGCGGGGATGATCCTCGTCCGCCAGCGCGGCACGCGCTTCCGCCCCGGCCCCGGAGCCGGGATCGGCCGGGACGACACGATCTTCGCCATGCGCGACGGCAAGGTCGCCTTCCGCACGAGCGGCGAGCGCCGCTTCGTGAGCGTCGTCGACGCCGAGTAGCACCGTGTTCCACGACCGGGCGCGGCTGACGGCCGTCGCCGGCCGCGGCGGTGACGGCTCGATCCACTTCCGGCGCGAGAAGTATGTCCCGCGCGGCGGCCCCGACGGCGGTGACGGCGGCGACGGCGGCGACGTCGTGCTGGTCGCGGATCCGCGCCGGCGCGATCTCTCCGGCTTCCGGCCGAACCAGAAGCTCCGGGCAGAGCGCGGCGGGGTCGGCGGCGGCCGTCTCTCGAACGGAGCGCGCGGAGAGGACGCCGTGCTGCAGGTTCCGGTCGGCACACAGGTCCTCGAAGGCGAGGAGCTCGTCGCCGACCTCGCGCGCGCGGGCGCGCAGGTCGTCGTGGCGAAGGGCGGCACCGGCGGCCGCGGCAACAAGCACTTCGCCGGGCCGAGGCGGCAGACGCCGCGCTTTGCGGAGGTCGGTCTGCCCGGCGAGGAGCGGGAGATCGAGCTTCGCCTGAAGCTCCTCGCCGATGCAGCGCTCGTCGGGCTCCCGAACGCCGGCAAGTCGTCGCTGCTCACCCGGATCTCCAACGCGCGCCCGAAGGTAGCCGAGTACCCGTTCACGACGCTCTCGCCGGTGCTCGGGACGGTCGAGGCTTCCGACGGGCGGCAGCTCGTCGTCGCCGACGTCCCCGGGCTGATCGAGGGCGCGAGCGAAGGTGTCGGGCTGGGACACGAGTTCCTCGCTCACCTCGAGCGCGCCCGGGTGCTCGTGCACGTCGTCGACTCCGCGGAGGACGACGCTGACGAGCGCTGGCGCACGATCGACGCGGAGCTCGCCGCCTACGGAGCCGGGCTCGACAGGCGCCCGCAGATCGTCGTGCTGAACAAGATCGATCTGGGGATGGAACCGCCGGCGTTCGGGATCGAGGACGAGCGGATCCTGCGCGTCCTGCGCGTCTCCGCCGCGACCGGTGCAGGCCTCGACGAGCTCCGCAAGGTGCTGTTCGAGCTTGCACCGCACGAGCTGGAGGAGGCGCAGGCCGACGCCCCGGACGAGATGGTCGACTTTCTCGTCTACCGGCCCCAGCCCGCCAGGCGGGCGTTTCGCGTCTACCGCACCGAGCGTGGCTTCCGCGTCACGGGTACGCCCCCGGCCGAGGCGGAGCTCGAAGCCATCCTCCGTGGCGCGGGAGCCCGGACGGGCGACGAGGTCGAGGTGGGGGAGGAGCTGCTCGAGTGGGAGTAGTCCTCTACGGTGGCGCCTTCGACCCGCCGCACCTGGGGCACGTTGCGCTTGCCGACGCGGCGAGGGCGCGCTTCGGCGCCGAGCGGCTCGTCGTACTCGTCGGCGAGCGTCCGGCACATCGCGTCGTCCACGCGCCCGCCGAGGATCGCCTCGCGCTCGCGCGGGCGGCCTTCCCCGTCGACGACGTCCGGCTCGACCCGTACCCGCGCACGGTCGAGCTGCTGCGTGCCGAGCGGTTCGACGACCCCGTCTTCGTGATCGGCGCCGACCAGTTCCGCGGCTTTCTCGTCTGGTACGAGCCCGATGAGGTGCTCGAGCGGACGCGGCTCGCCGTCGCGACCCGGCCCGGCTACCCACGGGCCGAGCTCGACGGCGTGCTCGAGCAGCTCACGCGGCCCGACCGCATCGTCTTCTTCGAGATCGAGCCGAACCCGGCGGCCTCGACGGACGTGCGGGCCGGTGTCGCGGCCGGTGAGCCGCTCGACGGGCTCGTTCCGGCCGCGGTCGCACGCCTGATCGAGGAGCGAGGGCTCTACGGTCCGTGAACCGGAGATACACTGCGAGCAAGCGATCCAAGGACACGAGCAGACTCTGACCTCCCTCGAACAGGCACGCCGTATCGCCGCTCTCGCCCGCGAGAAGCTGGCCGAGGACGTCGTGATCCTCGACATGCGGCCCGAGTGCTCCTTCACGGACTATTTCGTGATCGCCACCGGGCGCAACGCGCGGCAGACCGCCGCGATCTGGGACGAGGTGCACACGCGGTTGAAGCAGGAGGACCGGCTGCTCCCGACGAGCGTCGACGGCCCGCGTGAGGGCGCCTGGATCGTGGCGGACTACCTCGACGTCGTCCTGCACGTGTTCACGCCGGACGCCCGCGAGTACTACCGGCTCGAGGACCTGTGGAGCGACGTGCCGTCCGTTGAGCTCGACGCCGCCGCCGTCTGACCCGGGCTAGGCCGGCCTGATCCCGCGGCGCGTGAGCCAGACGTTGCCGACCTGGGTCGGGAGCCCGGACGCAAGCTTGCCCCCGAGCCGGACGTCGAGGGCGGGCGGGTTGCCGACCGTCATCCAGACGGGGCCGCTCGTGAGCTGCACAGGGAGCTGCCTGCCCTGGGCGAGGGTTCCCTCGTAGATGAGCGCTCCGGTACGGCTGCCTGCATGGATCGCCAGCCAGCAGTTGCCGCGGGCGGCGACGAGCACGGCACGGGTGGGGAGCGCCACGGCGCCGTGGTGGACCTTGTGCACCTTCTTCTTCGGCGTCGTCGCCTGGTGTGTTGCGGTCGTGGTCGGAACGGTCGTCGGGGGCGTCCCCTGCTTGTTGCCCGAGGAGCCGCTCAGCTGCCAGGCCGCGAAGGCCGCCACGAGCCCGACGATCGCGACGATGACGAGGACGACGAGCAGCGGGCGCAGGAACCCGACGCCGGCAAATGGCGTCCTGGTGCGCGCAAACCGCTCGGGGACGAGCTGCGGCTCGTCGGGATCCGCGAACCGGCTGTTGTACTCCTCGACGTAGAGGCTTCCGTCGAGTCCGAGGTAGTCGGCGTACGTCCGCAGGAAGCCCTTGACGTATGCATCGCCGGGGAGGAGCTCCCAGCGTTCCTCCTCGAGCGCCTGCAGGTAGCGATCGCGAATCCGAATCGCCTTCTGTACGTCGGCAGGCGTGAGATCTCGCTTCAGGCGAGCCTCGCGCAGGCTCCCCCCGATCTCGAACATGCCTCATTCTCACGGACCGCGGCCGCGGCCGCCAATGCGGCGTTGTCAGGCGAGCGCCGGCTTGCTCCTCGCAGCACGTGCGAGGTCGGTCAGCTCGGCGAGCACACCGGCGGCCTCGGCCTCCTCGCGATCGCGCAAAGTGGCATGGACGGCCTTCCCGGCGGTGTCGACGTGGACGCTCGCGAGGCGCAGCCGCCGCTGCACGGGGCCCTGGACGTGACGCAGGCTCTGCACCTTCTCGAGCGGGACCCAGGAGGCGACGCGACGCAGCCGCCCGCTCGTAGTCGCGATGCAGGTCTCGCTGCGACCCCAGCTCAGCGCTCGATAACGGAACGGGGTCTTCCACATCACGCGCCGCGGCGGAGGCGACAGCTCCCGCGGCCGGTCCGGCACGAGCCGGTCGACGAGCTCGAGCCCCAGCGTGCGCTTCGCGACAGGGAGCAGCGTCCGCAGCTGGCCTCTCTGCGCCTCGCCCTCGCCCTTTCTTCGCTGGCGGCCGGCGACGTCGACTTCGACCCGACACCAGCCGAGCGGCCGCCATAGCCACGGCTGGACCAGTCGGACAGCTTGGACGCGGCCCGGCCGGATCACCTCGGCGGTCAACGCCACGAGCCCGCCGTGCAGGTGCAGCCCGTCGGGGCCTTCCGCGAGGGTCAGCCGATATTGCTGGTTGAAGCGGCGCCAGAGGATGGTGGCCAGGCTGATCGCCCAGATGAAGCCGCCTCCGACCGAGATCCTCACACCCGTGGCCGGCGAGACGGCAAAGCCGACGATCAATGCGGTCAGGATCGCGATCAGCCACCAGCTCTCGAGAACGATCGACGCGATCAGAGGCCCGGTCGCCGTCGTCGCCAGTGTCTGCTCCTCGGTTGCGGCGACCTGTTGCTCCGCAGCCGGGGCCGGTGCCCCTTCGTCGACACGCGCGCCCCGGGCGAGGGCAAGGAGCTGCGCGCGCAGCGGCTCGACCTCGTGCTCCGCGACGTAGGCGAGTCTCGCGGTCCCGCCGCTCGCGCCCGCCATCCGCAACCGCAGCTCAGCCACTCGAAAGAGCCGCGCGAGCCCGGGCCGGACGACGTCGATCGCCTGCACCTGTGCCAACGGGAACCGCAGCGACTGCCGCCGCAACAAGCCTGTCTCGATCCGGAGGTCGTCGTCCTCGATCCTCCATCGGGTGACGAGCCAGGAGATGACACCGGCCAGCACCAGGACCGCAGTGATCACGAGCTGCGGCGTCGCGTTGCTCAGCCTGTCGGCGCCGAAGACCACCGGGAGCAGCAGGATGGCGATCGCGATCGTGGCTCGTCCGCCTCGCACGACGGGCGAGAGGGGATGCAGCCGCTGCCAGCCCTCGGGCCGCTCCGCGCTCACAGGCCGGCCGCCTGCGCCTCGCCCAGCTCGGCGAGGCGGTCGCGCAAGCGCGCCGCCTCCTCCCGCGTCAGACCGGGGATGCGTGCGTCGGTCGCGGCCGCCGCCGTGTGCAGGCGCACGCTCGCGAGGCCGAAGGCTCGCTCGAGAGGGCCTGCCGTGACGTCGATGAACTGCATCCGGCCGTACGGGACGACCGACAACCGCGCGAACATGACTCCGCGCCGGACGAGCAGATCGTCCTCGCGTTCCGCGTATCCCCAGGAGCCGAAGCGCCGGCCGACGAAGCGCCACGACAGCCCTCCGGCGACGAACACAGCGGCCGCAAACCCGAACGCCACGCGGGATCCCGAGATCGCACCGAGGATCGCCAGCAGGAGCACGGCCAGAGAGGCCGCCAACCCCACCTCGTATCGGCGCAACCGCAGCAACTGCCGCGAGGGCGTCCGCCACTCTTCCGGTTCAAGACCCACCGCGAATGGACCCAGCCGGGCTCGAACCGGCGACCTTCGCGCTGCCAGCGCGACGCTCTCCCAGCTGAGCTATGGGCCCCTGGGACGACCAGTGTACCCGCCTAGACTCGAAGGCATGAGCCACGAAAGCGCCGAGCTCCTGCTGCGCGGCTATCACGCATTCGTCGACGGGGACCTCGACGCGATCGGCACGATGCTCGACCCCGACGTGGAGTGGGTGCCGGCCGGCGGGTCGGCCGCAGTCGTGATCAGCCGCGATCGTGTCCTCGAGGTCGTGGCTGAGCGCGCAGCCGAGAACTACCGCGTCGTCGTCGACCGCGCGATCGGCCTCGGGGACCGGGTCGTCGTCAGCATGCGCTTCTCGCGCATCGAGCTCGACCCCTCCGACGAACGGCCGTTGCAGAGCCGCCGTTCGTACCTCCTCGGCCGCTGGGCGGCCGTCGTCTACATGCGCGACGGCCGGGTCGTCCGGGTCGAGGAGCATCCGCACCTCGAGGCGGCTCTCGAGGCGGCGGGACTCGAAGCTGAGTAGCTACAATTCGGATACCTACTACAGCTTGGAGTGTGAATCAGCCTTGACCGATCTGCTGCTCGTCCCGCTCGAGGACACCGTCGTCTTCCCCGGCATGAACGTCACCCTCACGGTCGATGTGGGCGACGAGGACCGCGTCGTCCTCGTGCCGCGTCACGAGAGCGAATACGCCGCCGTCGGAACCGTCGCCGAGGTCACGGACCGGGTGCGCATCCGCGGCGGCCTGCCTGCCGTCACCCTCGAGGGCCTGCACCGCGGCCTCATCGGTGCGGCGCACAGCGATGCGCTCGGCCGGCTTCGCGCCGAGGTCGATGACCAGCCGGACGAGACACCGCCGCCCGTGCAGACGCGCGAGCTCGAGCGCGAATACCGCGCCGTCGTCGAGGAGATCCTCGACCTCCGCGGGGCCGACGACCGCGTCCGCGAGTTCCTGCGCGCGATCACCGAGCCCGGCGCGCTCGCCGACACCTGCGCCTACGCGCCGGACATCACGTTCACGCAGCGCGTCGAGCTGCTCGAGACGGTTGAGGTCGTCGCGCGCCTCGAGCTCGCGCTCGAGCTCCAGCGTGAGCGGCTCGCCGAGCTGCAGGTGCGGCGCCGCATCCGCGACGACGTCGAGGAGGGCGCGCAGAAGCAGCAGCGCGAATGGTTCCTGCGCCAGCAGATGAACTCGATCCGCAAGGAGCTCGGCGAGGACGAGGGCTCCCTCGTCGAGGAGTACCGCGCGAAGATCGACGAGGCCGGAATGCCCGAAGACGTGCGCGCGCAGGCCGAACGCGAGCTGCGGCGCCTCGAGACGATGGGCGACGCGAGCGGCGAGGCGTCGATGATCCGTACCTACCTCGACTGGCTCATCGCCGTCCCGTGGTCGAAGCGGAGCGACGAGACGCTTGATCCGCGCGGCGCGCGCGAGGTCCTGGACGCCGACCACGCCGGTCTCGAGGACGTGAAGGACCGCATCGTCGAATACCTCGCGGTGCGCAAGCTCCGCCAGGACCGTGGGATCCCCAACGACAAGCGGTCGGGCGCGATCCTCACGCTGATCGGGCCGCCCGGCACCGGCAAGACGTCGATCGGCGAGTCCGTCGCGCGGGCGCTCAACCGCGAGTTCGTACGGATGTCGCTCGGCGGCGTCCGCGACGAGGCGGAGATCCGCGGCCACCGGCGCACCTACATCGGATCGCTCCCGGGTCGGCTGGTACGGGCGCTGCGCGACGCGGGGACGATGAACCCGGTGATCCTCCTCGACGAGGTGGACAAGGTCGGCGCCGATTGGCGCGGCGACCCGTCGGCGGCGCTGCTCGAGGTGCTCGACCCGGCGCAGAATCACTCGTTCCGCGACCACTACCTCGACGTCGAGCTCGACCTCTCCGAGGTCTTCTTCATCGCGACGGCGAACGTCGCCGACACGATCCCCGGCCCGCTGCTCGACCGGATGGAGGTCATCCGCTTCGACGGTTACACGGTCGACGAGAAGACCGCGATCGCGCGCGGCTACCTCTGGCCGCGGCAGGTCGAGCGGAACGGGTTGCGCGAGGACGAGGTCTCGATCTCGGACGACACGATCGAGCTCGTGGTCTCGGAGTACACCCGCGAGGCGGGTGTCCGGCAGCTCGAACGCGAGCTAGGGACCGTCCTGCGCAAGACGGCCACGAGCATCGCCGCCGGCCAGGTGGAGGCGCCTGTCGAGGTCGATCTCGACGTCGTGCGGGACGCCCTCGGCCGCCAGAAGTTCTTCCAGGAGGCGGCCGACCGGACGGCGGTCCCGGGTGTCGCCACCGGACTCGCGGTGACCGGCACGGGCGGTGATGTCCTCTTCGTCGAGGCGACCTCGATGGACGACGCGCACGGCGGGCTCGTCCTCACCGGCCAGCTCGGAGACGTGATGAAGGAGTCGGCGCGTATCGCCCTCTCGTACGTCCGGTCGCACGCCGACGAGCTCGGCATCGAGCAGGAGGCCTTCAAGGACAGGTCGTTCCACGTGCACGTCCCCGCGGGCGCGATCCCGAAGGACGGGCCGAGCGCCGGCATCACGATGACGACCGCGCTCGCCTCGCTCCTGTCGGAGCGACCGGTGAAGCACACCGTCGGGATGACCGGCGAGGTGACGTTGCAGGGTCGCGTGCTGCCGATCGGCGGCCTGAAGCAGAAGGTGCTCGCCGCCCACGCGGCGGGTCTCACCGACGTGATCATCCCCGAGCGGAACCGCGGCGACCTGGACGACGTGCCGGAGGACGTGCGCAGGGCCATGCGTTTCCATCCGGTGATGACGCTCGGCGAGGTGCTCGAGCTCGCGCTCGAGTCGAAGGCGAAGCCGAGCCTCCATGCGTTGTAGGGCCTGTCAGCCGTTGCCCGAGGAGGTCGCCCGCGCGGCGGATCTCCTGGGGCGGCGCTGGGCGCTGGCGATCCTCTGGGCCGCCGCCGAGGCGGGCGCAGTGCGCTTCAACGAGTTCAAGCAGACGCTCGAGGGGATCCCGCCACGGACGCTCGCCGCGCGCCTCAACGAGCTCGAGCAGGCGGGAGTGCTCGATCGGCAGGTCTTCGACTCGCGCCCGCCGCGCGTCGAGTACCGGCTGACGGAGGCCGGCCGGCGGCTCCGCTACGTCGTGGAGGCGCTGAACGCGTTCGCGGCCTCGGTCTAGGCCGGCGCGAGCGCAGCGATCTCGCGCTCTCGGGCGAGGCGCTCGAGCGCCTTCGTCTCGATCTGGCGGACGCGCTCCCGCGTCAGGCCCAGCTCGCGGCCGATCAGCTCGAGCGACTTCGGATCACGATCCCCGTCGAGGCCGTAGCGGAGCTTGATCACCTGCTGCTCGCGTTCCGGGAGCTTGGAGACCGCCGCCCGCAGGAGGTGCTCGCTGAGGCCGACGACGACCTCCTCCTCGACGTCGCTCTCGTCGGTCGCGACGATGTCGCCGAGAGGGGTGTCGCCCTCGTCGCCGAGCGGCTTGTCGAGGCTCGCGACCGCGCGCGCCGCCGCGCGAACCTCGCGGACGTGCTTGAGCGAGAGCTTCGCGGTCTTCGCGACCTCCTCGTCGGTCGGCGGCCGCTCGAGCTTCAGCGTCAGCTCCCGCTCGGCGCGCGCGATCCTCTGCTCGCGCTCCACGATGTGGACGGGGATCCGGATCGTGCGTGACTTGTTGGCAACCCCGCGCTGCACCGCCTGGCGGATCCACCAGGTCGCATACGTCGAGAACTTGTAGCCGCGACGCCAGTCGAACTTCTCGACGGCCCGGATCAGCCCGATGATCCCCTCCTGGATCAGGTCGAGCAGCGAGAGCCCGTGGCCCTGGTACTTCTTCGCGATCGAGACCACAAGGCGGAGGTTCGAGTTGATCATCCGGTCCTTCGCCCGCATGTCGCCGCGCTCGATCAGCTTGGCGAGCTCCACCTCCTCGGCCGCCGTCAGCAGCGGGTAGCGGCCGGCCTCGTTGAGGAAGAGCTGGAGCGAGTCGGTCGTCATGGTCGCGACCGTCTCGTTCGAGTAGTGCGTCTCGGTGATGTCCGGCAAGCTGCAGTCGTCGCTGAGCTCGATGCGGCGGTCCTCGAGCTGCTCGTAGAGCGCCGAGACCTCCTCGTCGGCGAGTTCGAGCTCGCTCAGCACCTGTGTCAGGGCCGACAGGTTCACGCAGCCGGCCTCCTCGGCATGCTCCATCAGGGCACGAAGCTGGTCATGACTCATGCCGTTGCTATTGCCTGCCTTCGCGGTTCGATAACGCATTCGGATTCGAGCCCGCAGCGAGGGGTAGACTCGAGAGGGTGAAGGCGCCGGACACGCTCTGGGAGCTCGTCTTCCTCATGGTGATCCTCAAGATCCCCATCGCATATCTCTGCTACGTGGTTTGGTATGCGATCAAGGCGGAGCCTCGTGGACGCGGCGGCCCGGCCGGGGTTCGCGTGACTCCGGAGCAGCCCCCGCCCGGTTATGACCACTTCCGTCGGCGCTCGCGCCGCCGCCCGCCGCGGCCGCATGGAGGCCCGGCTCGGGTCTATGCGCGCACGCCCCGCGCTGCCGCTGCGCGCGCGGACAGGATCGCCGGCCGTTGAACGCCGAGGGCGAGATCTACCGCGAGGGCGCCGGACGGCGTCCCTCGGAGACGGTTGCGGGCTTCCTCTCGGCGATCGCCATCTTCGTGAGCCTGGTGGGGATCGCCTGGCATCCGCTGCGCCTGATCCTGCCGTCGCTCGCGATCGCGCTGATCGCGTCGGGGATGGGCAGCGGCAAGGGGCGGCTGCAGTTCGCCGCCGTGCTCATCTGCACCGCATGCTTCTTCTTCGGGTTGACGATCGCGGTGGCTCTCAGCAAGCCGCTCTGGTAGCGACGCCGCGCTGCTACAACGGAAGTGGTCATGGGACGTCCCGACGTTGACGGCCTGAACACGGGCTACGCCGCACTGCTCCTCGAGCAGTACCTCGACAACCCCGGCGCGGTGCCGGAGGAGTGGCGCGACCTGTTCGAGAGCGAACCGGACGCGCTCCTGCAGCGCCAACCGGGACTCGCGCGCCTTCTCGAGCGCGCGGCCGCCGACGGCGACGGACCCGCGGCGCCGGCCGCTCCCGCACCGGCTCCGGCGACGGAGGCTGCACCACCCGCAGCGGCGGACGCCGAGCTTCTCGGCGGCGTGGCTGCGGCGATGGCGCTGGTCAAGGCGATCCGTATGCACGGTCATCTCGCCGCTCGGCTCGACCCGCTCGGCTCGGAGCCGCCGGGAGACCCGGCGCTCGAGCCCGAGCGCCTGATCCCGAAGCTGACGCCGGAGCTTCAGGCGCGCATCCCCGCCCCGCTCCTCCGCCTCCACGTCGAGGGCGAGACGCTCGCAGACGCGCTGCCGCGCCTGCTCGAGACGTACACCGGCTCGATCGCGTACGAGATCGAGCACATCTCCGACCACGAGGAGCGCGTCTGGCTGCGACAGGCCATCGAGTCGGGCCGCTACCGCCGCCGGCTGTCCCGCGACGAGCGGGTGCGGCTGCTCAGGCGCCTGAGCCAGGTGGAGGGGATGGAGCGCTACCTCCGGCGCGCCTTCCTCGGGCAGAAGCAGTTCTCCGTCGAGGGACTGGACGTGATGATCCCGATGCTCGACGAGGCGATCGAGCTCGCTGCGGCGGGCGGCGCCCACGAGGTCGTGGTCGGGATGGCGCATCGCGGGAGGCTCAATGTGCTCGCGCACGTCGTCGGCCGGCCGTACGAGACGATCCTGCGCGAGTTCGAAGGCGAGCGCACGATCGAGGCCGTCGTGTCGAGCGAGGAGGGAGGCAGCGGCGACGTCAAGTACCACCTGGGCGCGCAGGGGACGCGCTCGACGCCGACCGGCGACATCACGATCACGCTCGTCTCCAATCCGAGCCACCTCGAGGCGGTCGACCCGGTCGTCGAGGGACGCGCGCGGGCGGAGCAGACCGACCGCTCCTCGCGGCAGGGGTACCACGACCCGAGCGTCGCCCTTCCCGTCCTCATCCACGGCGACGCCTCCTTCGCCGGCCAGGGGAGCGTCGCGGAGACGCTCAACCTCCAGGCGCTGGCGGGCTACTCCACCGGCGGCTCGCTCCACCTGATCGCGAACAACCAGGTGGGCTTCACCACCGACCCGGAGAGCGGCCGCTCGACGCGCTACTCGAGCGACCTCGCCAAGGGCTTCGACATCCCGATCGTCCACGTCAACGCCGACGATCCGGAGGCGGCGCTGGCCGCCGTCCGGCTCGCGCTCGCCTACCGGCGTCGCTTCGGCCACGACTTCGTCGTCGACCTCGTCGGCTACCGGCGGCACGGTCACAACGAGCAGGACGAGGCCGCATACACACAGCCGCTGCTCGCGGCCGCGATCGCGGTTCACCCCACGGCGCGCGAGCAGTTCGCCGCGAGTCTCGTGAGCGCGGGTGACCTCACGCAGGAGCAGGCGGACGAACTCGAGGAGGACGTCCTGTCGCAGCTGCGCCGGGCGCACGAAGCGCTCAAGGAGACGTTCGGGCAGATCGAGCCGGCGCCTGCGAGCGACGCGCACATCCCGGCCGCGACGGGCGACGAGGTCGTCACGGCCGTTGCCGCCGATCGGCTTCGTGCGCTCAACGAGCAACTCCTCCGCGTCCCCGACGGCTTCACGCCCAACCCGAAGCTCATGCGGCAGCTCGAGCGGCGCCGTGAGACGCTCGAAGCGGGCGGCATCGACTGGGGCCAGGCCGAGGCGCTTGCGTTCGCGTCGCTTCTCGTCGAAGGGATCCCGATCAGGCTCACCGGGCAGGACACCGAGCGCGGCACGTTCTCTCACCGGCACGACGTCCTTCACGACGTGGACACGGGAGCGATGTACACGCCGCTCCAGCATCTCGACGAGGCCGGCGCGGCTTTCGAGATCTACAACTCGCCGCTCTCGGAGTACGCCTGTGTCGGCTTCGAGTACGGCTACGCCGCAGCCGCGCCGGAGGCGCTCGTCCTCTGGGAAGCGCAGTTCGGCGACTTCGTCAACGGCGCCCAGATCATCGTCGACCAGTTCATCGCCGCCGGGTTGTCGAAGTGGCGAGAGTCGACGCGCCTGACGCTCCTCCTGCCACACGGCTACGAAGGCAACGGGCCGGAGCACTCGAGCGCCCGCCTCGAGCGCTTCCTCCAGCTCGCGGCGCAGGAGAACCTGCGGATCGCGAACTGCACGACGGCGGGCCAGTACTTCCACCTGCTGCGGCGGCAGGCGCTCGACGCGACGGCGCGACCTCTCGTCGTGATGACGCCGAAGGGGCTCCTACGCCTGAAGCAGGCCGGCTCGACGCTCGAGGATCTGGCGAGCGGAGAGTTCCACCCCGTCCTCGACGACCCGAGGACGGACCGCGGCGACGTCGAACGGCTCGTGCTGTGCCAGGGGAAGATCTACTACGACATCGCCGGACACGAGGAGCGCGGGAACGCAGCCCGTGTGGCAGTCGCCCGCATCGAGCAGCTCTATCCGTTTCCCACCGAGCGCGCGAAGACGGTGCTCGCCGGCTACCCGAATCTGCGCGAGGTCGTGTGGGCGCAGGAAGAGCCGCAGAACATGGGCGCCTGGCGCGCGATCAGGCACCGGTTGGAAGAGACGAAGCCGGAGGGCGTGCCGCTGCTGTACGTCGGAAGGCCGTGGCGCGCCAGCCCGAGCGAGGGCTATCCGACCGCGCACCTTCGCGAGCAGGACCGGGTCGTGCGCGCCGCGCTCGGCCTCTAGTCGTCGCCGGCCTGTGCGTTCCACCGGCCGCCGTGGCCGTAGCCGTGGCCCGGCGCGTGCGTTACTTGCTGCGGCGGACCGTCTTCGCGGCACGGGACGCGAGCCTCGGGCCGTGCGTCCGGGCCAGCTTCATCAGTTGCCGGCGTTGTGCCGGCGGGAGGCGCCGGTAGATGTCCCACATCGCGATGGTGAGGGCCCACGCGGACGGGCGGAGCTTGCGGCGGCCGGCCATGTCCTGATCCTTCCAGATCGTGGCAACGGCTGCGCCGAGGCGGCTCGGCTGCCGTCGAGGCAGGCGTCGACTGGCCTGGCGGCCCCGTGTGGACGTGGTTCGTGTCGCCATAGCCGTTGCCCGGCCGAGTGCTGGCCGGCGAAGACGGGGTCGACGTGTCCGGGAGAGATGCAGGCGGCGTGGTCACCGGCGACGGGGGCGGTGGCAACGGCGAGGGTGGAGACGGCGCCGGTGGAGAAGGCGATGGCAGAGACGGCGTCGGCGCCGGGGCCGGCTCCGACGGGGGCGGCGGCAACGCGCGGTGCACGGGCCTCGCCGGCCGAGCAGACGTGAACTGCGGCGCGGGCGGCTCGATCGTGTGCGTCCGTGCGGGACGCGGTGGCGCGGGGACGGCGGGCGCCTGAACGACGGTTCGGCGAAGGCCGGGGCCGGGCCCGAGTGCGACGCCGTGCGGTCCCGGAGGCGTCGAGAGAACCCGTGGGATGAGCGCAGCGCCGGCGACGGCGATCGCAAGTAGCAGCGCTGCGACGATCCGCTCCTTCCGGCTCATGTTCTTCCCTCCTCCCGCCGACACATCCCTCGAAAGGACTATCGGCAGGAGGGATGTTCCGCTTGAACCTCGGGGGATCCAGCTGAGCAGCTTCAAGCTCAAGCTCGTGGCGTACTTCGTGTTGCTGTCGCTCGTCCCGATGGCGGCGACGTACTGGGGATTCAGTACCGTCGCCGGCGCAGGCGAGTCGCGGCAGGTCACGCTTCGGCAGGAGGAGGCGCTACGCGCCGCGCTCGCGCTGTACGACCGGCGGGCGAGTCGCGCCCAGGCGGAGGCGGAGGACGTCGCTCGCTCTCGGCCGCTGCAGCGGGCGCTCGTGCGCCATGACCGCCGGGGGCTGCGACGCGTCGTCGTAGGCAAGCCGTCGCTCTACGTCGTGGGTCGCCGAGGCCTCCGCGCCGGGTCCCCTCCGAGGCTTGCCGCACGCTTTCCCGTCGACGTGGTCACCCGTACCAGGCACCTGGGCGAGGTAGTGGCGACGATCCCGCTCGACCGCGGCCTCGTCGACCTCCTCGGTCGCGGTGCGTCCTTCGACTCCGGCGACGTGCTCGTCCTGCTCGACGGGTCGAGGATCGCCGCTTCGTCCCCGTCGCTGCGGGGCCGTGTGGGGCTGGCTGCCGGGCGGAGCGGAACGGTCGACGTCGGGGGGACGCGCTACCGCGCCTTCGTCGCGCCGGCGCTGCGTGGAGTTCCCGCGGTGCGCCTCGGCGTCCTGACCCGGCAATCCTTGATCGACGCGGCCGACGCGCGGACTCGTAACCGGCTCCTCTTCGGACTGCTCGCCTCACTGGCGCTCGTCGGCGTCGTCGCGTACCTCGAGGGGCGGTCGATCGTTCGCCACCTTGCCCGCTTCGCCTCGGTTGCCCGCGGAATTGCCCGCGGCGCGCTCGACGAGCGTGTGCCCGTCCGCGGGCGGGACGAGTTCGCCGTGCTCGGAACGGCGCTCAACGACATGGCCGCGCAGCTGGAGGCGCGGCTCACCGAGCTCGAGGCCGAGCGAGCGCGTGTGCGCGAGGCGCTTGCGCGCTTCGGGGAGGCGCTCGCCGCGACCCACGACGCCAAGCAGCTGCGGCGCATCGTCGCGGCGGCGGCCGCCGAGGCGACGTCGGCGCGCGCCAGCCGGATCGTGTCGGCCGACGGCTCCGTGGTCCTCAGCGGCGACCCGGATGCCGAAGGCGATCGGCTGGTTCTCCCGCTGACGGCCGCCGGCGAGCGTTTCGGGACGCTCGAGCTCGTCGGGGACTACTTCAGCAAGGAGCACCGGATGAACGCGGCGTCGCTCGCCGCGCACGCGGTGGTCGCGCTCGAGAACGCCAGGCTGCACGGGATGGTCGAGCGGCAGGCGCTCGTGGACGGTCTCACGGGACTGGCGAACCGCCGTGCGGCCACCGAGGCGCTCCACGCGGAGGCCGCCCGCGCCGAGCGCCTGCAGACGCCGTTCTCGGTCGTTCTCGCCGACCTCGACGGGTTCAAGGACGTGAACGACGAGTACGGCCATGCCGTCGGCGACGCGGTGTTGCGAGCGTTCGCCGCTGTGCTTCGGGAGACGGTCCGGGAGTCGGACGTCGCCGGGCGCTGGGGCGGGGAGGAGTTCCTCCTCCTCCTGCCCGGTGCGGACGAGGAAGGCGCCGCGCAGCTCGCCGAGCGCATCCGCATCGGCCTGGGCGGCCGGAGCATCCCGGGCGCGCCGGGCCTCCGCGTCACTGCGAGCTTCGGAGTGGCCGAGTACGCCGGGGAATCGAACAGCGAGCAGCTCGTGGTCGCCGCAGACAGCGCTCTCTACGAGGCCAAGCGCGCCGGCCGAGATCGGGTCGAACGAGCCCAACCGGCACCGTTTTGACACCTTCGAACCGGAAGACCGCGGCAATGCCCGTTATCATGCCCGCGGACGACGAGCACGACCCACGGGAGGACGCTTCTATGCCGGTAGAGACACCGTCTATTTTCGCGCAGGTCATCAAGGAACACCTCGACCTCAAAGAGCGAAACGCTCGACTCGGCGACACGATGCCGATCGACCATTACAAGGGCGAGGGGGATCCGTTCGAGAACCATCCGCTCTTCAAGAGCGAGGAACAGGCGCGAATCGAGGAGACGATGGACGGCGTCGAGCCGGACTTCAGCGACGCCAGCCTCGAGGATGTCGGTGTCTGGGCGGGCGAAGAGCCCTATGAGGAGCTCACGGCCGAGACCAGAGAGGTGGCCGTGCCGGCCATCGAGGAGTCCGCGTTCTGGGGTAACGGCGGCGCGCGCGACTTCGATTGGGGCGATTAGCCCCGAGCGAAGAGCTTCGCACGGCGCTCGAATTTGACGGGACTCCGCGTTCCCGAAACGCGGTCTCGCGAACGCTCCGTGCCCGTTCTTTCGCCCGCCCGCTGAGGCCGCTTCGCGGCGTCTGCGGGAGCGGGATTGCGTCCGGCTGAGCCGCTTGGCCCGGCGTGGCCTCCGGTCTAGAGCGCGCGCGTGGCCGAGGGTGTTCCCCCTCACGAGGGATTCGTCCGGGGTGTCTCGCACCGATGTTTCGTGCGTCTGCTGCGGTCCACCTTCCGGGAGCCACGAACGGTGCATCTGAGCTGCGATCGATCGGGGGATCGGTGGTAGTCCGGCCGAGTCATCTCCGGCTGCTCGACACCGACGTCTCGGCGGGCGATCCGACGCTCGTCGAGTCGTACCGACGGCTCGCGGACGTCTTCCACGAGGTTCTCGCGGAGCAGAGCCTCGACGCCCTCCTGGTCCGCATCGCCGACACCGTGGGCGATCTGATTCCACAGGACACCCTGACGATCTACGAGGCCGACGAGACGAAGAAGGTCCTGAAACCGGTGCTCGTCCGCGACGTGTACGCCGACGAGATCATGAGCACGACGATCAGCTTCGCCGAGGGGATCACCGGCTGGGCGACGAGGCATCGCGAGGCCGTCCTCTCCAACCAGGCGCATCTCGATCCGCGCGTGCGCACCGTGCCCGGAACGCCGCTGGAGCCCGAAGCCCTGATCTGCGTCCCGCTCATCGCGCGCGGCCAGATCAAGGGCGCGCTCAACATCTACCGCGAAGGCGAGGCAGTCGCCTTCACCGAGATGGAGTTCGAGATCGCGAAGCGCTTCGGGGACGCGGCCGCGCTCGCGCTCGACAACGCCGAGAGCCGGGCGCGCCTCGAGCATCAGGCCCGCACAGACTCGCTGACCGGCCTCTTCAACCACAGCGTCTTCTACGAGCGTTTGCTGCAGTCGCTGCAGGAGTCGAGCCGTACGCACAGGCCGCTCGCCCTGCTCATGCTCGACATCGACGACTTCAAGCACGTCAACGACGTCCACGGTCACGCCGTCGGTGACGAGCTGCTCCGCTTCCTCGCCGAGGCGCTGCGCGCCATCGTCCGGCCGGAGGACATCATCTGCCGGCTCGGCGGCGAGGAGTTCGCGGTCGTGATGGACGGTTGCGGAGGCGAGGACGCCGTGCGCGTGGCCGACCGCGTGCAGACCCGCCTCGCGGACGTGGACTTCCCGGGCATCGGCCGCATGACCGTCTCGGTCGGGCTCGCCCTCGGCCCCGAGCACGCGATGAATCCGCGCGAGCTCGCGGCGTGCGCCGAGGCGGCGATGATGACGGCCAAGGCGCAGGGAAAGAATCAGGTCGTCCTCTACGACGAGGACGAGACGAGCCGGCCCGACGCGCCGGGCATCGAGCGTGACGTGCGCTCCATCGCGCACCTCAAGATGCTGCAGAGCCTGACCGGGAAGCTCAACCGGCTGAACGACGTGCGGGAGATCGGCGAAGCGATCGCCGCCGAGCTCCGGTCGCTCGTCGACTACCACAACTGCCGGGTCTTCGTCTCCGACGGAGAGGAGCTCATCCCTGTCGCATTCCTCGGTGAGCTGACGTCGACGGCCGAGTCGCTGTCGCTCGATCTTCTGCGGACCCGGGTGGGCCGCGGGATCACCGGGCGCTGCGCCGAGCTCGGCGAGTCGATCGTCGTGGCCGATGCGGCGAACTGCGAGTTCGGCCAGCTGATCGAAGGCACCGACCCGATCGAGGAGTCGCTCCTCGCCGTTCCGCTTCGCTACGGAAGCCGCGTCGTCGGCGTGATCGTCGTCTCGAAGCTCGGCCTGGATCAGTTCGACGAGGACGACGTGAGGCTCCTCGAGGTCCTCGCCGGCCACGCGGCGGTCGCGGTCGAGAATGCGAGCCTGTACGAGGCGGCCCGGCGCGAGGCCGACAGCGCGACCTCGCTCCTCGAGTTCGGGCGGGAGCTCGCGACCCTCGTCCACCTCGACGACATCGCGGGCCGCGTGACGGAGCTCTCCGCCGAGATCCTCGGCAGCAGCAACACCTCGTTCTACCTCGAGGCGGAGGGCGAGCTGCTCCTCCGCGGAGAGCACGGGCATTCAGCCGAGATGGCTGCGGCGCTCGCGGTGCGCACGTACCCGGCCGAAGCGCTCGACGTCCGCGGCGATCCGTACGTGGCGGAGCCGCACGACTATGAGCCGGTGATCGGCGAGGCGCCGGTCCCGGGAGGGCGGTACGCGGTGGCGCCGTTCGACGTCGACGGGCGCGTCGGCTGCCTCGTGGCGCTCGTCGAGCGGGACGACTTCGGGGAGCGCGAGCTCGCGCTGCTCGGCGGCCTCGCACAGCAGGCGAAGCTGGCGATCGCCAACGCGTCGAGCTACGAGGGCCTCGAGCGGACGTTCGTCTCCACCGTCGAGGCGCTGGCCAACGCGCTCGAGGCCAACGACGAGTACACCTCCACCCACGCGCGCTGGATCACCGACCTCTCGCTGCGGGTCGGCCGGGAGCTGGGTCTCGACGAGCGCGCGCTGAAGTGCCTCGAGCTCGGCGCGTTGCTGCACGACATCGGCAAGATCGGCATCCCGAGCGACGTGCTCTCGAAGCCCGGGCGGCTGACCGCCGTCGAGCGGAAGCTCGTCCAGACGCACCCCGAGCTCGGCGAGCGGATCATCGCGCCAATCGACCGGCTCCAGGTCGTGCGACCGATCGTTCGCCATTGTCATGAGCGCTGGGACGGAGAGGGCTATCCGGACGGCATCGCCGGCGAGAGCATCCCGCTCGAGTCGCGCATCATCTTCGTCTGCGACGCGTACCATGCGATGACGACCGACCGGCCGTACCGGCGCCGCCTCAGTCACCGCGAGGCGGTTCGGCGGCTCGCCGCAGGCGCGGGCAGCCAGTTCGACCCGAACGTCGTCGAGGTCGCGCTCCGGGTGCTCGAGCAGTCGTCCGACTCGCCGGACACGTCCGCCTAGCCGGCGGCGGCCAACTCCGGCTCGCCGCCCTCGAGCGTGTGCGCGAGGCGGCGGAACGGCCCGTCGACCGTGAGCAGCTCCCGTTCGGAGCCGCGCTGGATGACCTGTCCGTTCTCGACGACGAGGATCTCGTCGGCGCGCCGGACCGTCGAGAGCCGGTGGGCGATGATGATCGACGTGCGGCCGCGCAGGAGCCGGTCGAGGGCGCGCTCGATCAGCACCTCCGTCGGCCGGTCGATGTTCGACGTGGCCTCGTCGAGGATGAGGATGCGCGGGTCGGCGAGCAGCGCGCGGGCAAGCGAGATCAGCTGGCGCTCGCCGGCCGACAGACCCGCGCCACCCTCGCGCACCGCGTGCTCCAGACCGCCGGAGAGACGCGCCGCGACCCGATCGACGCCGACAGCAGCCGCTGCGGCCTCGACCTCCGCGTCCGTCGCGTCGGGCTTCGCGAAGCGGATGTTCGACGCGATAGTGCCGCTGAAGAGAAACGGATCCTGTAGCACGACGCCGAGCTGCCGGCGGTACGAGCGAAGCTGGACGTCGCGCAGGTCGTGCCCGTCGACGCGCACCGCTCCCTGATCGGGGTCGTAGAAGCGACCGATCAAGCGGGCGAGAGTCGACTTGCCATGACCGGACTCGCCCACCAGCGCGAAGCAGGCGCCCGGCTCGAGGTGAAACGAGACACGGTGCAGGACCGGGTCCCTGTCGTAGGCGAAGACGACCGAGTCGATCTCGAGGTCGCCGTTGATCCGCGACAGCGGCACGGCTCCGGGGCGGTCGCAGATGTTCGGTTCCTCGTCCAGAACGCTCCCGATCTTCACCATGGCTGCACCGGCCGACTGGAGCTGGCCGTAGACGTCGGAGAGCTCCTGGAGCGGCTGAAAGACGAGCTGCAGCAAGTACATCGCCGTGATCAGCGTGCCGATGGTGAGCGTGTGGTTCTTGTAGAGGTTCGAACCGAAGTAGAGGACCGTGCCCATCGCGAACACGCCGAGGAACTCGATCGACGGGAAGAAGACCGAGAAGATCCGCTGGACGTACGTCGACTGCTTCCGGTTCGCGGCGTTGAGCGCGTCGAACTCGGCCTGGAAGCGCCGTTCGCGGTTGAACGCCTGCACGACCGCCATCCCCGCGACCGACTCCGCGATCTGCGCCGTCACGGCGGCGATGCGGTTGCGCTGCTCGACGTTCGCCGTGTGCGAGACCCGCTGGAACCAGCGCGAGAGGATGAGAGTCGGCGGCAGGACGACGAAAGCGATGAGCCCCAGCCGCCAGTCGGCGATGAGGAGCGCGATGACTGCCGCGGGCAGGAGGATGAGGTTCGAGACGAGGGTCGGCATGCCCTGCGAGAGGACGTCCGAGACGGCGTCGACGTCGCTCGTGAGACGCGCGATGATCCAGCCCGCCTTCTGCTGCGAGAAGTAGCGGAGCGAGAGGCCGGTGAGGTGGTCGAAGAGGTCGCGCCGCAAGCCGATCACGACGGCCTGGCCGATCGTCGCGAGCCCTCGGATGAGCTTCGCCTGCAGGAACCAGCCGAACACGGCCACGCCCAGGTAGATGACGACGATGATCGTCAGATGGCGCTCGTTGCCAACCAGGTGGCCGTCCTTGTAGACGTTGATGCCCTTGTCGATCGCGTTCCGGACGAGCAGCCAGCCTCCGGTCAGGCAGGCGGCATTGCCGACGCAGACGAGCAGCATCAGAGCGGCGAACTTCTTGCGGCCCTCCATGTACTTCCAGAGGCGCCTCATGCCGCGATCACCTCGTCTCCGAAGAGTGTCGTGAACTCTCCGCCTGCGCGCAGCAGGTCGGCCGGTCTGCCGGATTCGACGATCCGCCCGTCGACCAGGACGACCGCGCGGTCGGCGATCGCCACCGTCGAGAGGCGCTGCGTGGCGACGAGGACGGTCCGGCCGCCGAGCGCGGGGCGCAGGCGGGCGACGAGGCGCCGCTCGGTGAGGGTGTCCACCGCCGAGAGTGGGTCGTCGAGCACGACGACCCGCGCGCGGGTGACGAGTGCACGCGCGAGTGCAACCCGCTGCCGCTGTCCGCCGGAGAGGTTGATGCCTCGCTCGCCGATCAGGGTGTCGTAGCCCTCGGGGAGGTTCGGCCCGAACGCGTCGACGCCGGCCGCCTCGCACGCCGCGAGCACCTCGTCCCAGTCGGCGTCCTCGCGGCCGGCAGTCAGGTTCTCGCGCAACGGCACCGAGAAGAGCACCGGCCGCTGGGTGACGAGCGCGACGTCGGCGCGCAGTTCCGCGATCGGGACGTCGCGCGTGTCGACGCCTCCGAGGAGCACGCTTCCTCCGGTCGGGTCGTAGAAGCGAGGGAGGAGATTGAGCAGCGACGTCTTGCCTGATCCGGTGGGTCCGCAGACGGCGACGATCTCGCCCGGCTCGACGACGAGGTCCAGGTCGCGCAGCATGTCCACCTCGCCGCCGTACGCGAAGCTCACGTTCTCGAAGCGGATGCCGAGCGGCTCATGCTGCGGGAGGTGGCGCGGGCTCGTCGGCTCCCGCAGCGGCTCGATCCCGTCGAGCCAGCCGAAGCTGCGACCGGCCGAGGCGAGCGCTCGCTGCGCAAGGTCGAGAATCCACCCGATGGCCTCGAGTGGCCAGACGAGCTGCAGCAACAGCGTCTCGAAGAGGACGAACTGGCCGATCGTGATCTGGCCATCGATGACTGCGCGACCACCGAAGAGCACGACCGCGGCGATCGACAGTGCGGGAAGGTAGTAGAGGCCGGGCACGTGCGTCGCCTCGACCGCGGCCTGGTCGAGCGCTGCGGACCGGACGCCCTCGGCCCTCTCGCCGAAGCGCTCACGCACGTCGTCCTCACGGCCGAAGGCCTGCACCATCTCGATCCCGACCACGGCCTCGTCGGCGGCTTCGGTCACGTCTCCCTTGCGCGCCTGCACCCGGCGAGAGATCGGGGACACGCGGCGTCCGAACCGGTTGGCGACGAACCCGATCGGCGGCAGCGAAACGGCGGCGAAGAGCGTCAACCTCGGGTCGACGAGCGCGAGGACGATCCCCGCGCCGATGATCATCATCACGCTCTGGATCCCCTGCACAAGCCCCCACCCGATGAAGTACCGGATCGGGTACAGGTCGTTCGTGGCGCGCGAGAGCACCTGGCCGGTTGCATGCCGGTCGTAGAACGCGCGCGGGTAACGCAGGTACGCCTGGTAGAGGAGCTCCCGCATCCGCGCCTCGATCCGGATGCCGATCCGGGCGGTCGCATACCGGCGGTTGAAGTTGATCCCGAAGCGCAGAAGGGCGAGCCCGCCGATGATCGCGAGGTACGGCGCGAGGGGTTCCGGGTGTGTCTTGCCGGTAGGGTGGATCGAGTGGTCGATCGCCCGCTGGATGAGGATCGGGATCGCGATCGAGATCAGCGTGTAGACGAGCGAGCACGAGAGCGCGAACACACCGAGCCTCCACTGCTCACGCCACAAGCGGAGCAGGCGTCGGAAGGTCGGCAGCAGGCCGAGGTCGGGTGGGTCGACGGAGCTCACATACGTGGACATGGAAAAACGCCCGGCGCAGCAGGACCCCTGCCGTCGCGCACCGAGCCGACCGCCGACGATACCAGCGGTGCCGCGGTTTTAGTTGCGGTTTCTGAGCTGCGAGCCCGCGGCCGGCTCGAGATCCGGCTCGGACGGAGGCTGCGGCAGCGGAGTCGGAGGCGGCGGCTCCCCTTCGGGCTCCGGGTCTGCGGCCGGCTGCGGCTCGCTCGGTGCCGAGCCCGTGAGCCGCTCCCGTTCCTGCTGGAGTTGGATGCGGAGCCCGGCGAGCTCTCGCTCGACCTTGCGGATCGCCTGCTCGCGCTCGTCGAGCCGCTCTCGCTCGGCCCTGGCGAGGGCGAGCTCCTGCACGGCCTCGCGCTCGCGCTTCTCCGCCTCGGCGATGGCCTGAGCGAGCTCGGCCGAGCGATCGGGACCGGTCGGGGCCGGAGTGCGCCGCCGGCCTTGCCGGCCGGCGACCTCGAGGCGGAGCCTTTCGAGCTCCCGCTCTCGCGCAGCGACGTTCTGCGCGTGCTCGCGCAGCGTCCGCTTCATCTCCTCGACCTCCGCGAGCGCGTGCTCGTAGCGGCCTCTCATGTCCAACCCTTCGCTCACAGTGGAAGTGTTGCGTCGAAACCGGCTGGTGGCAACCGGGATCGGGAAACTCGCGCCGCTGACTTCAGCCGCGCGCCGGCCCGCAATGCAACGCCACCACGATCAGCAACCACAGTGCAATCGTCCAGAGCATGAGCTTGCGGGCGTCCAGCCACGCCATCGACCTACTGACCACCTGGAGAGTCTATGCCGCGCACTCCGATGCCCTGCCCTGCGCCCAGCATCAAGGCGGGAAGGGACGATGGAGCGTACCGGGATCGAACCGGTGACCTCCGGCTTGCAAAGGCAGCGCGAGAGTTGGTCGTGGTCGGTGGGCAGCAGTCTTCAGTGCCGTTTCGCCGAGCCGAGTAGTCGCCGTTGGTCGGCGTGGGTCACGCAAAGCTGACAAGGATGCTGACAAGCGAACGCTAGCCCTCGGCTGCGGGCTAGTGGCTCTCGCGAAGCGCGACGATGCCCAAAGGCCATTTGGCGGGGTTGTTGATGCGGGGGCGGGAGGCCGCCTCCGCGGCCGACCGCCCCCTGTTGGTGCTTACGCCGTGATCGCGTCCGTGATCTGAGCGTCGGACTTCGCGAGAGCGTCCTTGAGCTTCTCGTAGTCGCCCGAGTCGATCGCCTGATTGACCCGCTTGTCCGACTTGACGAGCGCGTTCTCGACCTTGTCGGCCCACTGGTCGTCGACGACCGCCACGACCGCGGACGATCCCGGCGGCAGATACTCCTCGACGTCGACGCCGATCTTCTTCTCCTGATGCTTCTTGGAGAACTCGCCGAGCAGGGCACCGATCCCGGCGCCGATCGCGGTCGCCGCCAGCAGCGGCGGCGCGAACAGGCCGACGACGAGTCCGCCGATTGCGCCGAGCGTCGTGCCGCCCGCGACGTGCTTGTCGCCGTGCTCGTGCACCTCGACCTTGCCGCCCGCGTCGCGATTCATCACGACCGCGCCGACGACTTCGTACTCGCCGTCTTTCTCGCCCGTCTTCAGCGTGTTGAAGTCGTCAGCAGCTGCCACGGCATCGGCATACGTACCCACAACGAGAACGAGGTTGTCGCCAATCATGGTCCCTCTCTTTCTGCGGCCCACCTCGGGCCGCGCTTGCCAGGGCGTTCCCCTCTGCGCACTCGACGCTACGACAGACGCGATCTGAGCGTCATCGGCCACAAAGGCTGAGATCCCAGGTCTCTCGGCGGACGGCTGCGGTCTCAGCCTTTTCGGCCGATGCCTGGCCGGCGACCTCGGTCGTAGCGTTGGAGCACGACGTATCTCGTCGAGACAAGCCGTCCGAAATGACTGGAGGGAATTCCGATGCTCAACCTTCTCGCGACGTACCCGACCTTCTGGGACGTGGTCTGGTGGATGTTCATCTTCTTCATCTGGGTGATCTGGATCTACGTCGTCATCCGGGTGTTCATCGACAACTTCGAGCGGAGAGACCACGGCGGCTGGGCGAAGGCGATGTGGACGATCTTCATCGTCTTTCTCCCGATCATCGGCGTGTGCTCCTACCTGATCGCACGCCCGAGTGAGGAGATCGTCGTCTAGGGAGCGGCGCAGCGCCCACGACTCCGATGCCTGACGGGAAGGACCGCCGTGCCTGAGGGGCTGTCAGCGAGCGAGGCCGGCCACGAGATGGCCGAGCATGCAAAACACCAGGCCGAGCACGAAGGCGACAGCCCCCGGCACAAGCGGATCTCGATCGTCGAGGCGGTAGTTCTCTCGATCGTCACGGTCGTGGCCGCCTGGGCCGGCTACTCGGCTGCGAAGTGGAGCACCGAGTCGTCCCTCAACCTCGCCAAGGCGTCGGCGACGCGCGTCAAGGCCAACCGCGCCTTCCAGCAGGCGCTGACCTACCGCGTCGGCGACGCCGTCACGTTCAACGCCTGGTACTCCGCCCACATTGCCGGCAATAAGAACGACATGCGCGTCGCTCGGAAGTACTTCTTGCCGAGCTACCGGGCCGCCTTCGACGCGTGGCTCGCGACCAAGCCGTTCACGAACCCCAACGCGCCCGCAGGGCCGGAGGATATGCCGCAGTTCAAGCCGCCCGGCGAGGCCCTGGCACGCGCGCTCGACGCGAGGGCCGACGCCTACTACACGCGGGGCCAGAAGGCCGCCCAGACGGGCGACCACTACATCCGCGTCACCGTCATCCTCGCAAGCGTGCTCTTCCTCGTCGGCATCAGCACCCAGTTCCCGATCCTCCGCGTCCGCTACGGGCTGATCGCCGTCGGTGTCCTGTTGCTCCTCTTCGCCGGCGAGCAGATTCTCTCGCTGCCCGGTCCGCCCTGAGCCGAAGCCGTCTGTTACGCCACCTGGGCCTGCTCGGGCTGCGGCGACTTGTCACCACGCGCTCGCCACACGGCCGCGATCGCGATGGCGAGATAGCCGAAGACGGCGGCCTGCGGTAGCAGCAGAGCGAGTGCGATCGCGGCCACGTAGAAGCCGATGTTCGGCAGGGAGGCTCGGCGGATCGGCTTGACTTCATGTGCGCTCACGCTGGGATCGAGGAGCTCCGGGTGCTGGACGATCGCGTCCCACAGAACGCGGAGCAGGATGGAGATCACGAGCAGCGTCACCCCGTAGAAGACGACCGCGGCCCGCTCCGCGCCAGGGTCTCGGATCGCCTTGGCCATGAGCCCGGTCGGGAACGGCAGGAACGCGACCCCCATCAGCACCAGCAGGTTGAGCCGCATGATCGTCGCGTTCGCGGACTGCAGGCGTCGGAAGATGCCGAGGTGCGCCATCCAGAGTCCGCCGATCGTGATGAAGCTCGTCAGGTACGCCAGGTAGGACGGCCACTCGTGGGCGATCCCGCGCCAGAGATTGTCGAACGCCGACGCAGGGACGGCGAGGTCGAAGACGAGGAGCGTGAGCGCGATTGCGAAAACGCCGTCGCTGAACGATTCGATCCGGCCGGTGCCCCAGCGGTTGCTCACGGGCTACTCCACGCTGGCGGCCGTCATTGTCAGACGCCCTTGTCGGCGGCGATTCGACCGGATGCGACGGCTGTCTCGAGCGCCTCGTAGTCCTTCTGGTTCTGGTCTGCGTAGACCTCGGCGAATGCGGCCATGGCTCGGTCCAGCGCGTCCGAGGAGCCGAGGTAGCTGTCGATCGCGATCGCGTCGCCAGAGCGGGCGTGGGCCTTGGCGAGCGCCCAGCCGCAGGCCTTCGCGTAGGTCTCCATCCCCTTCGGATTCATCACCGTCACGTCCACCGACCCTTTGGAGTCCCAGAGCTGGCGGACGTAGAAGTCGCGCTCGACCCCGTCGACTCCGCGTTCGCGCAACCAGCCGAGCATGATGTCGCTCGTGGCCTGAGTCAGCAGCTGGCCCTCGACCACCCGCTTGCCGTGGCTCGTGAAGGCGCTCTTGCCGAGGAACGACTCGAGCACCGATGCCTGCGCCTCCTTGATCTGGAGGAAGAGGGGATCGCCCCTGCCCGCGAGCAGGAGCACGATCCAGGCGCGCGTCCCGACGCTGCCCACGCCGACGACCTTCCTCGCGGCATCCGTGTAGCGGAACCGCTCGAGCAGCACCCGGCGATCGCCCGGCAGCGTCTGCCGGTACGACCGAATGAGGCCGTGCAGAAAGTCGTCGAGCTCACCGGTCTCGCCGGGCTGCGTGAGCTCGGCGACCGGGACGATGGTCGGCGGGTCGCTGACGATCCGCGGCTCGCCGTCGACGAGGTGCGTCAGCTTCGACAGTGCCCTCAGGCTGGTCTTCGAATGAGCCTTTGCGGTCGTGGCGTCGAGCTGCTTCAGCTGCTTCTTGCGTCCCTGACCCCGCAGCGCGTCGGCGACCTGGTCGACTTCGAGCCGCGCATACCACTCGTCGAGAGTGTCCATTCCGGCGAACTCCTTCATCGCCGTGCGATAAGCGCGGGTCGCGGTGCGGTTGATCCTCCGCCGCTGCTTGGCGGTGAAGCCGCTCTCGCGACCGGCGACCTCGAAGCTTGCGACGAGGCGCTTCAGGTCCCACTCGAACGGCCCGGGCAGCGTCTCGTCGAAGTCGTTGACGCTGAAGACGAGCCTACGATCCGACGCCGCGTAGATTCCAAAATTGGAGAGGTGTGCGTCGCCGCAGAGCTGGGCATGCAGCCCTGTCCTTGGGAGCCCGGCCAGGTCGGACGCCATCACGTACGCGGAGCCGCGGAAGAACGCGAACGGCGAGACGAGCATCCGTCCGTAGCGAATCGGGACGAGTTCAGCCACTCGCGAGGCAGCCTGCTCCTCGAGCAGGTCGACCGGGTCGGGTCGGTCCGTCGCCGGCGCCCATTCGCCGAGCTCCGAGCGGCCGACCCGCGAGCGTTCCGTCTTTCCCCGGTCCGCCGACTCGGCCGGCGTGAGGTGGAGCACCTTTCCTTTCGAGCCTCGACGGGTCCGTGCAGACGCGCCCTTCGCTCGAGGAGCCTTCGCCGCGCGGCGGGCACGCTCGGGCGCGGGGCTGTCGGGAGGCGGCGTGTGGGTCGCCTGCTCCGGCTCAGCGGAGCCGGCAGTTGGTCCGACGGCGGGATTCACGACGCCAGCGGTGTGCTCGTGATCTGTCACTCTCTCCTCTGCCTCCCATTGGACACGTACTCGCCGCTGGTCACAGATGATGGATCGCCCGCGACGCGCTGGACATCGGCCACTTCGGCTGATGTTGCATTCGGCCGGCCCGTAAGACCCCGCCTCTTCCGGGCTAAGCAATCTCAGCCTCTTTGGCCGATGCCTGTGGGCTAGCCGTCGGCGTAGCGTCGATTCACTGCGAGCAACCCGCAACCGCTGGCCTGGAGGTTGAGCGATGGCTGAGGTATTGGGCGAAGCTCGGAGACTGAGAAAGCTCCAGAGTCTGAAGGAGACCGAATGGCACCTGTTGCGGAGACCGATAGGGCGGCGGAGAAGCGAGAAGTGACGTCGGCCGCGCGTCACGTCATGAGCGTCAAGCGCGTGTACGGAGAGCCATACGAGAAGAACGGGCTGACCATCATTCCGGCTGCGATCGTCGGCGGTGTCGCGGGAGGCGCCGGCGGTGACCAAACAGTCGACCAGTCCGGAGAGCGTGCCTTCGGCCTGATGGCGCGTCCCTCCGGAGCGTGGATTCTCCAAGGCGACCAGGTCACCTGGAAGCCGGCGATCGACGTGAATCGGATCGTTCTGGGAGGCCAGATAATCG